>Ga0335083_10007586_pt1 | contig 13373 bp, 11 predicted proteins | sample Lox_Sample_42_FD_206716 | JGI IMG/M metagenome (GOLD analysis project Ga0335083, IMG submission 206716) | Soil microbial communities from Loxahatchee National Wildlife Refuge, Florida, United States - Lox_Sample_4.2 | ecosystem: Environmental > Terrestrial > Soil > Wetlands | place: USA...
GCGTCCGCGAGCGCTCGGCGCGTCGTCTCGTCGAGGTGCACGGTTTCGATCGCGAGCACCTGTTCGTCGCTGCTGCCTTCCTTGATGGCGCGCGCGAGCAGATTCGTGGCTTCCGCGCTCGAGCTCGGATCGACGCGCGCGAGCAGCCCCGCGGCGGCGACGGCCGGCATGCCGCGGCCCGACTCGGCGATGCGCGTCAGCTCGCTGCGTCCGCCCGCCTTGAGCGCGCGCCGATCGGCGAACGCGTCCACGATGTTCAGTCGGTCGTCGTCGTCCGCGCGTTCCCAGAGGTCGACGAGGGCGGCCACGGCGTGTTCGTCGCCGGTCGCGCCGAGCGCGCGCGTCGCGAGGCTCCGGCACATCGCGTCCGGATCGAGCCGCGCGGCTTCGATCAGCGCCGATTCGTCGAGCGCGGCCGGCGCTTCGAGCGCCGCTTCGAGCGCCGCGCGCCGCACGCGCTGGTCGGGATCGGCGAAGTAACGGCGCCGTTTGGCGAAGCGCTCGGGCGCGAGGGAGGCGCGCGCGGCGACGGCGCGCCAGGCTCCGCTGTCCGCGTCGTCGTAGCGGCGAGCGAGCGCGTCGGGTGACACGCGCTTGGCGGCGAGCAAGACGAGCGTCGCCTCGGCCGCCGCTTCGTCCTGCCGCTCGGCGCGTGCCTCGAGCGCCGGCAGCACCGGGAGCGTGCACGCGCGCAGGCTCCGAATCCGAGCCACCGCGCCGGGCCCCGTCCCCGCGTACACTTCGCGCGAGGCGACCGCGCCGGCGATCTCGCGCGCACGGCCGCGGTCGAGGGCGCCCTTCGTCTGCTCCTCGCTGATGTTGCGGCGCAGCGTCGAAAGGTCGGAGTCGAGCGCGGCACGCACGGCCCCGTTCGACGCGCACGCCGTCAGAACCCCGAGGGACGCGAGCGCCATGAGCCGATGCGGGAGCTTTCGCACGGCGCGAAGACTACGCGGCGTCGGGCGCCGCTGCCAGCGGCGCGCCCGCGAACGTCAGTTGACGCTGCTCTGCGTCTCGGTTTGCGAGCTCTCGTCGCGAGCGCTCCGCGCGATGTCGTCGCGACGGCGCACGGCCGCGGCCACGAAGCCCGAAAAGAGCGGATGCGCCGACATCGGGCGGCTCTTGAACTCGGGGTGAAACTGGCAACCCACGAAGAACGGATGATTGTCGAGCTCGACGATTTCGACGAGGCGATCGTCCGGGCTCGTGCCGCTCAGCTTCAAGCCCGCGCGCGAGAGCGTCTCGCGGTAGTCGTTGTTGAACTCGAAGCGGTGGCGGTGCCGCTCCGAAATGCGCTCCTGCCCGTAAAGCGTCGCGGCGCGCGTGCCGGCGGCGAGCACGCACGGATACGCGCCGAGCCGCATCGTCCCGCCCTTGTCCTTCACGCCGCGCTGATCGGGCATGAGGTCGATGACGGGCTGCGGACAATCCTTCTGCACTTCGGTCGAGTTCGCGCTCTTGAGCCCGCACACGTTGCGCGCGTACTCGATGACGGCGAGCTGCATGCCGAGGCAGATCCCGAAGAAGGGCACCGCGTGCTCGCGGGCGTACCCGATCGCCTGGATCTTTCCTTCGACGCCGCGGTCCCCGAAGCCGCCGGGGACGAGAACGGCGTCGAGACCGCTCAAGAGCGCCGCGGCGCTGCCGCGCTCGAGCTGCTCGGAGTCGATGTATTCGAGCTGGACCGCGACGTCGTTCGCGAGGCCGCCGTGCACCAGGGCTTCGTGCAGCGACTTGTAGCTGTCCTTCAGGTGGACGTACTTGCCGACGACGCCGATGCGGACGCTGCCGTTCGCGGGCTTTTTGAAGCGTTCGACCGTGCTGTGCCAGGCGGCGAGCTCCGGCTGCCGGGACCAGATGTTGAGCCTCTCGGCGATGTGCGCGTCGAGACCCTCGGCGTGGAGCACGAGCGGCAGCTCGTAAATGCACGAGACGTCCACCGCGGAGATCACGCTCTCGACCGGCACGTTCGAGAAGAGCGCGATCTTCTCCTTGAGGCCGCGCGCGATCGGGCGATCGCAGCGACAGATCAAGATGTCCGGCTGGATGCCGATCTCGCGCATCTCACGCACGCTGTGTTGCGTGGGTTTCGTCTTGAGCTCGCCCGCGGACGCGATGTGCGGCACGAGCGTCACGTGCACGCTGAGCGCGTTCGACGCGCCGGCTTCGAGCTTGAGCTGCCGGATCGCTTCGAGGAACGGCAGGGACTCGATGTCGCCCACGGTGCCGCCGACCTCGATGATGGCCACGTCGGCGTCGTCCGTCGCTTCGCGGATGCGCGCTTTGATCTCGTCCGTGATGTGCGGGATGACCTGCACCGTCGCGCCCAGGTACTCCCCGCGGCGCTCTTTCGTGATCACGGCCTCGTAGATGCGGCCGGTCGTCACGTTCGAGGCGCGCGTCAGCACGGCCGACGTAAAACGCTCGTAATGCCCGAGATCCAGGTCGGTTTCGGCGCCGTCGTCGGTGACGTAAACCTCGCCGTGCTGGTACGGCGACATCGTGCCCGGATCGACGTTGATGTACGGGTCGAGCTTCATGTGCGTCACGGCCAAGCCGCGCGCTTCCATCAACGCGCCGATCGACGCGGAGGTGAGGCCCTTCCCGATTGAGGAGACCACTCCGCCGGTGACGAGGACGAACTTGGTTCGTCGATTCACCGGTGGCATCTCGGAGAAGTTTGGTACCACGCCTTTTCGTTTCGTGCACTCAAAAGAATCACGTGCGCTCCGATGCCGAGAGAATTCGAATAGTTCGAGATCGACGTGACGCGTGTTTCACGGCGCGCGCGTTCCGCACGGCCGCGCGCGGCGCAACGTGAGCGTTCAGAGCTCGCCCACGATGCCGAGGCCAATCGTGTCCGCCGTGACGAGCGGGACCGGTCTCACCCACGCGTGTGGTGCCTCGAGGTGACCCGCGTGGTCTGACCTCCGCACCGGAATGAACAGGGATTCGAGCGCGATCGCGAGGCCGCTGACCTGTCCGACGCCGTCGAGGCCCGAAAGCACGCCGCGCACGATTTCGAGCGGCACGCCGCACGGGTAGTGATGCGACCCGCCGCACCTGTAATCCGGCATGGCCATCCACGGGCCCACGATGGGGATGCGGAGCTTCGGTGCCCAGGGGCCGGTGCGCCACGCGAGGGAAGGGATGACGGCGGCCGCGTACCAGCCCGCCGTGACGCCGAAGCCCGTGATGGCCACGTTCCAACGCGCCGAAGGCGGCGGCAGGTCCGGCTTGGGCGGCGGCGCCGCGTCGTCCCGGCCGGGCTCGCTGTCGTCCTCGGCCGCGGCGGGGCGAGCGTAGGCGAGCGTCGCGGCCACGAGGGCTGACGAAACGAGGCCGAGGCGCGCCGCGCGCAGGAACATGGCGGCGCACTCTGCCTCCCGCCGCCCGCTCCGCGCAAGCGCCGAAACGCGGAAGTGATGGGCGGCTCGGCCGCCCGGGTCTAAGACAGGCCAAACATGGGCTTGCCCGAGCGTCTGAGCCGACGAAGTTTTCTTGCCGGTTGCGGGGTCGCGCTCGTCGGCGGAGAGGCCTCGGCCGGCGCTGCACCGGAGGCGCTCGCGCCGCTCATCGGTTCCGCCCTCGAGCCCGCGACGAGCTGGGCGGCCGGCGTCGGAGCGCGCCTCGGCGCGTGCTTTCTCGACGTGGCGACGGGCGCGGAGCTCGGCGGCGTCTCCGCTGGCGTCGCGGAGAACCCGGCCTCGAACGAGAAGCTCGTGACGGCGGGAACCTTGCTCCATCACCTCGGCGGAGCGCACACGTTCGGAACCGCCGTCTACGGTCGCCTGTCCGATGGCCGGCTTTCGGGGCTCGTCCTGCGCGGCGAGGGCGACCCGTCGCTCACGAGCGCCGACCTCGCCGTGACGGCGGGCGCGCTCAGCGAGCGCGGCGCGCGCGAGGTCGACGGGATCGCCGTCGATCAGAGCGTCTTCGACGACGTGTTCGTGCCGCCTGGATTCGAGCAACAGCCGAACGAATGGGCCGCGTTCCGCGCGCCCGTGAGCGCCGTCGCGGTCGATCGCAATAGCGTCCTCGTCCTCATCGAGCCGATGAAGAGCGGCGAACCCGCGCGCGTGACGTTCGAGCCCGACGGCTTCGTCGAAACCGACGGACTCGTGAGGACCGGGCCGCGCGGAAAGCCTTCCCGCGTCAGCGCCGGGCTCGCGGGGAAAGGCGATCACCTGATTGCTCACCTTGGCGGAGCGGTCGCCGAAGGCACGAGCCCGCTCCGTTACCGGCAGCGGGTGGACGATCCGCGCGTGCTGCCCGCCTACGCGCTCCGGAACGCGCTCACGACCGCGGGCGTTTCCGTCAGCGGCCGGCTCGGGCTCGGGCAGAGCGCCGAAACGGTCCCGCTCCTCTTCCACCGGTCACGGTCGCTCGCGGAGCTCCTGCCCGAGCTCGGCAAGAACAGCGACAACTTCTACGCCGAAACGCTGCTGAAGGCGCTCGCCGCTGCCGTGCACGGCGCTCCTGGTACGAGCGCGGCCGGCGCCGAGCTCGCCATGGCCTGGCTCCACGCGATCGGCGCGGCGGACGCCGGAACGCGCGTCACGAACGGCTCCGGACTCTTCGACACGAACCGCTTGAGCCCGCGGACGCTCGCGCGCGTGCTCGTATCGGGGTGGCGCGAGCCCGGCCTCGGTTTCGACTACGTGAACCAGCTCGCGGTCGGTGGCGTCGACGGGACGCTCAAACAACGCTTCGCGAGTCTCGCTGCGCGTCGCGCCGTGCTCGCCAAGACCGGCACGTTGAACGACACCGTGGCTCTCAGCGGGTACGTCCTCGGACCCGGGCAGCGGCGCGTGGTCGCGTTCTCCTTCATCGCGAGCGGCGTGCACGGTCGCCTCGCGGCCGCTCGCCAGCACATCGATGCCGTGGTCGAACGCGTCGCCGGGGCCCTCTGGGCCTCCGGCGCTACGAATCCGTGAGACTCGTGAGCGCGGGGCGCGTGGCCGTCCGAAACGGCGCACGCGCTCCCGCGCTCGCGGGTGCTTCTCAGCTCTCCACCTTGCCGGGCGAGGGAGTGCTCAGCACGAAGTCGGGGTAACCGAGCGTTCCCATTTCCGGGATGTCGAGGCCGGCGACCTCCGTCTCCGCGCTCACGCGCAGCGGCGTGATGGCGTCGCTCACCTTGAACCAGACGTAAGCCATCACGAACCCGAAGATGGCGAGCACGACGCAGTCGATGGCTTGCATCACGAGCTGCGACGAGTCGCCGTACAGGATGCCGCGGACACCGTCGGCCCCGTACTGCTTGACGTAGGCGTCACGGACCACGCCGTTCCAGCCCGCGCCGTAGTCGCCGTTCGCGAAGATGCCGACCGAGAGCACGCCCCAGAGGCCGCACACCCCGTGGACGGAGACGGCGCCCACCGGATCGTCGACGCCGCGGTTGTCGAAGAAGCTCACCGCGATGACGACGAGCACGCCCGCGATGGCGCCGATGGCGACGGCCGCCCACGGCGAAACGAACGCGCACGGTGCCGTGATGGCCACGAGCCCGGCGAGCATGCCGTTCACCATCATGCCGGGGTCCGGCTTGAGGCCGCGCGCCATCAGGTAAATCATCGCCGCGAAGGCGCCGGCGACGCTCGCGAGCATGGTGTTGACCACCACGAACGAGATACGGAGATCCGTTCCGGCGAGGGTCGAGCCGGGATTGAACCCGAACCAACCGAACGCGAGAATGAAACATCCGATGACGGCCATCGGCATGTGATGACCGGGGATCGCCTGCGGCTTGCCGTTCACGTACTTGCCGATGCGTGGTCCGATGCAGATCGCGCCTGCCAGGGCGATGACGCCGCCCATCGCGTGCACCACGCCCGAACCGGCGAAGTCGACCGCGCCGTGACCGAGGTGCCAGTTGACGCCGCCTTGCGCGAGCCAGCCGCCGCCCCAGACCCAATTGGCATAGACGCAGTAGGGCAGGGCCACCCAGAGCCCGTAAATCACGAAGTTCTTCCACGACCAGCGTTCCGCCATCGCGCCCGTCGGGATGGTTGCCGTCGTGTCCATGAAGACCATCATGAAGAAGAAGAGCGCGAGCACGGCCGTGTCGTTCACGGACGAACCGAGGAAGAAGCCCTTCGTTCCGAGCACGCCGTATTTTCCGGCGAGCACGATGCCTTGATTCAACACCGACGTTCCGGGCCCGAGCGACGAATACCAGCCGGGCGGTACGGGGCCGTTGAACCAGTTGCCCCAGCCGAACGCGAAGCCGTAAGCCCAGAAGCCCAGGCAGCCGAGCGGATAAATCATGAAGTTCATGGCGATGGTGTGCGCCGAGTTCTTGGCGCGGCACATGCCGGCCTCGACCATGGCGAAGCCCGCTTGCATGAACATGACGAGGAATCCGGTGACGAGCGCCCACACCATGTTGATCGAAAACAGGTTGTGGACGATGCGATCGTAGAGGTCGGTTGGCGCGAGTTGACTCGGTTGGTCGCCCTTGCCGTCACCCGCGGGCGTCGCCCAGACGCCGGCGCCGGCGCCGGTGGGGTCGGGCCAAACCGGCGGCTTGCCGGCTTCGTTCGCGCCTGAAAAGTAAGCAGGCAGCGGCGCGGCCGACGCGGAGGGCGCCGGGGTTTGCCCGAACGCGACTCCAGCGAGCGACAGCCAGAACAGACATAATGTCGTGATAAGGAGTATGTGCTTGCTCTTCATGCGGGATGTTTCCCTTCCGCCTCGCCGCGTACGATTGAGCGCACGTCTGCCGCATGTCGATGTGCACACAAAAGAGGCACCGGCGCGTAAGTACGCGAGTAATAAAACTAACTTTCGGTGAGGACCGGAGTCGGCGCGCAGAAGTGTTGTTGCGCCAGCCGCGAACGCGGGAGTGCTAGCCTCTCCGGAAGACGGACGGCGGTCGCACCCAGCCGTCCATCGGATTTCGTCGATGGCCAGAGAGCGAGACGCGCCCCGGGAGCCGCGCGGCAAGATCCTCTTGTTCCGCCGGCTCCGCTCGAGTCGTTCGAACGGCGCTTCGGACTCGGACGAGCTCGATCCCGAAGACGCCGCGCGAGTTCGGCGGGCGCTCATCGCGCTCTGGTTCACGCGCGCGTGGATCGTCGCGGCGTGGTTGCTCGCCGCCCTGCGGGTTCACCGCGCCGCCGTCACGCGCGAGGTGTTCGGCGCCGAGGCAAGCATCGCGTTCTTGGTCGCGGTGGCGATTCCGCTCTGGCGCGTGAGAGTCGTCGCCTCCGTCGTCGGCGAGGTCGCGAGGGCGTTCCGCCGCCGTCGTCCGCACCCCGGCGGCCCGCCCGATCCCAAATCCCACGCGGCCTGAGCGAGCCGCGCGCGCTACTTGCGGTTGAGCTGCGCTTGGGCGGCACGGAAGGCTTCGACGTCCTTGTCGTACTCGCCGCGATCGGTCGTCGTCATCGAGAGGAACAACATGACGAAGAGGACGCTCGTGAGGAACAAGATCAGGTGAAACTTCTTGTCCCAGAGCAGATGCATGAAGAACGTGACGACCAGCGCCGCCTTCACCGTCGCGATCACCATCGCGACCACCAAGTTGCCTTCGGAGCCGAGATCGAAGCTCGTCACGCTCACCGTGAGCACGGTGAGGAGGAGCAAGAGTCCGAGGATGGAGACGAGCAGCCAAACCGGCGTCGTGTGAGCGAGGCCGTGATCATCGTGGCCGTCGCCGTGCGCGGCCTCGGGGTGAGCGGACGAGTGAGCGTGCTCCGACATCGCGGTTGCCTCAGTGAATCAGGTAAAGGAGCGGGAAGAGGTAGATCCAGATCAGATCGACCAAGTGCCAATAGAGGGCCGTGTAGTCGATGGGCCCGAAGTAGTTCGGCCCGAATTCGTTCTTCATCGCCTTGAGCAGCATCCAGATCCACACGCCGATGCCGACGGCGACGTGGATGCCGTGCAGGCCCGTCATGAAGAAGTAGACGCTGAAGAAGACGTGCGCGTTGCGCGGCCGCGAGGGGACGTCGCGGTTCTCCGCTTTCGGTCCGATGACGCCCGCGGCGATGAGCGGCTCGACCTGCTCGAGCGTCGGGCGCCCTTCGCCGTTCTGCGTCGTCTCCGAAAGCAGTGTCTTTTCCGGGGCCGTCTCGGCCGGCGAGGTGCCCGCGGACGTGGTCGTCCCGTGGGGCAGCTCCGGCTTCGCCTCGACGACGGCGCCGGGCGCGAGCGGTGCGGACCCGGTCGCGGCCGCCGAGGCCGCCGCCGGCGGGTTGCCCGCGACCGTGGACGAAGTCGGCGCCGCGCCCCCGAGCACCGCGGGAGCCGGGACCGCCGCGCCTTGCTTCGAGCCTTCGAGCTTCTCCGCTCGCTTCACCAGGCGCTCGGCGTACTCGGCTGCTTCGGGGTGCTTCGCCTTGAAAGAGGGCAGCTCCCACACCTGCTCGGTCGGCGCGAAGCGCGGTCCGGGCAAGAGACCGTCCTCGAACTTGTGGTGGTACTCGACGTACTTGATGCCCAAGAAGCCGAACGCGCAGCAAATCGTGATGACGATGTTGAGCTTCAAGAGCGCGTGCTGGCCGAGCTGCGCGTTGCGCACGGCCCAGGCCGCCGTGAGGCTCGACACGAGCAGCACGCACGTGTTGATCGCGCCGAGCCGCGTGTCCAAGAAGTAGTGCGCGTAGACGAACACTTCCGGCCGCATCGCGCGGTAAACCGTGTACGCGCAGAAGAGACCGGCGAAGAACAACACCTCGGTCAGGAGGAACAGCCAGATGCCGAGCTTGCCGGCGTCGAACTGCTGCTGCGGCGTGTCGAAGTGATGCGCGAGGTGCGGGTTCGCGGCGTGGATGGGATCGTGATCGCCGTGATCGTCGTGCCCGTGATCGTCGTGGGCGTGCCCGTGGTCCGCGGCCGGCGGCGGCGCGGACGAGGACTTCGGCGTTTCGGCTACTTCGGGGGCTCGGTCGCTCATGATCGGGTCCTCAATGCAGGTCGCGTCAGGCGGAAGCCGCCCTCCCGCTCTTCTTCTCGACGTAGCCCTTGATCTTGGGATCGTACACGAGGTCCTCGTAGTCGTCGTACGGGCCGCGCGTCACGGTCGGCGGAGTGTGGAAGTTGTAGTAGGGCGGCGGCGAAGAAATCGTCCACTCGAGGGTGCGTGAGCCCCAGGGGTTCGCCGGCGCGTCCGGCTTCTTGCGCAAGCTCTGAATCAGGTAGACGGCCGTCATCAAGAACCCGACGCCGAGCATGTACGCGCCGAACGTCGAGAGCTGGTGGAGCGGCTGGAACTCCGGGAGGTAGTTGTAATAGCGGCGCGGCATGCCGCGGCTCCCGAGGATGAACTGCGGGAAGAACGTGACGTTCAGCCCGACGAACACGGTGACCGCGCCGATGCGACCGAGCTTCTCGTTGTACATGCGGCCGAACGCCTTCGGCCACCAGTAGTGGATGCCGCCGAGGAGCGCCGTGATGGCGCCGCCCATCATCACGTAGTGGAAGTGCGCGACCACGAAGTACGTGTCGTGAAGGTGCACGTCGACGCTCATCACCGCGAGGAACACGCCCGTGAGGCCGCCGATGGTGAACACCCACAAGAACGCGAGGGCGTAGAGCATCGGCGTGTCGAGGTGGATGCGACCCTTGTACATGGTCGTGATCCAGTTGAAGACCTTGATCGCGGTCGGGATCGCGATGAGGAACGTGATGGCGCTGAAGATCGAGCCCGCGAGCAGCGACTGCCCGGCGACGAACATGTGGTGACCCCACACGAGGAAGCCGAGGAACGCGATGGCGAGGCTCGAAACGGCGATGAACTTGTAGCCGAAGATGCGCTTCCGCGAGAAAACCGGGATGATGTCGCCGATCACGCCGAAGCCCGGCACGACCATGATGTACACGGCCGGGTGCGAGTAGAACCAGAAGAAGTGCTGGAACAGCACCGGATCGCCGCCGAGCGTCGGGTCGAAGATGCCGATGTGGAGCGTGCGCTCGACCATCATCATGAGCAGCGTGATGCCGATGACGGGCGTCGCGAGCACCTGAATCAGCGCGGTCGAATACAGCGCCCAGGTGAAGAGCGGCATCCGGAACCAGCCCATGCCGGGCGGACGGAGCTTGTGGATCGTGACGATGAAGTTCAGCCCCGTGAAGATGGAGCTGAAGCCGAGGATGAACGCGCCCATCGCCGCGGGGATGACGTTCGTCTGCGTCGTCGTGCTGTACGGCGCGTAGAAGGTCCAGCCGGTGTCGGCGGCGCTCGTGACGAGCGACGTGAGCATGCAGACGGCGCCGAGGACCCAGAGGTAGTAGCTCGCGAGGTTCAGCTTCGGGAACGCCACGTCCTTCGCGCCGAGCTGCAGCGGCAGCGCGATGTTGCCGAGCGCGGCCGGAATGCCCGGGATGATCACGAGGAACACCATGATGGCGCCGTGCATCGTGAACATCTGGTTGTACGTGTCGTGCTCGATGATCGTCTTGCCCGGCGTGAGGAGCTCGGTGCGGAGGATCAGCGCGAACGTGCCGCCGAGCGCGAACGCGGTGAGCACGGAGGCGAGGTACATCACGCCGATGCGCTTGTGGTCGAGCGTGAGGAGCCACGACGCGATGCCCTTGTCGTGGGTGAGGTAGTTGTCGCTGTCCGAGCTGCTCGGTGTGGCGACGACGTCGGCGGTGGTACTGGGGGATGCCATATGAGCGGCTCCTTCGGACTTACTTGAGGCTCTTGATGTACTCGATGATTCCGCTCAGCTGGCGATCGCTGAGCTTGCCCTGGTAGGTCGGCATCGAGGGTGGGTAGGTGTCGACGACCTTGGCTTGCGGGTCCAAGATCGATTCGCGGATGTAGTTTTCGTCGACCGCGAGGCTCTTTCCGTCGGTGAACTTCTCGGTGCGCCCGAACATGCCCTTCCAGGTGGGGCCGATGAGGCGCGTGCCGTCGATCGTGTGACACGTCGAGCAGCCCTGCTTTTGGTAGAGCAGCTTGCCGAGCTCGGGGAGCGGAATGTCCTCGAGCTTCTTCTTCTGCTCGGCGAGCCACTTCTCGTAGTCGCCCGGCGCGTGGACGATGACGTGGCTCAGCATGTCGGAGTGCGAGGTGCCGCAGTATTCCGCGCAGAAGATCGGAAAATCGCCGACCTTCGTCGCTTGGAACCAGAGGTCGGTGTAGCGCCCCGGCACGGCGTCCATCTTCACGCGGAAGTTCGGGAGATAGAGGCTGTGGAGCACGTCCACCGAGTGGATGACGACGCGCACCGGGACGTTCACCGGAACGTGCAGCGCGTCCTCCGTCCCGTGCGGGTAGTCGAAGAGCCACTTCCACTTCTGACCCGTCGCCTGGATCTCGAGCGCGCCCTTCGGCGGCGTGCGCAAGCTGACGAAGCCCTGGAAGCCCCAGACGAAGAGCGCCACCACGATGAACATCGGGATCACCGACCAGGTGATCTCGAGCGTCGTGTTGTGCTCGGAGCTCGGCTCGGCGTGCTCGTTCGCCTCGCGCGACTTCGCGCGGTAGACCCGCACGAAATAGAACATCGCTGCGAAGATCGCGACGGCGAAGATCACCGAGCCCCACACCATGAACATGTAGAGCCAGTCGGTGTCGTGGGCGGTGACGGACGCGTCGAGCGGCATCCAGAACTCGTCCGATTCCGGGAATTTCGGCAAGTTCGTCGCGGGCTGGAGCAAAAGGAGCGGGGAGACCATGGTCATCACGTGCTTTCGGCGGTGCGGCGCCGCTTCTTCAAGTCGGCTCGCCAGAGGACGGTCAAGAAGGCGCCGAGCAGCACGACGCTGATGGCGCCGCCGACGCGCATCACGTTCGCGGCGATGGGCGCGTAGCGGCCCTCGGTCGCATCGTAGTGAAAACAGTAGAGAACCAAGCGGTCGAACGGGTTCCCAATCTTGCCCTGCGCCGCTTCGAGCAGCGCGAGCTTGAGCTTCGACGGCGGGTACTCGATGCCGTAGAGGTAGCGGACGATGTGGCCGTCGGGGCTCGCGACCGCCATCGCCGACGGATGCGCGTATTGCTTCTGCGCTTCGTCGTATTGGTAGCCGAAGCCGAGCGCGCGCCCGTATTCGGCGACGCTCGCCTCGCTGCCGGTCAAGAAATGCCAGCCGTCGGCCGCCTCGGGGCGCCCGTATTGCGCCAGGTAGCGGCGCTGCGTCTTCAGGGCTTTTTCGGGCGTCTCGTCGTGGTCGATGCTCACCGTGACGATGCGGAACTCTTTGCCCGGCGTGTAGCCGAGCTGCTTCAACCCGCCGACCAGGCCGTTCAGCATCAAGCTGCACAGCATCGGACAATTCGAATAGTTGAAGGTGAGAATGACCGGGTGCTTGCCGTCGAAGTACTGGCCGATCGTCACCGCCCGGCCGCGCTCGTCCTTGAACGCGATGTCCGGCGGGACCTTCGAGCCGAGGTGCTCCTTGACCTCGACGCCCTGCACCTGCCTCGGCGGCGCGTCGGTCGGATCGGCGCGCTCGTCGGACGACACCGGATGCGCCGCGGCCGGAGCTGCGAGGAGCAGGCCGGCCACGAGTACCGCCCGCGCGAGAGAACGGAAACTAACCATCCGTGGGTTTGGGAGCGTGAGCGGACGGCGCGTGGGCCTTCGCCGAGGCGACGGTGCCGGGCGGCGCCGGAGCCTTGTCGTTCGCCGCCGTGGGCGACGGTGCGGCGGACGGTGCCGCCTCGGGTGAACCGGACCCGGCCGGAGCGGCGCTCGGCGGGGGAGCCGGCGTCGCGCTCGTCGGATCGCGGGTGAGCTCGGCGAGCACCTTCATCTTGGCGCGCTCGATCGGAATCGAGAGGAGGCCCTTCGATTTGTCCGTCCAGGTCGGACGCGCTTCGAGCTTGCCGACCTGGGCGCTCCGGAGGTCCCGATATTCCCGCTGCGCGAGCGATTGGCGTTGATCGACCACGCCTTGGACGGAGTAGCGGACGAGCGCCGTCACCGCGAAGGCGACGCTCAGCGTCGCGAACAGACCCACGGCGACGATGGTTCCGAGGGCGCCCGTATTGACCTTGTCGTTTTCGGTGGCCATCAGATGTTCTCGAAGACGAGCGACTGCTCGAGTCGCGGATCCTTGGTGGGGATCAGGTTCTTCTTGCCGGCCTCACGTGCCGCACCGGCGACGAGCGCGCTCAGGATGCCGACGAGCGCGAGCAGGTCCATCGGCTGGAGGTCGGGCTCGGCGTCCACGGCCGGGAGCACCAGCCAGAACATGTCGATGTAGACCATCGCCAACATCCACATGGCCCAGAACGCGAGCAGCGTCTTATTGCGCTTGATGTGGCGCGAGAGCAACCCGAAGAACGGGATCACGAAGTGGCCGAAAAGAAGCGTCCAAGAGACGTTGCCCCAGCCGCCGGCGAAGCGCTGTTTGAACCAGGCGGTCTCCTCGGGGAGGTTCGCGTACCAGATCAGCATGAATTGCGAGAAGCCGAC
>Ga0335083_10007587_pt1 | contig 13373 bp, 5 predicted proteins | sample Lox_Sample_42_FD_206716 | JGI IMG/M metagenome (GOLD analysis project Ga0335083, IMG submission 206716) | Soil microbial communities from Loxahatchee National Wildlife Refuge, Florida, United States - Lox_Sample_4.2 | ecosystem: Environmental > Terrestrial > Soil > Wetlands | place: USA: Florida...
CATGCAGACCCGGACTTTCTGGCTGGCTCAGCAATCCGTGGCCGCCGCTCGCTCGTGCATGAGTCGAGGAATATTTGCTCAGCGTGGCTCGCGACCGCGCTGTGTCCCGTACAGTTCCTCAACGCGTTGACGACGCGTTGACGACGCGTTGCGGCGTCGGGGTGGGGCGCAAAACCAGCGACGTGAGAAGGGACGCCGGCATGAGTGCCGCACCGAACGCACCCGAGCCTCCCGCTCGGCGGCTGCGGATCCTGTTTATTGCCGAGGCGGTGACTCTGGCCCACGTCGTGCGGCCGCTCGTGCTGGCGCGCTCGCTCGACCCGAGCCGCTACGAGGTCCATTTCGCCTGCGACCCGCGGTTCAACAAACTCCTTGGCCCGATGCCGTTCTCGTACCACCCGATCCGCAGCATTCCCAGCGAGGAGTTCCTCGCCAGAATGGGCGGCGCCCGGCTCTTCCTTTTCTTCGGCACACGGGCATTGCGGCGGTACATCGAGGAGGACCGCAGGGTGCTGGCCGAGGTCGCGCCCGACGTCGTCGTCGGCGACCTTCGCGTTTCGCTGTCCGCCAGCGCCCGACTGGCCGGCGTTCCCTACGTCGCCATTGCCAACGCCTACTGGAGTCCCTACGCTCGTCGGCGCTTCCCGCTGCCGGAAGCGTTCTGGAACAAGATCTTCGGGGTCCACTTCGTCCGCTTCATGTACCGCTTCGAGCGCCCGTTGCTCTTCGCCCTGCAGTGCCTGCCGCTGAACTGGTTGCGCTTCAGGCGCGGGTTGCCGATTCTCGGCTGGGATCTGTGCCGCATCTTCACCGACGGGGACTACACGCTGTATGCCGACGTGCCGGAGTTGGTGCCGACGTATGACCGGCCGGCCAACCATCAGTATCTGGGCCCGGTCCTGTGGTCGCCGGCGGTAGAGCTGCCGGACTGGTGGGACTCGCTGCCGACGGACCGGCCGATCGTCTACGCGACATTGGGCACCTCGGGCGGGCGAAGCCTGTTGCAGGTGGTGCTCGACGCCCTGGCTGACCAGCCGGTGACGGTGATCGCGGCGACCGCCGACCGTAGCGACCTGACGAACGTCCCGGCCAATGCGTTCGTGGCGGACTACCTGCCCGGTGAGGCGGCCGCGGCGCGCTCGGCCGTGGTGATCTGCAACGGCGGCAGCATGACGACGCAGCAGGCCTTGGTGGCCGGGGTGCCCGTGGTCGGGCTGGCCACCAATATGGACCAGCACATGAACATGGAAGCCATCGAGCGGGCCGGCGCGGGCGTGCTGCTGCGAACCGAGCGGCTCACTCCTGCGCGTGTGGCAAACGCGGTACAGCAGGCGCTCGGCCGGCCTTACTACCGGCAAGCCGCCCGGCGACTAGCCGAAGCCTTGTCCCGAAATTTCGCCGGATTCCCGCATCATGTAAAAACTGCGTTGCATCTACTGTCCGATGGGCGAATAGATTCGTCCGCATCTCGAGCGGGCTGACCCCCGAACCGGGTACGGGCGGCTGACTTTCAGTTCGGCTCGACCATTCGTGCATATTCCTTGGGCTAACCACCCGACTTGAGACTCCCATTTCGGCTCGCTCGCAAGCAAACTTGTGAATGCGGACCTTCGGTCGATTGACTACGCACGTTGTCATGCCGCCTTGGCAAGGTCGCATTGCTTTCCGCTGCAACGGTTTTCCCGCGACTTGTGCGAGTGGAAGGACTAATCTCGCGATTCCTGCCAACCGTGGGTGGTTTCTGAGCTAAAATTTACGTCGGCCTCACCGGTGCGGCCGGTGTCGGATGGCGCGGGTCGAGTCGGTTGACCAGTGTTTTTGGCGTCGGTGAGGCGTCTTTGCCGGTGCGAAGCGTGCGCCGGCCAGTCGCGTTGCCGTTTCGTTCCGGTTACGGATCTGGTACGCCCGTCCGAATCGGCGCAGGTGGCGCCCGCTTCCCACCTTGTTGCGCGAGCCAAGATACGTTCTGCCGCAACGCTATTTCGGATTCTTCTGACACGGGAGCGAAACGCCCGTATTCTACATGCGTCAAGGGCCGAAGGGAATGACCATCAACACGAACGCTTTGTCAGTTCAGCCTGCGGGCGAGGTGGCGGCATGGCCGGCGCCGACGCCGGCAACGGATGGGCAAACGGTGCAATCGCCGAACGGCGCAGCAACGCGATTCGCGGTGAGCGAGTCCTCGCTCACCGATCTACTGCATAAGGCGGCCACCCAGTACCCGAACCGCGCGGCCTACAAATTTATTGACTACGAGGTAAACCCGGCGGGATTCACCGAAACCCTCACCTGGTGGCAGCTCTACCGGCGAGCGATGATAGTCGCCGACGAACTCAGGATCTCTGTGTCGAGCGGCGACCGGGTCGCGATATTGGCCCCGCAGGGCCTGGAATACATCATTGCCTTCCTGGGCGTGCTGCAGGCCGGACTAATCGCCGTCCCACTTCCGGTGCCCCAATTCGGCATTCACGACGAGCGAATTTCCGCGGCGTTGCGCGACTCCCAGCCGACCGTCATCCTCAGCACCTCGTCGTCCAGTGACGCGGTCAGCGAGTATGCGCCCCATGCGTGTGTCGGAGCCCGCCAGCGGGCGCCGGAGGTCGTGGCGGTGGACTTGCTGGACCTGGACTCCCCGCGCGAACTCGATCCGACTCGGCACACGCACACGGGCACGGCATATCTTCAGTACACGTCGGGCTCGACCCGCTCGCCGGCCGGCGTCGTGATCTCGCACAAGAACATCATCAGCAACTGTGTGCAATTGATGTCCGACTACCTCGGGGACGCCGAGAAGATTCCGTCGACTGTGGTGTCGTGGCTGCCGTTCTATCACGACATGGGGTTGGTGCTGGGCATCATCCTCCCGCTGGTCAATCAGGACACCGGCGTGTTGATGAGCCCAATGGCCTTTTTGCAGAAGCCGGCTCGCTGGATGCGATTGATGGGCAAGTATCGCGGCCAGGTTTCGAGCGCGCCGAACTTCGGTTTGGAATTGGCGGTGCGCAGGACTTCGGATGACGATATGGAGGGACTGGATCTCGGGCACGTGAAGGCGCTTGCCACCGGCGCCGAACGCGTCAACCCCGCAACGCTGCAGCGCTTCATCGACCGGTTCGCCCGCTTCAACCTCGACCCCGCTGCGGTACGGCCGTCCTACGGGCTCGCGGAGGCGACGGTGTACGTGGCTACCGCCGGACCGGGACGCCCACCGAAGACGGTTTGTTTCGACTACCAGCAATTGGCGGCCGGTCACGCGAAGCGCTGCGACGACGAAGCGGGCGAGGGTGCCAAGCTGGTCAGCTACGGCGAACCACGGGCTTCAACCCTGCGGATCGTCGACCCCGAGACCAGGGTGGAGAGTCCGGCGGGAACCGTCGGCGAGATCTGGGTGCAGGGGGACAACGTCGCCCTGGGCTACTGGCGCAACTCCGACAACACCGAGCGGACGTTCGCCGGACAGCTTGAGGACCCCTCGCCCGGCACTTCGGCAGGTCCATGGCTGCGGACCGGAGACCTCGGCGTCATTTTCGAAGGTGAGCTGTTCATCACGGGCCGAATCAAGGATCTGTTGGTCGTGGACGGCTCCAACCACTATCCCGACGACATCGAAGCGACGATCGCCGAAATCACCGGCGGCCGCGTGGTGGCGATATCCGTGCCCGGCGATCGCACCGAACAGCTCGTCGTCATCGGCGAACTCACGCGGTGGGGCCACACGGCCGAGGAGGCAATGCAGAAGTTCCGCGCCGTCAAACGCGAAATCACGAACGCGATATCGATGTCGCACCGGGTGCGCGTCACGGATGTCGTCGTGGTGGCGCCCGGCTCGATCCCGGTCACTACCAGCGGGAAGGTTCGGCGCTCATCCTGCATCGAGCGCTACCTGAACCATGAATTCACCCGATTGGACGCTGCGGGGAGCTGAGCCATGACCAAGAGCATTCTGTCTAAAGAGCGAATCGGGAAGCTCAACCGCGACCTTCGGATACTTGTGGCGACCAACGGCACCCTTACCCGGATTCTCAACGTGCTCGCCGACGAAGAGATCGTCGTGCAAATCATCAAGCAGGAGATTCACGCCGACACGTCCAAAATACCTGAATTGCAGAATTTATCGATCGGCCGGATTCTCCAGCGTGATATCTTGCTCAAGGGGCGGAACTCTGGAATTGCGTTCGTAGCCGCGGAGTCGCTGGTTGCCGTTGACCTGCTACCGCCAGAAATCACTTCCACGCTGCTGGAGACGACTCGGCCCATTGGCGAAACCATGGCGGCCAGTTGCATCGAGACCTTCAAAGAGGAGGCTGAAGTCTGGTCGGGTGGGTCGCCGGATTGGCTCGCGCAGGACGGATATCATCTGTCGCGCAAGGGGGTTATCGCCCGCCGGTATCGCAACATCGCCGGAGGCAATCCGGTGATGATCATCACCGAGTATTTCCTTCGGAATGTATTCGAAGATGCGCCGAGTGACGAACTCGAACGCCGCCGACGTGCAAAAGAACTGGACAAAAGGAGCGGAGATCGGTTTGTATTTCACGATCGAATCCCCAGCACTCCTTAGCACTGAGCACGCGGGGGCGGTCATTTAATCATGGGAAATGGGAATTTAGCGGGGCTTCTCGCGCGGCGCGCATCGGAAGCGGGATGGTATGACAAGCCCGTCTACTACGCGCCCGACGTCGTCACTCACGGCCAAGTCCATGACGGCGGCGCGCGTCTCGGGGAAGTGCTCAGGAAGCGCGGCCTCTCCAAAGGAGACCGCGTCCTGTTGTGTCTCCCGGACTCACCGGAGCTGGTGCAGCTGCTGCTGGCGTGCCTGGCTCGCGGGATTTTGGCGTTTTTGGCTAACCCGGACCTGCACCGCGACGACCACGCGTTTCAGGAACGCGACACCGAGCCGGCGCTGGTCGTCACAACCGGTCCGCTGTGCGAGCGGTTTCAGCCGTCGAGCGTCGTCGACGTCACAGCACTCTTATCCGACGCGAGCCGAGTCGAGCCCGCTGATTACGAACCGCTGGTCGCTGACGATCTTGCCTACGCCACCTACACGTCCGGCACCACCGGCCCGCCGAAAGCGGCGATCCATCGGCATGGCGACCCGTTGACGTATGTCGAGGCCATGTGCCATAACGCGCTGCGGCTCACTGCCCAAGACATCGGACTGTGCAGCGCGCGCATGTATTTTGCGTACGGCCTGGGTAATTCGGTCTGGTTTCCGCTTGCGACGGGTGGTTCCGCGGTCATCAACCCGGTGCCGGTGAGTCCGGAAGTGGCCGCCACGCTGAGCGCGAAATACCAGCCGTCGGTGCTTTACGGCGTCCCCAATTTCTTTGCTAGGGTCGTGGACACCTGCTCTCCCGACGCGTTCGGTTCGCTGCGCTGCCTGGTATCGGCGGGTGAGGCGCTCGAGCTCGGCCTCGCCGAGCGGATCATGGACTTCTTCGGCGGCATCCCCATTCTTGACGGCATCGGATCCACCGAGGTGGGCCAGACATTCGTCTCGAACACTGTCGACGAATGGCGGGTGGGAACTCTGGGAAAGGTGCTGCCGCCCTACAAGATTCGCGTGGTGGCGGCCGATGGCACGACAGCCGCGCCGGGCGTGGAGGGGGACCTGTGGGTCCGTGGGGCGTCGATCACGCCGGGCTATTGGAAGTGGCCCGATCCGCCGCCGGGAAATCATGGTTGGCTCGACACGCAGGACCGGGTCTGCGTCGACGAGAAGGGCTGGGTCAGCTACAACTGCCGCGCCGACGACACCGAAATCGTCGGGGGCGTCAACGTCAATCCGCGCGAGATCGAACGAATCATCAGCGAAGACGACGCCGTGGCCGAGACCGCGGTGGTCGGGGTAAGGGAGTCCACCGGCGCCTCGACACTGCAGGCGTTTCTGGTCCCGGCGAATGGTGCCGGCATCGACGAATCGATCCTGCGAGACATCCACCGCCGATTGCTGAGCCGACTGTCGGCGTTCAAGGTGCCGCACCGATTTGCCATCACTGAGCGACTCCCTCGAACCCCGAACGGGAAGTTGCTGCGCGGCTCGCTTCGCTTGGAGAGCCCGACGAAGCCGATTTGGGAACTCTCGTCGTTCGAGCCGCGGTCGGAGATCAAGGAGCGGTTGGCCATTCTGCAGCAAGAACGTCACCGGCTGGTGTCCGACGCGGTTTGCGCCGAGGCCGCGAAGATGTTGGGCGAGCCGGATACTCGGGCGATAAATCGGGATCTTGCGTTCTCGGAGCTGGGCTTTGACTCGCAGATGACCGTCGAACTGTGCAATCGGTTGGCAGCGGCTACCGGCCTGCGGCTGCCCGAGACGATCGGATGGGACTATGGCTCGATATCAGGGCTGTCCCAGTACTTGGAGGCTGAACTGTCCGGGGGCAACCGGCGGGTGACACCGTCTGCTCCGGCGAATAACGGCGCGAACGGCTACCCGGCAATCGAAGATCAGCTGAAGAAGGTCGAAGCGCTGGTGGTGGCCATCGGGCCCGGCGAAAAGCAGCGGGTGGCCGATCGTTTGCGGGCCCTGCTCGGCACCATCACCGACGCCGAGGACGGCTTGGGCAACCGGATTCAGGCGGCCTCCACCCCTGACGAGATTTTCCGGCTAATCGATTCTGAATTTGGCGAGTAATGAAGAGGAGCAGCTGACCATGAGTGTGAGCGTCGAGGGCGCCGACGAGGAGCGCGAGAAGCTTTTCCGTTACCTGAAGAAGGTTGCTTTAGAGCTCGACGAGGCACGCGCACGGTTGCGGGAATACGAACAGCGCGCGGCAGAGCCGGTGGCCGTGGTGGGGATCGGGTGTCGTTTCCCGGGCGGGGTGGACTCCGCGGAGGGCCTGTGGGAGGTCGTGTCGGAGGGTCGCGATCTGGTCACGGACTTTCCCACGGACCGGGGTTGGGACGTAGAGGGTTTGTATGACCCGGACCCCGACGCGGAGGGTAAGACCTACACGCGCTCGGGCGGGTTCTTGGACGACGCGACCGGGTTTGACGCCGGGTTCTTCGGGATCGCGCCCAGTGAAGTGTTGGCGATGGACCCGCAGCAGCGCTTGATGCTGGAGGTCTCCTGGGAAGCGTTGGAGCACGCGGGGATTGACCCGTTGTCGTTGCGGGGCTCGTCGACCGGGGTGTTCACCGGGATCTTCGCGGCCAGCTACGGCAATCGCGACACCGGGGGGCTGCAGGGGTACGGCCTGACCGGCACGTCGATCAGCGTCGCCTCCGGGCGGGTGTCCTATGTGTTGGGGCTGGAGGGCCCCGCGGTGTCGGTGGACACGGCGTGCTCCTCGTCGTTGGTGGCGATCCATCAGGCGATGGGGGCGCTGCGTTCGGGGGAGTGTGATCTGGCGTTGGCCGGCGGCGTGACGGTGATGGGGTTGCCGTCGATTTTCGTCGGCTTCAGCCGGCAGCGCGGGCTGGCCGCCGATGGGCGTTGTAAGGCGTTTGCCGGAGCTGCCGACGGGACCGGCTGGGGCGAGGGCGCCGGCGTGGTGGTGCTCGAGCGGCTGTCGGATGCGCAGCGGTCGGGACACACGGTCTTGGCGGTGGTGCGCGGCAGCGCGATCAACCAGGACGGCGCGTCCAACGGGTTGACCGCGCCGAACGGGCAGGCCCAGCAGCGGGTGATTCGCGCGGCCTTGGCCAATGCCGGGCTGGCGTCGGCCGATGTTGACGTGGTCGAGGCACATGGGACGGCGACCACGTTGGGCGACCCGATCGAAGCGCAGGCGCTGCTGGCCACCTATGGGCAAGACCGTCCGTCCGAGCGGCCGTTGTGGGTGGGTTCGATCAAGTCGAACATGGGCCACACCCAGGCCGCCGCGGGCGTGGCCGGCGTGATCAAGGTGATCGAGGCGATGCGGCACGGGCGGATGCCGGTGTCGCTGCACGTCGATGAGCCGTCCCCGCGGGTGGATTGGGAAAGCGGCGCGGTGTCTGTGTTGACCGAGGCCCGGGACTGGCCGGTGGCAGGGCGTCCGCGCCGGGCCGGGGTGTCCTCGTTCGGGATCAGCGGCACCAACGCGCACCTGATTCTGGAGCAGGCCCCGGTTGAGCTGAGCGGAAGCACCAATGGCCAGTCGGGTGTGTCGGGTTTGCCTGTGGTGCCGTGGGTGATTTCGGCGAAATCGCCCGAGGCGCTGACGGCGCAGGCGGCCCGATTGTTGGCCCATGTCGAGGCCGAGTCGGAGCTGAACCCGGTCGATGTCGGGTACTCGTCGGCGCGCCGGTCGGTGTTCGAGCACCGGGCGGTGGTAGTCGGTGCCGACCGCCACGCGTTGCTGACGGGGCTGGCGGGACTGGCCGACGGTGACCCGGGTGCGGGTGCCGTGGTCGGGCAGGTGGGGACGGTGGGGAAGACCGTCATGGTGTTCCCCGGGCAGGGCTCGCAGCGGGTCGGGATGGCCCGCGAGTTGTACGACAAGCTGCCGGTGTTTGCTGAAGCGTTCGATGCGGTGACCGCTGAGTTGGATCAGCATCTGCGATTGCCGCTGCGCCAAGTCATTTGGGGCACAGATGCAGCTCTGCTCGACAGCACCGAGTTTGCCCAGCCGGCGCTGTTCGCGGTTGAGGTGGCGCTGTTCGCGGTGTTGCGGCGCTGGGGTCTGCAACCGGACTTCGTGATGGGCCACTCGGTCGGCGAGTTGTCCGCGGCATGCGTCGCCGGGGTGTTGACGCTGGCGGACGCGGCGATGTTGGTGGTCGCGCGGGGCCGGCTGATGCAGGCCCTGCCGGCGGGCGGGGCGATGTTTGCGATCGCAGCCGCCGAGGACGAGGTGCTGCCGGCGCTCGGCGAGGGCGTCGGGATCGCGGCGATCAATGCGCCCAAGTCCCTGACCATCTCGGGTGCACAGGCCGCCGTCAGCGCGATCGCGGATCAGTTCGCCGCGCAGGGCAAGCGGGTGCACCAGCTGGCGGTCTCGCACGCGTTCCACTCGCCGCTGATGGAGCCGATGCTTGATGAGTTCGCGCAGATTGCGGGCCGCATCGAGGCGCGCGCGCCGCAGATCGGGCTGGTGTCCAACGTGACGGGCGAATTAGCCAGCGCCACTACGGATTACGGGTCCGCAAAGTACTGGGTGGAGCATGTCCGGCGGCCGGTGCGTTTCGCCGACAGCGCGCGTCACTTGCAGACGCTTGGTGTGACCCACTTCATCGAGGTCGGTCCCGGTAGCGGTTTGACCGGCTCCATCGAGCAGTCGTTGGCACCGGCTGAGGCGGTTGTGGTGTCGATGCTGGGTAAAGACCGCCCCGAGGTGGCTTCGGTGCTGCGTGCGTTCGGTCAGTTGTTTACCACTGGTGTGCCGGTGGATTGGCAGGCGGTGTTCGCCGGCTCGGGTGGGCGGCGAGTGGACTTGCCCACGTATGCCTTTCAGCGGCGGCGGTTTTGGGAGAACCCGGGCGAGAATGGGGCCGCCGATGCGGCCGGTCTGGGTCTGAGCGCGACCGAGCACGCGTTGTTGGGCGCCGTGGTCGAGCGGCCCGATTCCGACGGGGTGGTGTTGACCGGCCGGCTGTCGCTCGCGGATCAGCCGTGGCTGGCCGATCACGTCATCGGCGGAGTGGTGCTGTTCCCCGGGGCCGGCTTCGTGGAGTTGGTCATCCGCGCCGGTGACGAAGCCGGGTGCGGGGCTATCGAGGAGTTGGTCCTGGCCGCGCCGCTGGTGATGCACCCGGGTGTGGGGGTGCAGGTGCAGGTGGTGGTGGGACCCCCGGGCGATGCCGGGCGCCGGACGGTGTCGGTGTATTCGCGGTCCGACGAGTCCGACGGAGGCTGGCTGCTGAACGCCGAGGGCACGCTTGGCCTGGAAGCCCCGGTGGCCGCGGCCGATTTGTCGGTGTGGCCGCCGGAGGGCGCGGAAAGTGTCGACATCTCCGAGGGCTATGCGCAGCTGGCCGGACGCGGTTATGCCTACGGCCCGGCGTTTCAGGGGCTGCTGGGGATTTGGCGGCGCGAGTCCGAGCTGTTCGCCGAGGTAGCCGCCCCCACCGGCATGGCGGTCGACCGGATGGGGATCCATCCGGCGGTGCTGGACTCGGTACTACACGCCCTTGGGCTGGCGATCGACACCGGCGAGACGAAGCTGCCGTTCTGCTGGCGAGGGGTGTCGCTGCATGCCGGAGGTGCCGGGCGGGTGCGGGCCCGCCTCGCCTCGGCGGGGGCGGATGCGATCTCGATAGACGTGGCCGATGCCACCGGATTGCCGGTGCTGTCGGTGGGCGCGCTGGTCACCCGGGCAATGAGCGCCTCGCAGCTGCGCGCCGCAGTGGCAGCCGCAAGCGGCACGCCTGACCAGGGGCCGCTGGAGATGCTGTGGTCGCCAATATCAGTGAGCCAAGCCGAAACTGATGCACCCGCGGCGGTGTCCTGGGCGGACTTCTGCGCCGGCCGTGACGGCGATGTCGTCGTGTGGGAGTACGAGTCCGCCGGCCTGGACGGTAAAGACCCAGTTGGCACGGTTTACGCGGCCACCCACGCCGCCCTGGACGTGTTGCAGTCCTGGCTCGGTGGGGATTCGGTGGGCACCTTGGTGGTACTGACGCATGGCGGAGTCGGGCTGCCCGGTGAGGATGTCAGCGACCTGGCCGCCGCGGCGGTGTGTGGTCTGGTGCGTTCGGCGCAAGCCGAAAACCCCGGTCGGATCGTGTTGATCGATACCGACAAGCCGCTGGACGCGGCCGCGCTGGTCGCAGCCGGGGAGCCGCAACTGCTGGTGCGCTCCGGGAACGTGCATGCTGCTCGGCTGTCCCCGGCCCCGCCGCTGCTGCCGGTGCCGCCCGGGGAGTCGGCGTGGCGGTTGGCCGCCGGCGGCGGCGGCACTTTGGAAGACCTGGTGATCCAGCCCTGCCCGGAGGCGCAAGCACCGCTGCAGGCGGGCGAGGTGCGGGTGGCGGTGTCGGCCGTCGGGGTCAACTTCCGCGACGTGGTGGCCGCATTGGGGATGTATCCCGGCGAAGCCCCGCCGCTCGGTGCCGAAGGTGCCGGCGTGGTGCTCGAAGTCGGACCCGACGTCACCGGCCTGGCCGTCGGCGACAAGGTGATGGGATTCCTCGGCGGGGCGGGTCCGCTGGCCGTCGTGCACCAGGAACTGATTGCTCAGATGCCGCGGGGCTGGTCGTTCGCCCAGGCCGCCGCCGTGCCGGTGGTGTTCTTGACGGCCTTGTTCGGATTGAGGGATCTGGCCGATATCCGTGCCGGCGAATCGGTTCTGATCCATGCCGGGACCGGTGGGGTGGGCATGGCGGCAGTGCAGCTGTGCTGCCACTGGGGCGTCGAGGTCTTCGTGACCGCCAGCCGTGGTAAGTGGGACACGCTGCGCGCCATGGGATTTGACGACGACCACATCGGCGACTCCCGCACGCTGGAGTTCGAGGAGAAGTTCCTTTCGGTCACCGACGGCCGCGGGGTCGACGTGGTGCTCGACTCGCTGGCCGGTGAATTCGTGGATGCCTCGCTGCGGTTGTTGGTCCGGGGCGGGCGCTTCCTCGAGATGGGCAAGACCGATATCCGCGACGCGCAGAAGATCGCCGCCAACTACCCCGGTGTGTGGTACCGGGCCTTCGACCTGTCGGAGGCCGGCCCGGTGCGCATGCACGAGATGCTGGGCGAGGTGAAGGAACTGTTCGACAGCCAGATCCTGCACCGGCTGCCGGTCACCACCTGGGATGTGCGCTGCGCCCCGGCGGCCTTCCGGTTCATGAGCCAGGCCCGCCACATCGGCAAGGTGATCTTGACGATGCCGTCGGCGCTGGCCGACGGGCTGGCCGGCGGCACGATGCTGATCACCGGTGCCACCGGGGCGGTCGGCGCCGTGCTGGCCCGCCACATGGTCGACGCCTACGGGGTGCGTCATCTGGTACTGGCCAGCCGGCGCGGCGATCGCGCGGAAGGGGCCGCCGCACTGGCCGCCGAGTTGACCGAAGCCGGTGCCCAGGTCCAGGTTGTCGCCTGTGACGTGGCCGATCGCGACGCGGTGCAGGGTTTGTTCGCCCGGTTGTCGCGCGAGTTCCCGCCGGTGCGCGGGGTCATTCACGCCGCCGGGGTGCTCGACGACACGGTGATCACCTTGATGACGCCGGAAAGGATCGACACGGTGTTGCGGGCCAAGGTGGACGCGGCGTGGAACCTGCACGAGGCCACCCGCGATCTGGACTTGGCGATGTTCGCGCTGTGCTCCTCGATCGCGGCCACGGTGGGTGCACCCGGGCAGGGTAACTACGCGGCGGCCAACTCGTTCCTGGACGGGCTGGCGGCTCACCGTCAGGCCGCGAAGTTGGCCGGGATATCGCTGGCGTGGGGCATGTGGGAACAGCCCGGCGGCATGACCGCTCACTTGAGCAGCCGCGACCTGGCCCGGATGAGCCGGAGCGGACTGGCGCCGATGAGTCCCGAGCAGGCACTAGAGCTTCTTGACGCCTCGCTGGCGATCAATCAGCCGCTCATGGTGGACACCCTCCTGGACCGCGGCGCCTTGGGCGCCTTGGCCCAGACCGGCGGGTTGCCACCGTTGTTCGCCGGGCTCGTGCGCCGGCCGCGGCGCCGCCAGATCGAGGACAGCGGCGATGCCGCCCAGTCGAAGTCGGCGCTGGCCCAACGCCTTCAGGGGCTGGGGGCCGACGAACAACGCGAGCTACTGGTGGGGCTGGTGTGCATGCAGGCCGCCGCGGTGCTCGGCCGGCCTTCCCCCGAGGACATCGACCCCGAGGCCGAATTCCCCGACCTGGGCTTCGACTCGCTGACCGCCGTCGAACTGCGCAACCGGCTGAAGACCGCTACCGGGCTGACCCTGCCACCCACGCTGATCTTCGACCATCCGACCGCTGCCGCCGTCGCCAGCTATGTGGCCCAGCAAATGCCGGAAAGTCAGCCTTCCGGGTCCGGGAATGGAACGCCGCGGGTCGTCGAACCCGAACAGGAGAAGGTCGCGGCGCTTTCTTGATGGGTACGATCATGAAAGCCAGCAAGCTCGTCCGGGTCCGCTCCCGAGTGCTTGATTGGGTACCGCCCTCCGCGCAAGCTGCATGGGCGAACATCATTGAGGTGGTATGGAATGAAAGATCGAAGATCGACGGCGAGGTCCGTCGTTCTGGTGGTGCTGGGTGTCTGCCTGGGGCTATGGCTGTCGGGGTGCTCGTCTGCCACACCTGAGTCCGCGGGAAATAGTCCCACCACCTCCGAGCCCGACTCGCCGCTGAAGACCGACATCCGGGAAGCGCTGGACGCGACAAAGGCCTTGAACAGCGTGCATCTGACGATGCGGACGAACGGCCAGGTCGACAGCCTGCTCGGTATCACCGGCGCCGACGTGGACATGCGGGCCAAGCCGCTCGCCGCCAAGGGCGACTGCACTTATCAGGGTCAGTCGGGC
>Ga0335083_10007588_pt1 | contig 13371 bp, 18 predicted proteins | sample Lox_Sample_42_FD_206716 | JGI IMG/M metagenome (GOLD analysis project Ga0335083, IMG submission 206716) | Soil microbial communities from Loxahatchee National Wildlife Refuge, Florida, United States - Lox_Sample_4.2 | ecosystem: Environmental > Terrestrial > Soil > Wetlands | place: USA...
GGCAGTGCTTTTCCGGGGAACTGCGGGCCGAGTCCGCTCTCAACGTCCACCTGCAGCTCATAGTGATAGACGCGGCTTTGTTCCTTGGAAATGTGCGGGGCGCGGCGCAGGCGTCGAATCCGATTGCCGAAGTCGTTCAAATACGTTTCGGACTGCTGATAGACGGCTCCGGTTGTCGGGTCGCCAACCAAGTGCATTCCGAAGTTGAACGTGTGGCAGAAGGCACGGTGCATGGTGAACATCCCGCGTTGCGTGTTCCAGAAGCCTTTCTGAAACCACGTCCCGGTAGCGATGTCGTAGCACCACGTTTTTTGCGCGGTCGGGAAATTCAACTGCACCACAGTATGGCCGCGATCCTGATACGCATAGGTCACGAGGTCCGCGATGGTAGGGTAAGTGCTCCATTCGTATTCCATCGCGTGAGTCGAGACGCGCTGCGGGGTGTACCCATTAGCCCGCCAGAAGATTCCCTGCCCGCGCTCGTCGCGTCCCATCCAGAAAATGCTATTGTCCGCCTTGACGGGGGAGGCTGGCGCCGCAATTCCCTGCTCGATCTTCGCACCTTGAATCACATCGTAAGGGAACGGGAAATCTCCCGCATCATAGTAGGGCTGGATCGCGTTCGGGCCGAATACCCAAAGCAAGCGTTGATTCTCGAATATCGAAAGGATGTTGTCGGGAAAAACCGACGCTACGGTGAAAGAAACGCCCTGCCACGTCGTGAAATCGTTCAGATTTGACGCTTGGATTTGATTGGAATTGGCGATTAGCGCAAAACCATAACCGTCCGCATATCGCACCATCGCCGGAGTTCCCAGTAATCCGAGCCCGGTCGCATTGTTATAGGGCTCCACCTGCGTCAGGATGTTCGTGGCCAGCGTGAACACGTACATATATCCCGCGCTGACGATAACCACTTGGGTCTGGTTCGCGGCCATATAAACTGCGTTGCCGTCGCTGACGATGTTATTGGCCCAGATAGTGAAGTTGGGATTAAGCGTTGGCGCGAGGAGTTCAATGAATTGCATCCCCACAACGGCGAATGTACGCCCCTGCGCGGTTAACAGGCCGTTCCCTCGGACAGGCACCTGCCCGAGATTGTAAAGCAGCGCCAAGCCCGGGGTGCGATACAGCGCCGAGGCGGATTTCCCGAGGCCACTTTCGATGGCTTCTAACTGAAGGTTCATGCAAACCTGTGCGTCGGCGCTGAGTGACAGGCTGCGATAGGCTGGACCGCACAATCCAAAGCGCAACTATTCCCTCAATCCAGTCAGGAAGTTGAAATCTGGCCGGCCACCCTTGCGGCTGTTCGGCGTCCCAATATCCGTCTCAATGCGGGGTGGCTCCGCGTTATTCGCTTCGATAATCCGCATCGCGTGGTTCCACATTTCTTTGAGGTCGGCCGAGAACGGCTTATTGAACACGGGACATAGTTTCCGCGCCAAACTCAACACGGTCGCATCCCAATAGCCCGGGGGCAGCGCCAACTTGCTCTGCGAACTGATCGGCTGCGCGATGGAGTTCCACATTTCCAAGCGAACAGGATTCGCAACATTGCAGATTGGCCAGAAGTTCAGGGTGCCGAGCGGAACCGAGGGGTCGTAGTAAAGGTGCGTCACGATGGAGGATTGCAGCGACTTCACCGGATTGGCATTCCACCAGTCCGCATCCTTGATGAGAATCTCGGGTGAGTCCACGGGATTCGTGCTGGTAGCGCTGAGGATGAAGTTTGCGCCAATGATCTTCACCGGCCGCAGCGGGATGCTGAAATCTCCATTCGGCCCAATGGTATGCGGGGCATGATTGGGAGTCAGCGTGAATTGGAGAAAGGCGATGGAGAAGATTAGCTCCCGCCGAGCGTTTACCTGGTCGATCCATCGCTGCAAACGTGGCAGGGCAACGGAGAGCTCGGCGTTTGAAATCTTCTCGCCTTCGGCCAAAACGCCGATCTCTTCTAAGGCCCCCTGCATAATGTCCGAGGCCAGCGGAGATGCGGCGTTGTTGGTATTCGAGAAGGTTACGGTCACTTAGATGACTTTGGCGACTTTCTTCTTTGGGCCGTACAGGCTGGAAGTTGCGGACGGCGCCGGCTTGGGAATGTAGGGTTCCTTCACCCATCCCTCTTCCAGCGCAGCCTTGAGTTCCGCTTCGTTGTTCACAACCTTGGTCAGATGCTCGGTTGGAACAATGTCCGTGCTCACGACTTCAAACCGGTCGTTGCGATGCTCGATCTCTTGAAACGGTTCGTTGGGGTGCATGTAGACCACGCGGGGATACTCCATGTGCGGGATCTGCTTGACGGGCAAACCGCCGCCGGACGTTCCGCGGAATTCAGGCGGCAGCGGGTCGGGAACCTGCTCCTGAGGGGCGCGCACGTTCCAGTTCATCTGCTTTTTGACGGCTTCTTCATGGATTGCGAAACCCATCACGCCTCCTTCGCGGTGAACGCTTCGTGATCGTAGGGACCGAAACCAGCAGCCGCCGCAGCCGCTTCCTGATCCTTGTCGGCCACGGAACGCGATTCCTTGCCCTTATAGAGCAACTTCGGGAATTCGTGATGGACGTGCAGCGTGGCCGTCAGCGTGATGTCGCGCGGCGCGTCAATCTTCTTCTCCGCCAAATCCTTGAGAGCCGCCTCAACACGCTCGACTTCACCCGCACTGATCGTGGCTCCGTCAGCAATTACGATTGGCTTTGCCATTTTTCCTCTCTTTTGAAAGCGGGCGCAGCCGAAGCCACGCCCGCGCTGGATGGTTAGTAGATGAAGAACAGGGGGCCCTTGGCCGTGGTGAATGTGGTGGGTGGCGTGATCGTCGCAGGGATGGTGCCAAACGTCTGGCTGCCATACGATTGCGTCAGATACACGTCCGCCGTGCCGGTTACCAGCAGGTTGAGCGTTGCGGTGGTGCCAGAGTCGCCCTGCACGCAGGCGAAATACTGCGCCGGTCCCACCATGTAATAAGGCGTGATGAACGCGCGCTTCTGATAAGTGCTGCTGCCAGAAGCCACAGTGCCCGCAACCGCCGAATTTGCCAACAGGTTCCCGCCGGAGTCATACAAGACGGAGATCATCTTGTCGGTTCCGGTGGACGCTCCGTTCAGCACCGCCAGACCAGTCGCATATTTCGAGTACGGAAGATTGACTTCCGTGCAGTACATCGTATTCGCGGCCTTCGTGGTGGACGTTCCGGCGGAGGTATAGGCGGTTGCTCCCGTGTTGGGGAGCTGCAGTTGGAAGTTGACGGTGCGGGTGGTTTGCGCCGCATCGCCGTTAACCCATTGGCCACCCAAACAGTCGGAAATTGATCCCGAACTGAAGTCGATGCGCGGCAAGTACGGTTCGTTGCTTCGCGTGCAACTACCCTGCGGCACAGATGGGCCTTGCGCGGCAGCAGCAAAGCCAGTGCCGGACCAAGAACCAAATGCCGCGGCGGGCACAATGAATACAATCGCGCCCGATGCGTGAGAGGATGCGCCGGTTCCAGATACACCGCGAATCACGGTGATTGTCGTACCAGAGACGGCTTTTACCTGCATCAGCTCCCGGTCAATGTAGAGGTAACTCTGCGCATCCGACGTGCTGGTTAGCCCGCTGGTGAGCGAGGTGTTGGGAGTCGGCGCGGAAATTCCTGTCGCCGACGCCACCGTAAGGATGCTGGTATTCCCCGTTGGCGTGGCACCGTTTACGGAACCAGCGCCCTGGAGAGCAGCGGATAGCGTGGTTGTGGTGAGCAGCGTCTGAGAGCTTGCAACGGAGGCAAGCCCCAGCGAAATAGCGAACAGAAGTGTCAGTTTTTTCATGGTCATGGTTATGCTCCCGCCACGCATACGGCGCCCGCATCGGAGTAAGCATTGCCGAATCCGTAGCAGATGTCGAAGCGGTTGGTGATCTTGCGGTTGTACTGGTCGTAGGCCACGACAAACGACAGGCTTGCGCCGGTCTCCGGGTCCACAGCTTCTTCCGCATGCTCAACCGCGTCCGGGTTTTCAAACTTCCCGAACGCTTTCAAGAATGCGTACTTGCTGAGTGCCAAGCTGGCCGTCCCCGAGACGCCGGATGGGCTCGTGGTTCCAGGCCATGCCGTCAGCGCCGCGCCGTTCCCTGGGAGAGCATCCACGTTCTGATACTGGCTCCCTGGAGGGAAGATTGGTGGGCTGATGGGAATGGTGTCGTTGCCGCCAGTGAAGGTGAATGCCGCGCCGCCGGTATAAACGAACTGCTTTAGACCGAGCGGAGTCTTGATGCGCGTGCGCGGGTTGACCGAGTTCACGCTGGCGATTGTGAACTTGTCGCCGGGCTGGATGGTGTCGCCATTCGTCCCCGTGACGATGAGCGAAGATCCCGACTGGCCCGCACCTGTGACGGTGACGCCGTGAGTCGGGAAGGTTCCGATGGTATGCACGAACAACGAATTGCTGCGGAACCACTTCCATCCCGCCGCGTTGCCGAGCACACCGATCCGAAACATATCGCTGATGTCTTTCTGGGGGTTGAACTGCGTGACATTGTTCTTGACGTAGGACCGCATCAGACTCGAACTGATAATCAGATGGCGGTCACCATCGGCCATGCAGGCCAAGTTGAACAGCACCTGATCCGCGGCCAACGCGAAGTCAAGGGTCGTGGAATCCGTTCCCAGGCTTCCGACGACGTTGTTGGTCCAGAGCCGTGCCCAATTCGCCGCATCCGAATCCACTTGCTGCGCGAGCTGCAGACCGGCCGGGCGATGGTAGGCTTCGTCCAGTTCTTTTTCGCTGCGCTCCATTTTGACGAGTTTCTCGTAAGAATCCCATCCGAAATGGACGCCCTTGATCTGGTCGAGGTTGATGGTCGTCACCCGGCGCTGGATACCCTGTTCCTGGTATGCCAGGCCGGTTGTAACGAGCCACTCCTGCGGGAGCTTAATCTGCGCCTGGGAGCCTACTGGAAACTTCTTCTTGAATTCGTCCTCCCATTCCGAGTTAAACATCTCCGCAACTTCGAGAGAGTTTTTCAAGAACCAGAGGATCTTCATGGAGACCCAATTGGTTACTGCAAAATTGTTAGCCAACGGTTAGCGTCCTCCAATAGTCGCTATTTGGGTTAAAGGTTCAGGATGCGCGGGAGAAATGCTTCCGCCGCTGTTCGGCCTCGAAGGCGCTGAAATTGCCGTCTTTCGCAGCGGCTACCCCTGCGTCCTCTGTTGCGCTTCCGCGCCCGCCAACTTCCGTTGGAGGCTTGGGAGCACGCGGTTTCGGTTCAGGCGCTTCAACCTTGGGCTTTGGTTCTTCTTTCGCCGCAGCGAGAGCTTTCTGGATGTCCAGTTCCATGTCCCGCAGCACGCGCAATGCTTTACCCGGATTGGTTTTCGCCGTTTCGAGTAAATTGTTGAGCGTCGGGGGATCGGCGAGCGTGTAGAGAAGTTCGGTCAACTGCTCCGAATCGTTGACGAAGGATTGGATAAACACCGGAGCCTTCGACATGAGTTCGGACGTAGCTGTTTTGATCTTCTCCTCGGCGTCAGGATGCTTAGCAACGGCCTGTTTCAGCAGATCCGCCATCGCCTTATTCGCTTCCTGCTGCTGCTGCTCTTGGCGCGTGCGCGCGGCGACCTGAGAATCGCGGTACTGCTCATAGTCATCCATCGCCTTGTCGAATTCCTCTTGCGTGCCCTTCCAGGTGAACGGATTGGGACGCTTGGGAGGTTCTTTGGGCTTGGCTGGTTCGACCTTCGAAGCCGGCTGCGCTGCCGATTCGAGTTTGCGAAGTCTCTCTTCAAGGTCTTTTGCGCGATCCTCAGCGGCCTTGCGTTCCGCTGTTAACTGGGAAATCCTCTCCTCTGCACTGGGCTTGGCCTTTGGTTTTGGCTCCTGCTTCGCGGCTCCCGGTTCCGCAGGTTTATCCTCGGGTTTCGCCACTTTCGGCGGGTCAGAGGCTGCCGGTTCCTCTTTTGGCTTCGGCGGTTCGGGCTTTTTCGTGACGATGGGAGTCCCGTTTTCATCCCACCCATCTGCGACTGCCGTTGCGGCCGACGGGTCCACAACTATTTTTTCGTCTACTGGCATATCGGTTTGCTCCTCAAAATCATTCGCCACCTGCGGCGGCTTCCGGCTGCGCTACTGCCATTGCGCTTTCATGCGCTTGTCCCGCAGCGGCCATGCCGGTTTCATGGGCCTGGTCTGCGGCTTGGGCCTGCGAGGCGGTAGCGGCGCTCTGCGCGGCGAGTTCCTGCGCATGCTTGTGGCCCTGCATCAGCATCGCCAGCTCGTGCGCCTGCGCGTGGAATTGCTGCATCAGGTCCTCAACCGCCGCGATGCGCTCGGAAATGTTCTGGGCCTTCGTGGTAATTTCAGCGACAGCCAACTTCGTCTCGCGGTCCTTGTCAGCTTCCGACATCCGCGTGACAAATTCCTTATCCGCAAGCGCACTCTTGGCCTGCATCTCGATCAGCTTGCCCATCTTCTCCAGACGCATCTGTTGAATTTCAGCCATCGCTTGCTGCAACTGGCCTTGAAGTTGCGCAATGGCAGCCTGCGCCTGCGGGGGCAGATTGTTCTGATCGGGCGGCGATAGCAGTTCCGCGATCTCATCTCCCAGCGCCCCGACATTCTTCAGCCGTGTGGCCAGCGCAAGCAGCTTCATCGTCACAGGCGCGGGCAATTGAAGCTCCGATGCGATTTCCCAAATCTTGTCGGCGAATGCTGCGCCTTCCTCGCGCTGGGACTGATAGCTGGGACCGTCGCCGATCGAGACCTCAAACTGCCCGCGATGCGCGAAGAAATAATTCGCTTCCGGCAACTGCTCGGAACTCTCCGGCGGAACAAATCCATCTTTCACCACCTTGATGCGCACATCCTCATCTTTCTTGTTTCGCCCGAGAATATGTTCCGGCAGAGAATCCAGTTCCGCTAGCTTCGTAATCAGTTCATTGATTTGCAGGCCGCTGTTGTGAAGGAATCGGACGAAGTTATCCGTGAAGTGGAAGGCCCCGGTTGCGCCCGCATCCTGAATCTTCTCAAGTGCAATACCCGACTTCTCGTTGACTTTCTGCGCATCAGTCGGAAGTGGATTCCCCGCAATAGCCGCCTGATGGCTGCGCCTCCAGCGCTCATAAGCCATCTCATAGGCTTGAATCTGGGGTTCATAAGGTTGCCGCTGTGGCAATTGCGGCGGTCCCATCGTCTGGAATTCCCAGTCGATCGGAACGGTGAATTCCACATAGCCGCGGGGATCTTTATGCAGGTTCTTGTGCTGCTCCGGGTTGAATGTACCTTTCCAGCCCATGTAAGGGGCGCGCGGCGCCATTGAGAACTCTTCCTGCTCCTGGCTCGCAATGTAGGCCATCATGTGCTGTGCTGGGCGGCCTCGCCGGATCATGGACATGATGCGGCGCTTCGATTGCCCCCCGCTCTTGATGTAGATTTCTTCGCCGAGCATCGGAAGAATCGGAATCCACGAACCAATCCATTCGCTTTCTTCGAGGATTTCCACGCCGTTGATGATTTCCTGTTTCACTTTGTATTTTTTCTCGCCGTTTTTCGCGTCAATTTCCTCGCGGGACCAATACTCGGCCACAACAATACTGTCGCCCTGCAGCCAGTCCGGGGCAACTTGGCGATCCTCGCTCGTGAAGCTCTGCTTTTTCGCCTTGGGGAATTTGCGTTTGAATACGCTTTCCCGCATGGACTCCAGAACGAAGCATCCGTTCTGATCGGAATAATCAGCCTCCATCGCGTCGGGGTCAAGATAAACGGTGGACCAATTCGGGATGCGGCAAATACGCGGTTCCTGCTCGCCCTTTGGGCCGGTAACGATCAGCTTGAGACGCGCAAATCCAAATCCGCATTCCGTGCAGGATTCAAAAACCGTGCTATAGACCGACTGAGCCTTGGAGGCGTACTCGATTCCGCGAATGTATGCTTGGCGATGCTCCGCGTCTTTATCCTCAGCGTCCTCGGAACGTGGGGAGATGTTGATGCTGCGTTTGTTCTGACGGAGATTGTTGTTCGCCTGCTTGATGTATTGGCTGGTTTCGTCGGGCCAGATGCAGGGGCGGCTTCCGCGGTCATCGGAGAATTCCTTCGGAGGAATACCCGCCATGCAGTCCATGTCCTTCGCGCCTTCATCGTAGTTTTCGCGCCAATAGGAGCGAAAATAGACAAACTCGCTGCGGATATGCGCGAGGCGATCTTGTTCCTTCGTTCCTGTGTTTTTCGAGGCTTCAGGGTCGGGCATGAAAATTGCGTCTCACGACTTTGCGGACAGGCCGGGAATGTTTATAGCTGGAAGCGGAGCCGGTGTATTTCGCGGTCTCGGTCTTGCGGCGCTGTGCGGCGTCAATGTTGGCCCGCTCGCCCGTTTTGCTATGCTTCACCGCATGCTCTTTGCCGCCGACTACGACATTTTTCGCGGTGAACGGAATGCCGTGCATGTGCCGATAGGCCATATTCTTGCGGTAGGCCTCTTTGGATTTGAAATGCTCAGTTGGCATTCGTTTTCTTCCAACTCACCAGCAGAATTCCCTTCCCCGGCAAGTCATAGCAGATCAGCTTTGCTCCGGCGAACTGCAAAGCCGTCGTGAACTGCGCCAGCGCTTGGTCGTACGTCGCGCCCCAAAGAGTCGCCGCGTTCCAGTTGCATTCGCAGCTTAATTGACGATTTTGCTTTTGCAGTTCGGGCATACTTCCTTCTGAACGGTCATGTCGCGCATCCAGCCTGCTTTGCGACCGGCGATCATCGCTCCCGCGGGAGTGTCGCCCACAAATTCCTGCGCTCGCTTGCACTTGTAGCACTTGAGTTTGGCGATAACGTGGGTGGCCTCGGCCGGCAGAACCTTGCGCAAACCAATCTCGATTGGATGAGGAGCCTTCCCCTCGACGCGCGCCGCCCGTTTACTGATGAGGTTGCCGATTCGTTCGGCGATCAGTGATTCATAGTGGCCAAGCGGTCTTACCTTGAAGGTCAGATGGGGAACAATGGACCAATACATGTCGGAGCGCTGCGACTCATCGCACTCCGAGAGCAGATCCCGGAGAAATTTATGTTTGTCGATCCACTCGCCATGCCGGTTATAGTGGCCAGGCCACATATTCACGATTCCGGCAATTTCCTGCACGAGTTCGCCTGTTGGCGCGCCGCTCTGCTGCAGGCCGGGGAGGCCCATCTTCAGCAATTCGGTTTCGAGTTGGCGCTTTTCTTTCGCGTCCAAGGATCAGCTTTCCTCTTCCGCCACTTCCGCGCTCGGGAGTTCTGTCGGCATCTTTATTCCGAGGTGTTTTTCGAGATGCGCGGCCAGCATGTGGCCTTCATCTTTGCCGAAGGCGTGGACCGGCTCTTTGCCGTCGAATTGACTCATGCGGTGTTCGGCGATTGCCCCGCCATTGGTGGCCTTCTTCAGAACAATTTCCCTGAGTTCATTCTTCGACTTCTTGCGCATCTGCGCGTTGTGCTCAAGAGCTTCTGCGTAATTTGCCATTCAGTCCTCCAACTTCGCGGCGGATTCCGGCATGATGCTCTTCTGGGAACGGCCACGTGGACCGCTCTTAGGTAACACGGTTTCCCGTGAGGCATCGCTGCCCCGTGTGCTGCCCGCCGCCGCTCGGTCAGTCGTTCTCACACCGGAAATCATTCGCCCAGCTTCCTATTTGCCTTCGCCCGGATCTTCGCTGCAGAGGCAGCCGAGAGCTTGCCCTTCTTAACCATTTGGGTTGCGCGGGCTTTTGCGTTAGCCGCATGGCTTTTATCCGGCATCGGATATTTGCGTGTTCCCGGCAACCCAAACTCGCTGGATGGAATCTTGTTCCGCGTTGCAGTTTTCAGTTTGGCCATGTCAGCTCCAAGTTCCCACTCGCGGAGGCGGCTCGCTGATTTCAGCCCTCTTCGGCAACACCGGCCGAGCGAACGTGAGCGCCAGCGCATCCCCGTCATCGGGCGAATCCACGTCCCGCTTTTTCATGTCGTCTTTGGATTCGAGCACCACGCGGACCTTCTTGTCCAGGCGATAGCCCGGGCCCGTCAGGTCCATTTCAAGCTGACAGTGGTCGCAATTCACGCCGCCGCGATGGACCGAATCGATGGCCCCGTGAGGCAGCCAATCCTTCATCCGCCCCCACATGAATGAGCGCATGTTGGCGTATTTCGCATCCGGGGAATCGGCGCCGAAGTTGATCTCCGAGACGTTCTTGAATCCCATTTCCATCAGCTTCGCTACCACAGGCCCGGCAATCCCCGCCGAATCCACAAACATCCAATCCGGTTTCTTGCCCGCATATTCGGTAACGAGCACGTCGCTGAGGCGCCCCACCATCACGTCTGGATTGCGCGTGAACTCACCCTTGATGCGAATGGGCTTGATGCTGCGGGCATCATTGCCGCGGCGGAAGCGGATCACGTTATCGTCCGATCCGCCCCAGGCCATGTCTACGCCCACAATCAGCGAATCCGACTGCATCACTACGGCCTGATTCTTTTGGGCCTGCAGAATGCGCTCGGTATCAATGAACTGCGCGTCACTGGCCCGCGGAGGCAGCCCGCGCACGCGCACACGCACGAAGTCTGAATCCTCACCGTAGAGGTCCACCCATTCCCGGATAAGCTCCTTGTTGGCCATCTTGCAGTCGCGGGAATCAATGGACCGGGTAATCCACGTTCCGCGTTCACTGCCAAACACGAGCCGGTGAAACTTCCCTTCGTTGCGGGTGGGATTGCCAAAGGCGAAGATCATAGGTTCGCCGTCGGTCAAGCCGCCTTCCATGACCTCCCACGTCTCATCAGGAATGCCGCTCGCTTCATCGGGGATGTAGAACGACGTGGAGCTGGCCGCATGCTGGCCGGCGAAGGCTTCGGAATTGTCTTTGTCGCACGTCTGGGGTGTGCAGAACCAGCTATCGGAATAGCCATTCCGATACATCTTGTCGTTGTTGACCGTGAACCAGTGGGACGTGATACACAGCTTGGTCCAGAACTTCACCCGCGCCCAAGTTTTGGTACTGAGTTGGGTATAGGTGTTGGCCGTGACTGTGCCCTGCGCGTAAGGCCTGGTGGACATAATCCAGTCCACAAGCCACGCAACGAGTGCAGATTTCCCAATTCCGTGCCCACTAGCTGTAGCCATGCGGAGGGGCGATACAGGGCTATGTCCGTCGAATTTTCGCTTTCGTACTTCTTCGCCGATCTGCACCAACACTTCGGCTTGCCACGCATCGGGTCCGTCATAATCCTCAAGGGGGCCCGGCTCTCTCCAAGGATAGGCGAATTTCACAAACCCCAATGGGTCCGCATAAAACTCGCCGATCTGCCGAGCCAGACCAAGTTCGGTACTTTCAGCTACCGCTGCCACTTAGCCTCTTGCGCCCCTGCGCCAAAGCCGCAATCAATGCCTCATCACCTTTGACGGTGATGTTCTCTTCAAAGAGCTTTAGTTTGTGCCACCGGCCAAGGAGCTCAAGGGCGCGCAGGCGATCAGACAGCTTAACCTTCGTCGTCGTGCCCACATGCTTGGCTTGGCCCTTGCCGAAATGCTCGAAGAGCTTTTCATGCTCAATTCCAGCCACAGCCGCCGAGACTTCCTCCGGTAACTCTTTTATTGGCACTAAGCTACCATCTCCGGCAAAGAGCTTCCGAATGTCCAGAAATGCCACTTCGGCTATCTTCTGGATTACTTTCTCAGCCGAAATGTCCAATTTTGTTTCCGTTTGTTGCCGAAAACGGGCGATTTCGGCTTGAACTTCTGCCTTTTTCAGCCATTTATATGCCGTTGTGGGAGCGGAAACAGCCGGGCAGCCAGCCTTTATAGCCGCCTGGGTCTTATTGCCCAAGGGATCTGCCGCGTAGAAACGCGCGAAGGTGCGCTGGCGCTCTGTCATGGCGTTCTCATCTGCCAAACGGGAATGCCGCCGGACGCTTTGAGCTGCCACACATCATGGAACTCCAGCTCGGCCGCAGAATGGCCCACCATGAGCTTTGGGCGACGGTACAGGATAGATTGACGCTGGGGGTGATCCCAATCCGCAATGCCGTCGCGCACTTCCAGCACTGCGTCAGTCTTGGAGATATAGGCCGTGCTGTGATCCGGGTTGACTACGAGGGTTTTTCGGGAGATGGCGGTAGCTTCCTGTCGGACACCGGAAGTGCCCCCGGCGTTAGGCGTCACCTCTTCTTGGGGCTGGGCGAGTCACGTCAGGAGGGAAGCGACTCGCCCGTTCGTGTCCTCGAAGGGTGAACTGTTCTGGATTGGAGAATGCGGGATGCTGAATTGCCAGTCAAGTGGTTGCGGGCAGCTTTACTCTATTAGTGGGTATTTGGAGTACTTCTTTCGTTTGGAAGGTTTGGCCGCACTTTATGCAGGTGCGGTAGCGCAAGATCATATCGTGGAGTCTAACCGTTCCGCCTACGCGGCTTTTTGCGTTACCGCAATGGGGACATTTCACTGGGATCTCCCTCCTCGATCGTGACCCGGACTTCTACAACCAAACCTTTCATCCCCTCGCTCCCTTCCCGGCTCCCGGCTGGCGGGGCTTCGGCCAACACTTGCCGCTCCATTCGACTCGCGCCGTCTCGCCTTCCAATCGCGGTGGCGGAATCTGATGATCAGTCATCTTGCAGAAATACGTGTTACTCGCTGTGAAAATCCACCAGCCGCGCAGCAATGGCTGCACCCTCTTCCGCTTCGCGCTCCCGGTCATGGCTCGTTCTCCTTTCGCGCCGCGTGGCGCTCCCCTTGGGGCAAACCGGGCCGCCTACGTGCCTTCGCTTTTGCTATCGCCATTGGCAACCGAGTAGCCCAGTTGTTTCTGATTCAAAATCTGCTGCATGAACTGGTCGTATACGCTCAACTGTGTTTTCTCATTGGGAATCGCATAGGGCAAGAAAACTTGCGCCATATTCGCTTGTTCCGCCTCAATCAGAGCCATCTGTGCAGCCACCCAGTCCTTGATAATTCGCCATGCCACGCGGCGCGATTGTTCGATGCTACTCGGCTTCCGCTCCCACCGATAGCGCGTAGAATGGCGCGCAAATTCGCGCGAAATCGCCTTCATCACCCCCTCGAAATTGCAAGGCAACTTAAAGGGAATGGGCAGGCTCTCGATGAGAAGAATGAAACTGACTGCACTGGGACGGTTTTGCTCGTCGTAATCAATCCGAACAGAACGCGCTCCCTTCCCTGAGAGCAACCCGACTATTTCCCCTACTGTCTTTTCTTCGGATACTTCCGTGGTGTAGTTCTTAATCATCCGCTCCTCGATTCCCAATGGCGATAGCTCCCAAACGCCCCCTAACGCAAATCCGGTTTACCCCTCGAAACTCTCTACTCTTTCTCGCGCTCTGGCGGGGAAGTGCGGTTCGCAATTTCCAGCAAAACATCCGCGTGACACGGTTTATTTAGCGAACAC
>Ga0335083_10007592_pt1 | contig 13369 bp, 12 predicted proteins | sample Lox_Sample_42_FD_206716 | JGI IMG/M metagenome (GOLD analysis project Ga0335083, IMG submission 206716) | Soil microbial communities from Loxahatchee National Wildlife Refuge, Florida, United States - Lox_Sample_4.2 | ecosystem: Environmental > Terrestrial > Soil > Wetlands | place: USA...
CTGCTGGGCAAGATCATCGCGCACGGGCCGACCCGCGAGCTCGCGCGCCAGCGGCTGGCCGCGGCGCTGGCGGCCACGCACATCGAAGGTGTGTGCACCAACCTCGAATTCCAGGCTGCCACGCTGGCGGATGGGGAATTCATTGCCGGCGGCGTCGACACCGGATTTCTCGCGCGGCGGGGCGGCTGATGGCCAGCATCGAACTCGTCGAGACCAGCCTGCGCGACGGCAACCAGAGCCTCTGGGGCGCCACCGGCATCGACACCGCGCGCACGCTCACCATTGCGCCGGTGATGGATCGTGTGGGCTTCAAGGCCATCGACTTCACCACCTCCACGCACATGGGCGTGGCGGTGCGCTACCAGCGCGAGGATCCCTGGGAGCGCATCCGGCTGATGGCCCAAGCCACGCCCAACACGCCGCTGCAGTTCATGTCCACCGGCTTTCGCTTCATCGCCTGGGAGGCGGCAAGTCCGGAGTTCATGGCGCTGGCCTTCCGCACGCTGGCGAGGAATGGCATCCGGCGCTTCTGCCTGGCCGATCCGATGAATGACGTGGATGCGCAGATCGCCTGCGCCCGCATGGTCAAGCGCGAGGGCGGCGAGTTCGTGATCGCGGCGCTGGTGTATACGCTGAGCCCCATCCATGACGATGCGCATTACGTGGACGCCGCGCGCCGGCTCGCCGCTTGCGCGGACGTGGATGCGCTGTACATCAAGGATCCCGGCGGCCTGCTGCTGCCGCAGCGCGCCCGCGGGCTGGTACCCGCCATCGCCGCCGTCATCGGCGACAGGAAGCTCGAGCTGCATTCGCACGGCACCATCGGCCTCGCGGAGCTGGCCTACATGGAAGCGCCGGATCATGGTGTGTCGGCGCTGCAGTGCGCCTCCGGCGCGGCCGCGGACGGCAATTCCAATCCGCCCGCGGAGCGCGTGGTGGCGAATCTGCGCGCGCTGGGCCATCGCGTGGACATCGATGACGCCGCACTCGCCGAGGTGGGCCGCTATTTCACGCGGCTGGCCGAGGCCGAGGACCTGCCCGCCGGCCGGCCCATGGCCTTCGACGCGGCCTACCTGCGCCACCAGCTGCCCGGCGGCGTGGTGGGCACGATGCGGCGCCACCTGGCCGAGGCGCGCCTGTCGCACCTGGAAGGCGCCGTCATCGCCGAGCTGGCGCGCGTGCGCGAGGAACTGGGCTGGCCCATCGTGATGACGCCGTTCGCGCAGATGATACTGACCATGGCGGTGATGAACGTCACGGGCACGGAGCGCTACGGCGTCATTCCCGACGAGGTGATCCGCTACGCGCTGGGTCGCTTCGGGCGGCCGAACATTCCCCTCGATGCCGCGGTGCTGGACCGCATCATGAGCCTGCGGCGTACTCGGGAAATACAGGCCGAGCCGCCGATGGCCGGTGTTGCCGGTCTGCGGCGCAGGCTGGGCGCGCAGCTGCCGGACGAGGAGCTGCTGCTGCGAGCCACGATGCCGGCGAACCTGGTGGATGCGATGCAGGCGGCCGGCCCGGCGCCGCGCGAATACGATCCGCAATTGCGGCCGGTGCTGAAGCTCATCCGCGAGTTGTGCGCAAGGCGCGATCTCTCCCGCGTGGTGGTGCAGAAGCCCGGCTTCAGCCTGCATCTGTCGCGGAGCCTCGCTTGAAGTCAGGGCGCATCAGGGGATTCATGTTCGATCTCGACGGCACGCTGGTGCTGGGCGACCGCACCGGCGGGTCCTACGACGTGCTGCCCGGCGCCATCGAGGTGCTGTCGCATCTGCGCGCGCGCGGCATTCCCTATGCCGTGCTCACCAATGGCAGTGGACAGGTGCCGGCGCAGCAGGCCGCGAAGCTGCGCGGCTGCGGCCTGCCCATCGACGACGCGCAGATGTTCACGCCATCGAGCGTCACGGCCGGAGTCCTCGCGCGCGCAGGCGCGAAGCGCGCGCTGGTGCTGGGTTCGCCCGGCGTGGGCCATGTGCTGCGCGAACAGGGCATCGGCATCACCTTCACCGGCGAGCCGGACTGCGGGCGGGTCGACGCCGTGTACATCGGCTGGCATCCGGAATGCGGCATGCAGGACATCGAAGCCGCCTGCCACGCCATCTGGAACGGCGCGAAACTCTACGTGGCCTCGGACGTGCCGTTCTTCGCCACGCGCGCCGGCCGCACCATCGGTTACTCCTATGCCATCACGGGCGCGGTGCGCCGCATGACGAAGGCGCCCGCGATCATCACGGGCAAGCCGTCGCTGCACGCGCTGCGTTTCATCGCCCGCCAGCTCGGCGCCCGCATGGCCGAAGTCGGCGTGGTGGGCGATGATCCGGTGGTGGAAATGCAGATGGCCCGCCGCGGCGGGGCCACCGGTTTCGGCGTGTGCACGGGCACCACCAGCCGCGCGGAATGGCGCAAACAGCCGCGGCACCGCCGGCCGCATCATGTGATCGAGGGCGTGCACGAACTGCTCGACCGCGGCTGGCTGGACTGAGGGATTCCGGGGAGGCATGCATGCAGGTTCATCGCGCAGTGATTCGTGGAATGCTCGCCATGCTGATGATCGCGATGCCGGCGCTGGCCGCTGAACAGGACCACGGGCTCACGGTCGAGCAGCGCTTGCGGCGCGTGGAGGACCTGCTCGCCATCCAGCGCGTGCTGGTCGACTATGCCGCCACGCAGGATGCCCACGACTACGCCGGTTATGCGGCGCTGTTCGCGAAGAACGGCGAATGGGTGAACGGCAAGAACGTGTACCGGGGCCGCGAAGCCATCCAGAAGATGCTGGTGGACCTCTACGGTGCGCCACCGCCGGGCTACGTGAACAATGACAGCTTCCACATCAGTTACAACGCCCAGATCGACGTGAACGGCGACCGGGCCACGGCACGCTCCCGCCATCTGCTGGTGATGCGCGGCCCCAATGGCGAGCCGACGCCGATGCTCGCCGGCCGCTACGAGGATGAGTTCATCCGCGAGGACGGGCAATGGAAGATATTGCGGCGCGTGGATACGCCGGTGATGCCGACGGCGGAGGAATGGATGAAGTTCATCCGCGAGCGCAGGCCTGCGAAGTGAGGGATCCCGGGGCAGGCAGGACGCCGGGTGCGACCGCCGCTGCACGCCCCTGCCTGCTGGTCAATCCGCGCAGTTTCCGCGCCTCGCGGCTGGGATTCGCGCGACGTGCCATGCACCTGGCGCGCGGTGCCGGCCTCGACGTGCACGAGGTGGTCGATCCTCCCAGCCTGCATGCGCGGCTCGACGACCTGCGCGCGCGGCGCGCGCCGCAGCTGTGGATCCTGGCCGGCGACGGCACCCTCCACTCGCTGGCCGAATACTTCGCGGAAGTGGCGTCCGACTGGTCCCCGGCGCTGCTGTTGCTGGCCGGCGGCCGCGCCAATGTCGTGCCGCGCGACGTCGGCGGCTACCCGGGGATGCCGGCCCTGCGCCGCGCGCTCGCGGCGCTGCGCGCGGGCCGGCCGCTGGAGGAGGAGCGTATCCGCACGCTGCAGGTTTCGCAGGCCGGCAGGCAGGCCCGCCATGGTTTCCTGTTCGCAGGCGCGCTGATCCACGAGGCGGTGCGCCTCACGGCCGCGAATCGCGCCGCCGGCACCGGCTGGTGGCGCCACAGCTGGTTTGCCGACCCATTCATCCTGTTGCGGTGGGCGGTGCGCACGCTGCTGTTCCGCCAGCCACTGCCACCCCGTCCGGATGTCGTGGCGCGGCTGGCCGGCGTCGGCGAACTGGCCGGACCCATGCGGGTGCTGGTGGCCTCGTCATTGGCGATGCGCAACGCCCTTTACAACCCCTTTGCCACGCGTGGCGCCGGGTCCGTACGGTTCACCGCCATTGCGGCCGCCGCACCCTCGGTGTGGGGGATGGTGCCGGCCCTGCTCAAGGGCCGTTTCGATGACGCCATGGATCCCGCCCACGGCGTGCTGAGCGGCCGCGGCGAACGGGCGGAGTTACTGGGTATCGACGGCTTCGCGCTGGACGGCGAGCTTTTCAGCGCCGATCCGGCGCTGCCGCTGGTGCTCGCCGCGGGCGCGGCGCTGCGGGTGTTGCGTCCCTAGCCCAGCTGTTTCACGTAGGCCCGCCGCCGCTTGTGGTTCACGTGTTCGAAGGAGTGCCACTGCATCTGCACCTTCGTATTGGTGACCAGCTCCGGATTGCTTTCCGCATATTTCGCGCCGGCCCGCCTGAGGTGCGGAATGATGTCGTAGAAGAACAGCGCGTTCACGCCCTTGTTCTGGTAATCCCTGCGCACCGCGACCAGCAGGCAGTCGAGCACCGGGTTCTTCATCTTCAGCGCCTTCAGCAGGTGCAGGATGCCGAACGGCAGCAACCTGCCCTGTGCCTTGCGCAGCGCCTGCGACAGCGAGGGCATCGCCGCGCCCATCCCGACCAGCTCGCCGGCCTCGTTCACCACCAGCACCAGGTAGTTCAGGTTCATCATCGGAATATAGAGCCTGGTGTAGTAGTCGATCTGCGCCTGGGTGAGCGGCGTGAAGCCGTACAGGTGGCTGTAGGAGTCGTTGACCAGTTCGAACAGCTTCTGGACGTAGCCATCCTTGATGAGCTTCGAGGCGCTCTTGTACTTGACGATGCGCAGCCTGTGTCTTTTCAGGACCACTTCGGAGACATGCCGCAGCCTCTCCGGCACCGTTTCGGGGATGGTGATGCGGTATTCCACCCACTCGGCGTCCTTCACGTAGCCGAGCTTCTCCAGGTGCTGCGGGTAGTATGGGTGGTTGTAGATGGTGGCCATCGTGCCCAGCTGGTCGAAACCCTCGACCAGCATGCCTTCCTGGTCCAGGTCGGTGAATCCCAGCGGGCCATGGATCGAGTGCATGCCACGGGACCTTGCCCAGTCTTCCGCGGCGGCGAACAGTGCCCGGGAAACCGCCTCGTCATCGATGAAATCGACGAACCCGAAGCGGCCGCTGCGGTTCTTCCACACCTCGTTCGCCCGGTTGTTGACGATGGCGCAGATGCGGCCGACCGGCCGGTCACCGTCGAAGGCCATGAAGCACTGCGCTTCGCAGAACTGGAAGGCCGGGTTCTTCTTCGGATCGAGCGTCGTCAGCTCATCCATGTACAGGGGCGGGATCGCGTATGGGGAGTCGCGGTACAGGTCGATCCGGAACCTGACGAATTGCCGCATCGGTCCGCTGCCTGATACCGGTCGAACAGTGATCGCCATCAGTGGCTCTTTATAATGGTGAGGCCGGACGATCATTCTGGCGTCAAAAGGACCGCGGGTCCATTGCAGATTGTTGCAGGGCCGGGCGGGCTTGGAGGATACATGGCATTGCGGCCCGCCGCGGTCGTCGTGATGGGCGTCAGCGGCAGCGGCAAGTCGACGCTGGCGCAGCGGCTCGCGCTGGAACTGGACTGTCCCTTCATCGAAGGCGATGCGCTGCATGATCCGGCCAGTGTCGCGAAGATGGCCGCCGGAGTGCCGCTGCAGGATGCGGACCGCTGGCCATGGCTTGACCGCATCGGCGCCGCGCTGCGCGAGTGTTGCGAGGCGCGCGGTCTTGCCGTGGCCGCCTGTTCGGCCCTCAGGTACGCCTATCGCGAGCGCCTGCGGCGGGCGATCGCCGCGCCGGCGTTCTTCATCCTGCTCGATGCCCCGCACGCCGAGCTGGAGCGCCGGCTCCGGCAGCGCACAGGCCATTTCATGCCGGCCAGTCTGCTGGACAGCCAGCTGGCGACGCTGGAACGGCCATCCCCCGGGGAGCATGCGCTGGCCCTCGATGCCGGCCAGTCGCCGGAATTGCTGTGCCGCGCCAGCCGCGAATGGCTGGACAGCGTGCTTCACAGATGACTTCCCGCAAGGACGAATACGAGTCCGCAGACCGAGATCACCGTTTCCAGCACGGACCAGGTGCGGAAGGTGCCTGCCGTGCTGGTTCCCAGGTAGCCGCGCACCAGCCAGAAGCCGGGATCATTCACATGGGAGAAGAACACCGAACCGGCGCCGATCGCCAGCACCGTCCATTCCGGTGAGGTGCCGGTGGCGGCGATGAGCTGTGGCACCACGCCGGCGGCGGTGATGGTCGCGACGGTGGCCGAGCCGGTGGCCAGCCGGATGCCCACCGCGATCAGCCAGGCCAGCAGCAGCGGCGGCATCGCGTGCAGCGTGGCAAGGCGTGCCAGCAGTTCGGACATGCCGGCGGTCACCAGTACCTGCTTCAGCGCGCCGCCCGCGCCGATCGACAGCAGTATCGCGCCGGCGGGCGCCATGGCCTGGCTCCAGATCGCACCCTGCAGCTGCGCCTCGAACATGCGGCGGCCGAAGAGCAGCGGCAGCGCCGCGAGGTTGGCGAGCAGCAGCGCCAGCACGGGTTGGGATGCCGCGGTCATCCAGTGGCAGCGCGCCGCGAGCGCGGGCGGCATCAATGCCACCACCTGCCCGAGGCTGATCAGCACCACGGGCAGCAGCACGATGGCCAGAGTGGCACGCTTGCGCGGCGCTCGCAGATCCGAGGCAGCGGAGCCGGCCGGCATCGTCGCGCTGCCCGGTGCCCGCCCGCGCCGCCGCCGCGACGATGGGCAACACCAGCACCAGGCCGGTCTCGAAGAACAGTGGCAGGCCCAGTACCAGCGCCATCAGCAGGCTGGCATAGGGCGCGAACGCGCCGCCGATGGAGCGCATGGCCCAGTCCGCCAGCGAGGCCGCGCCGTTGGAGATGCCGAGCATGGCTCCCAGCGACAGGCCCAGTGCTACCACGAGACCGGTGCTGCCGAGGATGTCGCCCGCGCCTTTCTGCACGGCCTGCGCCGTGTCCGCGGTCGAGAGGCCGGAGACCAGGCCGACCAGGAAGGCGCCGCACAGCAACCCGAGGAAGGGATGCAGCCTGCCCCTGACGATCAGCAGCACGGCCAGCGCGATGCCGGCCGCGGCCGCGGCGATCAGCAGGATGTCATGCGGGCCCACTTTGCATCTCCCCTATACTGGCGCCATGAAATTCTATTCCTGGAACGTCAACGGCATCCGCTCGGTGGTGAAGAAGGGCACATTCCAGAAATTCGTGGCGGAGCACCAGCCGGACATCCTCTGCCTGCAGGAGACCAAGGCCGAGCGCGGCCAGGCCGAGATCGACCTGGCCGATTACCACGAATACTGGAATTCCGCGGAAAAGAAAGGTTATTCCGGCACGGCCATCTTCTCGAAGCGCGAGCCCATCGCGGTCATCAACGGCTTCCCGGAGGATTTCGCCAAGAAGTTCACCTTTGCCGACGAGCTCAAGCGCGATTCCTGGAACGAGGGACGCGTGATCACCGCGGAGTTCGACGGGTTCCACGCGGTCACGGTGTATACGCCGAACGCCAAGGACGACCTGTCGCGGCTGAAGCTGCGCCACGCGCACTGGGATCCGGCCTTCCTCGCCTACGTGCAGCAGCTCCAGAAGAAGAAGCCGGTGATCTTCTGCGGCGACCTGAACGTGGCGCACACCGAGCTGGACCTGGCGAACCCGAAGCCCAACCGCGGCAAGAAGGGCTTCACCGACGAGGAGCGCGAGGGATTCCAGCATTTCGTCGACGCCGGCTTCATCGACACCTTCCGCATCTTCACGCAGGGCAACGGCCACTACTCGTGGTGGTCGCATTTCGCCAACGCCCGTGCGCGCAACGTGGGATGGAGAATCGACTACGTGCTGGTGTCGGCGGCGCTGCGCAGCAAGGTGAAGGAAGCGAGGATCCACGCCGACGTGATGGGCTCGGACCACTGCCCGGTGAGCGTGCTCGTCGATCTGTAGCCGCCGGCGGCGCCTGCTTCAGTGCATGCGCTCGGTGGCAAACAGCATGGCCATGGCGCCGCCGCGCGCGTCCATGCCGAGGATGGCGGCGCGCTGCAGGTACTGCTGCTCGGTGGTGATGCCCGCGGTGGATTCGCACACGTCGATCAGGCTGCCGGTGGGGGAAGCGCGCGAATTCACCGCGATCCAGGCGCGGTCCACGGCCTGCTGGTATTCACGTCCCTTGATCCAGCCCATCTTCAGCCCGCGTTGCAGTGCGAAGCCGATCATCGCGGTGCCGGAGAATTCCGGGTAGGAGCCCGGATGGTTCACCACGTTGCGCCACAGGCCGTCGCGTGTCTGCCAGGGGAGCAGTGCCTGCATCAGGTTGCGGTAGCTTTCCAGCGCGTGCCGGTACGCGGCGGAACCGCGCGGCAGCTCCGTCAGCGTCAGCGCGAGGCCAAGGGCCGCGAAGCCATTGCCGCGGCCCCAGGGCACGTCGGCCGCGGGACGGTGGCGATACAGCCCGTCGGGCCGCAGATCGAGCTCTTCCATGTAGCGCAGGTGGCGATCGGCCATGTCGAAGTACTGCTGCTCGCCGGTGAGCGCGCCCGCCTGCGCCAGGATGGTGGTGCCCATGAACACCGAATCGCTGTAGCCGTCGTTGTAGGGCATGGCTTCCAGCATCTGCCCGGATGCATCGAAGCCCAGGTCCGCCACCCTGCGCACCAGCGCGGTGTAGCGCGGATCCCTGGTGCGTCGTGCGAGCTCGGTGAAGACGATGTGCCCGGCCATCACCAGCGAGCTGGGCCGCGCGAGGCTGTTCTTCGTGCCATCGACCCAGGGTTCGGCCAGATGCTTCACGTCGTCCAGCTCGCCGAGCTTCAACCGTGCCACCAGCGCGATCGCATTGATATACACGGGCTGATCGAAATCATGGCCGTAGTGCTGTGCGAGCTGTTCCGCGAGCTGCCGCGGCGTGCGGGCGAGGCGGCGTTCCAGCTCCGCGTGCGCGGGCGATTTCCCGATGCGTCCGAGTGTCTTTACCCAGTCCGGCGCGCCGGACCAGCGCAGTGCGGGGATGCTGCCCACGTCGCCCACCGGCTGCGCGGCGAGCGCGGCCGCGAGGCCGGCGTCATCGCCCGCGATCAGCACCAGGTCCGGCGCCTGCGCGCCCAGCCAGCGCCACAGCACATGGGACTCGGCGTGTTCGCGATAGGCGATGCCGGTAGGCGGAAACTGGGCGGCGGCGCCATCCGGATTGGCCAGTGGCACGGCGAGCAGGCGCACCGGACGGCTGCGGTCTTTTTCATAGGCGGCCACCGCCGTATGGACGGCCGCGGTCCCGGCGTCGTTGCCCACAAGTCCGCCCACCAGCACCACCGTGGGCGCATTGCTGGCCGAGGCCTCGACCTCCACGCCGTCGATGCGCGCGCCACTGCCGGCAAGGCCGATGTCGAATTCCGCGGCGGCCGCCGACCCCGCGAACAGCACCGCAAGCAGTGCCGCGATCCAGGTCTTCATGGATTTATCCTCGTGTGCAGGCGGCCGGCAATATACTGTGAACGCGGCCCGTTGCGCCCGGTGCGCACCCGGCAGCATTCGGCAATGGAAGGCAATCAGGGAGAAAACAAGACATGTTGCGATCAAGGGTTCTTGCCGGCTCGATGCTGGCGATGCTGGTTTTGCCGGCCGCGGTGCTGGCCGACGACGGCGCCGGCCATGGCGTGTCGGTGGGTGTGCTCGGCGGCCTCAATGGGCTCGGGGTGGAGCTGGGTTACCGCTTCAACGAGCGCTTCGGCCTGCATGGCGAGACCGGCAACTACAGCTACGACCAATCGGCGGACAACAGCGATTTCGACATCGATGGGAAGATCAAGCTGAATTCGATCGGCGTGCTGGGCGATTTCTATCCATTCGGCGGCAGCTTCCGCATTTCCGCGGGCCTGCGTTCGAATCACAACAAGTTCGAGGGCGTGGCCACTCCCGCTTCCGGCACCGTGAAGGTCGGCGACGATACCTACACGGCCGCCCAGGTGGGCACACTGACCGGTGACGCGAAATTCAAGAAGGCCTCTCCGACGGTGACGCTCGGCTGGGCCGGCAAGTACAAGACGGGCCTGGAATTCGGCTTCGACCTCGGTGTCGTGGCGCAGGGCAGTCCGAAGCTCAATGTCACCAGCAACGGTACCTATGCCAACAACGCGACCTTCCAGCAGGATCTCGACCAGAAAGTCGCCGAGTGGCAGGACGATGTGAAGGATTACAAGCTCTGGCCGGTAATCCAGCTGCATCTGCTCTACCGCTTCTGAAGCGCAGCTGATTTCCTGGTCGGCAGGGCGGGCGCGGGCCATTGGCGCCCGCGCCTTTTATTTGCCTTGCTGAAATTTGCCGCGGCAATTAACATGCACAGGACCTTCAGTCCGGGTCCATGCCATGACCGCCGCCGCCCAGCCGCTCACCCTCGCACCGGATGATCCCAATCTGCAGGCCGGCCGGCTGATCAAGCTCGTCTACTTCTCGCTGCTGCGCAATGTCGATGCGCGCATGCAGCCGCTGGAACTGACCGCGATGCAGTGGGAACCGCTGCTGATGCTGGCGCTGGGCCGCGCCGACACGGTGGCGGCGCTGGCGCGCGAGTGCAACGTCGACTGCGGGGCGATGACGCGCATGCTCGACCGCCTCGAACAGAAGCAGCTGCTGCAACGCCAGCGCAGCGAGCACGACCGGCGGGTGGTGAATCTCGCGCTGACCGCCAAGGGCCGCGAGGCCGCGGCCGAGATACCGCGCGTGGTGCGCGAGGAGCTGCGCCGCCACCTGGCCGGGTTTTCCGCCGCCGAACTGCAAACCCTGACCGGCCTGCTGACCCGCATGCTGGGCAATACGAATGCGCCGCCGTCGGCGCGGGAAGCCGCACAGCCATGAAGACGATCCCCGCATCCGCAGTGCTCGCCGTGATATCGCTGCTGGCCGCCTGCGGCCACGGTGGGGGGCAAGGCACCGGTGGCGCCGGCGCCGTGCCGGAAGTCGGTGTCATCACGCTGCAGCCGCAACCGGTGCAGCTGTCGACGGAGCTGCCTGGGCGCACGGCGGCGTATCGCATCGCCGAAGTGCGGCCCCAGGTGGAAGGCATCATCAAGCGCCGCCTGTTCACGGAAGGGTCCGAGGTGCAGGCCGGCCAGCAGCTGTACGAGATCGATCCCGCGCCATTCCAGGCCGCGCTGCTGCGCGCGCAGGCCGCTCTGGCCAGCAGCCAGGCGCAGCTCAACGCCGCGAAGCTGCTGGCCGACCGCTACGAGCCACTGCAGGCCAAGGGCGTGGTCAGCAAGCAGGATTACGACAATGCCGCCGCCGCCAGCCGCAGCGCCGAGGCCGCGGTGGAGGGCGCGCAGGCAGCCGTGGAAGCCGCGAAGATCGACCTGGGCCATACCGAGGTGCGCGCACCCATCGCCGGCCGCATCGGGCGTTCGCTGGTCACCGAGGGCGCGCTGGTGAAGGATGCGCAGGACCAGGCGCTGGCCACCATCGCGCAGCTGGATCCGATCTACGTGGACGTGACCGAATCCAGCGCCGAGCTGCTGCGCCAGCGGCACGATTTCGATGCCGGACTGCTGCAGCACGATGCGAAGCAGCAGGCTAAGGTGACGCTGAAGCTGGAGGATGGCAGCAGTTATCCGCAGGCCGGCTCGCTGCAGTTCTCCGAGGTGACGGTGGACGAGGGCACCGGCTCGGTGCTGTTGCGTGCGGTGTTCCCGAATCCACGGCGCGTGCTGCTGCCCGGCATGTTCGTGCGCGCCACCCTTGGCGTCGGCAGCAGCCGGCAGGCGCTGCTGGTGCCGCAGGGAGCGGTGTCGCGCAATGCGCGCGGCGACGCCACGGTGCTGGTGGTGGATGCGGCCGGCAAGGTGGGCGAGCGCGTGATCCAGGTGGATCGCGCGGTGGGCAGCAGCTGGCTGGTTTCCTCCGGCCTCGCCAGTGGCGAGCGCATCATCGTGGAGGGATTGCAGAAGGCGCGGCCCGGCACGACTGTGAATGCGCTGCCGGCTGGGCAGGCAGGCGCCGCCGGCGCGGGCAAGTAGCGTGCTGCCGCGTTTCTTCATCGATCGCCCTGTCTTCGCCTGGGTGCTGGCGCTGGTGCTGATGCTGGCGGGCGGCATCGCCGTGTTCCGGCTGCCCATCATGCAGTACCCGGCCATCGCCGCGCCGCAGGTGGCCATCAACGCCACTTACCCGGGCGCCTCCGCGCAGACGGTGGAAGACAGCGTGGTGCAGGTGATCGAGCAGCAGCTCAACGGCATCGACGGGCTGGATTACATCGAGTCGGATTCCGCCGCCGACGGCAGCGCCACCATCACGCTGACCTTCAAGGCCGGCACCAACCCGGACATCGCGCAGGTGCAGGTGCAGAACAAGCTGCAGGCCGCGACCCCGCTGCTGCCGGCCGAGGTGCAGCAGCAGGGGCTGCGCGTGACCAAGCCGACGCGCAACTTCCTCATCGTGGTGGGCTTCATCTCCCCGGACAACAGCCTGTCGGGCGACGATCTTTCCAACTTCGTGGCGTCCAACGTGCAGGACGCCATCGCGCGCACGCCCGGTGTCGGCGACGTGCAGCTGTTCGGTGCGCAGTTCGCCATGCACGTCTGGCTGGATCCGGCGAAGCTCGCGGCCTACGGCGTCACCGCCGATGACGTGCTGAATGCGATCCGCGCGCAGAACGTGGAAGTTTCGGCGGGCCAGATCGGCGGCCTGCCGGCCACGCCCGGGCAGACGCTCAACGCCACCATCATCGGGCCGACGCGGCTCACCACGCCGGAGCAATTCCGCGACATCCTGCTGCGCGTGAACGCGGACGGCTCGCGGCTGCGCGTCGGCGACGTGGCGCGCGTGAATCTCGACGCGGAGAACTACATCCGCAACGTGATGTACAACGGCCAGCCGGCCACCGCGATGGCCATCCGCATGGCCATTGGCGAGAACGCGCTGGACACCATCGACGCCATCCACGCCACGCTCGATCGCCTGAAGCCGTTCTTCCCGCCGGGCGTGGAGGTGGTCTATCCGGTGGACACCGGGCCGTTCGTGCGCGCCTCGATCAGCGGCGTCACCAAGACGCTGTTCGAGGCCATCGGGCTGGTATTCCTGGTGATGTACCTGTTCCTGCAGAACCTGCGCGCCACGCTGATCCCGACGATCACCGTGCCGGTGGTGATGCTGGGCACCTTCGGCGTGCTGGCGGCATTCGGCTATTCGATCAACACGCTGACCATGTTCGGCATGGCCCTTTCCATCGGCCTCTTGGTGGACGACGCCATCGTGGTCATCGAGAACGTCGAGCGCGTGATGAGCGAGGAGGGCCTCTCGCCGAAGGAGGCCACGCGCAAATCCATGGACCAGATCACCGGCGCGCTGATCGGCATCGCGCTGGTGCTGGCCGCGGTGTTCGTGCCCATGGCCTTCTTCGGCGGCTCCATCGGCGTGATCTATCGCCAGTTCTCCATCACCATCGTGTCGGCGATGGTGCTGTCGGTGCTGGCGGCGCTGATCCTGACGCCGGCGCTGTGCGCCACGCTGCTGAAGCCGGTGGTGGAGGGCGGCCATCAGGAACGCAAAGGTTTTTTCGGATGGTTCAACCGCGC
>Ga0335083_10007593_pt1 | contig 13366 bp, 12 predicted proteins | sample Lox_Sample_42_FD_206716 | JGI IMG/M metagenome (GOLD analysis project Ga0335083, IMG submission 206716) | Soil microbial communities from Loxahatchee National Wildlife Refuge, Florida, United States - Lox_Sample_4.2 | ecosystem: Environmental > Terrestrial > Soil > Wetlands | place: USA...
GGGGAACTACGATGGGCCTTGTTTGTCCCGGCGTTGCGAATCGGCCAATAACCAGGCCCTTAAGAGCCGGTTCGATTGCCGGGCCGGCTTCGCCCGGCGGCTAGGGTTTGCCGGAGTCTTCAAACGCTTCCGGGGGATCCAGCGAGCAACGGTGCCAGAATTCCGCCTCCGTGATTCGCGCCGCGCGCAGTTGCTCCAGGTCCGCGCGCGTCGTGGAGATTTGCCCTCCATCCGAAGAATCGAACACCACCACCACGCCCGCCGGGGGTTCCGCGCCGCTCGGGGAATCCAGGCGCGCGCCGGCCAGCAGGGATTTTGCGAACGCCCGCTTTTCTCTCGCCGAAGTGGCCATTCCTGCGCTCGGCTCCACGTCGAATACCTTCACCGTTTTCCCCCGCAGCGGCGCCCAATCGCCCGCAAACCTGCTCACCGATTCGCGGGTCACGCGAAACACGGCGCTCGCTGCGGCAGTGGCCTCTCCGGCCTTGGCGGGGCCTTCGGCAAGTCCGCCCGGAAGCTCCAGTTGCGCGCGGCGAATCCATCCCCGGGATGCGCCGGAAATCTGCACGTGCACCCAGGAGGGCTGCACTTCCAGGATTTGAAACTCGTCCTGGGCCTCGGCGGAGAAGAGCACCTGTGCGCCGGCCTGGGGTTTGGAATATACGGGCGTGCCGGACTTGCGCACCGCGGCCAGATTCTCGGGGTGCGCTTGATTTCGCAGGACCTCCTCCAGGTTTTGCTCCAGGTCGCGAAGTTCCTTGGTGTGCTGCTCGGCCCGTGCGCGGTCTGCCTCCGTGGCAGCAGGATTTCCGGAACCTCCTGCATCACCGCGCGCTGCCTCTCGCCCGGTCCCGCCGGGGGCCGGAGCGGGGGCAGGTGCCGCTCGATAGGGCGCGGGATGTTCCGAAAGCCCCGGATCCGGAGCACGAAAGGGCACCAGGGGACTCGGCTGCTGCGGCTTGCTCGCCGCAGGCGGCGTCCCGGCCGCCCCCGCAGTTCCCCCCGGCTCGAGGATTTCTCCCAGCCGGTCCAGAAGGTCGTTTTCCAGCCGCCCGTTCGACGGCAGCGTGCGATAGCCGGACTTGGCTGGATTCGCGTCTGTGTACCATGCGGTAATCTTGGCCACCACTCGGACAGCCGTGCCTCCGGAACTGGCTTCGCTCACCTTGATCGCACATTCATAAAAGCCGCTCCGGTATCGCTCCAGCGGCTCCTCGGTGGTGCCCACAAATCCCTCCAGCGTGGGGAGGCGGCCCTTGGCCGTGGCCCGCACCTCGCCCACCGCCCGCTCCACTTCCCTCTGGGATTCGGCGTAGATGCGATCCGTTCCACTGCTCTGAGCGCCCGCGGGGAGTGCTGGGTGCAGCGCCAGCCCCAACGCCGCTCCCATCGCCAGCCTCGTCGCGCGTGAGATTCGCATCATGAAATCGGCTTTACCTGGTCGCGGCGCAGCCACCCGCGCCGCCCGGCCCCGGTCTCGACCCCATACCAATAAGGCGTCACAATCAGAATGAGCACCTCAGAATCAGGCGGCATGGGTTGCAGGGTCACGGCGCTGTGAAACGGCGCGGATTTCAGCTCCACGCCGCGGCCGGCCACCAGGCGGACCAGTTCGTGCCTCAGTTGGCTCACGTGCTCTTCCAGGGAATTTGCCGAAGACTCGGCGGCCAGCAGGCGGGCGCGTTCCTCTTGTCGCTGCTTTTCCTGCGCGGCCTCCGCTGCCCGGCGATCGTTGCGCTGCTTCTCTGCTTCCGCGGCCTGCTGCTGGGCCAGTTGCAACTGCTGGAGCTGGGTCCGGATCTCCTTCAACTCGCTGGATTCCACCGTGCCGTCGGACTCGTGTACCGTCCGCCGGCCATCCTCCACGAACACCGCGTCAATCTGCACGCGCGTTTTCGAGTCCTTTCGCTCCTGTACCAGATAACGCACCGTGATGGTCCCGATGTCCGAGCTGTGCTTGAAATTCCGTGGCGCCAGGGCGCCGGCGTAGACCTTGTAAAGCGCCTTCCCCGGCCCCTTCCAGGGCCCGAAATGTGCCGAGGAGTTTGCGGCCACCGCTCCCGTTAGGGTCTTTTCTTTCTCGTAGACATAGGTACCGTGGATGACCTGGTCGTTGGCCACGTCTTCCACCACCTGGAGCACATCCGCCATCGGGGCGTCCAGGATCACTTCAATTCCCGCGCCCTCTTGCGGTCCTGCGCCCGGCGGCAGCGCGGCGGCATCGCTCTTGGCCGGCAGGGCGAGCGCAAGCAGCAACACGGAGGCCACCCAAGGCGCCGCTTTCGACCGGAGGGCCAGCGGGCGCGGGACCCCGCGTCGAAAGCGACGGTTGCGGCGTCGAACTGGGGAAATGCTGATTGGCATCATCGCGCGAGAAAAACCCTGGCGCACCGGCAAGGTTCCTTCGTAGCCCCGGCCATTGGAATTGTCAAATCAAATCCAGGGCGGGCGACGGGCTGGTTTGCCCTGGATCTCAGGACTCTCCCTCCGTCGTGTCCCTTCGTGGGTTCAAAAACGCCCCGGAGCCGCAGGCATGATTTCTGGTCCGCCTATCCATCCCGGCCTGCCGGAGCCTCAACCCGGCGGGCGCAACCAGCGGGCCCGGCCCTCTCGATCGTCGAGGGCGCGGAGGAAAATACTGTGCGCCATAGATTTCTGCTTGCAATCCACAGTAGTTTGGAGTTAGGTTTCGCCTCACCTGGGCGAGGAGAGATCTTCCGGCGGTTGAGCAGGCGGATTCACCTGGAGGAGGGGCCAGGTGTTACCGATCGGCGCAGGCAGGTCCTTGCTGTTCTCGCACGCGTGGAACCGCGCGTGGTCCCTTGTCTATCCTTCGGATACGCAGCCGCTTTTCCGTTTCGATTGTTCTTTCACCCGTCTACTTTTCTGAACAAGCAAAGCCCGGGCCGAGGAGGAACCATGTTCGAATGCGTTTTGCTGGTGAGCAAAGCTAAGAAGCCGATCCCCGTGCGAGGAATCTTTGCGGTCCTTGCTCTGCTGGCCGGCGCGCTGCTTGCTGCCGTGCCGCCCGCGGCGGCACTGCCCGGCAGCCATATGAAAGTCAGGGCCATTCCGGCGTTTGCCAGGAAATACGGCCTGCCCTGCTCGGCGTGCCATACCGCCTGGCCGGAGCTGAACAACTTCGGCACCGTCTTCCGCGACAATGGCTATCAATTGATGAACGACCGCGACTCTCCCATCTGGCAGAACCCCTCGTACTTTCCCATTACCATGCGCATGACCCCCAACTGGCACTTGGAAAACACCACCAACCAGCAGGTGGACTCCGTGCCCGGTGGCGCCACCGGAACGCTCGTCAGCAAGACGGTGCAGGTCAACGGATTCGACCTCTCCGGGATGGACCTCTGGACCGCAGGCACGCTTTACAAGAACATTTCGTTTTCGCTGCTGCCCTCTTCGGACAATACCGGGGCCTTCCACTTCGAGAATGCCTTCGTCCGCTTCGACAATCTGGGGCACAGCACCTGGTTCAATCTGAAGGTCGGGAAGTTCGAGCTCGACAACTGGATCTCTGAGAAGCGCTTCCTGTTCCTCTCCAATAATGGTGGCCTCTACCAGACCTACCACTTCGCTCCCCTCGGGGATATCAACGGCGTGGGCATCGGAGACAACCAGCTCGGCGTGGAGCTGGCCGGCCACTCCGCCAACAGCTACACGCGGTACAGCGTCTCCCTACTCTCGGACAACGACGGAAATGTGGGCTTGCCCTCCAACCGGGGCTACAGCGTTTTCATGGCCTTCAGCCAGGCGTTTAACGGCGGCAGCCAGGGGCTCCAGAGAATCGGGGCGTACGCCCTTGTTGGACAGCAGCCTACCTACTTCATGACTTCCTCCACCGTGCCCATCCCCGGGGAGGGCATCGGGAACAAGCCGTATTACCGCGTAGGTTTTAACGGCGACTTCTTCCTGTTTCACAGCAAACTGGAAATTCTGCCGCTCTACATGCACGGCTACGACAACGTGTACCTGGGCATCGGCGAGCCTTCAAATGCCCCCCTGCTTTCCTATGCGCAGTGCACGGCGCCCGGAGTCTGCCGGGCCCCGGAGTGGAACGGCGGGTTCGTCGAGGCGCATTACTATTACAGCCCGCAATTGGTGATGATTGGCCGGTATGAGCTGATCCGTATGTCCCAGCAGGCCCTCTCCACCAATCCCGGCAATCAGAGCAATATCGACGCCTATTCCATCGGCTACCGCTGGTACCCCATCATGTTCAGCCGCGCCGGCCTGGCCTTCCACAACGAATATTCGATCACCAAGAGCATCGGCATCGTGCCGCTGAGCGGAGACGGTGTGGGCCTGCCCCCACTGGCCGCCAACGGCAAGGTGTGGAGTGGCAGCCTGTTGATCGGCTTTGACTTCGACTTCTAGGAGACGAGGAGCCTATGAAACCACGAGTTGAGCTGTTGGCACTCTTTCTGGGCGCGGCCCTCCTGATGCTCACGGCAGGGGCGAGCCCCTGCTTCGCCCAAATTGACATCAACATTCATACCGCCACCGGTCCCCAGGAATCTCACGTCGGCGCGCTGACCGGGCATTCTGAAGAAGGCCGGCCGCTCTACCGCCGCTACTGCATCGGTTGCCACGGTCCAGACGGAGACGGCAATGGAGAAAACGCCCTGTGGTTTGACCCCACACTGGGATTCCCCAAGCCGCGCGACTTCACCCTGGCCACTTTCAAGTGCCGCTCCACGCCCACCGGCACCTTGCCTACCGACCAGGATCTCGATAATGCCGTGTCCCGTGGCTTTGTCACCACCAACATGCCCCGGTGGGAGTCGCTCACCCCTCAACAGCGCGCCGATCTCGTGGCCTTCATCAAGACCTTTTCCGCCAAGTGGACCTCGCAGAAGTCCGGGACGCCCATCAGCATTCCCCCCGAGCCCCCCGCAAATACCGAAAGCATTCTGCGCGGGCGCGACGATTTCCAGAAAATGCAGTGCTGGAAATGCCATGGACCGCAGGGCCATGGCGACGGTCCCTCGGCCCCCACGCTCACCGACAACAAAGACAATCCCATCCGCCCCTATAATTTCTCCACCGGATCGCGCTTCAAATGCGGCGAAACCAATCAGGACTTGTACCGCATCTTCATGACCGGACTGGACGGCACTCCCATGCCCTCCTTCGCCGACGTCATTCAGCCCAACGACGCGTGGGACTTGGTGCATTTCCTGCGCACTCTCCAGCCCATGGATACGCCCGAAGTCCGCGCCTGGAAGGAGTGGGTCGCTTCCCACGGTAAGGATTTGAAACCCATCGGCCCGGATGCGCCGGGCGGGGGCCAGTGAGTCTTGGATCTTGGTGAATGAAGGAGCTGCCAAAATGAAAATGAAGCTTTTTGTTCCCACGCTTGTGGTCTTGCTGGTCAGCGCCGCGCTGGCCACTCTGGCCGTGGCACCCCCCGCGGGAGGCACCATTTCCGGCAAGGTCACTTACACCGGCACGCCGCCCAAAATGAAACCCATCGACATGTCCAAGGAGCCTACCTGCGCCAAGGAACATGCCGCCTCGCCCGTGATGACCGAAAACGTGGTGACCGGTCCGGGGAACTCGGTGGAGTGGGCCGTCGTCTACGTTTCCGCGGGCGACCAGGGCTCTGCACCGGGCACCCAGACTCTGAAGTTCGACCAGAAGGGATGCCAATATATCCCGCACGTGCTGGCCATGCAGGTGAACCAGCCGTTCGAGATCATCAACAACGATCCTTTCCTTCACAACATTCACCCGCTGCCCAAAATTAACCCGGAATGGAACAAGTCCCAGCCCCCGGGCACTCCCCCGCAGGTCGAAAAATATGACAAGCCGGAATTCATTCCCGTGAAGTGCAATGTGCATCCCTGGATGCACGGGTATTTCGTGGTGCTCAACACCTCGCACTATTCCCTCACTGGCAGCGATGGCTCGTTCAAGATCGCCGGGCTCCCTCCCGGGAAATACACGCTCACTGCCTGGCAGGAGCAATTTGGAACGCAGACCCAAGAGGTGACCGTGGGGGCAGGGGAGACCAAATCCATCGGGTTTGTGTTCAAGGCCCTGCCCTACTAAATGCGGTCCGGCGCACCGCGTCCAGTTGAGCGGCGCGGGGGCCAAAAAAACAGAAAGGGTGGAGGGGGGAGCGGTATGGGCAAACTGTTTGGGGTGGTGTTGACGGTCATCACCCTGGTCTCCACCGCGATTTTCATCTTCCACGGCAATCTCCTTTGGCTGCCCGTGGATATCTCCGCGCACGGCCACGGCGTAGATCATCAGTTGATGGAAACCATGTACGGCTCGGGAGTGCTTTTTGTCGCCTCCCAACTGCTGCTGGGGCTCTTCGTATGGCAAGCCGCGGGGCGCAAGGAAGGGTGGAAATACAAAACCTTTCCAGGCGGGGCCAAGCCGATGGTGATTTCGGCAATCGCGCTGGTGGGAATCGAAATCCTCACGCTCTCCTTCGTGGGCTCCAGGGTGTGGGCCGGGGTCTACCTCTCGCCGCCCGATCCCAAGTCGCTGCAGATTGACGTGCAGGCGGGTCAGTTCGCCTTCTACTTCCGGTATGCCGGGGCGGACGGCCAGTTCGGCGGATTGCATCCGGACAAGATTGACGAGGGCAGCGGAAACTTCTTCGGCCTCAATCCGCGGGACGATGTGGCGGCGCGGGACGACGTGGTGGTGGCTTCCCTGGTGATCCCGGTGAACCGGCCGATCCTGCTGACGATGCACTCGAAGGATGTGATCCATTCCTTCTATGTGCGCGAACTGCGCATCCACCAGGACATCGTGCCAGGCCTGATGATTCCGCTGCATTTTACGGCCACCCAAACCGGGAGGTTCGAGATCGTCTGCACCCAACTGTGCGGCCTGGGCCATTACCAGATGAAAGCCTACCTGGACGTGAAGACCCAGGACGATTTCGACCAATGGCTGAAGCAGCAGGAAGCGGCGCAGTAGAAAGAAGAGCAAAGGCCTGAGGCGGGGGAACCACCGGACCGCAGTCGAAGAGAGGAGCTCATGAGCGAGGCGCAAGCGCACGCGGAGGTGCACCACCACTCTCCGCCCACCAGCTTCATCGGCAAATACGTGTTCAGCGTGGATCACAAAGTGATCGGCCTGCAGTACTACGGCCTGGGGTTGCTGGCGGTGATCATTGGCATGGTGCTTTCCTGGCTGATGCGCCTGCACCTGGGCTGGTCCACGCTGGCCATCCCCGGCCTGGAAAAGCTCTCGGCCGCGGGGGCGCCGGGGAACGTAATGACGCCGGAGTACTACCTCTCACTGATGACCATGCACGGAACGATCATGGTTTTCTTCGTGCTGACCAATGTGCCCTTCGCCGGTTTCGGGAACTACTTCCTTCCCATCCAGGTGGGCGCGGCAGACATGTCGTTCCCGCACATGAATATGATGTCCTTCTGGGTGACGTTTACCGCATTCCTGGTCTTAATGGCCGCGTTTTTCGTGCCCGGGGGGCCGCCCCTTTCCGGTTGGACCGCCTACGCTCCGTTGAGCGCGGTGGGAGTGGAAGCGGGACCCGGGCAGGGGACGGGACAGACCCTGTGGGCGATTTCGATCGCCATCTTCTGCGTGGCCCAGCTGTTGGGCGCGTTGAATTTCATCTCCACCACCCTGGACCTGCGCACCAAGGGCATGTCGCTGGCGCGGCTTCCTTTCTCCGCCTGGGCGTGGTTCATCACCTCAGTGATCGGGCTGCTGGCGTTTGCCGTGCTGCTTCCGGCGTGCATTCTGCTGTTCCTGGACCGCGTGGCAGGGACCAGCTTTTTCATCCCCAGCGGACTGGTGATTAGCGACAAGATGCAGGCGCACACGGGAGGATCGCCTCTATTGTGGCAGCACCTTTTCTGGTTCTTCGGCCACCCGGAGGTGTACATCGCCATCCTGCCGGCCGTCGGGATCGTCTCCCACATCCTGCCCGTCTTCATGCGCAAGCCGCTACTGGGCCCGCGCGTCCTGGTGGGCTGTATGGTGGCCATCGGATTCCTCAGCTACATGGTCTGGGGCCACCACATGTTTGTGAGCGGGATGAACCCGTTCTCAGCCATCCTGTTTTCCGTGCCCACTCTGGTGATCACCATCCCGGCGACCATCGCCACGCTGCTGTGGATCGGTTCGGTCTACGGATCGCGGATGCGCTTCACCACCGCCGCCCTGTTCTGTCTCGGGTTCATCTCCGTGTTCATCAGCGGAGGCATCAGCGGCTTCTTCCTGGCGCAGCCCAGTATCGACACCTATCTGCACGCCACGTATTTTGTGGTGGCCCATTTCCATTTCGTGATGGGTGTGGCGGCCATCTTCGCCATGTTCGCGGGAACCTACTTCTGGATGCCGAAGATGACCGGGCGGATGATGAACGAGACGCTGGGGAAAGTGCATTTCTGGCTGACGTTTGTGGGCGTCTACTGCATCTTCATGCCCATGCATTATCTGGGGCTGGCCGGCAACGTGCGGCGCTACGCCGCGTTCACGGATGATTTCCTTTCGCCGCTCATCCCCGTGCACCAGTTCATCACCATCGCGGCGCTGATTACCGGGGCCGCGCAGTTCATCTTCCTGTTCAATCTGATCTGGAGCCGCCTGCGCGGGCCCAAGGCTCCGGATAATCCCTGGCAGGCTACTTCGCTGGAGTGGTCCACCACTTCGCCTCCGCCGTTCGACAATTTCGGCGGCCGGCAATTGGTGGTGAACCACCAGCCCTACGAGTACGGAGTGGAAGGTCCTGACGGGGACTACATCATGCAGACCGCGCCGGAGGCTGCCAAGGCGCGATAGCGGCAACCGGACGGGCGAGAGGAGAATCAAGAGGTGAGTCAGATGGAAATGGCCGCGGGGCACCACCCCATCGTGATGGAGAAATCTCCTTACGGCATCCCCCCGGGGAAGCTCGCCATGTGGTGCTTCGTGATTTCCGACGCGGTCACGTTCAGCGCGGTGCTCTTCGCATACGGCTACCTGCGCGTCGGCAGCCCCGACTGGATCGCACCGTTCCAGTTTTTCCCGACCATCGTCAACGGGCTGGTGATGACCTTTGTTCTGCTCACCAGCGGTTTGACCATGCTGGCGGCGGTGGAGGCGGCGAAGCAGGGGCGCACCGCCGCGGGAACCCGCTGGCTCTGGGCCACCTGCGCCTTGGGGGCGCTGTTTGCCGTGCTGCACCTGCTGGAATGGCGCCGCATGCTCGAGGAAGGATGGCGATTGTTCCAGAACCCCACCGGGGGTTCCGTGCACTTCGGGGCGGCGTTTTTCAGCGTTACCGGCCTCCACCTGTTGCACGTGATCGGCGGCGTGATCGCTCTGGCCATTATCGCCATCGGCTTCGCCCGCGGTAAGTACAACCGGATCGACGTCGAGATCACTGGCATCTACTGGCATTTCGTGGACCTGGTGTGGATGTTCGTCTTCCCCCTGGTCTACCTGATGAACGCGAAATAGCCTCTGGAGGGCAGTTCATGAATAGCACAGCGCCGGCCGAGGGCCCGGGAATGAAATTTTTCGTGGCTGTATGGATCGGGCTGATGGCCATTGTGGGGGTGGAGGTATTCCTCACCTACCGGCACCTGCCGCCCCGCGAGTTGCTGGTTTTGCTGCTGGCGCTGGCATTCGTGGAGGCGGGCATCGCGCTGTGGTATTTCATGCACTTGAAATTCGAGCGTGCGGCCCTGGTCTGGTCGCTGGTGCCCGCCTTTATCTTTGTAGTTTTTATGATGGACCACTTCTGGCCGGACGCGTTCCGCATGGCCAGCATGAAGCTGCTCGAGCGCTAGCGTGGAGGGAAACGAAATGCCCACGAGGAGGCCGGCCCGCGGAAGGTGGCTGCGCCTGGCGGCGGGAGGGCTGCTGGCCGCCTCGATTCCCGCGGCCGCGCGGGGGCAGGCCTGCCCCTTGTGTTACCAGAGCGCGGCTGCCTCTTCCGCCCAGTTTATTTCCGCGTTGAAGAGCGGAATCATTGTGCTGATCATTCCGGTAGTTCTCATCTTTGCAGGGATCACGTACGCCAGCTATCGCAAGCGCGACCTTTGCGTGGATGAGGAAGGGTGCCAGGCCGAGCGAGGCCGGCCGGGAACGGCGAGGGCTGGACCTGCCGCCGCCCAGAGCCTTTTCTTTCGATCCTGATTCCTCGGGCCCAGAGGAGAGAGCGGGTATGGAAACTGCGATTGGAGTGTTCGTTTCGCGCGAGCGTGCCGAAGAAGCCCTGCGGGAACTCATTGAGCAGCACGTCCCGCAGGAGGCCATGGTCTTTCTCACCCGCTCGGAAAGCGAAGCCGTCGCGCTCGGTAAAGAGATGGGCGCCTACGCGGGCGGCTTCATGGGCGGTTCTGCAGGTTTGACGGGCGCCACCGTGGCCTCTCTGGCTATCCCCGGCATCGGTCTGGTGTTCGCTCTGGGCGTTGGCGCCACCGCTCTGCTGGGCTGGATCGGGGCCGGGACCGGCGCGGCCGTGGGGAAAGCGATCTCGGAAGGCAGCGGCGTGCTCCAGCCGACCGCGGGAGTTCAGTCCGCCGAAGACGCAGCGTTTTTCCGCGAGGTGTTGAAAGAGGGGCGCTCCCTGATCGTCGTGCGCACGGAGTCCCACGGCACAGCCGCTTCCGCCTGCGGCGTACTGGACCGGCTGGGAATTGGGATGCATGGACGCACCCCGGGGAAGATGCAGACCTCGACCCGCCAGGTCGCTGGGGTCTCCGTGGTGGACGTGAAAGGGCGGGTCACACTGGGAGAAGGGAATGTGATGCTGCGGGAGGTGATCCGCGGCTTGCTCGAGAACGGAAATAAAAAGCTCCTGCTCAATCTGAAAGACGTGGATTACATGGACAGTTCCGGCCTGGGCGAGCTGGTGAAAAGCTTCACCACCGTCAAGAACCAGGGCGGGCAATTGAAGCTGGTCAACTTGAATGATCGCGTGCGCGACCTCCTCAAGGCCACCAGCCTCATTCTGATCTTCGAGGTCCACCAGGACGAGTCCGGCGCAATCCAGTCCTTCCGCAGCTAAACTCTCCCCGCGGCGCCGTTCGAGGGGTCAATTTCCCGGTTGGAAAGCAGGTTGCCGCCCGATGGTTCTCCGGACAGCCCGACTTCGCTGTGCGCCGAGTTTCGCCTGAAGCCACTGTCACTTCTTACAGATTTGGAACGGACCACGGATCGCTACACTGCTTGGCGGCTGGCCGCCCTGCGGCGGCGATTCCGATCGCAAAAAACGGTACCAGCGGGCTGGCCCCATTTCGGCCAGCTTCGGCCTGCGCCATGGGCGATACCAGTCACCACCGCTTATTCTTCCGAATGGGCCGATCTTTTGATGGCAAGAGCCGGTATGCTGGCACCGCCGAGATTGCGGCGAGGAGGCAAGTAGAGTGGAGAGCACTGCAAGCCAGGGACAGAGGCCATCGGGCCGTGCCCAGACCCTCGCTCTGGCGCTCGGGTGGCTTGCGCTGGTTCCCCTTGCGGTTTGGGCCGTCGCGGCCCTCTGTTTCGACGTGCGCATCGCCTGGTTGCGGTATCCCGCCGCCGGCGTCTTCGTCCTCTCCGTTCTTGCGGTTCTGTTTCTGGTCCGGCGGTCCTGGATGCGTCTGCTCGGCTGCGCCGCCTGCTGCGGAATCGTGCTGCTCTGGTGGTTCTCCCTCCAGCCCTCGAACCAAGGCCAATGGCAAGCGGACGTTTCCCGCACCGCCTGGGCGGAGCGGCACGGAAATCAGGTGGTCGTCCACGATGTCCGCAATTGCGACTACCGCGCCGAGTTCGACTACACCTGCCGCTGGGAAACGCGCAGCTTCGATCTTTCCCAGCTCCGCGGCGTGGACGCCTACGTCGTCTACTGGGGCTCTCCCTGGATCGCCCATACCATGCTCAGTTTCCAGTTCGGGGAAAACGCCTGGCTTCCTTTCTCCATCGAGACGCGCAAGCAGGTGGGCCAGTCCTACTCCGCGCTGCTGGGATTTTTCCGCCAGTACGAATTGATTTACATCGCCTCCGACGAGCGCGACCTCGTGCGCCTGCGCACCAACTATCGCAAAGGCGAGGACGTTTACCTCTATCACTTGACCGCGGATCCGGTGCGTGCGCGCGAGCGCTTTCTGGAGTATCTCGGCCGGATCAACGATCTCCATGAAACGCCGGAGTGGTATAACGCGCTCACCCGCAATTGCACCACCAGCATCTTTTCCCAGCGCGTGGCCACCGCCGGCGCGGTTCCGGTCCTCCCGGAGTTGAACTGGCGTGTCTTTCTCAATGGCAAGCTGGACGAGATGGCCTACCGGGACGGGTTGCTGGCCGGCGGACTTCCCTTCGAGGAATTGAAGCGCCGCGCCTACATCAATCCCGCAGCCCAGGCCGCGGATCAGGATCCGGACTTTTCTCGGAAAATCCGCGAAGGACGTCCTGGATTTCAGTTCGCCGCGCCCGGTGGTGCCGCGCGCACCGATCATCCGTAAACTGGCTGCAAAGAAGAGTGGCCAACGCGGGGGAGGGGATCCCCTGACTCGGGCCAGCCTGCGCTGGGCCATGCGCTGCGGAACGCAGGCCGGCCGGAATCAGGTTATAAAACCTGGGGCGGCTTGCTCCGTTATTCCGCTGCCGGAGCCGCCGCTTCCGTCTGCTTCCGGATCGGGATGACCCCGGGAACCAGCCAGTTGTTCCACATCTCGTCCACCTGGCTCTGGAAGTAGGCGATATCTTCTTCGGTGAAATGAGCGAAGCGGCCCTGCTTGAGCAGGTAGTCCGCCACCGGCAGCCTCTTGAAACGGCCCTCGGCGATCTGGCGCGTCTTCCCGTACAGCTTCACCTCTCCCTTTTCCACTTCGTAGAGCGGCCAGATGCCGGTGTTCACCGCCAGATTGCCCATTTCGTGCGACAGGATGGGGTCGTAGTCCCAGCCCTTGGGGCACGGGTTCAGGCAATGGATGAACGTGGGTCCGCCGATGGAAAGCGCGCGGCGCACCGCGTTCATCGCCTGCAGCGCGTAGGTGGTGGTGACCGTGGCCACGTATTTGCACTGCGGATGTCCGGCCACCATCAATCCCGCCACGTTCTTCTTCCAGCGGTTGTTCATGATGCGCTTCACCTTGCCCGGCGTGCTGAACGAAGTGTTGGCGCCATAGGGCGAGGTGCCCGAAACCTGGATGTCCGTGTTGGCGTAGGTCTCGTTGTCATACATCACGATCAGCAGGTTGTAGTCCGCGTGGGTGAGTGTGGCGGAGATCGCCGCCAATCCCATGTCCGCGCCGCCGCCGTCGCCGCAGAAGGCGATCACGTTGATCGGCTCGTCTTTGAACACGCCCTTGCGCATCAGCGCGCGCAGCGCCGCGGCCGTGCCCAGCGCGCTGGAGCCGGCGGCCCCGAGCTGCGTGTGCATCCACGG
>Ga0335083_10007594_pt1 | contig 13361 bp, 12 predicted proteins | sample Lox_Sample_42_FD_206716 | JGI IMG/M metagenome (GOLD analysis project Ga0335083, IMG submission 206716) | Soil microbial communities from Loxahatchee National Wildlife Refuge, Florida, United States - Lox_Sample_4.2 | ecosystem: Environmental > Terrestrial > Soil > Wetlands | place: USA...
GGCTTGAAATCGTTGCCGGTCAGGCTCGTCCGGTAGTCGCGGCGGCCGGCCGGCGCGCGTCGAACGTCCTTGGGAACTCCACTAGGCGGCTTCGTCGACGGAGATCTCGATCCGGCCTCGCCCCTTGCGCTTGGCGCGATACAGCGCCTGATCGGCGCGCATCAACAAGCTGTCGGCGTCGGGAGTACGCCCGAAGGCGATGCCGATGCTGGAGTCGATTGCTACGGATCCGACGGCCAGCCGGAACGGCTGCGAGAGGCCTTCACGGATTCGGCGCCCGATGACGACCGCCTCCTGGGTCCGGTCGAGCTCGTGGCAGATGACCACGAACTCGTCACCGCCGACACGCGCGACCGTGTCGACATCGCGGATGGCGCCCCGGATGCGCGCCGCGACCGCGCGCAGCAGCTCGTCGCCGAGTGAGTGGCCGAAGCGGTCGTTCACGTCCTTGAAGCCGTCGAGGTCGACGTACAGGGCAGCCGTGAGGGTGCCGCGCTCGAGGATGCGCGGCAGGATCTCGAACAGCTCCTTGCGGTTCGCCACGCCCGTGAGCGGATCGCGGCGCGCTTCTTCCGCGAGCCGCTGTTCGAGCGCGCGGCGCTCGGTCACGTCGGTGACGAACACGATCGCGCCTCGATAGGTTCCGTCGTGTTGGTGCAACGCACTCGCGCGTAGGCGCGCCCACACCTGCCGCCCGTCCCCGGGGAGGAGATGGACATCCTCTTCGTGATACTGCTCGTCGTCGTCGCCGGTCAGTGCGGCGCGCGCGGCCGTGTGACTGTCGGCGTCGATGTATTCGAAGATCGGCCGCCGCATCATCTCGGGTACCGACGTGGCGAGGAGGTCGGCGAGTGCACGGTTCGCGAAGGTAACCCTGCCGTCGATGTCGAGCGCGCCGATCCCTTCGCGGGCGAGCTCGACGATCAGCCGGTAGCGCTCCTCGCTGTCTCGGAGCGCTCCGTCGGTGCGCATGCTCTCGGAGACGTCGCGGATGGTGAGGACGAGGCCGGCGATGTCGGGATGTGCAAGATGATTCGTCCCGATGATCTCGGACTCGAGCCACGAGCCGTCGGCATGGCGCAGCCGCATCAGCACGGGGTTGGCGCGCGACGCTGGCGAGCTGAGTGTCGACGCGAAACCCTCGAGCGCGCCGAGCTGATCGACGGGGTGCACCAGGTCGAACGCGCTGTGCCCGATCAGCTCGCCGGTGCGGTATCCGAGCATCGCTTCGGACGCCGGGCTCGCGTACTTCAAGCGCCCCGCGGCATCGATGACAGAGATGACGTCGGGCGAGATGTCGATCAGCGCGGCGAGGAAGTCCGCGGAGACGGCGCCGGGCGCCGACGGCAATGGGTGGCCTCCGTCCCGCGTCGCATCACTCAACTGAAGGCCTTCTCTTCGAGCGCGACGGCCGCGAACTCGACCTCCTCGGCGGGGCGGGCGGGACTGCAGAGGTAGCCCTGGAAGGAGTCGCACCCGAGCTGAGCGAGGTGGGCCAGCTGCGCGCGCTTCTCGACACCCTCGGCGACGACCCGCAACTTCAGTGAGCGGGCGAGGCTGATGATGGCGCGCACGATCGCCTCGCTCGCATCGTCCTCGTCGAGGCCCTGGACGAAGGAGCGGTCGATCTTCAACATCTCCACCGGGAACGCCTGGAGGTATGCGAGCGACGAGTAACCGGTTCCGAAGTCGTCGACCACGAGGTGAACGCCGAGGCTCCGGAGCTCGGTGAAGATGCGTACGGCCGTCGGCGCGTCGTCCATGAGGACGCTCTCGGTGATCTCGAGCCAGAGCGCGTCGGGGTCGAGACCGGTCGTCGCGAGCACGGTCGCCACGTGACGGACGAGGTTCGGGTCGTACAGCTGGCGAGCAGACAGATTCACCGAAACGTAGAGGTCACGCGCCGCGGGTTCGTCCGCGCGCCAGCGCGCGACCTGGCGGCACGCGGTCGCGAGCACCGCGATGCCGAGCGAGAGGATGAGGTCGGTCTCTTCGGCCACCCGGATGAATTCCGTCGGTGGGATGGAACCGAGATCGGGGTGCTGGAAGCGGGCGAGCGCTTCGACGCCGAGGACGCGCGGCGACGCGACCGAGACGATCGGCTGGAAGTGCACGTCGATCTGATCGGCGTCGAGCGCGGCGCGCAGGCCGAGCTCGACTTGCCGGCGTCGTTCGGCCTGGACGCGAAGGTTGTCGTCGAAGATCTCGATGTTCGTGCCCCCGAGCTCCTTGGCCCGGCGCATCGCGACGTGTGCGTCGCGCAGGAGCTCTTCGGCGTCGCCGTCGCCGCCCGCCGCGAATGCGATGCCGATGCTCGCCCCGAGCGCCGGCTGGCGCCCGTTCGAGAGCCGGATGGGCTCGGCGATCACCCGCGCGAGCTCGGCGGCGCGCTGCAGGACCGGCGCGATACCGGGAACGTCGGTGCACATCACGATGAACTCGTCGCCCGCAATACGGCCCACGCGGTCCATCGAACGGATCGCGCCCTGCAGTCGCTTGCCGATCTCCGTGAGCACCTCGTCGCCGCTCGCGTGTCCGAGCGTGTCGTTGACGAGCTTGAAGCGGTCGAGATCGACGAACAACACGGCGGTATTCGTCTGCACTCGCCGGCTGCGCGCCAGCGCGTGCTGCAGGCTGTCCACGAACACCATGCGGTTGCACAGCCCGGTGAGCTCGTCGTGCGTCGCGCGGTAGCTCAGCTCCTGCTGCGCGTGGATCGCCTTGGTGACATCTGCGAACGAGCACACGGTGCCCGCCGGCGCGCCCGATCCGGAGGGAAGCGGGCGGCAGCTGAGCGAGAGCCACCGCTCCCGGTCATCGTCGACGAGCCCGAGCAGGACATCGTGCAACGCCTCGTTGAGCTTCAGCGCGCGGGCCACGGGATGGTCGGCCGGGCCGAGTGGCCGGCGGTCGGCGCCGACCAGGCCGTCGGGACCCGCGATGCAGTCGACCAGCGGCAGCCCGACCGCGACCTCGAGGGGCAGGATGCGCCGCGCCGCGGGATTCGCCGCGACGATGACGCCGTTCGTGTCCGCGACGACGATTCCTTCGTCGACCGATTCGATGACCGTGCTGTGGAGCTGCTCGACCGCCCGGCGCTCTTCCTCGGCCCGGCGGCGGTCCGTCGTGTCGGCGCACACCACGACCGCGCCGCGGCGCGCACCCGAGTCGTCGTGGATGTGCGTCACCGATGCCCGGACGATCACGAGCTTGTCGTCGGGGCGCCGGTGGATCGACTCCACGTCGCGCAGCGGCAGCTCGCCGAAGCCTTCGGGCAATCCGACCAGTTCGGAAAGGAGCGAACCGACCGCGACGTCGCTCGCCACGCCGTAGATGATCTCGGCCGCCGGGTTCCAGCTCTCGATGCGGCCGCTCGCGTCGACCCCGACGATCGCGTCCGACACGTGCTCGACGAGGCTCGCCTGGTAGCGGAGCGCGGCGTCCGCCCGCTTGCGGTCGGTGAGGTCGCGCAGGATCACCTGGTACGCGTCTTCGCCCTCCCACCGAGTCAGCACGCTCACGGATTCGACCACCCAGGGGGTGCCGTCACCACGCAGGATCGTTGCCTCGGCGGGCTCGGAGACGGGGTCGTCCTCGGACAACTTGGCGATCCGCTCGAGGGTCGGTCCGAGCGAGTCAGGATGGACGAACTCGATGATCGACCGGCCGAGGACCTGCTCGGGCGTGCTGAGGCCCACGCATTCGATCCCGGCCCGGTTGGCATAGACGATCTGTCCGGCCTGGTGCACGACGATGCCGTCCGGGCTGAGGTCGACGAGCCGGCGGTAGCGGTCGATCAGCTCCCGGAGGTTCGACTCGACCAGGTGGCGGTCGCTGATGTCGACGACCACGCCCGCGCACCCGACGACCTCACCGCCGTGACGTACCTGGCGGGCGCGGACGAGGAAGTGCTGGACGTCGCCCGTGGCGCTCTCGATTCGCTGCTGCAGCTCGTAGTCGCGCCAAGGTGCACCCGACTGCAGCGTGGTGACGATCGGCGCGACGAGCCATTCGGCGACGTCGGCCGACGTCGGATCCTGACCGTCGGGAGAGGTGATCGTCACGACGTCGCGTGGGGCGATCGCGAGAATCGACCCGATCGGCGCATGCCAGGCGATCGAGCGGTTGGCGAGTTCGAACTCCCAGCCGACGACGCGCAGCGTCTCCCGGGTCAATTGCCCGATTTCGGCGGCGATGGACCGCAGTGACGCCCGCCGATCCGAGCCTTCGACGACCCGTAGCCCGGTCTCTCGCCGGACCGCGCGTGGCGTGCTGCCCACCCAGATCTCCTCGCGACCCGCCTGTGTCGGGGTAGTTATCGACGGGGGTCGTGAGGCGCTTGACGCGTTCCGCAGCGGAAAGTGCGTACGTCACATGTCGTCGAGCACGATCACCGAGTTGTGGCCACCCATACCGATCGAGGACTTGAGCATGATCCCGGGCTTGCGCGGCGTTGGTCCGGAAATGAGGCGAGCGTGCCCGGGCGCGACCGCCCGGGGCGCGGTGATGACGCCCGACTCGAAAGCCAAACAGGACGCCGCGATCTCGACCGCCGAGGACGCGGCCTGACAATGGCCGGTCAGCGGCTTGATCGAGAAGATCCCCTCGGCGTCGCCGAACATCGCGTCGAGGATGCCGGCTTCGGCCGCGTCGCACTGGACGGTTCCCGGCCCGTGGGCATTCAGGTACTTCACGGCGCCCGGGTCGACGGCGGCGTCGGCGAGCGCCAGCTCGAAACAGCGCCGGATCTCCCGGTACTCCGGATCGATCGACACGACGTGATAGCCGTCGTGCGACATCGCTCCGCCCAACACCTTCAGGTACGCCGGTTCGGTTTGTCGGGAGACGACGAATGCCACCGACGCCTCGCCGAGCAAGAACCCGGCGCTGCCGGCCTGGAACGGGCGGCACGCGTCGAACGGGGGCCGGTCGACGATGAGGACGCCGAGATCGACGAAATGACGGATGTTGTCGGTCGTCCCCGAGATGTCGGTCGCGACGACGAGCACATCGGTGACGACACCGGCGTCGAGCCACATCTTGGCCGTGAGCGTCGCGGCGTTGCCCGATGCGCACATGGCGGTGACCGACATGGCCGGGCCGTGGAAACCGTGCCTCTGCATCTGCGTCGACAAGATGGTCGACGGCATCAGCTGTAGGTATTCGCGCTTGGTGAGCTGCCGGTCGCGCTCCATGTAGAACTCACGCCACAGGTCGACCTCGCCGAGGACGATCGCGTGGATCAGGCCGATGACCGGTCCGGGCCGCCAGCCGCGGACGCGGGCGTCGTCGATTGCCTCGTCGATCGCGAATTCCATGGCGCGGCCGAAGCGGCTGCGCGGATCGGCGCCGTCATGGTCGACGTCTGTGACCTTGCCCATGTACGCAATGTCGTGGCCGAGCCTCTCCGCCCAGCCGCTCGACGCGACCACTGCGGACTCGCCGCCGGCCAGGCCGTCCCACAGGGCGTCGCGTCCCCAGCCGTACGCGGTGACGGCCCCCACGCCGCAGAGCGTCGCCGGCGCGCGACCGCTCGGGACATCCTCGCCGCCCCTACTCCGGCGTTCGGCCACGGGTGCTCCTCCTCGACCCCAGTCCGTACCACCGGCCGCATCCGGCGCTCGACCCTGCTCGGTAGTTGCCTGCTCGGAAATCGGCTGCCGGCCCCCCGCAGCTCGGACCCGAAATTACAGAGAACAGGTGCCATGTGCACGTCCCGCGTCGCCCCTGGGGCCAACGTTCCAAGACGTAATGGCGGCAACACACGGCCGTAATCGGGACTCAATCTCCCATTTGGCCGGGTCGACGACACCGAATGCCTGAAATCTCCCGCGGAGTAGCCGATGAGTTCCTCGGAGTCACGAAAGCCGTGTCCCGAGACGATGTGCCGAGACAGAGGCCCGAGGGGAAGGGCCAAGAGGGAAGGGATGGTGTCGCGATGTCGAATGACCAGGCAGACGCCGACAAGCTGCTGACGCCGGCCGAGGTCGCGGCCATGTTCCGTGTGAACGCGAAGACGGTCACACGCTGGGCGCGGTCAGGACGCTTGAGCGCGATCAAGACCATGGGCGGTCACCGCCGGTACCGCCTCTCCGAGGTGCGCCGCGCGGTCGAGGCGATCGGCAGCGACGTCTGAGACGCCCCTTCCGGCCTCCGGCCGGAAGGGTGGTGCCGGTCCCACTCGCCGAGGGTGAGGACGGCGCCGAACGCAGCGACGATCGTGGGCGGCGATGCTTCGCCGGCTACTCGTCTCGTGGGTCGTGTGCGCGGTCGCGGTCGCATTGACGGCCGGACTGCTGCCCGGAATCCACATCAACGGCGGGGTGGGCGCACTTCTCCTCATCGCGCTCGTCTGGGGAATCGTCGACGGACTCCTCGGGCCGATCGCACGGCTGCTGTCGATGCCCCTCACGATCATGACGTTCGGGTTGTTCGCCCTGATCGTCAACGGCCTCCTCTTCGCGCTCACCGCCTGGCTTACCGACACCTTGAGTGTCGACGGGTTCGGCTGGGCAGTACTCGGAGCAGGCCTGCTCTCGCTCGTGAACTACGTACTCAGTTGGTTCACCACCCGCGCCGCGTCGAAGCGCCGCGCGCGATCCCGCCGGTAGGACCCGGCGATGGCGACGCTCACTGTCTGGAGGTTCGCGGATCCCGCCACGGCCGCGCGCGTCGCCGGCGCGCTCGCCGGGCTCGAGCGCCATGACCTCGCCGGCGTGCAGGATGCCGCGACGGTGTCGTGGCCGATCGATCGCAGTCGCCCCAAGACGAGACAGTTGGCTGAATTCTCGGGCCAGGGCGCGCTGTCGGGATCGTTCTGGGGTCTGCTGTTCGGGCTGCTGTTCTTTGTTCCGTTGTTCGGCATGGCCGTCGGCGCCGCGCTCGGCGCCGTCAGCGGCGCGCTCGTCGACATCGGGATCGACGACGAATTCATCGACTCCGTCCGCAGCGAGATACAGCCCGGTACGTCGGCCCTGTTCATGCTCACGTCGAACGCGGTGCCCGACAAGGTGTACGCCGCGCTCGGCGATGAGCGGGCCACCCTGATCCGCACGAACCTCGACGCGACCGAGGAAGCGACGCTACGCGAGTATTTCGCCGAGGCCTAGAACACGGCGCGCGATCAGCCGGTTCCGGTCAACTGTCTCTGCAACGCGCAGAGCGCGGGGGAGGGCGGACCGAGCCCGATGTACACGCGCATGTCCGTTCCGCCGTGACACATCCGCCATGCCTCGGCCCAGTCTTCCGCGCCTCCCGCTTCCACCCAGCCGGGCCCCGCGACGCTGCCGTCGTAGAAGGCGGACGCGTCGCATCCCCGGGCCGCGCACCAGATCGCGATCTTGGCAGCGTCGAGACGCGCGAAGTCCCAGGCGTGGCCGGATTCGTGTTGCGCGAGCATCAGGTAGAAGCTCGCCGACAGGCCGCCGCGCATGTAGATCTCCGTGCCGGAACGGCTAGTGAGGCCGAGCAATCCGGGGCGCGGGCCTTCGCAACTCACCGGCCAACCGGCCGGCCACGCGACCTCGGAGACCGCTTGCACGCACAGTTGCGACGCGGTCGGTGGCGCGGCGAAAGCGACGGGGTTCGGCGCGGGTGCCGGCGGAGCGGCAACCGGCGCGGGAGCACCGGTGGTCGTCGTGGTCGTCGTGGTCGTCGTGGTCATCGTGGTGGTCGTGGTCATCGTGGTGGTCGTCGAAACAGTTGCCATCGTGGAGACCGTGATCGTCGCGGCGGGCCGGTGCGCGGTCGGAGCGGGCGGCCGGCGAAGGACGCGGATCGGCCGTAGCGCGAGCGCGTTCGACGCCGAATGCGATACGGCTGCGGTCGCCGCATGCGACTCGGTGACTCGGTACGCCAACACGGCCCCGGACGCGAGAACGATCGACAGCGCGACCCCGCCGAGGTGACGCGCCCGCGTTCCGGCGAGGCCTTTGCCGGGTATGTCGCGCCATCCTCCCAGGGGATGAAGGCCTCCCAGGGGATGAAGGCCTCCCAGGGGATGAAGGCCTCCCATGGGATGAAGGTGCGGAGTCGTCCGCCTCATTGCCGAGCCCCCGTCGGTTGGGGCCGGTGGCACGACACGCGCCGAATCGATGACTTGTCGTGAACGCGCGTGCCGGGGATTCGAGCGGTGCCTAGCTACCCAGTCGATTCGACCGGCAACCGATGTTCGGTCGCTCTGCGCGAGCGAACGATTCGCGCCGCACGCCGGTCCACGCGTGCGCGGGTCACAGGCGCGCAGGTTTCACCCGTGACGGGTGGGGAGTGCATCGCCCGCCGTACTTAGCGTCCTACCCCGCATGGGAAACGCGATCGGCCAGATGCTCGCGTTCGCGGTCGGCGTGGCGGTCAGCCCGTTCGCGATCGTGGCTGCGGTGCTGATCCTCATCACGCCTCGCGCGAAGTCCAACGGATTGACCTTTCTTCTCGGTTGGATGCTGGGCATCGCAGTTCTGGGCGCGATTGCGCTCGCGGTCATCGGCCCGTCGAATCCGACCAGCCAGGGCGCGCCCGCGACGTGGGTCGATTGGCTGAAGCTCGTTCTGGGCGTGCTGCTTCTGGTGGTCGGGATCAAGGAGTGGCGGTCCCGCCCGGCGCCGGATGCCGAGGTTCCGATGCCGAAGTGGATGGGCGCGCTCGACGGCATCACGCCGGTGCGGGCGAGCGGTCTCGGTGTTCTGATCGGCGCGGTGAACCCGAAGAACTTCCTGTTCATCATCGGTGGCGCGGCCGCGGTCGCGCAGACCGGCGTCTCGGGTGCGGATCAGACGGTCGCTTGGGTGGTGTTCACTGTGATCGCTTCACTCGGCGTCATCGTTCCGGTCGGCATCTACTTCGCGATGGGTGAGCGCGCGGACGAGGCCCTCCAACGTCTCAAGGGGTCGATGGTGCGCAACAACACGGCCATCATGGCCGTGCTCTGCCTGATCATCGCCGCGAAGCTGATCGGCGACGCAATCAGCGGGTTCTCCTCGTAGTGTCGCTTCCCGTCTTCTCGTCGTTGGGCGGCTACCGGAGAGAGTGGCTGCGCGGCGACCTGATCGCCGGCCTCACCGTGTGGGCGGTGCTCGTCCCCGAGGCGCTCGCCTACGCGACGATCGCCGGTGTCTCACCGGTCGTGGGGCTCTACGCCGCGCCGCCCGCACTGATCCTGTACGCGGCCTTTGGCAGCTCCAAACACCTCGTCACCGGTCCGATGGCCGCCACCGCGGCGCTGTCGGCGGCGGCGGTTGCCGATCTCGCGACCGGTGGCACCAAGAACTTCGCGGCGTACACGGTCGCGCTCGCATTGGTCACGGGCGCCCTCGCGCTCGGCGCCGGCTTGCTGCGGCTCGGCTTCCTCGCGACGTTCATCTCGGAACCGGTGCTCAAGGGTTTCATCGTCGGGCTCGCGCTGACGATCATCATCGGACAGGTGCCGAAGCTCCTCGGCGTCGAGAAGACCGAAGGCGACTTCTTCCGACAACTCTGGGGATTGCTCGGGAACCTCGGCGAGACGCAGGGCGTGACCGTCGTCGTCGGATTGAGCTCGCTCGTCCTCGTGTTCGCGCTGCGCCGCTTCGCGCCGGCTGTTCCGGGATCGCTCGTGGTCGTCCTGCTCGGCATCCTGGCAGTGCACGTCTTCGATCTCGCCGCGCACGGCGTCGACATCGTCGGCCATATCGACAGCGGTCTGCCGAGCGTCGGGCTACCCCACGGGCTCGCCTGGAGTGACTACGGGAAGCTGGTCGCCGCCGGGGTCGGTGTGATGCTCGTCGGATTCGCCGAGGGGCTCGGCGCGGCCAAGACCTACGCGGCGCGCGATAACTACGACATCGATCCCAATCGCGAACTGATCGGTCTCGGTGCCGCGAACATCGGCGCGGGGCTGTCGAGCGGCATGGTCGTGAACGGCAGCTTGTCGAAGACGGCGGTGAACGGTTCGGCCGGCGCGCACAGCCAGGTCTCGGGCCTCTTCGTCGCGCTGATGACCGTCATCACGCTGTTGTTCTTCACGAGCTTGTTCGAAGACCTGCCGGAGGCCACGCTCGCCGCCGTCGTCATCGCGGCGCTCGTCGATCTCGTCGACTACCGCGCGCTCATGGCGCTGTACCGCCTGTACACGAGCGAGCTCGGGAAGATCTACGGTCCGGTGACCCGAGCCGATTTCATCGCCGCGGTCGCCGCGATGTCGGGCGTCCTGGTGTTCGACACGTTGCCGGGTCTGTTCATCGGGATCGCGGTGTCGATCCTGCTGTTGCTGTTCCGCGCGTCCCGCCCGCATATCGCCGAGCTGGGCAAGGTCGCCGGCACCCGGAATCAGTGGACCGATCGCGGGCGCCACCCGGAGAACTCCGAGGTCGCCGGCATCGCGGTGCTGCGGGTCGAGGCCGGACTCTTCTTCGCGAACGCCGACGACGTGCGCAACACGATCAAGTCGTATGCGGCCCGGCCCGGCGTGACCGCGATCGTCCTCGACGCCGAGTCGATCGCCGGTATCGACTCGACAGCGACCCAGATGGTGATCGACCTCTCCGTCGAGCTCCGGCGGGTCCATTGTCAGCTCGCGATCGCGCACGGCGTCGGCCAGGTCCGTGACATGTTGCGCCTCGCCGACGGGGTCAAGGAGTCGCCGCTGCTCCTGTTCTCGACCGTTCAGTCCGCGGTCGACAGTCTCTCTGCTCGCGATTAGGTCGCGCCCTCATCTGGCGCGCGGAACATCGCGACGAGATCCTCGCGCGACGAGAGATCGAGCTTGCGCAGGATCGTCGCGAGGTGATGCTCGACCGTCTCCGTGTCGACGTGGAGCGCCCGCGCGATCGTGTCGATGCTGTCGCCGCGCACGACCCGCGTCAGCAGCTCCCACTGGCGCGACGAGAGATCGGCGAGCGCGGGTACTTGCACCTCGTCCGGGACGCGGTGCATTCCTTCGGCGACACCCGCCGCCTGCACCTCGACGGCAATTCTCCACAGGTGGTTCTCGAGGTCGTCGATGCGGTCCTGGGCCGATGGAGCTCCGTTACCCTCAGGTGCGAACACGACGCCGAACCGCGTCCCGGTGGGGCCCTCGGTCGGCGTCACGAGAATGCGGATCGCGATGTAGGCGCGGACTCGTTTGACGCGCACGTGCATGCCGACCCCCGTGTTGTCCTCGAGCGAACGTCCCATCGCCAAGAGGAACGCGGCGACGTCGTCGGGATGCAACACGTCTACGAGCGGCCGGCCGATCAGGTTGGCCGACGTGTCGCCGAGGAGCTCCGCGCTCTCGGTGCTGATTCGCTTGATGGTCGTGTCGAGCCCGATCGTGGCGATCGCGATCGGAAGTGACGTGGCGACGCGAGTGCCCGGTAGCTGCAGCTCGGCGAGTTCCGAACCCGTCGCCGGATCGGGCCCGACGATCTCCGAATCGGCGAGGAAGACCGCGAGCGCGATGCCGGCTCGGATGTGCGCAAGCGAGCGGACCCACGCCCGTCCCGAGATCACCGACCCGTCCGCGCGCTGGACGCGGCTGCGCGTCTCGTAGGCCTGGATCTCGCCGGCTGCGATGAGACGCAGGGCGTGCCGCGCGCGCTGTTCCTCCTCGGCGGGCATGATGACGTCGAGCGCGAGGGGCAACGCGAGCGCGCCTTCCCCGCCGACCATCGCGCGCGCGGCGGCGTTGACGTCGATGATGCGCATCATCTCGAGCTCGACCAGGGCCAGTGGCAGCGGGTTGCGCTGCAGCGCCTCGCGCAGTTCGGCCTCGGTCGTCGCGTCCCTGCTCAACTGTGTACCCGATCCCGGTAAAGCGTCGCGTTGAGTACCGCCGACGCGACGGCGAGGCGACCGACGAGGTAGGCCCAACCGAGTATCGCCACCGCGCCGCCGAGCGCTCCGTACAGCTGCGACGAATGACTCACCCGCCGGGAGACGTAATAGATCGTCAAGAAGTGCAGGATCTGCACGCCGAAGCCGACGAGCACTGCACCGGGTACCAGCGCGGTCCACGGTGCATCGCCGTGAGGGAGCAGCAACGAGATCCAGAACCAGATGCCGCCGTAGACGACCACGGAGCACAACATGAGGATCAGACCCGCGAGACGGTGCGAGGTGTTCAGGCGGCCGGCGACGGACGTCAGTAGGGCGACGCCGAGTGCAACCGTGACGACGGTGACCGCTGCCCGCCATGTTCGGCTCCACCGCGGCGCGGGCCTTCCCCACGCGAGGCCGTGCGCGATGCGTACGGCGCGGGCAAGCGCGATCGAGGTGCTGTACAACGCGAAGAGTCCGATGATCAGCGCGATCCAGCGCCCGCCGTTCGAGACCCGCGCCGAGTCGCTCACGGATTGCGCGGCGAGACCGGCGATGCCGGCCTCCTTGGCCACCTTGGCGGCTCCCTGATGGCTGGCGTCGGCGGCGAATCCGAGCGTGGTGACGAGAACGAGCACGAGCGGGAGCAGGAAGACGAAAAGCCGAAACGCGATCGCACCGGCCATGATCTCGCCGCCCACGAGGCGATCGTGCTCATAGGCGCGGAAAGCGTGATGGGCCGCGGGTACACGTTCGTCGAGCTGCGTCGCCCGGTCCGTGATGCCCTGGCGCGCATTGTCGACGCGCCGGCGGGCGCGCCGGTACCTGCTCTCGCCTTCATTTGTCGCCGGTTCGGCCATCTCCACGTAAGGGTGCCCGGGCGAGGTCGAGGCGGAATCACCCGGGCAAGGTGAGGCGCGGGCGCCGTATCGCCAGGAGCGTGAGACCGTGAGCGCCTGCTGCGGCCCGTCGCGCGGATCACCTTCCGCTTCGGCGGTGCCGACTCCGGAGCGCGACCCCGGGCGATCGTCCGTGGCCGCGGTCGCGCTTGCGGGTGGCCGGTTCCGGATGGGCAGCAACGACCGCTGGACGTACCCGAACGACGGTGAGGCGCCGGTTCACGACGTCGAGCTCTCACCATTTCGGATCACGCCGACAGCGGTGACGAACGCGCAGTTCTCGGAGTTCGTGGACGCGACCGGGTATCGGTCCGACGCGCAACGGTACGGATGGTCGTTCGTGTTCGCCGGTCTCCTGCCCGAAGATTTCCCCGAGACACGCGCGGTCGCCGCGGCCCCCTGGTGGCGGCAGGTGTACGGCGCCGACTGGTCGCGTCCGGAGGGTCCCCAGTCGGGAATCGAGCACCGCGCCGACCATCCGGTCGTGCATGTTTCGTGGCAGGACGCCGTCGCGTACTGCACGTGGGCCGGCGCGCGCCTTCCGACCGAGGCGGAGTGGGAGTACGCGGCACGCGGCGGGCTCGAGAACGAGCCGTTCCCGTGGGGGAGCGAGCTGGAGCCGAACGGCGAGCACCGCATGAACGTGTGGCAGGGAACGTTCCCCTTGCAGAACACCGGCGCCGACGGCTACCT
>Ga0335083_10007595_pt1 | contig 13361 bp, 10 predicted proteins | sample Lox_Sample_42_FD_206716 | JGI IMG/M metagenome (GOLD analysis project Ga0335083, IMG submission 206716) | Soil microbial communities from Loxahatchee National Wildlife Refuge, Florida, United States - Lox_Sample_4.2 | ecosystem: Environmental > Terrestrial > Soil > Wetlands | place: USA...
TGGCGATGGCTCCCACGGCCCCGGTGAAAGATACACCCACGATCACCCACGCACGCCACCAGTCCAAAGTACCCGCCGGCAGGAACAACGGCACGGCGAAAATGAGTACATTCAGCAGCACGCTGGCGATTAGTTTGAGGGCGAACATGGTGGAACCGGGCCGTCATGCAAAGCGTAGCTTAAATAGGGATGCCGATTGACGCCGATCAAGCGCTCTGGCTGTTCTTCGTAGCGGTGTGGATGTTGGCCGCTCTGACATCCAAACGCACTGTGCGCCGGCAGACTTCTACCAGCAGGATCATTCAAGCTGCCCTTACTGTGCTCGCGTTTCTCCTGGTCTTTCAGCCGTGGCGCTTCGACGTGTTGAATGTGCACTTTGTTCCAGCCTCACGATTGCTAACGTTCTGCGGCGTGCTCCTCACCGCGGCCGGCATTGGCTTCGCCATTTGGGCGCGTTTTACGCTGGGACGCAACTGGAGCAGCGCCGTAACTCTTAAACAAGATCACGAATTGATTCGCAACGGTCCATATCGGATCGTCCGCCATCCCATCTACTCCGGCATGTTGCTCGCGCTGCTGGGAACGGCGATTGGCTACGGCAAAGTGGCCTGTCTGATCGGCGTCGCGATCGCCTTTCTGGGGTTTTGGATTAAGTGGAGAACGGAAGAGCAATTCATGATTGAACAGTTCGGCTCGCAATACACTCAGTATCGGCGCGAAGTCAAAGCCGTAATTCCAGGCGTGCTCTGATACTGGCAGCTCCGCGCCGCACTACACTGGAGTTGGGGGTAAGGCATGCACGATAAGCAGTCTCCCACGCTCCGTCCGCCGACTGAGGTTCTCACTCGCGGCTTCGATCCCAGCCTTTCGGTGGGCTCCGCGCGTCCCGCGGTTTTTCGCAGCTCGACTTATGTTTTCTCGAGCCCCGAAGCAGCCGAACGCGCCTTCGACTTAATGGCCGGCCGCGCGCAGCCGCAGCCGGATGAAATACCGGACCTGGTCTATTCGCGCTTCAATCATCCCAACGCCGAGATTCTCGAAGAGCACCTGGTTCCACTGGAACCCGGCGCGCAGGCAGCGCTGGTGTTCAACTCCGGGATGGCCGCAATCATGACGGCGCTGCTCACCTTCGCGCGGCCGGGCCAGAGCATCGTCTACACGGTGCCGATATACGGTGGCACACAGCATCTCATCCAGGATTTTCTCAGCACGCTGGACATCGCCGGTATTGCCGTGCCGGCCGGGCGTTCCGGCGATCTGGACGATGCCATCCGCTCAGCCAAGAATCTGGCCATCGTTCTAATCGAGACGCCCGCGAACCCCACCATCATCATGACCAGCATTCAGGACGCCGTCGCCGCGGTCGGACGGTTGAAACACAAACCGATCGTGATGGTGGACAATACTCTGCTCGGCCCGGCATTTCAACATCCGCTAAAATTGGGCGCGGACATGTGCCTCTACTCGGCCACCAAGTATCTTTCGGGATTCAGCGACATGATTTGCGGCGCGGTTACCGCCGCTGACCCCGCGTTGCTGCGTAAAATGCGCGGCAAGCGCAATGTGTTCGGCAATATTTTGCAGCCGGACGAATGCTGGATGCTGGACGGACGGCTCCCTACGGTGACGCTGCGCATGAACCGGTCCAGCAAGAACGCCGAGCGTATCGCCACGCGCCTCGCCAAGCATCCCAAGGTGGCGCGCGTGCTCTATCCCACCTTGTTCACCGATCCCGAACAACTCCGAATCACGCGCGAGCAATGCGATTTTCCCGGCGGCATGCTGTCCATCGATCTTCGCGGCGGCAAGCCGGCGGCCTTCGAGTTCCTGCGCAATCTGCACATCGCGCACAACGCCGTATCGCTGGGGGGAGTGGAAACGCTGGTCTGTCATCCTAAGTCGACCACGCACTCCGGCTTCAGCGAAGAAGAATCCGCGCAAGCCGGTGTAACCGATGGTTTGGTGCGAATCTCGGTTGGAATCGAAGACTGGCGCGACCTGCTGGCCGATTTCGAGCAAGCGCTCGATCTTATTTAACTTGAAACTTCACCACGGCCTGGCCGAGATGGATCTCATCGCCCGCGAGCAGCCTGGTTCCGCGCGTGTCGCGATGCACCTCCTGCCCCATGCCGTCGCGCACGATCCACAGCCCGCTATTGCTCTCGGGCTTGTTGCCGCGCTGGTACCAGCGATCGTTGAAGAGCCGGTACTCGCCGGTCTTCTTGTCGTGCACGATGTGCGCGTGCTCACGCGATACGGTGCGGTTGATGGGGTTATCCGCGGCAAAGGCCAGGTCGTTGCGCCGCGATAACCCCTCGGCTTTGTAGACATCCACCAGCCGCCCGATATTGGTGCGCGTCTTTTGCAAGAGAATCTCGGGTTTATTCGCACTGCCGGCTTCCACTACCAGCCTGGCTCCGCGGCGCGGCCGGGGGGCCTCTTCGACGACCGGTGGAGCGTCCTCGGCCGCAGTCTCGACGCGCAGCCATTTTTCATTCCCAACTTCTTCGCTCGAAGCGCGAACTTCGACACGCAGGCCAGCAGGAAATCGGCAGGCTTCCTTCGACAGACTCTTGCGCACTTCCTCTTCGAAAAATCGGCGAAAGAAATCGTGCTGAAAGACGGCGGCATCGCTCCCCGAGGCGCGAATCACGACGCGCACCACGTTGTATGGAAAAAGAGCCTGGCCTCCGGCGCGCTGGATTTTCTTCGAGATCTCGTCCAACACCGCGATGCGAATCTCGGCCACCTCAGGCGACTCACCCAGAGTTTCCGATAAGGCGCCAAAAGGCGTTTCAAACACCGTGCGGCCCAGCCGCTCGATCATTTCAGAGACTTTCATTGTTTATCACCCACCAGCCCCAACTCCGCCGCGGCTTGGACGACGGCGCGGGCAATCGGCGCTGCAGTCGTAGCGCCATAGCCTCCGTGTTCCACAACCACCGCGAACGCGATGCTCTTGGACCGGTCGCCGTCGAATGGCGCGAATCCGGCGAACCAGGAATGCGGCATGCCTTGGTCGAGCTGTGCCGTTCCGGTTTTTCCCGCAACGCTGACGGTGACGCCGTGCATCGCCCGCCGCGCTGTTCCGTCTGTTACTACCGCCCGCATCGCGCCGGCGATAAAATCAGCCAGCTCGGGCGCCAGGATCGGACGCGGCGACTCTCCGCGGTTGTTGCTGCTGTCGATCACCCATCGTCCCTCGGGCATGGCGCCGTGCGCCGCAAGGGTCGCAGCCACGCGAGCCATCTTGAACGGCGTCACCAGAACCGGACCTTGTCCGTATGCGGCAAAGGGCAAGGCGGCCTGGATGTCTGGAACGCTGCCGGCTGGAATATCCAGCATCGTGGCGGTATCGCTCAAGGCCTTGGCGCCTACCGAGAAGACTCCGAGCTGCGCGAAATAGGCGTTGCACGATACTGCAATCGCGCGCGCCATGGTGAGAGTTCCGTGCGCCGAATCGCCGACGTCGTCTCGAATCGGTTTGCGCCAGCCGGGAATGATTGCGCCAACGCGCCCGTCCGGAAGCCGGCGGCAACTGAAACTCCTGCCTTCGAGTTTGGGATCCAGGCGCAGCGCGGCCATCGCCGTTACCAGCTTGAAGGTGGATCCTGGCGGATATTGTCCATAGCGCGCGCGATCCAACAACTCATCCGGCGTAGCCTCAGACGACGCTGTGGGCGCGGGCTCGCTGACCATAGCCAGCACGTCGCCGCTTTTCGGATCCATCACAACCACCGCGCCCTTATCCTTGTGGGCCTTTGTGAGCTGATCCTTCAGCGCCTTGTCGGCGAGCATTTGCAGGCGAATATCGATGGACGCCGTAACCGAGCGGTCCCGCGCCAGCAACCGCGCGATGTCCGGATTACCGGGCTGATGCCGGTAACGAATCAGCGGAGCAAGCTCACGATAATCCGTGAAACCCTGCAGTTTGGCGTTCGAATCATGCTCGATCAGCGATGCATTGCTGGCGTGGAAATTATCGCCGGTCCGCAGATCGCCCAAAACGTGCGCCGTCAGGGGACCAAAAGGATAATGCCGGTTGTCAAGCCGTGAGCAGGCCTGGTCTATCGAAACGCCCAGCTTCTGGAAATCTCCGCGCCGCCGCTCCAGCTCATTCCAATCGCTGGTAGCAAGCAACACTCCATTGCGGTCAAAGATATTCCCGCGCTCAATCTCACGCGCGAGCGAATTGAGCCTAGGATTATGTTGCGCGCGCTTGACGCCATCGTCTTCGAAGACCTTGGTATCGCGGGCCAGAAACTCGCGATCGCGCGCCACCTGATAATATGCTGCGAATCCGAGCAGCGCCAGCGCGCAGGCGCCTAAAGCCAGCTCCAATGCCCGCACTGGCCGGCGGAACGGTTCACCAGCAGCGACCTCGCGCGAGTGATTCGAAATAGCCAATAAAATTCCGAAGATCAGAAAATTGGCGAGCATCGCAGTGTTGCCCGAACTCAAAAACGGCGACACTACGCCCGATAGCGGCAACGCGCCCAGCACGCCGCTCGATATCAGCAGAATCTCGAAGGCGATCAGGGCTCCCAAGCCGAGCGCCAAAAACAGCCCGTATTCGCTGGGTGCTTTCAAGCCGATGCGCAGCGCGCGATAAACCAGAAAGCCGAGCAACAACACCACCGCGGCGACTCCGCAAAATCCCCATTCCTCGCCGATCGCGGGCAGAACCAGGTCAGTGTTGCCCGCTGGAATCATCGCCGGATCGCCCCATCCCGGGCCCGAGCCGAACGCGCCCCCGGTTGAAAACGCCCACAGGGAATGCGCCAGTTGATTGCCCCCGTGCACGTCGTTGTCCCAGGGCGAGAGCCACATGTTGATGCGATCCACCACCGTCTGCGGTTTGCCTTCGCGATAGCCAATCGCGACGCCCGCTACGAGCAGCGCGATGCCGAGCACCGCGAGTCCGGCTCGTCCGCGCGCCACCGCGAACATAGCCAAAAACAGAAACCCGGTAACCAACGCAGGGCCGAGATCTTTCAGCAGAAAGAAAAGGAACAACGCGCATCCGACCGCGCAGATTACCGGCAGTAAGTGCGACAAGCGCGGCAAATTGATCCACCGCAGCGAGCGCGGAACCAGACGCTTTTCGCGCAGATCTCGCAGCCGCTCCCAATTTCGCGCGAAGTAGCCCGCCAGAAAGAACACCAGCAAGATCTTGATCGCCTCCACTGGCTGGAAGGGCCCGAGGTTGACCTTGGCATCGTTGCCCGCCGGCCCGGACCCGAATCGAATGAGCAGCACGAACAGCGCAAAAGCGGCAAACAGCGGCGTGTAGCACCACTTGGCGAAGCGCTGGTAATTCGCGATCCGCAGCGACGGAAGCAGCAACACCACGCAGCCCAGTGCCACGCCCCAAGCGAACTTCGAGAACTCCAACGTGTCGCGCAGAGGATCGCGCAAGCTCACGGCTAGAATCAAACCGATCCCGGTCAGCAAATGCACGGCCGGCAGCATGGCAAAATCGCCGCGGAATCCGCTCCACCGCCAGACCAGGAACACCACGTAGAAGCCGGCAAAATACGCCGCGATCCAGATTAGGAATTGAAGCTGATACTCGTGTGTCGTGCGAACCGCAAAAGCCGGCTTGAGTCTGGCGAGTGGGAGAAGCGATATGCGCAGCTGGTTACGACTAGGCTTGCCGGCTTGCCGGACGCGCTGTTCGGCTAACTGGCCGCGCAACACGCTCCACTCTGGATGATCGTCAATTTGCTTTTCGCCAACGCGCAACCGCCCTAGCGCCCCAACGTTGGCTAGCGGCTGGTGGGTGGCCAAAAATTCGAACACCGTTTTGGCTGCAAACTCGCGCTCGTCCTGGTTACGGAAAACCTGCAGGAAGGGCAACAATTGATGGACGTCGTGGACTTGGTTCAGGTTCAGCAGGTCGCCGCGCTCCAGGCTGGCGCTCGACTCGGCAAAGCGATAGGTCTTGGCGGAATAAACCAGGAACAGTCCCGCGCCTACCAGGAGCGAAGCACACACCAGCCATGCGAACTGGCGCCATCCGGCGCGACCGGTGGCCGCACCCGTCTCCACCGCGACGACTTTGGCTTCCCAGCTTCTGGTTACTGCCAACGGGTTGCCCTCCTGGTGACCTTGCGCGACCGTTTCACGGGTGCCGGCTTGTTCAACTGATCATTTAGTTCCTGGCGCGCGCGATCGTCATCGTCCACCTGCCTGAGCGCCAGGCTCACGTTGGAAAACCCGAGGATTGGCTCGTAAAGCTGGCGCGCGCGCTCAAAATCGCGCTGCGCGAGCCGTAGATATCGCTCTTCGGTGGGCCGGGATGCGCCGTGGGCCCGCCGCGCTTCGGCTAATTCGGCGCCCGCGCGTAATCGATACCCGTCGGCTTCCTCTTCCAATTCGCGCGGTCCGGGCTGGAAACCTAATTCCGCCGCTTCGTGCAGTTCCGCCGCGGCTTTCCCGATGTTTTTCAACGTATACACATAAATCTGAGCCAGGCCCAGATGAGGATCGGGCGAGCGCGGTGTTAACGCCACTGCTTCTTGAAAATTTTGCTGTGCCGCTTGGATCGTAGCTACGCGCGCATCCGCCTGCTCGGCATCCGCTCGAATCAGATTGATGTAGCCATTGGCCAGCGCCAGCTTTCCTTGCGCCGCGCGATCGTTGCGATCCATTTCGAGCACGTGGTCGAGACAAACCGCCGCCTTGGGCCAATCGAACCGAATCGCCGGATCTGAGCTGTTGCGATACCGCTCGATAATTTCGTCTGCTGCCTGTATCAACGCGGATCGCAGCGCCGGCGCGACCCGTATGGCGGGAGAATAATCGCCCAAGAAGGCGTTCTGCTTCTGAATGCGTTGGAACAGATCCCAGTTGGAATTGATAGCCGCAATGCTCGCTCGCGCGTAGTCCTGACTCCGGCGCAACGGCCCGCTCTCACGCCAGAATCGATAGTAGTAGCCTGCGGGAACGCAAACCACGAGCCCCGCGAACAGGCCCCAACACAGCGCCACTAAAATGCTCAGCACGGCTGCGACCCGCCTGGCGGGTTCCGGTTTGAGCCGCAGCACACTCTGCTTCACTGTCGCGGCCATGCTCGACACGCGCTCCGGCAAGTGGAAGCGAGGCTTCTCAACGGTGGGGTTGCTACGCCATGCAACGCGCCGCTCCGCTTCAGCAGCCGTCGGCCGTTCTTGCAGGAACAGCCGCAAATCGCTTTCAAACGCCGCCGCCGAGACGTAGCGCAGGTGTCGATCTCCCGCCAGCGCCTTATTGAGAATTGCTTTGAGTCCGGCCGGGCACGCTTCTGGCAGCGCGCGAGGTGGACGCCGCGACAGGATCAGTGCCTCCAGCTTGCGCGTATCCTCGGCCTGATACGGCGGCGAGCCAGCCACCATTTCGTACAGCGTCACTCCTACAGCCCACAAATCGGCATGCAGATCCACCTGCCCTTGGCTTAACCGCTCCGGCGAGCAATAACTGGGACTGCCCAGGCTCATATGTGTCCGGCTGTGCGTGAACGTCAGCGCTTTGGCGATCCCGAAATCGAGCAGCCGAACTTCATCGTCGCCGCCGATCTGGATGTTGGATGGCTTGATGTCGCCATGCACCACCGAGCGGCGCTGTCCGTCGATCTCCGCGGTGAACGAATGCAGCTTCGCGAGCTGGCTCAAAATCTCAGACGCAAACCTGGCCGCACGCGCGGGTTCGATGCGCTTTTCTTCGTTGATGATCTGCGCGACGGTCCGCCCTTCGATGTACTGCATGGCGATGAAGAAATATCCATCCTTTTCGCCATATTCGTAGATTTCGATCACGCGCGAGTCGGCCTGACGCAACTGGCGTTGCAATTCCGCCCCGCGCCGCTCGGCTTCGAGAACCAACTGCGTCCAGGCATCGCCGGATTCCTCAACGATTTTTAATACTGCATAGCGGCTGGAATCGGCGTCGAACACGAGATACACGTCGGTCATCCCGCGTGCCAGCTTGCGGATTATTTGGTAACTACCAAACTGCTTACTTCCGAGCACAATTCGACCTTTACGACATTGACGTGCCGCCCGCCGCCCGGTTTCGCTAACGCCAGGCCAGCGCCAGCACAACCCCTAGAATAAACCCATAAATCAGAAAAGCCGTGCGACAGGTCAGGATTCCAAGTACGCCAGCGAGCGCTCCAGCCGGCCGCGACTGCTCTATCTCCCGCGCCCTGGTGATGGCATGCCGCACCCGCGCCTGGGTCATCGCCGGCGATGAAGCGCCGAAAAATTCGCTTCCAGCCACAAAAATTGCAGTAACGTTGTCAGTCCCGCCCGCCCGATTCGCGGCCTCCGCCAGGCTTCGTGCAACAGCTTCCGGATCGCCGTCGTAGCGCTCGATCAGCTCGTTCATGGCGTCTGAGGTCACCTGATCGCTCAGTCCATCGCTGCACAGCAGGAGCGCGGCTTCCGGCTTGAATAAAAACTCCTTCACCTCGATGAATTCTTCTTCATCCGGTTCACGCCTGACCGAACCCACGTCGCGGAAAATCTCGTGCCGGCGCGGGTGGGCCATGGCTTCGTGCTCGGCGAGTTCGCCGCGGTCCTCGCGCTCGCCGACCGGCGAATGGTCGGAGGTCAGCTTACGAATGGCGCCGTTCCAGACCAGATACAAGCGCGAATCGCCCACGTGTCCCACCACGACGCGCTCGTCTTCCATTACGGCCAGTGTCAGCACGCACGCCATTCCTCGCCAGTCTTCGTTCTCATCGGCAAGATCGCAGATGCGGTTGTTAGCTGCGGTAATCGCTTGCCGAACGCGCTGTGCCATGTCTCCTTCTTGGCTGGCCAGCTCGGCTTGAATCACTTCGACTGCGGTTTCGGCGGCCTTTTCCCCGGCGGCGTGGCCGCCCAGTCCGTCCACCACCAGGAACACACCGCGGCTGTCGTCGACGTAGCTACGATCCTGGTTTTCGGCGCGCACCAGTCCCCGGTCGCTGGCTGCTCCGGAACGCCATTTGCAATCGACGCCCATAGCTACCGTTTGCCGGGCTGCTTGCCGTTCCAATGACTGGCCACGAACACCAGCGCGAACGCCAGGAACAACAGCACGAACGGAATGTGCGCGAGGTACGGAATCTTCATGGCCGCGCGTCGAATTCCAAGGTGATCACTTCCGCAACGCTGATTTCAGCTCGCGCGGGCAAAGGCTCTTCCACGCCGCGCTTCAGACGCTTGCCGTTAAGCCAAGTCCCATTCATACTTTTATCGGTAATCAAGAATCGACCCTGCGTTGGGTCACGGCGCACGCGCAGATGCTCGCGCGACACTTCATCGTTGGTGTAGAGCGCCAGGTTCACGGACACGTCGTCGCCGCCGCGCCCTATGGCGATTTCATCCTGCGTCATGAGGAAAAGCTGCGGGCCCGAATCGTCGCGATAGCGCAGTTCGGCGTACACGCGCTCGCCGGATTGCCGCGTGCTGGCGTGCGATGCGGTGCGCCCCGTGTCGCTCCCTACCGTGCCGCTACCCACGCTCGGCTCGCGACCCAGCAGTGTGGTCTTAGCGCCGTGATAACCGGGTTGCGGCGTTTCGTTCAGCTCGGAGTGGATCTCCACGTCGCCCACCGGCACCACGCCTTCCGCGTCGGGGAAAAATTCGAATACCCAGTCCTTGCAAGCTGCTTTATATGGCTTGCGCTGCTGCGAACCGCGCAGACGGCCGAGCGATAGCGGCTTGGCGTTCCACTGCTCCAGGCGCTGCGTAAGCGCGCGGCGCGCATCTTCGCGAATCAAATCGAACACGCCGGTCAGGCGGGCGTGATCGTCCGGATGCAGGTACAGGCTGAAGATGCACGGCACCAGAACGCTGTACCCCATCTCGAATTGCCCCAGCTCCAGGTTTCTGAGGAGCTGTTCGATGATGATTTTCCCCGTAATCCGGCCCTGTTCTTCCCCCGTCCGGCTCGGCATTCGATGAACCTCCGCTTTGATTTCGACGCACCCGGCAGGGTTGCCGGTTTCCTGCGATTCACTCCAGGAGACGTCTGCGCTATCAATAGTTCTGTGTGGATCGCCTACTCAGCCGGCGCAGCCTCGCTCCTGGCCTGGATCTATCTGTTTTTCTTCCGAGGCGGATTCTGGCGCGTCCGTGCATCCGCCGACCCGCCCCCTGCCGCCGCGAACAAATCCGTGGCAGCGGTTGTGCCCGCTAGAAACGAAGAAGCCGTCATCGGGCCAGCGATCGCATCCCTGGTGAATCAGGACTACCCTAGCCCTTTTCACGTGTTTCTTGTCGACGACCACAGCACCGATGCTACCATCCAGGCCTCGGGAACCCATGAGCGGCTGAGCATTGTCCACGCCGGCCCGATCCCCGCAGGCTGGACCGGAAAACTATGGGCCATCTCCGAAGGCCTCAAAAAAGCCGAGCGGTTCCAGCCGGATTACATTCTGTTAACCGATGCCGACATCGTGCACGCACCGGACAGTCTCACACGTCTGATCGCGCGCGCTGAGGCCGAGCACTTGGATCTAACGTCGTGGATGGTTAAGCTGCGCTGTGGCACACTCGCCGAGCGCGCGCTCATCCCGGCGTTCGTTTTCTTCTTCTTCATGCTGTACCCGCCGGCGTGGATCGCTAGCCTGCGTCACAAGACCGCGGGTGCGGCCGGCGGCTGCATTCTGATTCGCAGCTCGGCGCTGGCACGAATCGGCGGAATCTCAGCGATTCGCAGTGAACTGATCGACGATTGCGCGCTGGCGCGCGCCGTCAAACCGGGCGGCCTCATCTGGCTCGGTATGACCGAACACGCTCACAGCATCCGTCCCTACGACACCTTCGCCGAGATCGGGCGGATGATTTCGCGCAGCGCTTTTACTGAGCTTCGTCACTCCGCGTGGCTGCTGGCCGCAACCATCATAGGCATGGCCGTGATATATCTTGCCCCACCGCTCTTGTTGCTGACTCGCGATCCGCTCGCCATGTTGCTTGGCCTCGCTGCGTGGATGCTGATGAGCATCTCATATCTCCCCATGCTGCGTTTCTACCGAAGGTCGTCCGGCTGGGCTCCGTTGCTACCGCTGATCGCGCTCTTCTACATGGGCGCGACGGTGGATTCCGCCCTGCGCTACTGGACCGGCCGAGGCGGCGAGTGGAAAGGGCGCATTCAAGGCAGTATTAAATCTTCCTAACTTCGCACGCTAATGCTGCAGCTCACTTGTCCAGCTTGTAAATTGTCACGCCGCTCAAAAGCTTCGGATAAAAGTCTGTCGACTTTTGCGGCATGACGCCGCCGGAAAACGCGACCTCAGCCACTTGCTGGATGGTGGTGGGTTCCAGCAAAAAGGCCACCTGCGCGTCTTCCCGAACCACCGCGTAGGCAGCGTCGAGCCCGCGCACGTACTCGATATTCTTTTCTTCGCGCACGGCTTCTTCGCTGACGCCCAGTAGCCCGCCGAGCAGTTCTTCGTGCAGCACCTTGACGTCCAGCTCGCCGGGTTTCCGCTCGCGTTCCGACAGAAACACGTCCCCCGAAGGCAGCGCGATCCCAATCCGGATTTTGTCGGGCGCTGGCGCACGAAAGATACGCCGCAATTCATCCAGAGATTCGAGCTTGCGCGCTTGAATTTTCTCTAAGAAAGCTGAGGAATCGAAATCAGGCAGCCCTCGCGCCACCCGATGCGTCGCCAGAATCTCCAAACCGGGCGAGTGCATGTTGACGAACGTCATCATGACCTTTTCCGCGGCATCCCAGCCGGGATTCTCGTTGCGGAACGCCAGCGCGGTCTCATAGCGATGATGGCCGTCGGCAATCAGCAATTTCTTGTCCGACATCAATTGCTGGATGCAGGCGATGGCCGCCGGGTCCGAGATCTTCCATAATCGATGCAGCGCTCCGTATTCGTCCGCTACGGCCGTCACCGGCGCATTGATCGCCGCCGCGTCCAGCAGCTTGTCCACCGCCAGGTCGGGATCCGGATACAGCATGAAGATCTGGCCGAAATGCGCATGCGTATGCCGCAGCAGCTCCAGCCGGTCCTTTTTCGGCCCCGAGAGAGTCTGCTCATGCCGGTGCACCACGCCGGCCGCGTAATCTTCCACCGCGCCCAGGCCGATGAAACCCTTGCGCTCCAACTTCAAGCCCGTATCCGGCACCGTGAAGCGCTGGAAATACGCGTACAAGCTGGGAGCACTCTCTCGTTCCAGAACGCCGCTCTCAATCCACGAATCCAGATACGCAGCCGCGCGTGTATACACGTTCTCGCGATCCGAATCCTCCGGCGACTTCTCCCCCAGAAGAATGTGGACCAGATTGTAGGGGCTCGACGACAGATAACGAGCCTGCATCGCGGGAGAAATCTTGTCGTAAGGCTGGGTGACCAGAGTTTCCACCGGCCCCGCTTTGCGGCTGTATCGATAAGGTTGAAAAGGAAAGATGCGCGCCAATGCTCAGGATAACAATTGATTCGCCGCGCGGGCATTTACCCGTTGGTCAAACCCACACCTCTCCGGCGACCTCCACAATCCTGGCGAGCTTGGCCCATTGCTCATCCTCTGTAAGTGCGTTGCCTTCTTCGGTGCTCGCAAAACCGCATTGCGGGCTCAAGCAGGCCTGCTCCAGATCGATGAATTTGGAAGCCTCATCGAGGCGGCGTTTCAACAATTCCTTGCTCTCCAACCCGCCGGTCTTGGATGTCACCAAGCCCAATACCGCGACCTTATCCTTGGGAAGAAGCCGCAATGGTTCAAAGCCGCCCGCGCGATCCGAATCGTACTCGAGGAAATAGCCGTCCACGTTGATCTGACGAAACAAGACCTCAGCCACCGGCTCATAGCCGCCTCGCGCGATCCACATCGAGCGAAAATTGCCGCGGCAGGAATGCATCGTGATTCGCATGTCGGCGGCCCGGTCCGCGATCGCGCTGTTGATCATCGCGGCGTAAATGCCCGGCAGCTTCTCGGGGTCGTCGCCGCGATTCTTCAACATTTCGCGTTGCTCGGCATCGCATAGATAGGTAAAGTTGACCTCGTCCAATTGCAGATACCGGCAGCCGGCGTCGGCGAACTGGCGCACCACTTGGCGATACGCCAGACCGAGGTCGCGATAAAACTCGTCCATGTCGGGATAGACGGATTTGTCAATTGCCTGCCGTCCGCCTCGATAATGCAGCACGCTCGGCGACGGGATGGTCATCTTGGCGGTGGCGCGAGTATGGTCCTTCAAAAATCGAAAATGTTCCACCATCGGGTGACGTTCGGGCGCCGCGATCTTCGCCACCACGCGCAAGCCTTTGGGCTTAGTCTGGCCGCCCTTGAACTGGATGCCCTGCCCGGGTTCGTAGCTTTCGACACCCTCCAGCGCCTCCAGAAAATCGAAATGCCAGAATGCGCGTCGGAATTCCCCAT
>Ga0335083_10007600_pt1 | contig 13357 bp, 8 predicted proteins | sample Lox_Sample_42_FD_206716 | JGI IMG/M metagenome (GOLD analysis project Ga0335083, IMG submission 206716) | Soil microbial communities from Loxahatchee National Wildlife Refuge, Florida, United States - Lox_Sample_4.2 | ecosystem: Environmental > Terrestrial > Soil > Wetlands | place: USA: Florida...
CGGAATTGCTGCCCCCGGGGTTTATGAAAATTTGGACGCCAATCTGGACCGTGGCCCAGCGCCTTGTCAATGAAAGCAAAACCAACTAAACCCGATTCGGAACAGGTCCTGAAGGCCCTGAAGGACTTTCAGCGCCGCACCGTGGATCACGTATTCCAGCGGATGTATTTGGACTCGGACCTGACGCGGAGATTCCTCGTCGCGGATGAGGTGGGTTTGGGGAAAACCCTCGTGGCCAGGGGACTCATCGCCAAGGTTGTGGATCATTTATGGGATCGGGTTGACCGGATTGATGTTGTTTATATTTGTTCCAATGCGGACATCGCCCGCCAGAATATCGCCCGCCTATACATTGCGGATAAGCATGATTTCACTCCCCCGTCACGGCTAACACTGCTCCCGCTGCACCTTCATGGCCTCAAAGACGGGCGCCGGTTGAATTTTGTGGCCTTCACGCCGGGCACGTCATTTGATCTTAAATCAAGACGCGGAACCGGATGGGAAAGGGCGCTCTTGTTGCGGGCTTTACGCGTACACTGGAAGCTTTCCGGCCGCGCACCCTATAACGTTTTTTCGGTTGGGATGATGAATCCCGAAAATTTTATCGCGCGTTGTAACGAGATGGACAACGAAAGTGTTGAACAAGATGTCATCGCCGCGTTCCTGACCCGCTTGGACAAACAAGAGCTTGCCGATAAATCGGCTGGGATCCCCGGGTTGCGCCAGCGTTTTGAAAAACTCTGTGGAGTGTTCTGCCGGAGCGATGCCAGACCGGCCCAAGTGGACATCGAAGAACGCAATCGAGTTTTAGGGGATTTGAGGATGCAGATGGCGTTGACCTGTCTGGACTGGCTGCAGCCAGACCTGATTATCATGGACGAGTTCCAGCGCTTCAAACACCTCTTGAATGTTGATGTTGAGTCAAGTGATCAGGAAAAGGGAGCATGGGAGTTGGCTCAAAGTCTGTTTGCGTATCAAGACAAAAATTCGGCTGTCCGCGTGCTGATGCTCTCGGCCACCCCCTACAAGTTGTATACTTTGAACGACGCGCAGGAAGAGGATAGTCACTATAAGGATCTCCTTGGTTCATTGGGGTTTCTGTTGAACGACAAAGATAGGACCGCAAAAATGGAACGCCTTTTGGACGCTTATTCGAAAGCGCTTCATCGCCTTCCGGACTGCGGCATGAAGGCCTTGGTCCAAGTTAAGACCGAATTGGAATTGGAGATGCGGCGCGTAATGGCACGCACCGAACGATTATCCAATTCGAAGGATCGGAATGGCATGTTACGCGAAATACCCCCATCCATGATGGCTCCGGAATCAGGGGATATTGAACACTACCTGGGGCATGCACGGGTCGGGCGCAGTCTCGGCTGTGGATCATTGGTGGACTACTGGAAGTCCGCCCCCTACCTCCTGAACTTCATGGAGGATTATGAAATCAAACGGGCCTTCCAAAACCGGACAGAATCCAATACCGATCCGGCTGTAAGGCAAGAGCTCGTGAATTCGCCGGGCATATTGTTGTCTCATGCGAACCTGAAGCGCTATCGGGCCATTGATCCCTATAACGCTCGGTTGCGGGGTCTCATCCATGATGTGGTTGAATCTGGTGCGTTTAAGTTGCTTTGGCTTCCTGCGTCCTTGCCATATTATCAGCTTTACGATGAATTTGCCCAACCGGAGGTGGCAACATTCACCAAGCGCCTGGTTTTCTCCTGTTGGAATGTCGTTCCCAAGGTGATTGCCGCCCTCGTCAGCTATGAAGCCGAAAGACGCTGCCAGCTTCTACAAAACCCGAAAGCCATCAACACACCGGAGGCGAGAAAGAAAAAAAGGCCACTGCTTCGCTTTGCCTTTTCCGATGACCGCCTGACCGGCATGCCCATTCTCGGGATCATTTATCCCGCAGAACATCTTGCCAGGCTGACAGACCCTTTGACTTTGGCTCAGGAAAACCTGTCCACATCGCCAGGCGTATCTCCTTTCCCGGAGGTTTTTCAAAGGGCCAAGAATCGCGTCAAATCAGCACTCGATACCATTAAAGTCACCCAACATACGGAAGGTGCTGCAGATGAGGACTGGTATTGGGCAGCCCCGGTTCTGATGGATCTCGTCCACCAACCGGAAGCAACCGCCAAATGGCTGGAACAAACGGCGCTATCACAGCTCTGGACCGGTGTTGAGGACGGTCAGGAGCAGGATCAGGAAAGCCGATGGCATGAGCATGTGGCGAAATTGCGCAAACTGTGTGCTGAATTCCATGCCGGCGCGCTGGAATTGGGGCGGCAGCCGGATGACCTGGTAGATGTTCTTACGTGGGACGGCATCTCAGGACCGGGCTGCTGTTGCTTGAGAAGCCTGTCCCGGTTCGGGTTCACGGATTGCCAACTGGAATCTCGTAATGCGGCTGCCACCATGGCCTATGGGTTTCTTACTCTTTTTAATCTGCCTGAGAGCATGGCGATTATTCGCGGATCTCGCGGGGGCGAAGAAACGATGGAACCATACTGGCTCCAAGTCCTGAAATATTCAGCCGCCGGCTGTCTTCAATCGGTGCTGGATGAATACGTCCATATTTTGCGCGAAAGCCTCGGCCGGATTGATTCGCCAGCCGCCATTACCTTGTCCGATATCGCGCAGGCCGTGGCCTCAGTCTTGCGCTTGCGAACCTCGCGCGTCGGATATGACCATATATTTGCGAAACAGCGGTACCACCTGAAACTGAAGTCGCAATTCATGCGCGTACGTTATGCCATGCGTTTCGGCAAGCAGGAGACTGAAGAGGGAGGCGAGCCGACGCGCGAGGACCTAGTGCGCGCGGCTTTCAACTCACCATTCTGGCCGTTTATTATGGCGACGACTTCAATCGGCCAGGAAGGTTTGGACTTTCACCAGTATTGCCACGCCATTGTCCACTGGAACCTGCCAACCAACCCGGTCGATTTGGAGCAGCGCGAAGGCCGGATTCACCGTTACAAAGGACACGCGGTCCGGAAGAACTTGGCACAGAACTATCGCCACGCGACAACTGAAGGTTCCGATCCTTGGGCGGCCATGTTTCGGAAAGCGCGACAGGATTGTTCGCCGGGCGTTAGTGAAATCGAGCCATACTGGGTTTTGAAAGGAGGTGCTTCAATTGAGCGGCATGTGCCGGCCATGCCAGCGAGCATTGACGAAGTGCGGTTGGCACAGCTAAAACGATCTGTCTCTCTCTACCGGCTGGCTTTTGGACAATTGCGGCAGGCGGACTTGGTTGATTTTCTCGGCAGTCACTTGGACGAGCGGCGTATTGAGGAGTTGTCGCGCACCATTCTTCTGAACCTTCAACCGCCAGAAACAACCGGCATCTCGGACACCGTCTCCAGTCAAAATCCTCAGCGCACCCAATGACCTCCTCCCGCCAGCCAGGTCTCTCCAAGTCCAACTATCTGATGGGTCTCCAGTGTTCAAAGTTGCTGTGGTTCCGCTACAATGCTAAAGACCAGATTCCCGTCCCGGACGCCGCCAAGCAGGCCGTCTTTGATCAAGGCACGGAAGTCGGCGAACTGGCACAGCGGCTTTTCCCTGGCGGCACCGTGGTCGCGCCCGGCATCATCACCGCGAGCGAGGTCATCGCCGAAACCCAAAAAGCGATTCAATCGCGCCGTCCCCTGTATGAAGCTGCCTTTTCGTATCACGGCGGCTACGCCCGCGCCGACATTCTCGTGCCAGTGGCCCGCGATGCTTGGGATTTGATTGAAGTCAAATCCACCACCGGCCTGAAGGAGGAAGTCCATCTGCCCGACATCGCATTCCAGGCGTTCGTGCTCACCGGCGCGGGCATTAAACTTCGCAAATGTTTCCTCGCCCACATCAACAACGAATTTGTTCGGCGAGGCCCCATTGACCCACAGAAATTTTTCACGTTGGAAGATGTCACCAAACCAGTCTCAGCCTTGAGCGGCGACATCGAGGACCGGATTGACGCCATGCAACGCGTCATCGGCGCCAAGTCCCATCCTGAAATCCAGATCGGGCCTCATTGCGACAATCCTTACACCTGTGCTTTGCACGATCACTGTTGGTCGTTCCTGCCCGAGGCCAGCGTTTTTACACTCTATCGCGGCGGCCAGAAAGGATTCAGCCTCCTTAAACGCGGCATCCAAAAACTCGCCGATATTCCCGCCGATGTTGCCCTCACGGATATTCAGGCCATCCAACGTTCCGTCTTGCTCGCCGGCCAGCCGCACATTGACCGCCCCGCGCTCGCCGCGTTTCTCAGCCAGCTTGAGTATCCCGTCAGCTACTTGGATTTCGAGACCATCGGCACGGCCATCCCGCTGTTTGACGGCGTCAGCCCTTACCAGCAGGTGCCATTTCAATACTCTCTGCACATCCTCCGTTCGGCCAATGTCCAGCCGAAGCATCGCCAGTTTCTCACCGAGGGCACGGCGGACCCGCGCCCGGAATTCATGCGCCAACTGCGCGCCGACCTGCCGGAAACAGGTTCGGTGGTAACCTACAACGCCAGCTTTGAAACCAGCCGTCTAAAAGAATGTTGTGAACTGCTGCCGGAATTTAAACCGTGGTTACGGAAAGTGACGCCGCGCGTCGTGGACCTGCTGCTGCCGTTTCGAGGCTTTCGCTACTACCACCCGGAACAACACGGTAGCGCGTCAATGAAAGCCGTCCTACCCGCTCTGACCGGCAATGGCTACGAAAATCTGGCGATCCAAGAAGGCGGCGCTGCCAGCCGCGAATTCCTTCGCGTGACCTACGGCCAAGTGACCGCCGCCGAGCGCCGCCGCGTCCGCCAAGATTTACAGGAATACTGCGGGCTCGACACGCTGGGGATGGTCCAGATTGTGGATAAAATCAAAGGACTAACGGCGTGATGCCATCAGTGCGACCGAAAACGCGCGTATTTTAGAATGCTCAATCCATCCTCTCTCAACAATTATATTGGGTCTTTCTTCGGTTACGGCCGGTGGAGCGCACCGATCTGGTTTGCCGGGATCGAGGAGGCCGGCGGGAGAACCGACTGCGAGATTGAACAACGGCTCGCTGAATGGGCGGTGCGTGGAAAAAAAGAATTAGAAGACGCTTCCACATTTTATCCCAAGTCCGGCAATGCGGCTTGGCATGGCGGCAACGCAACGCTCCAGCCCACCTGGACGCAGCTAATCCGAATGCTCTTGATCGCTCAGGGCAGACTCGATTCACCGAGCGCCATCCTCACCTACCAACGGAATCGGCTAGGCACAGCGGATGGCGAAACGTGTCTGCTCGAATTGTTCCCATTGCCGTCCCCAAATTTCGCCACTTGGAACTACGCGGATTGGTCAGAACTTCCGTGGCTTCAGAGCCGCAACGCATACGAGCAGAAAATCTTGAGCCAACGCATCACGCTGCTCCGCCAGCGCATTGACCATTATCGGCCAAGTGTGGTGGTTTTCTATGGCGACGGTCAGTTGAAACATTGGCGGCGCATCATGGGCAATGGCAATTATCCGCGCCCCATTCCTAACAGGCTGATCTCACACGAGCGTGATGATATCACGTTCTTTGTTACGAAACATCCAACCAACCCAGAGTTACAATTCTCCTGCGACGATTACTTTCGCGACAGAGGCTGCTACTTCCGCACCAACTGCGGCGCGAGGTTCTTGCCGAGAAAGTGAACGCCGGGCGGCGTCCACAATTTCACCCGCTTACTGGCATCCCAATCTCGCGCCTGTTGGAAGGAAGAATGAGCCAGCACAAACCAACGCATAAAGAATTGCCTTTCGGATGGGTCAACGACGATCCCGATCACGCCACCCACGTTCCAATCGTGAATTTCGATTTTGAATCGGTTTTCCAGCAACTGGATGGCACCGCTCCAGAGGTCAAACCTCAAACACCTGATCTGCCGCTGCTGATAGAAATTCTGTCGCCGCGCGAGCTGCAGCATGCCTATGCCATCGCCCAAGCTATTCTGAAAAAGAATTCACCCCGCTCCCGTGCCGCGCGCGCGTCTTGGCGTAATCCCGCATCGCGCGTTCGAAGGCTGGCGGGAGTTCTGCGGACCGCGAAAAACCCGGAAGCGCAAAGCAAGAAGTCGGCATCATTGCGCCGTTCATGGCAAACCCGCGACCGTGGTATACCGCGCAACAGGATAATGAAACTCTGGCGCGAACGTCGCCCGGAATTGATTGCTGCGATTCATGCATTTACCAGTCGCCCTGAATATCGCTGGCGTCATTCGAAGCTGAGCAGGGTGCAATGGGCTGACCCGGCCTTTCGGCATAAAGTCATTTCCCGTCTCCGCACCCCCGAAGCCCGCCAGCGAAATTCCATGAATTTAATCCGTTATTTTCAAGAGCACCCGGAAGCCAGAAAGAAGTCTTCCGAAAACGCTCGTGCTTGCTGGCGCGACCCAGCCTATCGCAAACGTAACCTGGATGCCCGCAAGGTTGCTGCTGCCAAAGCACGAGGCCAACGATCCGCGCGGTCTCGTTCTATGCGCGCCCATTGGAGCAACCCATTGATTCGTCAGCGCAGAATGGAAAACCTGCGCCTGATAGGCAAATCACCCGAACTGAGACAAAAAATGGCCGCTGCCATGCGTCATTATTGGCAAACCAATGACCGGCAGCGCTTGCGAGATGTCATGAACCGCTTATGGCGTGACCGTCAGCCTGAATTCATGTTTAAATTGTCACTTGCCGGGCGCGATTACTATCAATCGAATCCAGAAGCACGCAAACAAAAAGCCGAGAGTGCCCGAGCAATGTGGCGAAACCCGGAACACCGCCGTCGTTACAGCCAAACTATTGCTGCCCGTAGAAACGCCGCCATTGAACCACCATTGTCCCAGCCCCGGGATAAACTGCCGGCGTGAATGCCGCGCGCGATTTTCAACGTCCGGAAGATTACCAGCCGCCGCAAACGCCGGCCGATAGCCCCTTCCGCAAATTTACAGTGCACTGTCTGAAATGCGGCTCATACCGCCTGCGTCTCGCGGCGCAGTTTCAGGAAGAGACCGGGCAAACGGTGGCGATACTCATCTGCACTCACTGCCGCCAAACCGAAACCCTCCCGCCCAAATGACGCCGGAAACCGGCAACCCCATCACCCGTTCCGTAGTATCCTTGTCCACTGCCATCAATCCGCCCGGTCGCCCCAGCGCCACCGCCGCCGGATTCTTTTTAATTTCGTATCACTTGCCTTGTCCGCAGCATGCCACGAACCGGAAAACGACAGAGGACCGAAAGCGTCGAGCTTGTTCCCCCTTTCCCCGCTCGCCGACCACAGACCGAAGCCTCGTCAAAACCAACAACATCGCGTAGGCTTGCCGCGTGCCATTCGACCGAGAAAGGATGAAGGAAGCAGCGGTAAAGCTTGCCGCCGAAGGCGTGTTCATTGGCACATCGTCATGGAAATACGAAGGCTGGTTCGGGCAACTTTACACACCGGGGCGATACGAATATCGCGGCAAGGTCGCCAAGACGCGATTCGAGCGGGACTGCCTTCGCGAATATGCGGAGCTTTTCAAAACCGTCAGCGTGGACGCCGCCTATTACACGTTCCCACGCCCTGATTATCTCCAGAAACTGGCGGAGGCTGTGCCCGATGATTTTCGGTTTGGCTTAAAGGTGACGGACGCGGTGACGATCAAAAAATTCCCGAATCTGGCGCGGTTCGGCGCAAAGGCCGGCCAACCAAATCCCGATTTCCTCAACGCCGAGTTGTTCGCGAAGGCGTTTCTCAAACCGTGCGAAGAAATCCGCAGCAAGGTCGGCGTCCTGATGTTCGAATTCACAAGATTCTGGCCAAGCGATTACGCACACGGACGCGATTTTGTCAGCGACCTCGACGATTTTCTTGGCAAATTGCCGAAAGGCTGGCCTTACGCGGTTGAAATGCGGAACCACCATTGGCTGGCTCCGGAATACTTTGGCTGTCTTTCTCGCCACCGCGTCACTCATGTTTTCAACTCTTGGGATGCCATGCCGCCCGTAAGCGAACAAATGGCCTTGGCAGGCAGCCGCACGAATCCGAATCTGATCGCCGCGCGTTTCCTGTTGAAGCCAGGCCGAAAATACGAGGAAGCCGTGAAGACGTTTCAGCCATACGACAGGGTGAAAGAACCGAACCCGGAGGCGCGAGAAGCGGGCAAGGCGCTCATCGCCGAAGGCGAAAAGGCCAGGCCGGGCCGCGAGACGTTCATTTACGTAAACAACCGTCTTGAGGGCAACGCTCTTGAAACCATTGACGCAATGGTGGAAGAATATTACCTCTCAAAAATCGTATGATTTATCCACATTGGCACTATTTCACGACGCTCGTGGACGACCTGAAGCATTCCTCCCGGTACGTCGAAACTTGCAGGGCCAACTTCAAAACATTTTCTATTGAATATGCCCGAATAATATTGGCTGCTTGTTCCGAAATTGATGTTGTGGCTAAAATCCTGTGTGACAAGGCGCAATCTGGAAATAAAGCCGAGAACATTGATAGCTATCGTGAAATTATCACACAACGCTTCCCAAATTTGGCAACTATTGAGATTTCAATGCCGAGTGTCGGCTTGGATTTTATACCGTGGGAATCTTGGGCACAAAGACGTAATCCTAATTGGTGGAAGAGCTACAACAACGTAAAGCACAAAAGGGACAAGCATTTTGAGGAAGCAAATCTTGAAAACACGCTACAATCTGTCAGCGGATTATGTGTGCTCGTTTGCCAACTTTACCATATCGAACTTGCTTCGCACAAACTGACGACACCTGATTTTCTTTTTCTTGGGACACAATACGCCTTTGGTGCCGCATTTGTCGGCCAACCATCCTTTCATCTTCCAGATGGTTGCAGACCCCAAGGAACATGGGAGTTGAGGGAAAAAAAGCAATATCATGTGCCCGATCAGAAATTGTCGGGCTAATTTGCGTCGGCCAGGGACGAAGGGTGACTGGCGACCGTCAAAACCGCCAACGTGTTTCACACTTTATTGACCTCTAATTGAACCATATTTCCGAAGTTGACAGGGGGAAGCATTTATACTATCCATTTGGATAGTATATGACTGAATTAACTGGGGCGCAGCAGCGGGTGCTTGATTTCGTCCAGGGCGAAATTCGATCTGGCAAACCGATTCCCACCTTGCGGGAGATTGCTGAACGGTTTGGCTTTAAGAGCCATCGGGCTGCGGCGTGCCACTTGGAGGCGCTCAAACGCAAGGGGTTCATCGAATCTGAACCCGGCAAGGCGCGGGCGTTGCGCGTCACTTCCCCGCTGGCGAAACTGCGAAGTCGCATTGTGGACATTCCCCTCTTTGGCGCAATTCCGGCTGGCATTCCCCAGGCGCGTGAGCAGGACGCGGAAGGTTGCATTACGGTGGACCTGGAAAGCATTGGGTTCAAGCCGACGCGAAATACGTTCGCGCTCCGTGTGACCGGCGATTCGATGATTGGCCGGCACATTCTCAATGGGGACATCGTGGTTTTGGAGCATGGACCGGAACCGCGCAACGGCCAGATTGTCGCGGCGTTGATTGATCGAGAATGCACGCTCAAAACCTTCATTATGAGGAACGGCAAACCGTGGTTGCGTGCGGAGAATCCCAAGTATCCCAAGCTGTTCCCTGCCGAAGAACTGGTGATTCAGGGGGTGTTCAAGGCGCTCATCCGCCGGGCCGACGAGGCCAACCGGCACGACAGCGTTGCAATCGGGCGGTGAAACAACATACTGGACGCATGTGAACGCAGAACGACGTGATTATGCCAGCAACTGACGAAAGATTGACCGTTGAGTTCAGCAAGCACGTTTCACAAGGCTCGCTGTTCATTTCGTCGGCTGGTCAGATTGACCGATTCGACATTCTTCTGCCGTATGCGCACTACCTTCAGCAGGCTTGGGAACGGCTGAACCTTAGCGGAGTGCTCTGCGTGGACGGACGCCCGACGGTTTACCTCTGCGAAGCAAAACGGTTCACTACAGAGCAAAAGCGCGAGCGTCAACGATTCGTATGGAATCAAGGCCTCGTGCCGTTGCTTGTGCTGCTGACACCAGGCCAAGTGGAGGTTCACAGTGGCGTCCGCAAGCCACTTAAACTTAATGCACCGGACGACACGCCAGATGACTCGCTAATTCCGAACCTCGAAAATATTGCCGAGACCTTGGAGTGCGCGAAATTCATTCGTTCTATCGAAACGGGCCAATTCTTCCATGACCAGCGTACCTTCTTCCCCGCAAACCAAGCCGTTGATCGGTGCCTAGTTGAAAACTTGATTGAAGCGGCGCGTCAGTTAAAAGCGACCGGGTGGAAACTCGACCGTGCCCACGCCCTGCTTGGCCGGGTGTTGTTTGTTTCGTTCCTTCAGCAGCGCGAATTCATCAAGTCCAGCCACTTCCCTTCCGGCACGAAATCACTCCTCGACATCATGAAGGGCCGGCACGTCGAAGAAGCGAAAAGTCTGCTTTACGGCGAAGGCGGTCTCTTCTCGGTCCTTAAGTGCGAATTCAACGGCACGATGTTTGACGACGCGCTAAGTCAGGAAGCGCGCGATATCCGCAAACCGCACCTCGATATTCTCGCCGATTTCTTAGGCGGCGCACAGATGCAACCACGTCAGTTGACACTTTTCTCCGAATACGACTTTCGTGTCATCCCCGTGGAAACGATCAGCGCCATATACGAGGAGTTCATGAAGGAGGCAGACCTAACGCAAAAGCGAGATGAAGGTGCTTTTTATACACCTCGCCACCTTGCTGAAACGACACTGCACCTCGCGCTTGAAGACCGCTACACGGAAGCCGCGACATGGCGTGTGCTAGACCCAGCGTGCGGCTCCGGCATCTTTCTCGTGGGAATGTTTAACCTGCTGGCTGCGCAATGGCTTCGCGATAACACGAATAAAACCAAAAAAACTAAGGCGCAGGCGCTCCTCGATATCCTCCAACAACGCATTCGCGGTGTTGACCTGAATCTTGACGCCTGCCGGATCGCAGCGTTCAGCCTCTATCTTGCGCTGTTCGAGAAGCTCCAGCCGATTGACCTCGACGAGTTCAAAAAGAAAGTCCGCGCGGACCGCTTTCTTCCGCCCTTGGTGTGGAGCAACAAAGAAGGGTTGAAAGCCGAGCCGCCGGTCATCATCTATGGTGATTTCCTTCGCGATAAACTGCCGCTAGAGAAAAACTACGACCTAGTCATCGGAAACCCGCCGTGGGGCGAAAGGGCAAAGGATCAGATTGCCCTCCATTTTGCGAAGCAGACCCCTCAATTTCTCAGGGAAGGCGGCGTTGGCTGTCTGATTCTACCGGCGACGATACTCGTCAATCTCCACGGCACACTCGACGGCGATTGGTTCCGCGCCGTTACCGTTGAAAATATCGTGCAACTTGCGGACTACCGTAAGCTGATGTTTGCGAGCGCTATTCATGCGGGTTTCGTCCTACGTTACCAGAAGGCGAAACCGACGCTAGAACACACAATCATTTACGAAACACCGAAAGTCAGCCGTTTCGACCGCCGACGCGGCGTCATCATCGTGGAACCGGATGATCAAAAATTGGTGCCACAGCGTGAAGTGTTGGAGGCGAGCCTGCGGGACAGGAAAGAAGAACAAGGTCATCTACAGGCGATTTGGAGCCGAAAGTTCTGGGGTTCGCCAAGGGATGAAGCATTTCTGCGGAGATTGGATTTCCTGCCACGTCTTTCAGAATTGGTTGGGACGCGCGGGAAGGCAAAGCGCTGGCTCGGTGGCACTGGCTTTCAACCACACTATACGAACAAACAACACAAACGGTACAAACCCGTGGACATTCCGTGGCCTCTCACAGAACCATTTCTCGATGCGAGGGATGAAGATTTAGATCTCGTAGTATTTGAAAGCCAGTTTAACACTATTGGAGAACGGTTGAAGTCACTCGGCGCATCAACTAAGAAAGTTCTCTTCGCCCGACCCGAAGCGATCTTTCAGCCACCGATGGTTCTACTGAACAATGGTTTTACTAAATTCGCATTTTGTAATCTTCACGTCATCTTTCAGGATGCTCTTCGCTCGATCACAGGACCAAAAAGGGACACAGAATTGTTGCGTTTCCTTGTTGCAGTATTCGGTTCGAGCCTGATGCAATTTCATGCCTTCCACTCCGGTTCGAGCAATGGAATCGGACGCGACAAATTGCACCTTTACGAGAGCCTGAATCTTCCATTCCCTCTTCCAGACGCCGAATTCGCCGCGGACAACGCCCCGGAAATCATCCGCGAGGCGGCGTCGATCATTAAAAGTGTCGAACAGGACGGCGCGAGCGCTGCGCCAACCAAGCGAACGGAAATAGTTGAGAGTGCAAAGAAACGCTTGGAACCATTAGTCGAGGCTTATTTCTCCGTGAGCGACACTGAGCGAATACTCATTTCTGACACACTTGAACTCTGGCAGCCGAGCATCCATAAACAGAACCTCGATCTCGACATCCCGGCCCTGCGGTTTCCGAAAGAGAAGGACCGCAAACGCTACGCCGAAACTCTTGCGGGCGAGTTGAACCGCTTTTCCCGCAAGCAACAGATTCGCATCAGCGTCGAAGGTATGGCTTCGGATAAACTCAACCTTGTGTTCATCACCGTCATCTTCGGCAATGAGAAGCGGCCTTATAGAGAAACCGGTGGTGACGCTGAATTATGGAAGGCTCTGGCAGATGTAAACAAGGCAGCACAGAAGGAAAACGGCCCCATCTCATATCTGCGCGGTTTTACTTATTGTGGGCGTGACCGGATTCATATCCTCAAGCCGGCTACCATGCGAAACTGGTGTCGTACTGCCGCGCTGAACGACGCGGACGCCGCTTTTGAGCACCTGCGAGGAAAGCCTGCATGAAATTTGGGGAAGCCAGCGGTCGGCTTGCTGCCGAATTTAACCCGTTCACTGATGAATACCTCGGTGAAATTTTTCAGGCTGTGGCAATGGCGTGGGCGAGAATGCGGCAGCCAAAGTTGAAGGAGTGGGAGGACGAAATCACATACCGCCTTGCCGGCAGACTTCAGAATGATCCAACCTTGCCAACTCTGCCCTATGACATTGTTCCCCAATATTGGCTCTTAGACTTGGATGGTCATCGGCTTGGGCGTCTCGACTTGCGTTTCAAACATCGCCACTCGCACCGCGACTACTTCGCTTTCGAATCTAAGCGTTTGCATGTCACATATCCTGGCGGGACTCTTTCCACGGAGTATCCGACCTATGTAAGTGATGAAGGCATGGGGGCTTTCGTTACAGGTCAATATTCCAAAGGATTCCCTGCCGCTGGAATGCTTGGCTATGTCATGGACGGCAACACCGGGAAAGCATGGACCGGCCTCGCCGCTCGCATTGAAACTAAGCGAGACGAC
>Ga0335083_10007601_pt1 | contig 13357 bp, 6 predicted proteins | sample Lox_Sample_42_FD_206716 | JGI IMG/M metagenome (GOLD analysis project Ga0335083, IMG submission 206716) | Soil microbial communities from Loxahatchee National Wildlife Refuge, Florida, United States - Lox_Sample_4.2 | ecosystem: Environmental > Terrestrial > Soil > Wetlands | place: USA: Florida...
ATCGTCCGGACCGGGCGTAAGGTCAGCTTCGAGGTGACGTAGGCGGGGATCTCGGACAGCTCGTGGGCGTTGGCGAACGGGATGATGACCGTCGTGATGCCGGCGCGCGCCGCCGCCAGCAGCTTCTCTTTCAGGCCGCCGATCGGCAGCACTTTGCCGCGCAGGGTGAGCTCGCCGGTCATGGCGACGTCGTGCCGCACGGGGATGCCCGAGATCAACGACACCAGGGCGCAGGCCATGGTGACGCCGGCCGAAGGGCCGTCCTTGGGAACGCCCCCCGCCGGCACGTGGATGTGGATCTCGCGCCCGGCGTAGAACTCGCCGCTCAGCCCCAGCGCCAGCGCGTGCGCGCGCGCGAACGACAGCGCGGCCTGGGCCGACTCTTTCATGACGTCGCCCAGCTGCCCGGTCAGGATCAACGACCCCTTGCCGGCCATGGTCTGCGCTTCGACGTGCAGCATCTCACCGCCGTAGGGGGTCCAGGCCAGGCCGTTGACCGTCCCGACCTCGGCGTCGCGACGATATTCCTCGGGCAGAAAGCGGGGCGGACCCAGATACGTCGGCAGCTCCTCGGCGCCGATCACGGCGGCGCGGGGCGCCGGCGCGGTTCCGGTGGTGGCGGCACGAGCCGCGTCCTCGACGACGCGGCGGGCGACCCGCCGGGCCAGATGCGCGATCAGCTTCTCCAGGCCGCGCAGCCCGGACTCGCGCGTGTACTCGCTGATCATCCGGCGCGTGACGTCGCGGCTGATGACGATCTCGTTGGTGGTCAGCCCGGCCTCGGAGACCTGCTTGGGGATGATGTAGCGCTCGGCGATCGCCAGCTTCTCTTCTTCGGCGTAGCCGGACAGGTGCAGCGTCTCCATGCGATCGCGCAGCGGCGGCGGGATCGTCTCGGGCAGGTTCGCCGTCGCGATGAACATGACCTTGGAAAGGTCGAACGAGACGCCCAGGTAGTGGTCGCGGAAGTTGTGGTTCTGCTCGGGGTCCAGCACCTCGAGCAGCGCCGCCGACGGATCGCCGCGCACGTCCGAGCCCAGCTTGTCGACCTCGTCCAGCAGCAGGACCGGGTTGTTCGTGCCGGCCTGCTTCATCGCCTGGATGAGGCGGCCGGGCAGCGCGCCCACGTACGTGCGGCGGTGGCCGCGGATCTCGGCCTCGTCGCGCACGCCGCCCAGCGAGATGCGCACGAACTTCCGACCCAGCGCGCGCGCGATCGAGCGCCCCAGCGACGTCTTGCCGACGCCGGGCGGTCCCAGGAAGCAGAGGATCGGCCCGTGCGAGCCGCCGCGCAGCTTGCGCACCGCCAGGTAGTCGAGGATGCGGTCCTTGACCTGCTCGAGATCGTAGTGGTCCTCGTCCAGGATGCGGCGCGCCGCCTCCAGGTCCAGGTTGTCTTCGCTCGAGACGCTCCAGGGGAGCTCGATCAGCCACTCGATGTAGGTGCGCAGCACGCCGGCCTCGGCGCTCTCGGCGTGCATCTGGTCCAGCCGGCGCACCTGCTTGTCCGCCTCGACGCGCGCCTCCTCGGGCAGCGCCGCGCGCGCCACCTTGGAGCGCAGCTCGTCCATCTCCTCGCCGTGCACGTCGCCGTCGCCCAGCTCGTGCTTGATCTGGCGCAGCTGCTCACGCAGGTAGTAGTCGCGCTGTGTCTTGGACATCTCCTCGCGCGCGCGGTTCTGGATCTGCGACTGCACCTCCAGAATCCCGATCTCCTTCTCCAGCGTCTGGTTGACGCGCGTCAGGCGCTGCACCGACTCGTCCAGCTCGAGCAGCTCCTGCGCCTCGGGGACCTTCAGCGTCAGGTGCGACGCGACCAGGTCGGCCATGCGCCCCGGATCGTCGACGCTCTGGACCACCATCGACAGCTCTGGCTGGACCGTCTTGCCCAGCCCGGACAGCTTGTCGATGTTGCCGCGCACCGACCGGAGCAGCGCCTCGACGCCCAGCGAGCGCGCCGGCGGGCGGTCGTCGCTGCGGTCCAGCCGCACCCGGTAGCACGGGTGCTCGGAGACGAAGCGCTGGATGCGCGCCCGGCAGAGCCCCTGCACCAGGACCTTCAGCCCCCCCTCGGAGAGCTTGCGCATCCGCATGATCATCCCGATGGTGCCGGCGCGGTAAAAGCCCTGGGGCGACGGCTCGTCCTGCGACGGGTCGCGCTGCGCGACCAGGAAGCAGAGACGATCGTCCATCTCCAGCGCCTTGGCGACGGCCTCCATGGAGACCGGCCGCGTCACGCGCAGCGGGACAATCATGTAAGGGAAGACGACCAGGTCGCGGATCGGCAACAACGGCAGCACGTCCGGGATGACGGGCTCCGACGGACGACCGCCCTCATGCGTGGTCACGCCGGCACCATATCACGGACCTCGCCCGGCGTTTAGTTTGGTCTCCCCTCGACCAGGCGCGGGCGACGGCGTCACCACGGCGACGGCGTTGGCGGTCAGCGCCCAGACGCGTCCGAACGCGTCGCGCGTCAAATCCCGGAGGCTGCCGTCGACGACCTCGGGCTCGGCGTCCAGACGGGCATGCGCAGCGTCCGCGGCCGGCACGGGCCGGAGCCCCTTGTTGGTGCCGGCCCACAGCGTGCCCGCCCCGTCGATCGCCAGGCCGTGCACGGCGAAATGCTCGCCCCCGAACGGGTGGAAGGCGTGCCCGTCGAACCGCGCCAGCCCCTCGGAGGTTGCGGCCACCACCGCACCGTCAGCGCCGCGGACGACGCCCCAGACCAGCTCGCTGGGCAACCCCTCGCCCTCGCCCCAGCTCTCGAGCTGCCCCTGCTGAAATCGGGAAACCCCGGACAGCGAGGCGAACCAGGTCGCCCCGCCGTCGAACAGCACGTCTTCCAGATCGGCCGGCAGCGGCAACGACTCGACCGGCGCCGCCACCCCGGGGCGCCGCGGGCGGTGCTGGACGCTGATCCCCGTCTGCAGCTCCAGCTCGATCGCGCCGTACCCGACGTCGTCTCCGCTGTCGCTGGAGGCGCGCAGGCCGCCCCACATCGTGCCGGCCGGGGAGATCGCCAGGAAGGACAGCACGGGTGTCGTGTGCGGCGGCAGGTCGATGGCGACCCGACCGGCCGGCTGCCAGGCGTCGCCGGTCCGACCGTGGCGGGTGATCGTCAGGAATCGCCAGGGCGGCTCCGACGACACCGCGTAGGCGCCGCCCTGCGCGTCCGAGACGACTCCCAGGACCATCGCCGACGGCGTCTCGCCGACGCTGGTCTTCTCGTAGCGCGCGCCGTCGGTCTTCCAGGCCTGCCCGGCCTCGGTCACGACCAGGCAGCGGTCGGGCGCCAGGCAGGCGACCGAGAAGCGCTCGGCGTCACCGACCAGCTCCGAGCCTTCCAGGTACTCGGGGCGCCCTGGCGCGGCCTTGGCCACGCCGCGCTCGGCGGTGCCGCAATAGATCTCGCCGCCCGCGGTGGTCGCCGCGGTCACGCCCGGCGGCAGCGCCAGGACGATCGGCACGGCGGCCCAGCGCTCGTGCTCGCCGGCCGCGGCGGACGCGAACCGGAGCGCGCCCGACGGCAGGGGCTCACCCGGCGCCAGCGGTTGCAGGCGGTAGGCGCGCTCGGCGCCCTTCGGTCCGGCGATCAGGACGGCGTCACCTTTGCGCTCGACCAGGCCGCGCACGCCGATCCCCGGTGGCGCGAGCAGCTCGGTCGTCCCGTCCATGAGGACGATGTAGAGGCGCCCCTGCGCGCCGAAGTTGCCGGCCAGGACGCGCGTGCCGATCACCGTGCGCGCGAAGCCGACCACCTCTGTTGCCGTCACCACCTGGCCGCCGGCGACCACCGCCGCCCCCTGGTCGGTGGCGTGAAAGAGCCCCAGACCGTGCGCGGTCCCCCACACCCCCTGGCCGTCTTCGTCGATGTGAAGCCAGGTGATCGCGGCGCCGTCCAGCCCGTCCACCACCAGCCAGCGGTGTCCGTCGTAGCGGAACAGCCCGCCCGAGCCCCCCGCCCAGGCGCCCCCACCCTTGGAGGCCGCGCGGGGCGCCAGCGCGCTCACGTCGCCGGGCGCGCCGGTGTCCTCGTAGCGCCAGTCGCCCTTCTTCGTCGCGGCGAAGCGCCCGACGTCACCCGAGACGGCGATCCAGGCGTTGCCGTCCTCGTCTGCGGCCAGCGCCGTCAGGCGGCTGCCGGCCAGCCGCGCCTCCCCCACCAACTCCCACTCGCCGCTGGCGATGTCCCAGTGCCGCAACCCGGGCGCGCCGATCGCCCACAGGGAGGGCGCTTGGCCCGCAACGGCCGTGATGGGCGCCGTCTCGGCGCGCTCGATCACCGTCGGCATCACGAACCCCGGTGTCGCGAGCGGGGCGCCGCCGGCTGCGTGACAAGCGACGAGCGCCAAGGCGCACGCCGCGAGCCCCATCGACCGCATGCCCGTCGGTACTATGACCCACACACGTCGTCAAGCTCGCGATGGTAACGTCTGCGTGTGCTGCCAATCGTCTGGCTGGCGGCGTGGCTGGCCGCCGACGCGGGGACACCCCCGACAGCGGTGACGTTGCCGCGCGGGCGGCTGGCGACGATCGTGCTGACCGAGGACGTGGGCTCGCCGATCGAGCGCGCCTTCCCCAACGACCTGTACCAGCGCGCCGCCCAGGCCGACGCCGACGGCCGCTGGGACGACGCGCGGACGCTGTACAAGCGGGCGGCCGACGAGTGGACGGCCCAGGCGGTGCGCGAACCGTCGCCCGGGCTGGATCTGGCGGCGGCGAAGGCCGAGCGCGAGGCCACGCGGTCCGAGGAGCTGGCCGTGCGGGCCAAGAACTCCAGCTTCGGCAGCCGGATCCCGGACGCCCTGCGCGAGCCCTTTCGCCGCCGGCAAGCCACCGAGGAGGGGCGGCTGCTGCGCGAGAAGCTGATGGCGACCCGGGCGGCGCTGGGGAGGGTGCCGCCGGCCCTGTTCATCCGCGCCCGCGCGCGGCTGCGCGAGGCGCTGGACCCCGACGGTCCGCCGGCCCGGAACGCCCAGGTTCAGCTGTGGCTGTGCGCGACCGAGGCGGTGGGCGGCGACGCCCGCGCCGCCCGCCTGGCCCGCGCCGCCGTCCCGGAGGCTGCCCGCGCCGACAGCGCCAACGCGGTAGCCCTGGCCACCTGCGCCGCCGCGCTGCACGAGGACCAGGCCGCCCTGCGCGCTCTCGAGAGCTTCGTCCTGCGCCTGCCGCCCCCCCGCCCGGCCGAGCTGCTGCGCGAGCTGTCCCTGGCCAACGACTGGGACCACCTGCGAGGCACCCGCCGATTCGAAAGCCTGTTCTGGTGACAGTGATTGACCTGCCCGCCCGAGACTGCTAGTTAGGGGTCGCCGGGCAACCGGTTCCGGGGCTGTAGCTCAGCTGGGAGAGCGCCTCAATGGCATTGAGGAGGCCGACGGTTCGATCCCGTTCAGCTCCACGGAATTCCTAAGCTTTATTTTCTTGAACGTGCGTTTGAAACGGATCCGCAGTGATCCGTTTCAAGTTAGGAGGCGGTTGAGGAGGCGATTCCCCCGCCGTTCAGCACGGTGAGAACGCGGCGCTGCTTCGCCCCCTCCACCGCTTCCGGCTTCGCGTAGCTCTACAGCGTCGTCGAAATCGACCCGTGCCCGAGTGACGACGCCACGACGTGAGCCGAGGCCCCATGCTCGAGCGAGCGTGGAGTGCAGGCCCCGCATCGCGTGCGCCGTCACCGATGGAACACCGGAGGTGACGCAGATCCGCAGGACCCATTTCCTGACCCAGTCGCGCCAGTGGTGGCCGAACAGCGCCGCCTCTGGCCGCTTCCCCTCCGCGAGGCCCCTTAGATGCGCTCGAAGGAGATCCGGGACCTGAAGCGTCCGCCTACCGGCTTCGGTCGTCGAGTCCGGGATCCACAACAACCGCCCCTCGTCATCCAGATCGCGCACCACCCGACTCACTATCTCGTTCGCCCGCATCCCCATCAGCAACGCGACCAGCGCTGCCACGGCCCCGGGCTCGCCAGCATTCGCGAGCTCGATCGCCTTGGCGGGCCGAGCGAGCGCAGCTTCGCGTGTGCCGAGCACCCAGGAGCGCGCCCAAGGCGCTGTGGGCATGCACGGCGTCGCGGTCGCCGGCGTCCTGCCCGGGCGCCCGCACCACGAGGAGCTCGACCTCGTCGCGATGATGGCCCGCTGGCGCGAGCACCACTCAGCTCAGCGGTCGGCGGCCTGAGCCGATCGCGAGCAGTCGCGTGGCGCCGGGGGCTCTTCGTGGACGGCGCAGGCGAGCGCGTGCCGCCCGTCGGCCTCGCACGCGGCGCCAACAAAGCCCTTCGCATCGTGCCGACACAGCGGAAGTCCCCGCGCAGGTCCCGGATTACCCCATCCTCGGCCGCGACTCGCCGTCCGTGGGACGACGCCTGACACGAACTCATGATCTCCGCTGACTTGACAATTAGTCAAGTACACGACAGGCTCTGCTTGTGAGGCGAGCCGAGGCGATCCGGCGCATCAAGGGAGCCGCCCGTGCTCGCGCCCTCGTGTTCACGGACCATGCATACGACAAATGGACTCGCTCGGTGAGACAGTGGAGAGCGTGAGCATCGTGATCGCGCGAGCCAGGTCGTTCGCCGCGCAGGCCGATGGAACGTGGCGCGCGTTTGGTGGTGGTCTTACCTGCGTGGTGGCGCTGGTCGATGACGTCGTCGTCGTGACTCTCTTTGCATGAGGTGATCAATGGCATTCACGTGCGTCAACTGCGGAAACAATCGGTTCAAGCAAACCTCGGCGATCGTGTCGCGGCACATCGCTGGCCACGAGTTCCAGTCTGCGATCCCGGCCAGAGAATGCACCTCGTGCGGCATGAAGTACTACGCGAGTGATGACCTAGCTCGGTTCGAGCTGGCCACGGCGATCACCATCGCGAACGCGGCGCTACAGGTACCCGAGGCGCTGAAGTTCATGAGGAAGGTAACGGGCCTTCAGGCCAAGCAATTCGCCGACCTACTCGGGGTTCGACCTGAGACGGTCTCTCGTTGGGAATCGGGCAAGACCCCGGTCGACCGAGCCACCTACGCGGTCCTCCAGCAGGTTCTCCTCGACCGTTTGGCCGGTAGCTCCGCGACTGAAAAGGGGCTGCGAGTCTTGATGCGTCCGAGAAAGCTCCAGAAGCGTGTGGACGCCGAAGACGTAGCGCTCGCGAAAATCTTGGACCGGTTCGGCGATCGCGACGGGCCGAGCTATCTGGGAGACGTCGAACCTTACTGGATCAATCGCCTCGTTGAGCGTCGCTTCCTCAAGCCGCTCGGCCGCTCTACTCTTGGGCGCGGCCATGACATCACCGATGCCGGTCGCGAGTTCGCCGATAGAGTCCTCAGCCGACGTCACGCCGCATGAACCAAGCGGGACGCCTTTGCCCTGACCCGATCAAGGCCGCCCGCCGATCGGGCGGAACTGCGACTCCGTGCAGGTCGAGCAGGTACCCGAGCCGTTGGACGAGCGCTGACTCATTCCAGCGCCCGAGCACGTTCAACATTGCGTCCCAGGAGATCTTCCCTCCTGCTCGGGACACCATTCGCGAGACCTCCGCGAGGCCGCCAGCGTAACGTGGCCGGTCGCATCGGCAAGAGCACGTTCTAGAGTCGCCATTTGGATCGCCTCACCCAGGACGACCACCTCGGCGAATCCAAAGAACCGCTCGCGCGACACTGGAACGAACACGTACCGGGTATCCCTCACCCGCCCCGCCTGCGCGGGCAGTTCACCCGCTCGGACTTCCTCTGCAACCCAGACCAGAACGCGCGCCCGCGCAGGCGGTCGGGCTGGACCAGGCTCTCCATGGAGTCCACCTGATCGATGCAGACAGTGAGGAAGAAACGCGTGAACTCGGCGAGCCTTCCTCGCTGAGCGCCCCACGCCCGTCGAGATCGTTCCGGCGAGTCGAATCGCAGCTGGCGAGCAGGGTCTTGTATCGCTGGACGTTGCGCGCGAGGCCTGGGTTACCGACAAGCCGCCCTCATCGATCCGCTGCTGCACGGCCATGTGCGCCCTGGCTTCGATCTGAAGGTCGCGCTGTCCGGTCCTCGCTGTAGTCGTCCCTGAGCGCCCGTTCGATGTCGACCGGGTGTGTATCGTGTCCCTCGATGAGGTTCGAGTAGTAGCAGTTCATCGCAGAGGTGGATTCGCCCCTGTCGACCGCCTCAACGACCGCTTCCATGTCCGGAGACCATAGTCGTATAAATCGTTAAATATCAATTAGTTATGTGCATTAGCACAGGACGATGGCCGCATGAATGTCCGGTTCGATGACCGCTCCGTTCCCGCCCCGTACTGGCCCCAGCCGCTGCGGGCGCGGCCGAGGCACCTCAGAAGAGCCGCTCCCTGCCGCGCATGGAATTCAGCGCGTCGCAACCCGTCACCACCAGCAACTCGACGGAATGGCAGTCAGGAGGCCGACGGTTCGATCCCGTTCAGTTCCACGGAATTCGCTGGTTTCCTCACCCTGGCAGTTGGGCGATAGTGGCGCGTGAGCATCGCCGAGGGGATGGGCGCCATTGAGGTGAAGCCGAGCCCGGCGCTCTTGCGCCCGCGGCGGCTGGTGGGCCGGGAGAGCGAGATCAGGGAGGTCAGCGAGAGCCTGGCTTCGGCTCCGGTGACGACCCTGGTGGGACCTGGCGGCGTGGGCAAGACGGCGCTGGCGATCGCGGTGGCGGCGGCTTGTTCACGGGACTTTCCTGACGGCGTGACCGTCGTTTGGCTCAGCTCGTTGCGGTCGCCGGACCTGGTTGCGGGCGAGGTGGCCGTGCAGCTCGGGTTGCCGCGGTCGGGTGGGCAGTCCACCGAAGACGCGCTCACGGGCTGGCTCACCGAACGCGATGTCCTGCTGATGATCGACAACTGCGAGCACGTGGTGACCGCCGTGGCCGATCTGGTCTCGGTGCTGGCGGCGCGACTCCCGCGCCTTCGCGTTCTGGCGACGAGCCGGGAGCCGCTGTGGATCGACGGCGAGGTGACCTACAGGCTGGCTCCGCTGGCGGTGGTTGGTCCGGGCGGGAGCCTCGAGGAGGTCGCGGCGAGCAGCGCGGTTCAATTGTTCCGAGAGCGCGCCGGCGCGCGCGCGCGCGGAGCGCTGGACGGCGAGCGCGCCTGCCGTCTGGTCGGAGAGATCTGCCGGCGCGTCGACGGGCTCCCGCTGGCGATCGAGCTCGCCGCGGCGCGCGTGGCCGCCCTCGATCCGGAGGACATCGCCTCGCATCTCGACGACCTCTTCACGCTGCTTCCGCAGTCCGCGCGGCGCGCCGACGGGGCCCAGCGCTCGCTCCGCGCCACGGTGGAATGGAGCGACGCCCTCCTCACCGAGGAAGAGCGGCGCCTGCTCCGTCGCCTGGGCGTGTTCGCCGGCAGGTTCGATCTGGGCGCGATCAAGGACGTCTGCGCGATCGACGGCCAGACGGCCGCGCGCGTCGCCGATCTCACGGCCAGGCTGGTCGAGAAGTCGCTGCTGCTGAAGCTCGCCGACGGCGGCGGGTATCAACTGCTCGAGACCATCCGGCAGTATTCCGTCGAGCAACTGGTCGCGGCCGGCGAGATCGACGCCGCCCGTGAACGTCACGCGCGCTTCTACCAGGGTGTCGCGCTTCAGGCCTGCCTTGGGCTGATGACCGAGTCCGATCGGCCGCACCTCGACGCGATCGCGCGCGTCGAGGACAATCTGCGCGTCGCGCTCGCCCGCCTTCTGGTGATCGATCCCCAGGCTGCGCTTTCGCTCGTGGGCGCGCTGGCCCCGTACTGGTGGGTACGAGGCAGGCTGCGCGAAGGCATCGGCTGGATCGAGCAGGCGCTGGCCGCGGCGCCGGATGCGCCGCCCGAGCTCCGGGCCACCGCTCGGTTCGGCCATGGCTTCCTGATCGCGCAGGACACCGAGGACTGGCGGGCGGCCGCCAGGTCGATCGACGTCGGGATCGAGCTGCTTGCGAATGTGAACGAGCCGCCGCCGATTCTGGGAATGCTGCTGTGCCTTCGAGGCGAGTGCGACGTCTTCAATGGCGACACCAGGTCCGCCGTGGCTCGCACCGAGGCAGGGATCGCCATCGTGCGCCGTCACCCGCGCGCGTGCGGGGCGTTCCCGGAGGGGTTCTGTATGTGGAACGTGGCGAACGCGAGGCGCGCCGACGGTGACGCGGACGCCGCCCTCGCGCTGTTCACCGAGTGCGCCGAGCTCTGTCGCCGGCGCGGTCTCTTCGTTGGAGAGATGGTCACCTGCAACACGCTCGGGACCATCTGGGAAGAGCGGGCGGTTCTGGACGTGTCTCAGAGGTACTGGGAACGCGCGCTGCGATGCCGGCGAGAGATCAACGCGGTCAACGTGGGCACCATCCACGGCTCGATGCCACGGAACCTGCTCGCGCTGGCCCGCGTGACGGCCAAACAGGGCCAGCTCTCCACGGCGTCGAAGCTCTTGCGAGAAGCCCTGCCGATCGCCCACGATCTCCGCGACGAAGCGACCGCCCGGCAGATCGCGGACCTGCTGGCCCAGACGTCGCGCGCCGAACCCACCGCGAACGCGACCCTGCGACCGGAGGGCGGCGTCTGGCACGTCGCCTTCAACGGCTCCAGCGTCCACGTGCCGGACATGAAGGGGCTGTGGCACCTGCGTGAGCTCGTCTCACGCCCGCGCGCGCCCGTGCTCGCCCTCTCGTTCGTCGCCGCACGCAGCGAAGATCCGATCCCGGTCGGCGACGCGGGACCCATGCTGGATCGCGAGGCCCTCCGGCAGTACCGAAAGCGACTGGCCGATCTGGACGGGGAGCTGGACGAGGCCGAGGCCAGGCATGACGTCGAAGGGCACGCCAGGCGCAGCAGCGAGCGCGAGGCGCTGCTCAAGGAGATCGCGCGGGCGACGGGCCTGGGCGGGAAGCCACGGCGAACCGGCTCGCCAGCGGAGAAGGCGCGCCTCAACGTGACGCGAACGATCCGCCACGCCATCACCTATCTCTCGACCGCCCTTCCGGAGCTGGCGACGCACCTGGACGAGTCGGTCGCGACCGGCGTCTCGTGCTGCTACGAGCCGCGCACCAACGTCGCCTGGACGACCTGATCCGGGGTCGTTCGTTCCGAACGAACCGCAGCGTCCCAGGGAACGAACGCCTTTCTCATGGAGGCAAGCAAATGACCATGAGTAACGCGGACTTGGTGAGCGGCGTCTACGCAGCGTTCGGCGCCGGAGATGTCCCGACAGTGCTCGGCTCGATGCATCCCCAGATCCGGTGGACCGAGACCGCCGGCTTCAAGTACGGCGGCGTCTACCGCAGCCCGCAGGCCGTCCTCGAGAAGGTCTTCGCGAGGATCCAGGCCGACTTCGAGTCGTTCTCGATTGACGTCGAGCGGCTGATCGACGCCGGGAACGTGGTCGTCATGCAGGGACACTACGTCGCCAAGGGCAAGGCGACCGGCGAGAGCGTGCGCGCGGCCGTCACCCACGTTCTCGAGATCTCCGACGGCAAGATCGTCCGCTTCGATCAGTACGTCGACAGCGCCACGATCAACCCGATCATCGGCCCGTAGCTCCGGCGTCGCCGGCCGATGGCGTTCGGCAGGTTCCCGGCGGTCAGGCGCCGTGGTGGGACTTCATGGCCTTTCCGACCTGCGCCTTGATGGCTTCCAGGTTGAAGCTGGCGGGGGGCTGCAGGGGCGGGTAGTCGATGAAGGACTGGCCGAACTTGGCGACGACCTCCTGAACGAAGACGAAGCGCCAGAATTCATAGGCGAACCAGTTGTAGTTGGCGATCGACTGCCCTAGCCCCGTTCGCTCGAACGGATCGAGGCGAAGATTCGTCAGCATGGGAATATCGACCTTCACCGTGCCGCCGAACCAGCCGTTCGGCTGATCGACGAAGCGGTACTTGTAGTCGTTGATCCGCACGGCTCCCAGCGTGCCTTCCGCGAAGTAGAAGATCTCGCGTCGCTGGGACGGCCCTTTGCCGGCCAGGAAGTCCAGCTGGTTGTAGCCGTCCAGGTGGGCCCGGTAGTTGCGCCCGTTGAGGCGCGCACCCTGCTTGAGGTCCTCGACGATGGTGGGCCGCCCGGCGGCCGCCAGGAGGGTCGGGAACCAGTCGAGGCCCGACATGATCGAGTTCTCGACCTTGCCGGCCGGCACCTGGCCCGGCCAGCGCACGATGCACGGCACCCGGAAGCCGCCCTCGAGAACGGTCCCCTTGGCGCCGGCGAACGGCGTCTGTCCGCCGTCAGGCCAGGTGAAGCTCTCGGCGCCGTTGTCGGTCGTGAAGACCACGATCGTCTCGTCGTCGATGCCCAGATCCTTCAGCTTCTGGAACACGGCCCCCACGATGTCATCGAGCTGCGCCATGCCAGCCTCGTACACGCTCCAGCCGTTCTCGGGCGTGCGCATCTTCTCGTACTTCTCCGAGAGGTGTGTCACGACGTGCATGCGCGTCGGGTTGAGGTAGCAGAAGAACGGCTTGTTCTCGTTGCGGGCGTGCTGGATGAAGTTGAAGGCTGCGCCCAGGATCTCGTCGTCGACCGTCTCCATCCGCTTCGGGTACAGCTCGCCCGCATCGTCGATGCGCTGCTTGCCGACCTTGCCCCACCGCGGGTCGACGTGCGGGTCGTCGATGTCGATCGCGTAGCTGTGGAGCATGTTCCGCGGCCCGACCTTGTCCTTGAGGGCGGGCGGATAGTTCGGGTGCGCCGGGTCCTCCATCGCGTCGAGGTGGTAGAGGTAGCCGAAGAACTCGTCGAAGCCGTGCAGCGTGGGCAGGTACTCGTTGCGATCGCCCAGGTGGTTCTTTCCGAACTGTCCGGTGGCGTATCCCTGCTCCTTCAGCGCCGACGCGATGGTGGGCGCCTCGGCGGGCATGCCGGTCTTGGCGCCGGCCTGGCCGACGGTGGTCAGCCCCGTGCGGATGGGCAGCTGGCCGGTGATGAAGTTCGCGCGGCCGGCGGTGCAGCTCGCCTCGGCATAGTAGTCAGTGAAGCGCATGCCCTCGGCGGCCATCCGATCGATATGAGGCGTGCGGCCCGCCATCATGCCGTTGTGGTAGGCGCCGATGTTGAACCACCCAATGTCGTCGCCCATGATGAAAACGATGTTTGGCCGTTTCTGATTCGCCATCGCTTGTCCCCCGTTTTTGCAGCGTTCGCTACCCTGGAACGATGCGACCGGGCCGAAGCCGGAGAAGTCGGCCCGGTCGAAATGCGCGTTACCCTCACGGCGGAGGGCGCGATGGGGTGCTCCACTTAAGACGACGCCGCCACGGCCACGGGCGGCCGGCGATCCTTCCGCCGGTTCAGACCGTAGAGGGCCATCTTCGCGGCCTTGCCTTCTCGGCGATGGCGAGCCTTCGACGCGCGACCTTCTCGGGCGAGGCAGCCAGCGGATTCCGACCGGCGCCCCG
>Ga0335083_10007602_pt1 | contig 13356 bp, 15 predicted proteins | sample Lox_Sample_42_FD_206716 | JGI IMG/M metagenome (GOLD analysis project Ga0335083, IMG submission 206716) | Soil microbial communities from Loxahatchee National Wildlife Refuge, Florida, United States - Lox_Sample_4.2 | ecosystem: Environmental > Terrestrial > Soil > Wetlands | place: USA...
GTCGCTGGCACGCGTCGAGCGCGTCCGGCCCGACGAAGCGCTTCTCGAAAGCGCGCGTGCCGCGCTCCCGGAGGCACATGTCCTGCCGATCGCGACGTGCGGCAGGGTCGGCGGTGGAACCGGCTTAGACGTCGAGGCGATGGAGGGCTTCGGCGTGCTTCGCGCGTGCGAGCTCGCCGGTGTGCCGGCGGTCGAGCTCCGCGCGATCTCCAACTCGCCGGACGAGGCCGACCGGGCGCGCTGGCGCTTCGACGAGGCGTTCGCCGCGCTCGCCGACGCCCTAGACCGACTCGACGTCCTCTAGGAACTCGGCGTTGCCGTAGCGCGTCGGTGCGCCGTAGACGAAGACGAGGATCTCCTCGTCCGTCTCGTTGCGCATCTGGAGCGGCGTGCCCTGGTGGACGACGACGACTCCGCCCGGCTCGACGTCGACCCGCTCCCAAGGCTCCCCGAGCAGCATCGTCAGCGTGCCGTGAAGCGGGACGAACACCTCTTCCTGGTCGGGGTCGAGATGGCGGCGCCCGCGTGTGTGCGCCGGATAGCGCCACATCCGCGCCCGAGACTCGGTCATCTCGGCGGACTCGGTCAGCGTCGCGGCGTGGCGCGGCTCCTGGCCCTCGTGACCGGGCCGCTCCTCCCAGTCGAGATCCGACTCGTGCGCCACATCCCAGCCCACGACACGACGATACCCTCCGCGCCGATGGCCGAGCCGCGTCCAGCTGCGCTGCCGCCCGCCGAGCGGACGATCGGTCAGCTCGTCGCGGAATCGATCCGCTTCTACGGCGAGCATTTCTGGGAGTGCCTCGCCCTCGGCATCGCACCGGCGATCGCCACGGTGGTCAGCGCGAACGTCTCGCAGTGGACGGCGATCGTCCTGACAGCGACCGTGTTCGGCGCGCTGCTCAGTGCGAGCTACGTCTACGCCGGCGTGCTCGTGCTCGAGAACGTCCCGGTGCGACGTCGCCTCGTCGCTGCCTGGCTCTGCGGCTGGGTCGCGTTCGCGCCGGTGCCGTTCCTCGTTCGCGCGTACGTGCTGCCCGGGCTGATCTGGGTCGCCGTCTTCGCGCTTCTCGTCCCCATACTCGTGGTCGAGGACGTCTCGGTGCGGGCGGCGTTCCCGCGGGCCTGGCGCCTCGCGCGGGCCGATCTCGTCCACCAGGCGGGATCGCTGTTCACCCTGGCGGTCGTGATCTTCCTCACGCAGGCCGTCCTCGCCTTCGTCCTGCACGGGTTCGGCGACGCGGCGGTGTGGGTCGGCTACTTCCTCGCGGGTGTCGTCGTCTCGCCGCTGCTCTTCATCGGGGCGGCGCTGCTCTACGTCGATCAGGCCGCACGGGTCGAGTAGGGTCTCGCCATGCCCATCTACATCCTGCTCTCGCGCCTCTCGCAGCAGGGCGTCCAGACGCTCCAGAGCAATCCGGCCCGGCTGCAGGAGGTCAACCGCGACGTCGAGGAGCTCGGGGCGAAGGTGCTCCACCAGTGGGCGACGCTCGGCGAGTACGACTTCGTGAACGTCGTCGAGGCGCCCGACACTGCGACGATCGCCAAGGTGTCGGTCGCGCTCGGAGCCCGCGGCTCGACCCGGGTCGAGACAATGCCCGCGCTCACGATCGACGAGTTCGTCCAGACGATCCAGTAACGCGCTAGTCGGCCACCGCGACCCGGCGGACCGTGACGCCCCAGGCCGAGCCCTCGGCGAACAGCTCGTCGGGGTCGACCTGGCCGAGCCAGCCGAGAAAGTGCGGCTCCGGATCGTCCTCCGTGCAGCCGTAGACCGCGGCGTGCACCTCGGGCGCCGCGGGCTCGTGCTTCGGGTGTGTCGCCTCCTCGGCCCGGCGCTCGGCCTCCTCGGCGGCGGGACCCTCCATGTAGCCGCGCGGCATGGAAGGAGACTAGTGACGTACCCTCGCCCGATGCCGAACGCCCTCGCCGTGCACGGGCTCGAGAAGCGCTACGGCTCCGTCCAGGCGCTCAAGGGCGTCGACCTCTCGGTGGAGGAGGGCGAGCTCGTCGGACTGCTCGGCCCGAACGGCGCCGGCAAGTCGACGCTCGTGAAGATCGCGGTCGGCCTCGTGCGCGCCACGCGTGGGCAGGCCGAGGTCGCCGGCGCCCGCGCCGGCTCGCGCGCCGCCCTGAGCGAGCTCGGCTACCTCGCCGAGCTCTTCCGCTTCCCGGGCTGGTACACCGCGGATGAGGTTCTCGCGCTCCACCAGCGGCTGGCCCACTCCGACGGCGGGGCGGCCGAGCGGCAGCGGCTGCTCGAGCTGGTGGCGCTCGCCGACGCGCGCGGGCGCCGGGTGGACGGGATGTCGAAGGGGATGCAGCAGCGGCTCGGCATCGCCCAGGCGCTGATCGGCTCGCCGCGCGTCCTCGTCCTCGACGAGCCGACCTCGGCGCTCGATCCAGCCGGGCGCCGCGTCGTGCGCGTCCTCCTCGAAGAGCTGCGCGACAGGGGTGCGTCTGTCCTCCTCAACTCGCATCTGCTCTCCGAGATCGAGCTCGTCTGCGACCGCGTCGCGATCCTCCGCGCCGGGGAGGTCGTCGCCGCGGGCTCGCCCGCCGAGCTCTCGCGGCCCCGCGGGGTCGAGCTCGAGACCGACGAGGGAGTGCGCAAGATCGAGGGCGCGACGCGGGACGACGCGGCTCGACTCGTCGCCGAGGCGGTCGCCGCCGGCAGGCGCGTCTACGGCGTGCGGGTCCTCACGTCCACCCTCGAGGACACGTATCTCGAGGCCGTGGGAGACGAGGTCTCGTGACCGCGGTTCTGACGATCGCGGGCTACGGCTTTCGTGAGGCCGTGCGACGGAAGGTCTTCGCCGTCGTCATCGTGCTCACTGCCGTCTTCCTCGGTCTCTTCTGGCTCGCGAACCACTACGTCTTCACGCGCCTTTCGTCGATCACGCCGCCCGCGGACGTCCATGTCGACACGCGAACCTTCGCCGGCGCCTTCCTGCTGGGGCTCGCGATGTTCGCGACGCTCTTCCTCGGAGTCGTCCTCGCGGTCTTCCTCACGCTCGGTGTCGTCTCGGGCGACGCGGAGCGCGGGCTGCTCCAGCCGCTCGTCGTGCGCCCGGTCGGCCGCACGACGCTGCTGCTCTCCCGCTTCCTCGGCGCCGCCGCCGTCTGCATCGTCTACGTGCTCGCGGTATACGGGAGCGCCCTGGCGATCATCGACGCGACCGGCCACTGGACTCCGCCGTCGGCGCTGGTGCCTGGCCTGGAGCTCGCAGGCGGCGTCGTGATCGTGATCGCGCTCTCGATCCTCGGCTCCGTCGTCCTCTCGGCCACGGCGAACGGCATCGCCGTCTTCATGCTCTTCGGAGCGGGGCTCACCGCCGGGTTGCTCGGCACGATCGGCCACGCGCTGAACTCGCACACGATCGAGCATGCCTCGAAGGTCGCGGCCTGGGCCCTGCCGTTCGAGGCGCTCTACCAGGACGGGCTGCGCCTGATCTCGAGCAACGCGAGCGGGCTCACGGGCTTTTTGCTCCAGCTCGGGCCCTTCGGCGGGGCCTACGTGCACGGCTGGGGGATCCGGCTCTGGTCGGTGGGCTACCTCTGCGTCGCGCTCGCCCTCGCGGTGCTCCTCTTCTCGCGCCGGGATCTCTAGGACGCGGCGGCGAGTGCGACCGAGACCTCTCCCGCGAGGCGGGCGTTCTGGGCGACGAGCGCCCGGTTCGCGGTTTCGGTGCGTCCGCCGCTCTCGCGGTGGAGGTGCGACAGGACATAGGGCGTCACCGCCTGGCCGCTCACCCCCGCGGCCTCGGCCGCCGCGAGCGCGCTCTCGAGGAGCGGCTCGACGTCATCGAGCGGCTCGTCCGGCGGCCTGCCGAGCAGAAGACCGGCGCCGCCGAGCCGCCAGTGCGCCTCGGCGACCCGTGCGGCTTCGTCCGCCGACTCCACGCGGGCAGAGACCGGCGGGCCCCCTTCGACGGCGTAGAAGAGCGGCAGGGTGTCGACCTGGAACCCGAGCACCGGTACCCCGAGCGACTCGAGCAACTCGGCGGTCGCAGGGACGTCGAGCAGTGACTTCACACCTGCCGAGACGACGAGCGCGGGCGTTCGGGCGAGCTGACCGAGGTCGGCCGAGACGTCCGGCGGATCCGGGAAGACGCGATGGACGCCGCCGATGCCGCCGGTCGCCAATACCCGGATGCCTGCGGCCCGAGCAACCGCGAGCGTCCCCCCGACGGTCGTGGCGCCGACCGCTCCCTGCACGGCCGCGGCGGCAAGGTCGCGCGGCCCGGCCTTCCGAGCGAAGGGGCCGAAGCGTGCGAGCTGCTCGGGCGTCAGCCCGACGCATACGTCTCCCTCCAGGACACCGATCGTCGCAGGGACGGCGCCTGCCGCCCGCACCTGCCGCTCCGACTCGAGCCCGACCTCGACGCCCTCGCCCGGCGGGAATCCGTGCGCGACGAGCGTCGTCTCGAGCGCCACGACGGCGCGGCCCTCCGCCAGCGCCTCGCGCACTTCGTCGGCGAGGCGGATCACGCCGACCGCTCCATCTCCACGAAGCGGCTCTCTTCGCCCTGCCCAACCTCGTGGAAGCCCGCGCTGCGGTAGGCACGCAGCGCCCGCTCGTTCCAGCGCGCGACCCAGAGCCGGAACGTCCTCGGTCGCCACTCGCGGCGCGCGTAGTTCAGCCCCGCGGCGATGAACGGCTGCGCGAGGCCGCGGCTGGTGAGGTCGGGCCGCATACCCAGGCCGAGCCGCACCTCGTGACCCTCCGGGACGAAGTTGAAGAAGCCGACGAGCTCGCCGTCGTCGTCGACCACCGCCCGCAGGTGCGTTCGCCGGTCCGGATTCGCGAAGAGCTCGACGCGCCGCGGGTCGGCGGACGTGTCGTACCACTCGTACGGAAACTCGTAGCGCCACTCCGCGATCGCCGCAGCCTGCTCGTCCGTGATCTGCTCGATCCTCACGGCAGCGACCCTACTTTCGCCACGCAGCGGGCGGCCGCAGCGAGGCCGCGGCGGGCAGCCTCCTCGAGGGAGCCCCCAAGCAGGAATCCTGCGGCCAAGGCGTCCCCGGCGCCTGTCGGATCCACGACGTCGGTCTCGACGGCGGCGAAGTCGAGCTTCGCGTCTGCGGTGAAGACACTGCAGCCGCGCGCGCCGCGCTTGAGGACGCCGACCGGTGCCGTGAGATACGCGCCTCCCAGCAGCTCCCATTCGGCTTCGGTCGCGAACAGGACATCGGGAGCGAGCTCGTCGAGGAGCTCGCGGAACCGGACAGGCCCGTAGCTGCGGATCTCCGTCCACGCCGCGATGTCGACCGAGACGCGCGCACCTCGCTCACGCGCGAGGCGGGCCGCCAGGAGCGCGGTCGCGGCGATCGGCTCGCGCAAGAGCGCGTAGCCCGAGAGGTGCAGGGTGTCGCACGCGACCCAGGCGGCGTCGAGCTCGTCCGGGGAGAACGACGGCGCGACGCCGCGGTCGGACACGAGGGAGCGGTCTCCGTCGTGGACGATCGAGACCACCACGCCGGTTGCGCCGGCGGTCACCGGCCCGACGAGCTCGACCCCATGTCCGGCGAGCTCCCGGGCCACGAGCTCGCCCGCCGGGTCGTCGCCACGCTTCGCGACGCAGCGTGCTTCCGCGCCGAGTTCGGCCGCCCAGGCGGCGACGTTCGCCGCCTGGCCGCCCGCTCCCGCCCGGCTCAGGGCGCGCACGTCGCCGCCGGGAGCCAAGGGCTCCGAGAGCAGCACGACCACGTCGAGCAGTACGTCACCGAGCGTTAACAGGCGCAAGGCACAATCGTCCCATGGACTCGGGGAGGACGAGCGCCAGAGCAAGGGATTTTCTGCTGGGCGGACTCGTGGGCGCCTCGGCAGCCGTCGCGGCCGCCGGTCGCCGACGGATGGTCAAGCGGCGCCGTGAGCAGCGACTGGAGCAGCCCGCCGGCCTGGCCGCGTTCGAGGGCGCACCGTGCTTCGAGGAGCTGCGCGAGGAGCAAGCGGCGGGGCCTGGACGATGAACCCAGATGAACCGTTCGTTTCGCGGCGCGATTAGGTGAGAATGCGCAGTTGATGGTCCGGCCTGTCCGTCTCATTGCCCTGCTCGCCATGCTCGTTGCCGTCGGCGTCGCGCTCGCGGCACCGGGCCCTGCGGCTGCGCGCGTCACTCCGCGGGGCGAGGGTATGCACGTCGTCGTCCTCGACAGGATCAGCGACGCGACGTTCAAGCTGCTCGCCGAACGCGGTGCCGTCGGACTGCTGCGTCCGAGCTACGGGCCGACGACGAACCGCCGCCGCGCGCTCGCCGAGCTCGTTCGCGGGACGGAGGTCAACGCCTTGCTCGGCGGCGTTCCGAAAGGGAAGCCGCAGCTCAACGTCAACAGCAGTCCGACCTTCAACGACTGCAAGGTCTGCATCGTTCTCCAGTTGCCGCCTCGCGGCCGGCCGATCGCGAACGACCGGCTCTACCGCATCGCCGTGATCGGCGGCGGATACCACGGGCTCCTCAGCTCGCCGACGACTCACATCCCCGGTCTTGTCTCGATCGTCGACATCGCGCCGACCGACCTGCCCGGACATCCGTCGACGGCGCTCTCCTGGACTCCGTCCGCGAACGCCGTCGGCGAGCTGTCGCGTCTCGGCAACGCCATCGGAGCGAACAACCGCCTCAAGTTCCCGGCCATGTTCATCCTCGCGGGAGTCCTGCTCGCGCTCGCGCTGCTGCGCCTGCGCGCGGCTGTGACCGCCGTCCCGGCCGCTCTGCTCGTCAACCTCGCACTGGGGATGGGCCAGGTCTCGAACGAAGTGGTTCTGTGCGCCGCGGTCTCGGCGGGGACGGTGCTCCTCGCCTTCGCTCTCGCACGCCTCTGCCGAAGCGAAGCGGCGCTTCTCGCGCTCTACGGCGGGGTCGTCGCCCTCTACGCCTTCGTGATGGTCAGGCGACCGGAATGGCAGGCGGTGAACCCGTTCGGTCCGACGCAGAACTCGCGTTTCTGGGGGATCGGCAACCAGGTCGAGACACTGCTGCTCGCGCCGCTCCTGGCGGGAGCCTTCCTCGCGAGGCGGCGCTTCGGGATGACGGGCTTCGTCCTCTTCGGCGCCTTCGGCCTGTTCGTGATGACGGACAACCGGCTCGGCGCGGACGGCGGCGGTGCAATCGCGCTCGGGATCGCTCTCGCCGTGTTGGGGACGCGGCTGTTCCGGCTCGGGGTGCGCGGCTTCGTCGGTCTGCTCGCATCCGCGGCGTTCGCCGTCCTCTGGATCGTCTCGCGAGGCCTTGCCGAGCGAGGCCCGAACCATCTGCGCAGCGCGTTCTCGGACCACGGCGCAGGGCTGCTCGCGTCGCTCGAGAGCCGCGTGCCGCTCTCGTACGTGCCGGCGCTGCACGCATGGCAGATCGTCGTTCCGCTCGCGCTCGCGCTCGCGCTCTCGTTCGGGTTCGCCTGGCGGATGGCGCGCGAGCGGTCGACACGCGACGTGCTCCTCGCCTTCGGCGTTGCGATCGTGACGTCGCTCCTCGTCAACGACTCCGCTGCCTACGAGCTCGCCGGCGCAATCGCCGTCGTCGGTGCGTTCGCCCACTTCGCTCCGGCTCCCGCTCCGGCGCGTGCACGCAGCCGCGTTCTCGCGCGCGTGCGCGCGAGGTTCGAACCCGAGCCGGTTCCCGTGCCCGTGCCGGGCGAGTCTCCGCCGGGCTAGAAGCGGCCTGCGCCGCTGCTACCGTCCGCAGCCGTGCCGATCTACGAGTACCGGTGTCCGAACGGACACCACTTCGAGCGCTTCCAGGCCATGACGGCTCCGGCGCCGGAGAGCTGCGACGTGTGCGGTGCCTCGCCGGTCGACCTCGTCCTCTACCCGGTCGCGATCCACTACAAGGGCTCGGGCTTCTACACGACCGACTACGGCAAGGGGAAGAAGGCGAAGAAGGACGGGGAAGGCGGCTCGTCCGGCGGTGAGAGCAAGACGGGCGAGGGCAGTAAGACGGACTCCAAGCCTGCCGAGAAGAAGGCCGCAAGCGGCGGCGACTAGCCCGGCGCCGCGCCGCCCGTCACACGACTATCTCTGGTTGCCGACGAGGCAGCCCGGCGCGTACGGGTTGTCCTTTGCCGGGGGCTGCGGCGCCGACTGCCCGAGCACCTCGTCGATCACACGGATGTTCTCCGAGTCGCCGACGATGTAGTCCCCGCCGCCGATGTTCTCCGAGGTGCCACCGAGGCGGCAGTGGAGCGTGCTCCCCGAGCGGAACTTCACCCACGCGAGCTGCATGAGCTGCCAGGTCGAGAGGTCGGTCGCGATCGGCTTCAGCAGCGAGCCGCCGGAGAAGGGGAGCGAGAAGAAGAGCGAGGGGCTCGACAGCTTGCTCAACGTCGCCTGCTCGACGAGCTGTTGGTCGTGCTGGCGGTTGAAGTCCGTCCACGAGGGATCGAGCTGGTTCTCGCGGATCCGGGAGAAGATCAGCGCCTGGTGCCCGGTGAGGTGCGTCGGCCCTTTGTGGAAGCGCCAGCCCTTCCACCGGAGGCAGCGCGCCTGCGTCTTGTACGGGCAGTCGAACCGGTTCGAGAGGATTTCCTCCGGCACGTTCACGGTGATCCCGCCGGCCGCGTCGATGAGCTTCTCGAACTGGTTGAAGTCGACGATCACGATGTGGTTGACGGGCAGCGCCGGGCCGACGAGCGCGTTCAGCGTCTGCACGGCCAGCCTCGGGCCGCCGAACTGCATGGCCGCGTTGATCTTCTGGTCGCCGTAGCCGGGGATCGCCGTCCGCAGGTCGCGCGGCACCGAGAGGTAGACGAGCCGGTGGCGGCCCGGATCGGTGTGGAGCAGCGTGATCGAGTCGGAGTGCTGGTCGGTGCCCCGGCCGGTGCTGCCCTTGCCGGTCGCGTGGTCCGTGCCGAGCAGGAGGATCGTCGTCGGGCTGGAGAGGAGCAGGCCCTTGTCCGGTGTGAGCGCCGGCAGCACGCTCTTGGGCAGGCGCTTGTTGGCGTCCTTCACTCCGCTCCTCACGGAGAGATAGCCCGCGGCACCCCAGATCGCCAGCAGAGCGACCAGCCCGAGGATCGCGACGAGCACCCAGCGTCGCCGCGTCCACCCGAACCAGAGACGGCGGCGGCGCGGGGGCCGCTCGACGATCCGGCCCGGGTCGCGGCCGTCGCTGCGAACGACTCTCCGCGCGTCCCGCTCGCGCCGCGCGAGCGGCACGTTCCCCTTCGTCCGGCCGCCGCGGTAGACGCGATACGGCTTCTCCCCGGAGGCGGCCATGCGGAGGATTACGGTACCCACTGTGCAGGCGGGCCAGGCGATCGGGGTGGACCTCGGCGGCACGAAGATCCTCGCCGGGGTCGTCGCCCGGGACGGCAGCGTCGTCCACCGGCACGAGCGCCCGACCCCGCAGGACTCGCAGGAGCACGTTCTCGCCGAGATGGAGGCGGCTGTGGCGGCGCTGCTGGACTCCTCGACGGCGGCCGTCGGCTTCGGGGTGCCGTCGCCGATCGACCAGGCGCGCGGCGTCGTCGTCCGCTGCGTGAACGTGCCGCTCGAGAACGCGCCTCTGCGCGACCGGATGGAGGAGCGCTTCGGCATTCCGGTCGGGCTCGACAACGACGCGAACGCCGCAGCCGTCGGCGAGTGGCGCGCCGGCGCCGGGCGGGGCGAGGACGACCTCCTCATGGTGACACTCGGAACGGGTGTCGGCGGCGGCGTTGTCTCGAGCGGGAAGCCGTTTCGTGGCCGCGACGGCGAGGGCGCCGAGTTCGGCCACGTCGTGATCGTCCACGACGGGCGTCCGTGCCAGGGAGCCTGTACCGGTCGTGGCCATCTCGAGACGTACGTGAGCGGCACGGCGGTGACCGCCGCGGCGCGCGAGGTGTTCGGCCCGTCGGCGGACGCGCACCGGCTCGTTCGGCTCGCCAACGAGGGCGACGTAGAGGCCGGGGACATCCTCGCGGACGTCGGCCGTCACCTCGGCTCCGGGATCGGCTCCTTCGTCAACGTCTTCGGCCCACGGCTGGTCGTCCTGGGCGGCGGCTTCGGCGTCGCTGCCTACGACTACCTCCTCGGACCCGCCGAAGAGGTGACGCGGCGCGAGGCGCTCGAGCCGATGCGCAGCGCCGTGCGGTTCGCGAAGGCCGAGCTGGGCACGGCGGCCGGCCTGATCGGGGCCGCCTTCGTCGGCTTCGAGGCGCTGGACGCCTCCTGATGCCGCTCGCGGTCTGCGCGACGCCGATCGGAAACCTCGAGGACGTGACGCTGCGCGTCCTCACCGAGCTCGCGGCCGCAGACGTCGTCCTCTGCGAGGACACGCGTCATACGCGTGTCCTGCTCGACCGGCATGGGATCCGCGCCCGGCTCCTCTCGTACCACGAGCACAACGAAGCGCAGCGAACGTCGGAGCTCGTGCCGAGGCTGCAGGCGGGGGAGAGGATCGCACTCGTCTCCGACGCCGGCGTCCCCGCCGTCTCCGATCCAGGCGCGCGGCTCGTGCGCGCCGCGCTCGACGCCGGCGTAGACGTGACGGTGCTTCCCGGTCCGTCGGCGGTCGAGACGGCGCTCGTCGCCTCCGGGCTCGTCGCGGAGCAGTACCGCTTCGTCGGGTTTCTCCCGCGTGGTGAATCGAGGCTCGCGGCGCTGTGGAAGGAGCTGAGCGGGTGGCCGTGGCCGGTGGTCGCCTTCGAGTCGCCGCAGCGGCTGCCGGCGACGCTCCGCTCGCTCGCTCAGGCTGAACCGGAGCGGGACGTCGCGGTTTGCCGCGAGCTGACGAAGCGGTTCGAGGAGGTGGTGCGCGGGACGGCGTCGGAGCTCGCCGCGCGGTTCGACGCGCCGCCGAAGGGAGAGATCACGCTCGTCCTCGGGCCGGCGGCAAGCGACCGCGAGGACGTCGAGGAGCGGGCAATGGTCGCCGTCGTCGAGCTCGTGGCGGCCGGCATTCCGCGGCGCCGGGCGACGGAGATCGTCTCGGGTCTCGTCGACATCCCGCGGAACCGTCTCTACAAGCGGTCGCTGTAAGCAGATTTGACAACGGCTTCCACCTTCGCTAGCCTGCGGCAATCGTGTTGCTCAGATCGACAACAAAGCTGCCACGACTCCTTCTACCGCTCGTCGTCGCCGCGGTCTGGGCGCCTGCGGCGAACGCCTGGAGTTGGCCGATCCAGGGTCCAGTGCTCCGGCCGTTCTCCTTCGACGAAGCACATCCCTACGCAGCCGGGCAGCACCGCGGCATCGACATCGGCGCCGATGCCGCCGGCGAGGTCGTCACCGCGCCCGCGGCGGGCACCGTGAGCTTCGCGGGAGTTGTGCCGACGAACGGCAAGTCGGTCACGATCGAGACCACCGACGGCTACTCCGTGACGCTCACCCATCTTGGATCGATCAGCGTCTCGAAGGGCGCCACTGTCGCCGAGCGGGATGCGATCGGAGCGATCGGTCCCAGCGGCACGCCCGAGGAGCCTGGGCCGTACGTCCAGCTCGGGATTCGCGTCGCCGCCGATCCGAACGGCTACGTCGACCCGCTGGCACTGCTGCCGCCGGCCGCCGAGAGCGGGGCGACCCAGGACGACACGCCCGCATCACAGCCGGCCTCGAGCGGCGGCACTTCTGCTGCCCCCGCCGCTTCAGCCACGAACTCAACGGCCCCGGCTGCCTCGGCGTCCTCGAGCCCGGGAGTCGCGACGACGGGAGGATCGACGGTCGCGCCCGGCCGTAGTCATGTCCGGGCTCGCGAGCGCGCACGCGAGTCCCGCGCGAAGGATCAACGGGGCCGCCCGTCACAGCGGAGCCTGGAGTCCGGGAGCGCCGACGCACGCGTGTCACCTCACCGTGCGGCGCCGCAACATCGCGTCAACAGACCGAGCTCCTCGCAACGGCCGGTCGTCGAGACGTCGACTCCCGGCGAGCCCGCCGGTCTCGGCACCGGCCATGAGCTCCTGCCCGAACGGGAGGGAGCAGAGCTCGCGCTGACCCGCGGGCGGCGCGCCGGCGCACCGCTGTCACTCGCCTTGAACGGTGCGGCCGCGCTCGTCGCGCTCGCGGCCGCGTTGGCGGCTGGTCGGCGGCGGCGACCTGCTTCCTCCGTCTCGATCGCGGGCGCCCAGGTCGTCGAGCTGCCGCGTCCGACACTCGAGCGCCCCGCGGCCTGACGCCCACACCGGCCTTCGTATCATGGCCGTGTGCGCTACTACCTGACCACACCGATCTACTACGTGAATTCGAGCCCGCACATCGGGCATGCGTACACGACTGCGATCGGCGACATGCTCGTCCGCCATCAGCGGCAGCGCGGCGCAGAGACGTTCTTTCTCACCGGCGTCGACGAGCACGCCACCAAGGTGTGGCGCGTCGCCGAAGAGCAAGGGCTCGAGCCCCAGGAGTACGCCGACCGCATCGCCGTGCCGTGGCGCGAGCTGCCGCGACGCCTCAATGCGGACATCGACTTCTTCATCCGGACGAGCGACGAGGGCCACAAGCGCTTCGTCCGCGAGTTCCTGCAGCAGATCTACGACAACGGCGACGTCTACCAGGACGTCTACGCCGGGTTGTACTGCGTCGGCTGCGAGGCCTTCAAGACGGAGGACGAGTTGACGCCCGACGGGCTCTGCCCGGACCACCTCGTCCCGCCCGAGTGGATCGAGGAGAAGAACTGGTTCTTCCGGCTCTCCGCCTATCAGGACCGGCTGCTCGCGCTCTACGACGAACGGCCCGAGTTCGTCCGGCCCGACTTCCGCTACAACGAGGCGCGCTCGTTCATCGCCGGCGGCCTTCGCGACTTCAGCATCTCGCGCGCGGGCCAGCCGTGGGGAATCCCGCTTCCGTGGGACGAGAGCCAGGTCGCATACGTCTGGGCCGACGCGCTCGTCAACTACGTGAGCGCCCTGACGTACGCGCGCCCCGGCGAGGACCTGCGCGAGCGCTACTGGCCCGCCGTCCACCTGCTCGCCAAGGACATCCTGCGCTTCCACTGCGTCTACTGGCCGGCGATGCTCCTGTCGGCCGGGTACGAGCCGCCGAGGCAGCTCTTCGTGCACGGTTACCTGCTGCTCGACGACCGCAAGATCTCGAAATCGCTGGGTAACGTCGTCGAACCGCTCGAGCTCATCGACGTCTACGGATCCGACGCCGTTCGCTACTGGATGGCGCGCGCCATCTCGTTCGGCCAGGACGGGAGCGCCTCGATCGACGGGATCCGCGAGCGCTACGAGAACGAGCTCGCGAACGACCTCGGCAACCTCCTCTCACGTACGACGGCCATGGTCGCGCAGTACCGCTCGGGGAGCCTGCGCCGCGGCGACGCCGAGCCGCCGCTCGACTTCGAGGCGCTCGCTGCCGACGTCGCGGAGCGCCTCGATCGCTTCGACGTCACTGGTGCGCTGGACGCGATCTGGGACGGCGTGCGCGGACTCAACCAGTAC
>Ga0335083_10007603_pt1 | contig 13355 bp, 10 predicted proteins | sample Lox_Sample_42_FD_206716 | JGI IMG/M metagenome (GOLD analysis project Ga0335083, IMG submission 206716) | Soil microbial communities from Loxahatchee National Wildlife Refuge, Florida, United States - Lox_Sample_4.2 | ecosystem: Environmental > Terrestrial > Soil > Wetlands | place: USA...
CCGACGCGATCGTGGTCCCCGTCAACACCCGCTTCACCGACGAGGAAGCCGACTACGTGGTCACCGACTCCGGCGCCAAGCACGTCTTCCTGCCTGGCATGCCACTGCCCGTCGGCGAGCCGCTGGCCGTAGACGACCAGGAGCCGTCGAGCCCGGCCGCGATCTTCTACACCAGCGGCACCACCGGTTTCCCCAAGGGCGCGGTGACCACCCACGAGAACTTCCTGTCCAACGCCGAGACCTGCCGCCGCGCGCTCGTCCCGGGTTCGGGGGGGCTCGGGGGGGTGGTCCCCCCCGGAGGCAGCAGAGCCCCCGAGGGCCTGCGCACCCTGATCTCGGTCCCGCTGTTCCACGTGACCGGCTGCAACAGCCAGCTCCTGGTCGCCTTCTACGTCGGCGGCACCGCCGTGATCATGCCCGTCTTCGAGGTCGGCGCGTTCCTGACCGCGATCGCCGCGGAGCGGATCGACACCATGGTCACCGTGCCGGCCATCTACTGGCTGGCCATCAACCAGCCCGCCTTCGCCGGCACCGACATCTCCCGGGTGCGCTCGGTCTCCTACGGCGGCGCCCCGATCGCCCCCGACCTGGTCGCCCGGCTGGCCAAGGCGTTCCCGCAGGCGCGCCTGGGTAACGGCTTCGGCCTCACGGAGACCGCGAGCGTCTCAACCTTCCTACCGAACGAGTTCGTGGCTCACGCCGACTCTGTTGGCTTCCCCGCCCCCGTCTGCGACGTCCGCCTCGACGAGGTGGGCCCGGACGGCACCGGCGAACTGCTCATCCGCGGGCCGAACATCGTCGCCGGCTACTGGAACAAGCCGCAGGCCACCGCCGAGGCGTTCGTCGACGGCTGGCTGCACAGCGGCGACCTGGCCCGGATCGACGACGAGGGCCTGGTCTACCTGGTCGACCGGGTCAAGGACATGATCAACCGCGGCGGCGAGAACGTGTACTGCGTCGAGGTCGAGAACGCCCTGGCCGGCGCGCCCGGCGTCTACGAGGCCGCGGTCCTGGGCGTCCCCGACGAGATGATGGGGGAGAAGGTAGGCGCGGTCATCGTCCCGATGCCCGGCGCCGCCCTCGACGTCCCCGCCGTCCTCGGCTACCTGGGCGAGCACATCGCCGACTTCAAGGTCCCGCAGTACGTCGCGGTCAGCGCCGCCCCGCTCCCGCGCAACCCCGGCGGCAAGCTGCTCAAACGGAAGCTAAGGGAGGAAACCGACTGGGCCGCCGCCACCCGCCGCTGACCGGTATGCTGCCTTCGTAAACGTTCAGTCACAACCTGTGACGAGACGTGGGGGGCAGTGTGCGGGTCGGTCGCCTGCCGGGAGTCTTCGCGGTCCTGGTCGTCATGGTCGCTGCTGGTGCGCTCAGCGCGCAGCCCGCCGGCGCAGCCGGCCAAGTCAGCGCTGCCGGCGGGACCACGATCGGCCCGGTGCAGATCAGCACCCACCTTCACCCCTGTCACTCCCGTTCCGCCCCATCCCCTAGACGACCCGCCCACCTGGCCCCAGACGCCGATCCCTTAGCGTCCACCCGCGTCCGTCCGGGGTCGGTGTCCCCCCAGGTACCTACTTGCGTACCCGGTGGGCCCCCGACTCCGTATCGGATGCGCAGGCGCCGATGCTCATGCCCCACGTGCCACACTTTGCCCTCACGTCCCGTCCACTCACGCCTCGTTCGGAGTCGATGTGCCGCCCCCCAGCCAGTACCGAACCCCGCCGACGGCACCTGCCTGGCCTGGGTCAGCCGCTTCGGCAACTCAGGCCCCGACGCACCGGTCCGCGTCCACCGCTGGACCACCGGCGTCCCGGTCCGCCCCGGACCCGTCGACGTGGCGACCGCCCGGTGGGCGGGCCAGGTCCTGGCCATCTTGCACGGGCTGCGGATCACGCCCCGCGACCGCGGCCTGTTCCCGGTGACGAGCACCGCGACCGGCGGCCGCTGGCCGGAGCTGACCGAAGCCGCCCGCCGCAGCAAGGCCCCCTGGATCAGCCTCATGGAAGAAGCGGCCCCGGGCGCACCTATGGGACCGGACTAACCCGATCCGCTGGCTCGGGTTAACGTAGACATCGTGGTGGAAAGTCCGGCGCGGATCAGGGTGGTGGGAACGTGAAGGCTCGCACCCTGAAGCCCAGCCCGGCTAGCGACGCCGCCGCCCGCATCGTGTCCACCGCGGCCCGGTGGATCTACGAGGGCAGGCGCGTGGACATGCAGGGGCTGGCCGACGAGCTCGGCGTGTCCCGGGTGACCTTGTTCCGGCGCGTCGGCAGCCGTGAGGAGCTGATCAGCCAGGCGCTGTGGCGGCTGACCGAGCGCCTGCTGGAGATCGCCGTCGAGCGCTGGGAGGCCGAACGTCCCGAGGGCGAGCTGCATACCCCCGGCACCATCCGCCACATCAACGCGATGGTGGCCGGCTCGACCGGCCTGCGCCGGCTCCTCGATGACGAACCCGGCCTGACCATGCGCGTTCTCACCGACCCGCGCGGCAAGGTGCAGAGCGGCATCGTGGCCTTCAACGAGGTCCTGCTGCGCCAGGACATGGAAGAGTTCGGCCTGGTCACGATCATCGAGCCGAGCGCCCTGGCGTACGCGCTGGTCCGGCTGGGCGAATCCTTCCTCTACGCGGACGTGATCGCCGCGCGCAAGCCCGACGTGGAGACCGCCAACCGCCTCCAGCAAGCCATCATCGAGGGCATCCTCCCCTAGAGCCGTAAAAAAACATCCTCCCCCGGGGACGAACCCCGGGGGAGGATGCCTTCTGGCGCTTCTAGCCCACCTACACGGCGGCCTGCAGCTTGGCCAGCTCCTCCTGGACCTTGGCCTCGTGCTCGGCCTCGTCGCGCTTGGCGTCACGCGTCCGCCAGCGGCCGCGCAGCAACGGGATGCTCAGCAGGAAGAAGATGATCCCGCCGAAGCAGATCCAGTACCACGTCTTCCACTGCCCGGCGGTCTTGGCCGCAGCGTCCTGCACGTCCTTGGCGTGGGCCTGGAGGTAGGGGAAGACCTGAGGCGGCACCTTGGACAGCGCGGTCAGCTGCGCCGAGTAAGGAGCCATCTTGGTCAGGTCCGACGCGTACGGCGCGATCGTGGTCAGCTGCGCCGAGTACGGCGCGATGGTCTGCAAGTCGGACGCGTACGGAGCGACCTTCTGCAGGTCCGGCGCGACCGCGATCACGCCGTTGATGGCGGCCTTGTTGGCCGCGATCGTGGTCAGAACACTCAGGCCCTTGGCGCCGCCGCCGGCCGCGGCGATGGCCTGGTTGACCAGCGCGGGCGGGATCGAAGCCGGGTTGCTGTACTTGGCCAGCTGGGTGAACAGCGCCGGGTGGGCCTGGATCACCGCGAGCTCGGGCGCGAACTTCTGCGCGTTGGCCAGCTGCGCGCTGTCCTTCTGCGCGATGGCCAGGACATCAGGAGGGATCTTCTGCGCGGTGGCCGTCACGTTCGGCGGGATCTGCTGCGCGGCGGCGATGACGTTCGGCGGGACCTTCTGGGCGGCCGCGACCACGTCTGGGTGCGCGGTGGCGAAGGCGATCTGGCTGCTGTACTGGGTCGCGTAGGCCTGCACCTGAGCGCCGTAGTTGACCAGCGGCGTAACCGAGTTGATCACCAGCGGCAGGAACAGGTACGCGAAGAAGACCACGAACCGGATGATCAGGCCCCAGATGGCCAGGCCGGTGGCGGTGAGCGCCGGGTTGTGGGCTTCCACGGTCTCGGTGTAGCTGGCCATCCACGGGGTGTAGGCAATGCCCAGGCCGAGCGACAGCAGGGCCAGGATGAGGGCGATGTTGTAGTAGCCGGGGTGGTGGCCAGCTTGCAACAGGTAGACCACCACCATGACCGCGCCGAGCACCCCGCCGATCACCATGAACGGCTTACGCACCCGGAACCGGTCGGAGATGATCCCGACCAGGATCACCGCGATGACGTTGAAGCCCCAGTTCCAGTTGCCCAGGCCGTTGGCGTCCTTGAGCGAGAACCCGAACACGGTGGTCAGGTAGATCACGCTGAACCCGACCGAGGTGTAGTAGATCAGCAGCATGATCGACACCGCGAACGAGGAGATGATGACGTCGGGCTTCATCAGCTGGCGGAACGGATGCCGCAGCGCCGCCTCGATGTCTTCCTCGGTCAGGCCCTTGGCCCGGGCCTCGATCAGCGCGCGGTCCTGCAGGGTCACCATCAGCTGGTCGCGCAGCGCCGGGGACAGCTCCTTCAGGCCGAACAGCGCGATCAGGAACACGACCAGGCCGGCGATGCCGCAGATGCGGTACTCGTGGGTCCAGAACCGCGGGTCGTTCACCACCGCGGGGATGGTGGCCGTGCCCACCACCGAGACGATCAGGCTGCCGATCACGGGGCCGCTGGTCCAGAAGCCCATGGCCGTGGCCCGGCCCACCTGCGGAGAGAAGTCCCTGATCAGCGCGGGGGTGGCGACCAGGCAGACGCCCTCCACGAAGCCGACCACGAAGCCCTCGATGGTGAACGTCCACTTGTCGGTCGCGGCGGGCAGGATGAACGCCACGAACACCGCGGTGAACAGGAGCCCGAAGACCACCAGGTTGGCCCGGCCGAACCGGTCGGTGAGCCCGGCGAACAGCGAGCCGAACGCCCCGATCACGGCCCCGAACGCCAGCGTCAGTACGAAGAACGTGAAGGTCATGTGCAGGTTGTTGAGGATCAGCGTGGACACCGAGCCGCCGACGTACAGCTCGTAGTACAGCGTGATCGTGGCCAGCACCGTGATGGCCAGGTACATGATCCTGGGCCTGGTGTTGGGATAGTGGTCGAGCTGACGTTTGAAGAACCAGGAGGCCCATCCAGGCCGGCTTGAGACAGGCTGCGCGGCGGTCCCTGACATGCGGTCACCCCTTACCGTGGAGCACACAGGCCCAGGTCTGATTGTGAATCGAAGGTAACCCCGCAGTAGGTAACAGATCAATGATTTGTTTCATCTAGATTTCCCTACGCCGGGAATATCCTGGCCGCGGCCCGAGGCCCGTGACATCGGAAGGTAGAGTCGAGCATGGAGACCGGGCGGACCGCGGTCCGGGTGGCCATCCGGGTGCACGGCGTGGTCCAGGGCGTCGGCTTCCGCCCGTTCGTCTACACCCTGGCCACCAGCCTGGGCCTGGCCGGCCTGGTCGGCAACGACCCCGACGGCGTGTTCGCCGAGGTCGAAGGACCGGCCCCGGCCGTCGAGGAGTTCCTGCGACGGCTCGAGCGTGACGCGCCCCCGCTGGCCAGGATCGAAGACGTCAGCACCCGGGCGATCAGCCCCACCCGTTCGGGAAAATCCTTCGTCATCCAGCCCAGCACCTCCGCGGGCCCGCGCCGGACGCTGGTCTCGGCCGACACCGCGACCTGTGCCGACTGCCTCACCGAACTCAGTGACCCGGCCGACCGGCGCTACCGGTACCCCTTCATCAACTGCACCAACTGCGGCCCCCGGTTCACGATCGTTCGCGACGTCCCCTACGACCGGCCCAGCACCACGATGGCGCCGTTCGAGATGTGCGCGGCGTGCGCGGCCGAGTACCACGATCCCGCCGACCGCCGCTTCCACGCCCAGCCCGTCTGCTGCCCCGCCTGCGGCCCCCGGCTCGCCCTGGATGACAACGATCAGGACCCGATCCCGGCGGCCGCCGCGCTCCTCAAAAACGGCCAGATCCTCGCGGTCAAGGGCCTGGGCGGGTACCACCTGGCCGCCGACGCCGGTTCCGAGCCCGCCGTCGCCGCGCTCCGCGCCCGCAAGCACCGCGAGGACAAGCCGTTCGCCGTCATGGCCGCCGACCTGGCTGCCGCCCGAGACCTGGCCGAGGTCGACGACACCGCCGCCGCCCTGCTGACCAGCCCGGCCCGCCCGATCGTCCTGCTGCCGCACCGGGCAGGCGCGAACGTCGCCCCGGCCGCCGCCCCCGGCAACCGCCAGCTCGGCATCATGCTCCCGTACACCCCGCTGCACCACCTGCTCCTCGCCAGCACCCAGAGCCCCATCGTCTTGACCAGCGGGAACGTCTCCGACGAGCCGATCGCCTACCGCGACGAGGAAGCCAGGGAACGGCTCGGGAAGATCGCCGACGCGTTCCTCACCCACGACCGCGCCATCCACGTCAGGACCGACGACTCGGTGACCAGGACCTTCCGCGGCCGCCCGATGCTGATCCGCCGCTCCCGCGGCTACGTCCCCGAGCCCCTGACCCTAGACACCGGCTTCCCCCGTCCGGTGCTCGCCTGCGGGGCCGAGCTGAAGAACACGTTCTGCCTGGCGCAGGGCCGCCACGCGTTCGTCTCGCACCACGTCGGGGACCTGGAGAACGCCGAGACCCTGCGCTCGTTCACCGAGGGCATCGCGCACGTCCGCCGCCTGTTCGACATCGAGCCCCAGGTCGTCGCGCACGACCTGCACCCGGAGTACCTATCCACCAAGTACGCGCTCGGGCTAGCCGATGCCCACCCCGACCTGGACCTGGTCGGCGTGCAGCACCACCACGCCCACATCGCCTCCTGCCTGGCCGACAACGGCGAGCGCGGCCCGGTCATCGGGGTGGCCTTCGACGGCACCGGCTACGGCCCCGACGGCACCATCTGGGGCGGCGAGTTCCTGCTCGCCGACCTGGCCGGGTACGAACGCGGCGGCCACCTCGCCCCGGTCCCGATGCCAGGCGGCGCGGCCGCGATCCGCCAGCCCTGGCGGATGGCCGCCGCCTACCTGGGGGACGACGCGCCAGAAGTAGCCGAGCGTCACGCCGACCGCTGGGCGGCCGTGACCGCGATGGCCAGCAAGGGCGTGAACTCCCCGCTGACCTCCAGCGCGGGCCGCCTGTTCGACGCCGCGGCCGCCCTGCTCGGCGTGCGCGACACGATCAACTACGAGGGCCAGGCCGCCATCGAGCTCGAGCAGCTCGCCGATCCCAGGGAGCCGGCCGAGGCGGAAGCGTACCCAGCCGGGCTCGAAACCGGCTCAGGTCCGTTCCAAGCGCGCGGGTCCGATCTCCTGCACGCCCTCCTAGCGGAACGAACGACTGGCGTCCCCGCCCCGGTCATCGCCGCCCGCTTCCACCACGGCGTCGCCGCCCTGATCGAGGCGGGTTGCCTGCACCTACGCGACCAGCACGGCCTGGGCACGGTCGCCCTGTCCGGCGGTGTCTTCCAGAACACGTTCCTGCTCAACGCCGCCGTCACCCGCCTGGAAGCCCGCGGCTTCCGCGTCCTGCTGCACTCCCAGGTCCCCTGCAACGACGGCGGCATCAGCCTCGGCCAGGCTGTAGTCGCCAGCCAGACGGACTCCGCCAGCCAGACGGACTCCGCCAGCCAGACGGACTCGGTGGCCCCCCAGGTACGTTCTTAGGTACCCGGGGGGCCACCGACTCCGCGAGCGCGCCCGCCTAGCAAATCCTCGGCAGCGGGTCCCCCACCAGTAGGTCCACGATCCGGGTCCCGCCGAACTGGGTCTTGATCTGCACGATCCCCGGCTGCTCGGCCCGGACGTGCCCGATCACCGCCGCCTGCTCGCCGAGCGGGTGCGCGCGCAGCGCGGCCACCGCGCGGTCCGCGTCCGCACCCGGCACCACCGCGACCAGCCGGCCCTCGCAGGCCACGTACATCGGGTCGATGCCGAGCAGCTCGGACGCGCCGCGGACCTCGTCCCTGACCGGGATGTCGTCCTCGTGCACCAGCACGCCGACGTCGGCCGCCTTGGCGATCTCGTTGAGGATGGTGGCCACCCCGCCGCGGGTCGCGTCGCGCATCGCCCGCACCCCCGGCACCGCCCCGAGCAGCCCGGCCACCAGGCCGTTCAGCGGGGCGGTGTCCGAGGTGATGTCCGCCTCGATGTCCAGCTCGCCGCGGGCCAGCATGATCGTGATGCCGTGGTCGCCGATCGGCCCGGACACCACGATGGCGTCGCCCGCCTGGGCGTGGGCCACCCCGAGAACGACGTCGCGTTCAAGGACGCCGACGCCGGCCGTGTTGATGTAGCAGCCGTCGGCCTTGCCCTTCTGCACCACCTTGGTGTCGCCGGTGACCACGTGTACCCCGGCCGCCGCGGCCGCGGCCTTCATCGACCCGGTGATCCGCTGGAGGTCGGCGACCGGGAAGCCTTCCTCCAGGATGAACCCGGCCGACAGGTACAGCGGCCTGGCCCCGGACACCGCCAGGTCGTTGACGGTGCCGTTGACGGCCAGGTCGCCGATGTCGCCGCCGGGGAAGAACAGCGGGGACACCACGTAGGAGTCGGTGGTGAACGCGATCCTGGCCCCGCCCACCGCCAGCTGGGCCGCGTCCTCCAGCGGCTCGAGCAGCGGGTTGCGGAACGCCCCGAGGAAGACCGCCTCGATCAGGGTGTGCGTCGCCTTGCCGCCCGCGCCGTGCGACATGGTGACGCGCTCTTCCCTGACCTTGGGGCGGCGCCGTCGCGCGCGGTCGATCCGGTCCAGCACCTGCTGTTCCCGGTCGGCCAGCGGCAGCTGGCGCCGCCCCTCGGCGGCGAGGCCCTCGCTCGACTGCTCGGATTCGGCAAGGGCCTCGTCGATCCAGCTCCGGCTCATGACCTGGCCGTCCCCGTCGCCTCGGCGACCCGGGTCCGGTTCATCCGGCCGAAGTTGTAGTACGCCGCGCAGGCGCCCTCGGGCGACACCATGCAGGTGCCGATCGGGGTCTCCGGGGTGCACGCGGTGCCGAACACCTTGCACTCCCACGGCTTCAGCACGCCCTTGAGCACCTCTCCGCACTGGCAGGCCTTGGGGTCGGCCACCCGCACGCCGGGCACCGAGAACACCCGCTCGGCGTCCATGGCGGCGTACTTCTCCTTGACCTGGAGCGCCGAGTGGGAGATGAAGCCGAGGCCGCGCCACTCGAAGTAGGGCCGCAGCGCCATCGTCTCGCCGATGGCCTTGAGCGCGACCGGGTTGCCGTTCCACGGCACCACCCGGGAGTACTGGTTCTCCACCTCGGCCCGGCCCTGCGACAGCTGGAGCATGAGCATGTAGATGGACTGGAGGATGTCAAGCGGCTCGAACCCGGCCACCACCACCGGCTTGCCGTACTGCCTGGCGATGAACTCGTACGGCCGGCAGCCGATCACGGTGGACACGTGGCCCGGGCCCAGGAAGCCGTCGAGCCGCAGGTCGGGGGAGTCCAGGATGGCCTTGATGGCGGGCACGATCGTGACGTGGTTGCAGAACACCGAGAAGTTCGTCAGCCCCTCGGCGGCCGCCCTGATCATTGTCATCGCGGTGGACGGCGCGGTCGTCTCGAACCCGATGGCCATGAACACGACCTGCTTGTCCGGGTTCTGCCGGGCCAGTTTCAGCGAGTCGAGCGGGGAGTACACCATCTTGATGTTGGTGCCCTCGGCGTTGGCGTCGAAGAACGAGCCGCCGCTGCCCGGCACCCGCATCATGTCGCCGAACGACGTCATGATCACATCCGGCTGCGAGGCCAGGTGGATCGCGTCGTCCACCCGCCCCATCGGGATCACGCAGACCGGGCAGCCGGGCCCGTGCACCAGCGTGACCGACTCCGGCAGGTAGTCCTCCAGGCCGTGCTTGTAGATCGTATGGGTGTGCCCGCCGCACACCTCCATCAGCTTGTACTGGCGCCCCGGCTCGCACAGCGCCGCGATCTTCGCGGCCAGCGCGTGGGCCTTGTCGGCGTCTCGGAATTCGTCGACGAACCGCATCGTTCCCCCACGCTCCTCTACTCGACCAGTGGTTCCTATTCGATCAGTGATTCCCGCAAGGCCACGAGCTCGTCCTCGTAGGCCTGCCCGACCCCCTCCAGGTACTGGAGGGTGGCGGCCGCCTCCTTCTCGTCGATCTTCGACAGGGCGAAGCCGACGTGGATCAGTACCCACTCGCCGGGGGCCGGCGGGTCGTCGGAGAGCAGGCCGATGTTGATCATCCGCCGGACTCCGCTCACGTTCACCTTGGCCAGGTCGGGCTGCTCCGGATGGAGCTCGATGACCTCACCGGGTATGCCGAGGCACATGGCTCATCTCCTCTGCCGTCAGTTCCCAGAGCACCTGGTAGATCGTGGTCTGCGCCTCCTGGATCCGGTGCACAGAGGACGACGGCACCACGAACAGGTAGTCGATGCTGTCCAGCTCGGCCATCCGGCCGCCGTCGTAGCCCGCCAGCCCGATGGTGAGCATGCCCCGGCGGCTCGCCTCGTCGAACGCCCGCAGCAGGTTGTCTGAGTTCCCGCTGGTGGACAGCCCGACCGCGATATCGTCCCGGCCGCCGAACGCGGCCAGCGGCCGGGCGAACACCACGTCCACCCCGACGTCGTTGCACAGCGCGGTGACCACCGAGGTGTCATTGGCCAGCCCGAACGCGGGCAGCGGCGGATACTCCTCGCCGCGAGTCCCCCCGCCCCCCGGGTCGCCCCCACCCCCCGCGCCAGCGACCGGCGCCAGGAACAGCGTGGCCAGCTGAGCGGCATCGGTCGCACTGCCGCCGTTGCCGAACGCGAACAGCCGCCCGCCCGCCGCGAACCGGGCCGCCATCTCCCGCGCGCACGCCTCGATCCGCGCCCCGTCCCGCGCGGCGACCGCCCGCCGCAGCTCGCCGATCTCGGCCGCCTTGGCCACCGTCGACGCCCGGACCTGATCGAGTACGGTCGTCAGGTCACCGGTATCGGCGTACAGGAACGGGTACAGCGCTTCCAGGTCGTCACTCATGCGGTGCCGTCCCTCCGGCCACCACGGCTATCGCTTCCCGTGCGTGCACCAGGATGGTGTCGCCCACCCCGGCGCTGACCAGGGCCACGCTGACGGTTTCCGCACCCGCCCCGGTGTCGACGACGGCCATCTGGTCCCCGAGCAGCCTGACGATCCGGACCTCGACCGCCTGGTCCGAGCAGGTGATACAGACGTCCCCGATGCATTCGGGCAGTTCGCTCATGTGACCACCCCGTCGCTCATGTGACCACCCCGGGTCCGAGTACCCCCGGCTGCTCGAAGAACACGTGTACCAGTTCCCAGAGCACGTGGTACATCGTCACGTGCATCTCCTTGACCACGCGGGGATCGGCGGAACCCGCCATCAGCACGTGGTCGGCTACCTTGCCGGCCTGCTGGTTCCCGTCGACCCGGAGACCGCCGACGAGGGCGACGGTCAGCAGGCCCAGTTCGCGGGCCGTCTCCAGCCCGGCCATCACGCTGGGGCTGTCGCCGTCGGCCGCGATGCCCATCGCGATGTCGGTCGGCCTAGCCAGGTACCTGAGCTGGTGCGTGAAGATCTCGGCGATGCCGTCGCGTTCGGCGATCCCGGTGACGGTGGCCGCGTCGGCGGTCAGCGAGATGGCCGGCAGCGCGCGCTTGCCCACGATGACCGGGTGGACGAACTCGACCGCGACGTGCTGCGCGTCGGCGCTCGGGCCGCCGGTGCCGAACACCATGAGCCGGCCGCCCTGATGGAACCGCACCGCCATGGCGTGGCAGGCCGCGGCCACCGCGTCCGCCTGGCCGGCCAGGTCGTCCGCGGCCCCGTCGCGCAGCCCGAACAGCCGCCGCGCCTTCGCGCCGGGATCAGCGTGCGCCTGATCGGCCTGCGCCGTCATGCAGCCACCGTAGGACACATGTGTATAGCAGTCCAGTAGCCGATACGACACATCTGGTCATGTGCTACCAAACCAGCCCAGAGTCCAGTTCAGTGCACTGTATAAGCCACCAGTTGCGGGTTGCCGCCGCCGCCCGCGGCCGACGTCTTGGGGCCGCCCGCCGGGACCAGCACGGTATTGCCGAAGACGGCGATGGGGGCGTTCGTCGACGTCGGCAGCTGGTGCCGGTAGACGACCGCGCCCGTGCTCCGGTCGAGGGCGACCAGGACGCCGTTGTAGAGCGTGGTGAAGACCAGGTCGCCGGAGACCGTGGCCGCGCCGAGCGGCATCGAGGAGAATGTGGTGTCCCATTCGACCTTGCCGTCGGCCAGGCTGAGCGCCTCCACCTCGCCGGTTGCCGGCCCGGCGGCCTTGTTGCCGGTGACCGAGTCCTTACTGGTGTAGGTGATCGGAAGGTCGATGGTGGCCGCGTAGACGCTGCCGTCCGCCACCGCCACGTCCGACAGGATGCCGCCCAGCGCCCCGGGCTCCACGGTGTACGGGTACGTGACCGTGACCTGGTGCGACAGCGCGAGCCGGGAGTCGTTGTCGTGCCCGTTGTGCGCGCCGACCGGCGTCTTCCACAGCAGCGCGCCGGTCCGTGCGCTCAGCGCGTAGACGTACCCCACCTTCCCGCTGGCGATGACCGCGGGCTTCCCGCCGATGACCGCCGAGACGGGCGACCCCTGGAGGTCGTGGTCCTGGAAGTCGTCAGGAACGGCCTGGTAGTACCAGCGCAGCTTGCCGGTCGCCGCGTCCAGGTTCACCGCGCTGTCGCTGTAGAGCTGCCGGGACGGATGGGCGATGGCCTGGCCGATGCTCTGGTAGGGGTTGCCGATGCCGAACGTCACCGAGCCGTCGCTCCCGACCAGCGGCGGCTCCCAGGCGCCGCCGGAGCCGAGACCGAGGGCCCGCACGCCCGCCCCCTGCCCGATGACCGTGTTGAATGTCCACAGCCGGCGCCCGGTCGACGCGTTCAGCGCCATCAGCACCCCGCCGCCCGGTCCCGAGCCGTAGGCGCTGGCCAGGTAGACCCGCCCGTCCGCCACCTGCGGCTGGATCTCGAACGCCCCCTGGCTGGGAGCCAGCAGGCTGCCGTCCACCCACCTGGTCGCGCCGGTCGCCGCGTTGAGCGCGAACACCGAGGTCGACGAGTCCCCGTACACGGTGCCATCCGCGACCGCCACCCCGTCTGGACCAGGCCCGCTCGTCTCCGGGACGTTGACCGGGTACTCCCACTTCAGCTTGCCCGTGGCGAGGGACAGCGCGTACACGTTGGCGTCCTCGTCCTGGAGGTACACGACGCCGTTTTGCACGACCGGCGGCGCGGTCAGCGATCCGATCCCCGAGACCCCGGCCGCGGCCGGCCCCGACAGCTTGAACGCCCACGCTTCCCGCAGCCCGGACACGTTCGCCGCCGAGATCACCGAGTCAGGCCCGACCCTGCTGTTGCCGATGTCGCCGTTCGGATCCGGCCACGCCCCAGCCGGCACCGCCGCCCCCGGAAACGCCGTACTAACCGGCGCCGCACTCCCGCCCCCGCACCCCGCCACCAGCCCCACCACCGCCACCAGTCCCACCACCGCGACCAGCCCGGCCACCGGCACGAGCCCCCGTCCCCCCAGCCGTGCGCTGCCACTCGCCATCCGGGCCCGTGCGCTGCCACTCGCCATCCGGGCCCGTGCGCTGCCACTCGCCATCCGGGCCCGTGCGCTGCCAGCTGACTTCGCCCTCATCCGGCCCACCGCCTC
>Ga0335083_10007604_pt1 | contig 13354 bp, 12 predicted proteins | sample Lox_Sample_42_FD_206716 | JGI IMG/M metagenome (GOLD analysis project Ga0335083, IMG submission 206716) | Soil microbial communities from Loxahatchee National Wildlife Refuge, Florida, United States - Lox_Sample_4.2 | ecosystem: Environmental > Terrestrial > Soil > Wetlands | place: USA...
TTTACTGTCTCGCTTAAATATTGGGTTCCCGCCTCGCGCAGGGACTCAATTGCGGCACGTACGTAGCAACGGCTTGCAAAACCAATGATGGCCAAAATAGATGATGTTATGTACATACCTTGAGATGTATGTAAAGAAAGCCATGCAGGACATCGAATCCAAGATTCAGTGGGTTCCTCACTTTATAGAGATAAACTTTTCGACCATCGCAGCAGGCGCCAGCCACTCACGCATACCATGCATGTGATGAGACGATTCTATTTTGCAAGTAAACAAGGCGCGAACCTTAAAATGCAGTCGGTCATCACTCGACTAGCATTGGAGCCATAAAGATAGTGACTTCTCCCCCACCTCCTGCAATTGCTTCATGCGGAAGCAAGCGTCGCTCCCTCATCAATTTCTTGTCGCTTGATCCGCTAGCAAGTTCTCTGACAATGCTCCTCGAAAACGAGACGGCTTCGTCAAAGTCCCCCGTCCCCGCAAAAGAAGACGAAAAAGAGGGTTCAAGTGAACCAAACGGGGCGACAGCCTCACCGGCAGTCTTATCCGATGGTCTAATCGGGCCGGCGGAAGCCTCTAAAAGACTGAATGGATCTCAGGACACTGTTAAATTGACCGAAGCGGACGAGACAGCGCTGCATTCCCACTTTCCGCCCGTTCCGACACACTACTCCTCCTTTGCAAAATACTTTTACCGCATTCTTTCCTTCTTCCTCTCCATCATATTCCTATCATACAACATTATCATCGCCTTGTTTCACACCGTCCCATCACTCGGCTGGGTCCTCCTGTCATGGCTCCAATTCAAGGACCCCAACCGCCGTCGTCCCTTCTACGAGCTCGAGAAAAGCAGACGGAAATCCCCGACAGGGAAACTCAAATGTGACGTCGGTTATTATGCAAAGCTCGTAGGTCTCGATACTGAGGAGTTCAACATTGAAACGGAAGATGGGTTTATCTTGACCGTCCAGCACATCGTTGACCAAAGACCTGGTGCGGTACACTGGAGACGTAAACGCCCGTTGACGCCTCTCTGATATAGAGGCAAATACCCCGTATTGTTGATCCCCGGATTAATGCAGTCTTCGGGCGCATTTTGTGTCAATGACGACAACTCATTAGCATTTTTCCTCTGTAAAAGTGGATATGATGTCTGGCTAGGGAATGTTCGAGGATATTTTAAACCGCAACACAAGACCCTTAAATCTTCCGACCCGGCATTCTGGGCATGGAATTTACGACACTTGGCCAACCTTGATATCCCCGCTCTCGTCGCCTTTATCCGTCTCCAAACCTCCCGCCATAAAGTCTCTCTCTCGTCTACCTCCGGCTTACAGTAGATTGCCCTCATCGCGCACTCCCAGGGAACAGCCGTGACCTTTTTGGCGCTGCAAAAAGACCAGTCTCCACAATTGGGCGATTCGATATCATGTTTTATCGCGCTTGCCCCCGCTGTCTTTGCCGGCCCCCACCTTCGAAAACCTCAATTCTTCTTTGTAAGAATCATGTCTGCACGTCTTTACCGCGCCGTTTTCGGTGTCCATAGCTTTATCCCACTGATGATGGTGATTCATCGGTTTATGCCCGGTAGCGTTTATGGATGGCTTGGATACCGTGTGTTCAGTTACTTGTTTTCCTGGACGGATTTACGATGGGAACGCCGCCTGCGTAACCGATTTTTTCAATTTTCTCCTGTATATGTGAGTGCAGAATGCATGAGATGGTGGCTTGGAAGGGGTATTCCCTCCCTCCCTCCCTCCCCACCTTCGTGCGAAGCGTCAGCTAACATTGATGAGACGGTTTTGCAAGGAAAAAGTGTATTTTAAATGAGGAGAATATGTGGTATAATTCACAGATGCCTCCGATCTCTCTTTTCATCGGGGGCCAAGATAAACTTGTCGACGGCCAAAAGTTAGTGGATCGACTGCGCGACACGGAATCCCATGTCACACTGCTGAGAACGCAGATTGATGAAGATTATGAGCATTTGGATTGTATTTGGAGTTTGGATTGTATCGATAGGATTGCGCGGAATATTTGCATAGATATCTGGACAACGGTGGGGGTGGATGATGTCATTGCCCCGGAATGCTGTACGAATGACGAGAGGGGGTCGAAAATGAAAAAGGATATCGCTGGGTAGAATGCGATGCTTACGAAAAAGGGCTAATAAAGTTTGCCAAGGCTGTGACGGCAGAGCAGGACCATTCGGGACAAATACGCAGGTTTCCTCTCGGTCATCCGGATGCCCTGTCCCGGGTATCTGGATTGATTCGGCGGACCGAAGGGCAACTGCGACATTAAAAAAAAAAAAAGGGAATGTGAGCAAAATAGCTACGTATGCTACTTGTTCAAGAGAAGGATAGTTTCAGTGTTGACGTAGATTATGATATACTCTCAAATTACCCAAGATGTGCATTAGGAAGAACCCTTTCTTCCACGATTCTGAAAGTATCAATCTCATCAAACATAACTACAGAAAATCGACTCCAATGCAAACTCGCCTCTAAAAACGCTAATGCTAATGATAAATATCCGAAAAGGAACGAGAAAACTTGCGCGCTCAAGCTTTAATTTTAGCACCTCCAAACCACCCACCCCACGAACTCCCAGCACTGTTAATACTCCCCGCGGTGCTCTTAGAAGGCGTCTTCTCCACCTGGTCCGTCTTCACAACCAACTTTAATTCCCGCAGTGAGCCATTGGCACTCGGACTCGCAGGCGGATCTCGACTTGGACTGGGTACCCGACGAGAGCTTTCAGAGAGTTTGCCACGGAGATCAAAGAGTGCGGTGCGGGTTCGCGATAGTTCGGTTTCTGTGGTGGAAAGTTGGGCTTGCAGGAGAGCATTGGCTTGACGTTCTTGATTTAACATGTGTTGTGTTTCAGAGAGTTGTGCGCGGAGATCAGCGTGGATCGAATCGCTGTCCGAGGGATACTTTGTTATCGACGATGACGGGGATGATAGGTTAGATTGGGAAAACAGGATTTCGGAAATCTCGTCGGAAAGAGAGAGGGTTGAATTGGCGTGCGGGATCGCAAGATCGTCAATGGAATTGCTGCTCGTCGTTTGTGACGATGGCGTCATGACCTCAGCGACTTTGGTCAACATCTCCCGTAACTTGACATTCTCCAACTTCAGTTGATCTCGTTCCCGTTCACTGTCCCCCACACGCCGCTGAACTTCCCCTAGTACCCTCACCAACTCCTCGATTTGTCCATGTAATGCCCTCTCATTATCCGAGGTGCCTTTGACATTTGCGGCCGAGGCGGTCCGTGACATTAGCGTCCCCTCCGTCTGAACACGCAACAACGTCGGTTTCTCACCATCAGGACCATCCTGGGGACTCGATGACGAGGTAAAGCTCGCGCGGGAAAGGGAACGCAACATGGGCGGGGCGACGAGATTAGTCGTGTCAACCGTCAACTGACTCGCCGTCGCCTTCAACTTGCCAAAGAAACGACCAACCACAGCTTGCATTTCGCCGCCAGCCATTTTCTTTTCGCCTAGTTTGGACACTCTAGCTTGATACTCCGCGTCTAGTTCGGCTAATCTCTCGTTGGGGACAAGCGTTTTAAACTCCCCTCCTGCAAGGCCGATCAAGGTATTTGCTTCAACTTCTGTCCACAGCTCCTTTGACAGCAAGAGTTTGAGGCCATCTTCCATTTCGGTGAGTTCGAGGAGAGTATCTTGTTTGAGTCTCATAAGGGCTAGACCGATGCGGATCATGGTGTATCCTCCATTTGTACCTTCCATCATAAGGAGATCCCAGATTCGGAGGAGAGAGTCGAGGGGTGCTCCTGTGACGGCGAACATTGACAGAAACCACTGAGGGGCGTATAGTTGGGTTGTTAGGCCCATGGACTCAAGATGTGTTGAGAGGGTGGGGAATTGCTCGGTTAGGATAGTGTTGAAGGAGTGGATCAGTGCCAGGAGACCCGGGAAATTGGGCGTGTAGAGAGTTCGTAGAGAGTATCCTGTTGGTGCGTTCGTCGTGGGTTGAGACATGAGAACGGTGAGGAGCGTAAATGCCTCCGCCGGGGTGGAAGTCTGCATCAACAGCGGACCAGCCAAGAACCCAAGTCTCCAAGTTAGTCAGGCCTCTTTTAAATGGCGAGATACCCCTGACAATATCCAACTGTATTATCCCAAACACTATACCCTCCCAAGACCCCTCTTAATCCCCTTTGTCCACGCCCATCCTGTTCCTTGAACATTTCGACATCAGGCCACGTCCGATTCAAGTCCCGTCCAATATCCTTATCCCATCCCCCGATCCCTCCCCCCTCCAATCGCGTATAAATATTTGTCATTTCTGCAGCGTATTCGGGTGTGATCCCAGCCATGGCCATCCACACTACTCGTCGCAGGACAGAAGGCACACCGCCATCGCGTATTTTGTGAAAGAGGAATACGGGCATGGTACGATGGACCAGGGTGTAATTCCGCACGACATTGGCCCAGAAGTCATGGATCGTCATAGGTGGAGGAGACGGCAAACAGGATTCTCGAGGAAGTCTTTCTGGTGTTGATTCAAGGATCTTTCGAAGCGTCGTTAATCTCGGCTTTCGCGGTTTCCCGTCTGCTTCATCCACCTGCGACCGTTATTAGCCCCGACAGGGCAAGCTGGTCGTGTACCAATTCTGGGCTTTCAACGTCACCCGACTGATCCCAGACTTCATCCGCACCTTCCTCATCACTTAAATCGACACTCTCATAATGTTCCTCGCGCTCGGGACTGAAGAGTTCATCGGCATCCCGACTCGCTCTATCGGACAGAGGCGGCGTCAACGGAACGCCGACATCGCCACAGGCCGTGGGAATAGGCAACACATCGCTTCCAAGCATCACCGTCCTGCGTGACTTCTTAATCTCCTTTAAACTCTGGACCTGCAGAGCCATCGTACCGTTACTGTCCGCGGTCGTCGCGGTTGTTTATAGTTGGTTGGTCGGGGGGATGGGAGTTTGAAGCGAGTGACTTGCCGATGAGACAAGCTGGCTAGGCAATGCCCGTAATGAACGAGTGTGAAACGCAGCAAACGCAAGCCAACGAAATAAGGTAAGTGAATGTGAACCAACCTCTGTGAGGTGGACCGTGGGGGAGATTGCCCGCTCAGGGGGAAGCAATCGAGTTTCATGTCAAAGCACCAGAAGGTCAATTTTAATCTGTCACAAAAAGGGGGGGCCGACCATGCCCAACCAACGATCCCGCGCACTGCGGTTACCCCTGAAATCACGTGATACAATTTAATTTACTGACCTTGAATCCTCGACCGCTTTCATCTCGTATTGTTCGCCGGGGAGATTATTTCACATTTACTTGTCGTTTATGCAAACTCAATCTCGACCGCGGCAAGTCGGGGCAGGTGTGCCAAGCTCCGAGGTGAGCAAACACGCTGGTCTCTAACGCGATACCTCCTTATGTGGCCTGTGTTCAACGGTTCGAAAGGGAGGGCGGGATTCAGATCGACGCCCCACTGTCGGTGTGGCGGAGATCACGCAAGACAGGTGTACCGAGTTCACAAACCAAACAGTTCCGACAACACAGTTTACCAAGTCAAGGGAAAATGGGATTATTATTCGCCAAACACTACTTCTATCCGGCCCCAACGCGAAATTCTCTTCCGGTTCCCGGTTTTTGCCTTTTTGGTGTGTCTAAAACTTTTCCCAACCAAGTCTAAAAACGCTAGCAAAACACGAACGCTCTAGCAAAAAAAGACAGATAAGACGTAATTTTGAACGTAATTTTGAACCGTCATCCTACTCATTAGAGACAACTCAATTCACCTTTTGCCTTGAGGCAGAAGATCAATTCTGCGCGTTACAACGTAGACATTTCTTCCCAATGATCGCAGCGGCACCGCACCTCCAACATGCCGTACAAGGTTGGCGAAGTTTGCGAAGCAGACTCATTTCGCCCTCCCTCTGAAAACGAATCGTGTAAGACTGACCTTGAATTCTTGTATCGACGTGTAGGAGAGAGAACGAGATGGTGTTTTTGATAACTCGAGGAAAAGCGGAAATTTCTTAGAATTTATAGGACCACATGTTGCAAACTCGTTGGGGGCAAAATCTTAGCGCCTGAGTCAGGTGCGCACAGTCCCTTGTAAAATCCAGTAGAATGGGATGCCCGAGGAATTGTCCCCCCTTCCAAATGTCTGTGCGTCTTTGTCCCAACTTAGAGCGTGACTCAGGCGATAATCATGAGCACAGAAAAAAACAAGCGGTATGAAGTTAATTTTCCCTAAACGAGGTGGATCCGATGGGGGAGCCGCAATGGAACGCCTTCGGCGCAACGAACGCCTCGAATCGGAGAATAGTGATTACTGATAGATGACATTTTTGAAATTTCCGTTATTAGACTATTAGATGATACATTGACGGTTCACTAGTCCGACAAAGCAGAGCCAACCCTGTTGGAGCTAAAATGACAGGCGGAATAAAGGACTCAAATGAGATAGCCAAATACTCGCTTGGCGTAGAAATGTCACTTGTATCTCGCGTTGATATCCATGTCCAACCTCCTCCGTTTAGCCTTGATGAAATAAAACCACGGTACAGCAACCCAGGCAACAACCGCCTCAAAAATCAATGCTCTCGTCATATTCTCAGGCGGATCTCCCACTCCAACATCATCTCTCAAGGCATTCATAATAATAATAAAGAGCCCTCCCACCAATTGACCTCCAATCCAATAAATCGAAGCACTCACCTCTGGCGGCACAGGATGCGAAAGTTCGACACTCAACTCGAGGGCAAGCGGTAAAAGCGAAAAAGAGGCAGCGCCGAGAACACCGCACAGGACACAAATGCCAGCGTAGGCATTGGCCCGGATAACCCAGATGAAGGCGAGGTAACAGATTGACACCAGGATGAGGAGGATCCGGGCTACGGGAAGGAAAACGTGGAAACGGTCTACGAGAGGGGAGACAACTGCTGCGACGACGAGCCCTGTTATGATGAGGACTGCGCCTGCAATGCCGGCGTCGTTGTCGCTGTAACCATATGGACTTAGGATTTGTTGGAGGAGAGTTGTGAAGGCGTTGAAAAAGCCTAAATAAACCGCGAACTCGCCCCCGTCAGATAACTATAAGCACGTGGAGGTACGGGAATGAAGAGGAACCAATAGTTCCGGTTTTTGGTCAACGCACGAAGGGATTCGGTAAGACGGAGTTTCTGTTCGGCGTTTGATGGGGCGGGTGGACTCGGGGGTATACTCGGCGTAAATAGAGCGAGGATATTAATCACTGATGCAATAATCGCAAAGTAAAGTAACTTCCTGTCAGCATAATTTCCCATTGGATCGAACCATGCTGGGGATATCGCTGGCATTCTGGGCGAGAAAGGGATTCACAAGTTGTCCTACTGCCGCGCCAATCGCATTTGCCAGACTCATTAACGCCGTTGCACTTACACGAGATTGTGCGGTGAACCATTTATCGCTGTAATGCGTGGGCACGTTCAGGAAGAAGGGTTGTCCTGCTCCACTGACAATTTGTCCCAACATCACCACACCAAAGGGTGTCGAGGGAGCTCTCGCGCCCGCGTATTTAAGCCATGCTCCAACGATCGTAAAAATGGCCCCCATGACAAGCTGCAAAGTCAGGACTTCTCGAGCAAATGGGAGGGTACTCCTGTGCGAACGCCCCGATGGTAGTAAATGTACGCTGTCAATGGGGAAACGACGCAATACACAAACAGCACAACGGTCGAAAGCCAATTAACCGGTGTGGTCGAAGACAGCCCGAAGAAATCCCGAGTTAGCCCAGCAACAGGAGCAAACGAAATCCAACTGCCCAAAAACGTAAGAAATTTCTCGGGGGTTGCAAAAGGCTGGAGGGATACCTCCATGAAGACACAATGTTCAGGAGCATGATAATCGCCACGCCAATCCATCGTCTCTTGTACACCTTGTACACTGTCCCTGAATCCACAACAGTGAGTTCCTCCATAGCCCCACCCATCTCCGACACCGGCGAATCGATTCGTGTTGAGTTCTCCAGCGACCGAGAGCTTAGCGCGACGAATCTATCCTTAATCGCCATTGTCTTAATCCTTCGACACTCTCTGCTTTCTAAGGACGCATGAGGCTTATGGACAGCTCCTTCTCGTCCCAGAAGGGTTTGAACGAGAAAATAAGGACGATGGGGTTGACGAATGACGTAAGGGTAAGGGACGGGAGAGGGCAATTAAACAGCGTTGCTTCCACGAATTTGTGGCGTCTCAAGCGAATGCCAACTTTAACTAGGGAACTGTGGAAGATATAAACACCTGCAAGTACAAACCGTCGAGAAATATCGAGTCAGATGGTGCGTATATCCTGAACCAAGGACATTCTCCTCTGATGCTTGACCGTCTGTGAATCGTGATAAGGCGTTCTTTCATATGCAATTACATACTGACTTAGATAGTTCAGTAAATATTCATTTTAGCGTAAAATCAAATTTTGTCTCCCTTGGGATGGACGAGACGCGGCGAAAGGGAACTCCAGAAATATCACCCCAATCGTAGTAAGCGACTCCCGGGTATCGACTCCCGAGATTGCTTCTTAAAACAAGTTTTTCTCTAATTCCGTTCAAAATTGAAACGTTCACTTTTGAGAGATTTTCGCGATATTAGCACATCTCAGGTCGGTTGATCATATTCAGACCGCTCCTTGAGGTGTTTGTTTCTCGGCCTGCTTCTATCAAATTCTACGACGTACTAATTTGTGCAAGTCCGATTGATGTTGACTTACAGAATTTTCTACCACTCTGTCGGAGAGTCATTTCGCGGATCGAAAGGATACCTTGTTATTTCAGGATCCCCTGCAACTGCGGACCTGAAACGAAAGTCGGAAATAGCATCTCAGTACTGTGGGGGTTATGAATGCTTGCAGTACGTAATAACAACCCTTGTTTTCAGCACGTTTTGATAACCTGCAGGCGAAATGCTATGAGTATTTTTCTCCGATTGCATTGATGCCGATTTCGGTCTTACTTCAAAGGTTGGCTACCTGTGCTTGACTTCACTAACGTTGGATTTCGCGGACGAACGGGGCCAAACACAACTGGTCCAATCGACGGATGGTACTTTCTAATACGTTCACATCTCCTGGGGTTTCTTCGTGAGCCTACCCTTTCATAGCACAACTGGAATGCAAGATTGACAAGTAATTATCTTGACAGCAATTGAAACTATCATACCGATGAAGCGCTATGGTACATAAGCTATGGACGCAATGACCACGATGCAACTCAAATGCCAAAGACCTAGAAGTCAGCAAAAGTGTTGAAGAATAGGATATACCCCCTTCAACTTGACAATCAAAGCCCATTCTTCCTTGGTCACTTCATCTTTGATGGCGGGAAGTTTAAGTGTGTCGATCGAATGCCGGCTGATGTGACTGTACAAAAGATCCTTCTCATCGATATGACGACCGAATAATTGCTGAGTCGCACCCTCAATACGCACAGCCACACCAGCTCCTGACTGACCCTTCTTCACAACATCAATCGACTTATGATTCTGCTCAATCGAGACACTACCCGCAATCAGCTTTGCCAGGAACTGGGAAAGTGAATAAAGTACATCTTTCCCAAAGAATAAATGGCTTTTTCCTTTGTAATTTCATTGACTTTGACAGCAGCAATCGGCGTCCCAACACGAATACTCCCTTCCACCACATCAACGCCAAGAATAATCGGATCTCTCGACCGGAAAATTTGAATGATTCGCAGCACGCAAGGGAACACGGCGCTTCCAGCAGCTTCCTTTCTCTTGAGTTCGAGTAGTTCCTTTTGATAGGCGGCGAAACTGTCAAAAAGGTGGTAAATAATGTTTGCGCTGAAAATCTTAACGCCCATTTCTGCGGCGGTTTCCTCTGCGTCTTTGTCGATTTTGACGTCGAAGCATAGGAGCACGGCGAATTCGGGGGCTCGATCGACCATGATTGCGCAACGCATGACATCCTTCTTATGCACAGGACCAATATTAATCCCAGCAACCTAAACCACAAGCAGAATTAGAGGGAGAAACGAGGGAGGCGGGATACAGGGATCTTGGATGTTTTTAAGAATTCAAGGAGAGCCTCGAGGGATCCAAGGGTAGAAGCCTGCACGAACACACCCTTCGATACACTTCTCACACGATCATATAACCCCTGCAGATCCTCCATCACCTCATCCGCCAAATCCTCTTCATCATCGTCAGGCCCAATAACTAGCAACCTACTCCCGGCAATCGCATTCGTCAATCCCTGAGCACTGATCTTCACGCCCAACGCTGCCTTGACCTCCTTATGATGCACATACTGCGACTTGACACGCATCTCCCGCAGCGGCTCAGGCGTCAAAAGGGCGCGGATGTTGGTGATAATCGGGCCCTCTAACCCACACAGGACAATGCGATCGCTCTCGTGCAGAACACCATTAGAGAGGATGACGTCGATGGTTGTGCCGAGACCTTCGATAACTTTGACTTCGAGGACGGTGCATTCGAGTTCGGAGAGATACATCAGCTTTTCCGTCATGCGTTCTTGAGTGAGTTTGACAAGGAGCATGAGCATATCAGGGATTCCTTCGCCGGTGTACGCACTCGTCGGCACGATCGAAATGTTCCTCCCAAAATTCTTGTTTTCGTAATACAATACCGAATTCAAGCCCTGCCACCCGTTAGCAAGCTGTCTATGGTTGTTTTTCGGTACCTGTTCTTTGAGAGCGAGAATGGCACGATCACAACGATCTTTGAATTCGGCTTGCGCAGCACGAGTCTGCTTTGCAAGAGATTCTCTGAACGCGCCATTGGGCGTCGCATTCCACCCGTAAATTCGATCAATCTTATTCAAAGCAACAATAAATGGCGTCTTCCTCAACCTCAACAACTCAATACTCTCCAACGTCTGGGGCTCAAGCCCATGCATAATATCCACCACCAAAATCGCAATATTACACAAACTTGACCCTCTCGACCGTAAATTCGTAAACGACTCGTGACCGGGCGTATCAATAATCAACAGCCCAGGGATCTTAAATTCAAAAGACCCGTCACGGTTGACGGGTTCCGTCTTCATCCTGATGGCGTCAAGGGGGAAGTAAGTGGCACCAATTTGTTGGGTGATTCCTCCGGCTTCACCCTCTTGCACGTTTGTCTGTCGGATTTTATCGAGGAGTTTGGTTTTTCCGGTGTCGACGTGGCCGAGGATACAACATATCGGGGAGCGGAGGTTATCTTTTGAACGGGCAGCGAGAGCGCGTTGGTGTTCTTGTTCGCGGCGAGCGGCGGCTTCGGCTTTCTTTTGGGCTTCGACTTTTTCTTTGGCGGATTGGCGGGGTTCTTCGTCGTCCGAATCGTCGTCTTCAGCTTCTTCATCGGATTCGTCTTCTTCGTCCTCGTCCTCATCTTCTTCGGCGTGCTTACCATTGGGTATTTCAGGCTTTTCGATAATGTCACCGTTTTCATCGACGTGGTCTTCCCATGAGTCCGCGATGACGGCTTCTTCCCAGCTATCCGCTATTTCCTCTTCAGGAACAGACGCAACCTGGACGGGTTCAGAGACAGCTGCATCACTTTCCACTTTAGACGGTTCAGTCAGAGACTCCTCAGCCACAGGCACCGTCTCCTCACCACCCTCCTTCTTCCCACCCTTCTTCTTATTCCCATAAACCGGTCTCTTCGGTCTCCCCCCATCCGCCCCACCATCCGACGCAAGCCCCGCAACAGAAACATTCCCCATTGCAAGCATCTGTTGATTCCTTGCCGCCGCAGCCTTCTCCCTCTCCTTCTCCTTCTTGGATTTCAATAACCCTTTTTTCCGCAATTCTTCGCGCTTGGCCTTTTCCTTTTCTTTTTTCCGCCGTTTTTCCTCTTCTTTGCGGGCCTCTTCTTCGGCGATGCGTTTTTCTTCTTCCGCTATTCGGCGCTTTTCTTCTTCTTCGGCGCGGCGCCGTTCTTCCTCGGCGGCTTGTTGGGCTGCGAGACGTTTTTGGATTGCGGCAAGGCCTTTACGCTTTGGGCCTGCTGCGGCTGGGGCGGGGGCGGGTTCTTCCTTCTTTGCAGCGGGTTTTTTCTTTTTCTTTTTGGATTTGCTAAGGATTAGAGGCCTATGTGTGGTAGGAATCGAGTACCTAGTCGATGTTTCTTCCGCCCCTTCGTCCTCAGCTTCTGGTCCTGCAGCGGGTTCTTCTGCTGGAAGAGCGGGAGCGGGAGCGGGGGTTGGCTCTTCCTCAGGTTCAGGTTCAGGTTCAGGTGCCGCAGATGCAGATGTAGCCGCTTTCTTCTTCTCCGCCTATACATATTTAGAATACCTCTTGTCCGGCCTTGTACCTGGGCCTTCTTCTTTGCCTTCTCCTTCTCCTTTTTCTCCTTCTCCTTCTCTTTCTTCGTCTTGACACGAAAGTCACCGGCATCTTCGGCAGCAGCAGGCTCCTCTTCGGCAGGGATAGGCGTACTTTGCTGCGGCTGCGGCTCAACCTCGTCCATCGCCTGGAGTTCCTCATTTGCGTCGACCATTTCAGCCTGCCGCTGCTGTTTCTTGCCCTTCTTCCCCTTGTTGCGCTTGAGAGTCGCCATCAGCCCTCCAAACTCGTCTGCAAGGTCGTCCATTGCGGGGTCCTTGTTCCCATCATCGTTTTCCTCGGCAACGGGTGGTGGTGCAGGCGGTGCGGCGGCGGATGATGGTTCTGTCTGGGGGATGTCGTTTTGGAAGTCTGTATCCCCATAGTCGTCTTGTTGCTTGCCCTTTTTCTTGTCCTTTTTAGCCATTTTGGATGATAGCTCGGACGGTGCGGTGAGAGAAGCGTACTGACAGCGATGGATATAACGGCAGGCAAAATGGATCTTTTTTGCTTGTTCGACGAAAAAGCAATTGGTTGATTGTCGGCAGCTCACTGTGATAAAAACTCCAGTATGGGAAGATAATTATCGTGGCGAAAGACAATTAGATAATTGATTCATCTGATCTGATCGCCCACTTTTCACTGCAAAACGGCGAATGATCTCGGTTAAAGAAAGACCGTTGGTACATTGTGCGAAAGTATAACGTTTGTCCTCCTCTGTTTGGTTCAATGTCTTTCAGTCAGCCTGAATGGTGTTGGAAGAATCGTTGGATTGAGTGACCTTCAAATGGACCAACAAGGAACAGACCAACGGAAAGGAAAGAGACAGAAACGAAAACGAGAGGACCAAAAGCGTAAATGCAACGGAGGAACTTCCACAGTAGTGCTAATCACTGCACTGACCATCCGTAGTGTTGTACCCATACTGTAAACAGTCCCAACCCGAAGGGCGAATTGTACGAGTAATACGTGTAGTAAAGGAAGTATTGCTCTTAAGGGAAATTTGGGCTGCAAACCGAGTTACGTTCGCCGGATCCTA
>Ga0335083_10007605_pt1 | contig 13353 bp, 10 predicted proteins | sample Lox_Sample_42_FD_206716 | JGI IMG/M metagenome (GOLD analysis project Ga0335083, IMG submission 206716) | Soil microbial communities from Loxahatchee National Wildlife Refuge, Florida, United States - Lox_Sample_4.2 | ecosystem: Environmental > Terrestrial > Soil > Wetlands | place: USA...
ACTTCGTCAGATACCAGCCCTCCGCGGCGGCGACCAGCACGAAGAGCGGCAGGACGAAGATGAGGATCGGCGGAAGCGTTTCGAGCATGGGACGGGATTGGGCGTGTCCGGCGCGATTGTATGCTACCCCGCCGGAGGCTTCATGGCCGCCCCGGTTGCCCGTTGTTTCCGGATGTTACGAGCTTACTTCCTGCACGTCATCCCGGCTGCGGCGTCCTTCGCGGGCAGCGCGACGTCGAAGTCGAACGTGAAGCTCGTCTTGCCGCGGCTGCCGACGATGCGGCCGGCGAGTGCGCCGCCCGGCTTCGCCTCGCCGCTCATCTTCTCGACCTTGAAGTCCTTCGGCGATTCGACGACCCATTGCACGCCCGCCATGGCCGACTTCGCGTGGTTGGTGTTGAGGTCGATCGACTTCACGGCGCCCGCTTGCGCGGCCTCGCCGCCGCCGCCCGGGCAGAACATGATGGTCGCCATGGTGCGCTGCTTGCCGCCCTTCGCACCGTCGGCATACGACGAGAGCGCGAACTGCTTGACCTCGTCGGGCGCGATCGGGTCCTCGTTGAACCAGATCGCAACGCTGCGCTGGTCGCCGTAGAAGGCCACCGCGCAGTGCGTCGCGGTGAACTTCTCGCCCTCCATCGACCCCGTGGCCGAGCACGTGTCCGGTCCGCGGGCGACAGCCGCCGCAGCTGCCGTTCGCATCGGCATCGGCTTGCCCGGCTGCCACGCCGCGGCGATCGCCTGCGCTTCGCTGAGCTGCGCCGGCGTGAGCGCTTTCGCGGCCTCGTCGCGATAAGCGACGTACTCCTTGTTGCCGCCGCGCGCCGCGATGATGAAGTCGGCGTACGCAAGCACGGGGTCCTTCGCGACGCCCTGCCCATTGTCGTAGGCGACACCCACCTTGAACTGAGCGATTTCGAGCCCCTGGTCGGCCGCCTTTCGCATCCACGCCACGGCCTGGGCATCGTCCTTCGCCGCGCCCTCGCCCTTCGCAATGAGCAGGCCGAGGTTGTACTGCGCGAAGCGGTTGCCCTGCTCCGCCCCCTTGCGGAACCAGCTCACGGCCTGCGCGGCATCGGCAGGCACGCCGTCACCGAGCATGTAGAGAATGCCGAGCTCCGTCTGCGCCGCCGCGTGTCCCTGCCCGGCTGCCCGGCGCAGCCAGGCGATCGCCTGGGCCTTGTCGGTGGGGTACCCCTTGCCGAACTCGTACATGAGCCCAATGCGGTACTGCGCCTCCGCGTCGCCTTGTTCCGCCGCCGGGCGCAGCTCCTTCGCTGCGGCCGCGTAATCGCCCTTGCGCAACGCGTTGAGCCCTTCCCCGACGCCCGCGTGCGCGGACGAGCCGCACGCGAGGGCGACCGCCGTGACGAGCCACAGCATTCCGGGCTTGTGCTGCATAGCCTGCCTCCCGCAAGTCGCGCCGCGAGATCGTAGCAGTACCGGGGGGCTTCATTGATCAAACGCAAGGCCCAGCGCGGAATCCCTGGTATATAATAAGAACCATTCTCATTTGCTTCCAAGCGTGCGCGACGACGCCCCCATCCATTCCCCCGAGTCGCGGCCGCTCGGCGATTTGCCGCGCGGCGCCCGCGCCCGCGTGGCCGGGATGCGTCCCGCACAGGGCGAGGACGAGCTCGCGCTGACCCGGCGCCTTCGCGAGATCGGCTTCGTGGAAGGCGAGCCGGTGCGCGTCGTCGCCCACGGCTATCCCGGCCGCGAGCCTATCGCGGTGCGCATCGGCCGCGCCACGTTCGCCCTGCGTCGCTTCGAGGCCGACCGCGTTCTGGTGGTGTTGGAATGACTGCGATCGCTCTGCGCGTCGCGCTGCTCGGCAATCCCAACTGCGGCAAGACGGCCCTTTTCAACCTGCTGACCGGCAGCCGGCAGAAGGTCGCCAATTTCGCCGGCGTCACGGTCGAGCGCAAGGAGGGTTTCCTCACGGCTTCCGACGGGCGGCGCGTGAGCATCCTCGATCTCCCGGGCGCCTACAGCCTCAACGCCGCCAGCGCCGACGAGGCGATCGCGCGCGACGTCGTGCTGGGCGCGCGCGCAGGCGAGCCGCCGCCCGATCTGGTGGTGTGCGTGGTCGACGCCACCAATCTGACGCTCAACCTGCGCATGGTGCTCGAGGTCCGGCGGACGGGGATTCCGCTGGTGGTCGCGCTCAACATGTCGGACGTCGCGAAGCGGCACGCGATCGACATCGACACCGAAGCGCTTGCCCGCGAGCTGGGCGTCCCGGTCGTGGAGACCGTGGCGATCCGTCGTCACGGCGCCGACGATCTGGTGGCGCTTCTCGCGCGATGCCAAGCCGGCGCGCGCGCCCCCGCAAAGGGCGTCGAGGCGGCCGACGCCGCAGCCACCTTCGCCGAAGTGCGCCGCATCCTCGCGGCGTCCGTTCGTCATCCGATCGACGATTGCCGGCTCGACGACGCGCTCGACGCCGTCCTGCTCCATCCGGTGTTCGGGCCCGTCATTCTCGCGGGTGCGCTGTTCCTCATGTTCCAGGCCGTGTTCAGCTGGGCGAGCGTGCCGATGGACCTCATCAAGCAGTCGGTCGACGCCGCCGCGGGGCTCGTGCAGGCACACATGGCGGGCGGACCGCTGCGCAGCCTGCTCGTCGACGGCGTCATCGCCGGCACCGGCAGCGTGCTCGTGTTCCTCCCGCAGATCCTCATCCTGTTCTGCTTCCTGCTGCTGCTCGAGGACTCGGGCTACCTGCCGCGCGCCGCGTTCCTGCTCGATCGCGTCATGGGCACGGTAGGCCTTTCCGGCCGCTCGTTCATCCCGCTCCTGTCGAGCTTCGCGTGCGCGGTGCCGGGCATCATGGCCACGCGCACCATCGGCAACGCGCGCGACCGCCTGGCCACCATCATGATCGCCCCGCTCATGACCTGCTCGGCGCGGCTCCCGGTCTACGCCCTCGTCATCGGCGCGTTCGTGCCCGACCGGAGCGTGGCGGGCCTGTTCAACCTGCAGGGCATCACGCTGTTCGTCCTCTACGTCGCGGGCATCGCCGGCGCGATGGCGGTCGCCTACGTCATGCAGCGCCTGCGCGGCCACGGCACCACGCATCCGCTGCTCATGGAGCTGCCGGCGTACCGCTGGCCGAGCCTGCGCAACCTCGCCTTCGGTCTGTGGGAGCGCGCGCGCATCTTCGTGCGGCGCGTGGGCACGATCATTCTCGCCCTGACCATCGTGCTGTGGTTCCTGTCGTCGTTCCCCGCACCGCCCGACGGCGCGTCGGGCCCGGCGATCCAGTATAGCTTCGCGGGCATGATCGGCCGCGCGCTGCTGCCCATCGTCGCGCCGCTCGGATTCAACTGGCAGATCGCGATCGCGCTCGTGCCGGGCATGGCCGCACGCGAGGTCGCCGTGGGGGCGCTGGGCACCGTGTACGCGCTGTCCGCCGTGCGCGACGACGTCGCCGCGCAGTTGGCGCCGATGCTCGCCGCCGGCTGGCCGCTCGCCACCGCGTTCTCGCTGCTCGCTTGGTATGTGTTCGCGCCGCAGTGCATCTCGACCATCGCGATCGTGCGCCGCGAGACGAACTCGTGGCGCTACCCGCTTCTGATGACGGCTTATCTCTTCGCGCTGGCGTACGCCGCGGCCTTCGTCACGTTCCGCGCCGCCAGCGCCTTGGGGGCCTGACGTGCTCCAAGACGTCGCCGTGTTCCTCGTCGTGGCCGCGGCCGTGGCCTACCTCGTCGCGCGATTCATCCCGCGGAAGCGACGCGCTGCATCGAGCGCTGCATGCAGCGACTGCGAGACGTGCGGCGGCTGCGGCTCACAGGGTGTTCACAAGATGCCCGCCGTCGACGACCAGGATCGACCCGGTCGCATACGAGCCCGCATCCGATGCGAGTAGCAGCAGTGCGCCGTCGAGCTCCGAAGGCCTGCCGACGCGCCGCTGCGGAATGCGCTTGATCATCACCTGTCCGGCATCGCTTGCGAAGAACTCGCGGTTGATGCCCGTCTCGATGTAGCCGGGGGCAAGCGCGTTGACGCGGATCTTGTGCCGCGCGAGCTCGAGTGCCATCGCTTTCGTGAGCTGGATCAGGGCGGCCTTCGACGCCGCGTAGCTCGGCAGCTGCGCCGCCACGCGAAGGCCGAGCACCGAGGCGATGTTGACGATGCTGCCGCCGCTGCCGTTATTCACCATGTGGCGGGCGGCCTCCTGCGCCACGCGCCACGCCCCCGTCAGGTTGACGTCGATCACCTGCTCCCAGTCCTCCTCGGTGTGATCGAGCAGCGGCTTCGTGACGGCGATCCCGGCGTTGTTGACGACGACGCTGACCGGGCCGAGCGCCCGCGAGGCCTCTTCGAATGCCGCCACCACGCTCGCCCGGCGCGTGACGTCGAGCGCGACGGCGTACGCCTTGCCCCCGCCGTCCCCGATGCGGGCGGCGACGGCGTCCAGCGACCCGATCTTGCGCGCCGCCACCGCGACGCTCGCGCCGGCCCGGGCGAGCGTCTCCGCGAAATGGGCGCCGAGGCCGCCGTTGGCGCCGGTGACCAGCGCTACTTTCCCGTCGAGCGTGAGGTTCATGGCGGCTCCTGGCGGCGACGACAGTCCCGATCGCCCGAATGTACACGCATCACAGCACGCGCGGCAGGACGGCGAGACACAGCGAGAGCGTGACGGCGGATGCGATGGTGGAGGCCATGATGGTGGTCGACGTCACGGCGAGGTCGCGCTTGTAGACGTCCGCCAGCATGAAGGCCCCCGTGCCGGTCGGCAGCGCGCTCAGGATCACGACGAGCTGCGCGTCCATCCCTGTGAGGCCGAACGCGTAGACCGCGAGCAAAGCGGTGATGAGCGGCTGCGCGACCAGCTTGAGCGTCACGAGCGCGAGCGGGCGGGGCCTCGTCGCGAGCACCCACAGCTTCGTGTTGCTCGGGTCGTCCCGCGCGAGGAAGAGCCCATGCGCCACGAGCGCGCAAGGGCCCGCCGACCCGGCCAGCAGCTTCACGACGCGATCGGCCCACGCCGGCATCTCCCAGAGGCCCATCGTCACGGTCAGCGCGAGGATCGGCGCGAGCAGGATGGGGTTCCTGGCGAGCGAGGATCCGACTTTGAGCGCGGCCACGCCGACGGCATGGCCGCGATGCAGATTCCACTCGAGGAGCGCGATCGCCATCGCGAACAGCACGCACGCCGTGAACACCGCGGCGATCGTCGACCCCGGCGCGCTGGGAGGGCCGAAGGCGAGGAACGCGAGGGGCAGCCCGATGTAACCGGTGTTCGGGTAGCACGCGGACAGGCCGTCGAGGGCGCGGTCTCCGAATGCGCGCTCTTCGCGCCCGAACAGCAGCGGCACGGCAAAGACCACGAGCGCGCCGAGGGCGAAGGCGGCGAGAAAGCCCGGCTGGCGCAGCTGCGCCGGTGTGACGTGAGCGACGTTGTCGAAGAGCAGCGCCGGCAGCGCGAGGCTCGCGACGAAGCGGTTGAGCTCGATATAGGCGCTGGGCCCGAGGATGTTGACCTTGCGCGAAGCGTACGCCAGCGCGATGAGGCCGAAGATCGGGGCGAGGATGTTGAACACGCCGCCGAAGACCTAGCGCTGCTTGCTCAGTCGTTCCCGCAGAATCCGATGCTGGATCTTGCCCGTCGCCGTGCGGGGCATCTCGGCCTCGCCGATGAACGAGATCGAGCGCGGCCGCTTGTACCCGGCCATCTTGTCCTTGCACCAATCGAGCACGTCCTTCTCGACCGCGCTCTGGCCCGGGTGCATCACGACGACCGCATGCACGGCCTCGCCCCACTTCTCGTGCGGAAGGCCGACCACCGCCACGTCCCTGACGCCCGGGTAGCGGCCGAGGATGTTCTCGATCTCGGAGGGGTAGACGTTCTCGCCGCCGCTGATGATCATGTTGCTCTTGCGGTCCACGAGGTAGATGTAGCCGTGCTCGTCCCGGCGCGCCATGTCGCCCACGCTGCAGTAGCCGTCCTCGCGGATCGACTCTTGGGTCTTCACCGGGTCGTTGAAGTAACCGTCGAAGGCGTACGGCGTGCAGGAGTAGAGCTCGCCGGTGTCGCCGTCGGGCACCTCGCGGCCGTGCGGATCGAGGATCCTGACCGGCCCGGAGCCGGTCCATTCGCGGCCGACCGAGCCCAGGTGCTCGATCTGCTCGTCGGGACGCAGCAGCGTAACCCAGCCGGCTTCGCTCGAGCCGTACAGCTCGTAGAGCTGCGAATTCTTGAAATAGTCGAGGATCGCGAGCTTCGTGTCCCTGCGCGCGGGCGCCGAGGAGATCATGAGCTTGCGTACGCGGCTCACGTCGTACTTCGCCTTGACCCCCTCCGGCAGGCCGAGTGCCATGATGTAGTGCGTCGGCACGAGCGATGTGAAGGTGACGTGCTGCGTGGCCATCGTGGCGAGCAGCCCCTCGGGGTCGAAGCTCTTCCGGTCGTCGACGATCACGGTCGCGCCGATGTAGGTGAACGTCGAGGCGAAATTGAGCGAGTTGGCGTGGCACATGGGCATCACAAGCAGCGCGGTGTCGTCGCGCGTGAGCCCCATGTCGAGCGCGGTGACCAGCGACATGAGCGCCATGCCTTCGTGGTTGCGGATGGCGCCCTTCGGCTTGCCGGTCGTGCCGGAGGTGTACATGAGCGCCCAGGTGTCCGCGGGCGCGACGGGCACGCCCGGCTCCTTCTCCGCCCCGCCCGCGACGAGCGTCTCGTAGGCCGTCCAGCGCGGCGGGGCCGATTCTCCGAGGTGGATCCAAGCCTCGTCCGCGATCGCGAGCTTGCCGCGCAACGGCTCGACCTGCGGCGCGAGCTCGTCCTGCACGATCAGGGCCTTCGCCGCGCAGTGTTCGACGATGTATTGGATCTCCGACGTGACGAGCCGGAAGTTGATCGGCACCGCGACGAGGCCTGCCTTCGCGAGGCCGATGTAGAGCTCCATCCACTCCAAGCGGTTGTAGGCCAGCAGCGCGACGCGGTCGCCCTTCTTCAAGCCGAGCGCCAGGAGGGCGTTGCCGAGCCGGCAGGCGCGCGCGTTCCATTGCCTGAAGGTCAGCGCGCGGCGCGAGTCGCGCGCGCCGATCTTGTCGGGCACGAGACGCGCATGGGCGGCGACGATCTCGCCCAGGCCGAGAACGGGTCTCATGCGCCTACTTCCTGCGTGCCTGTTCGGCTTCGTCCCACGCCGTGAGGGCCTGGTAGTCGGGCACCCAGCCCAGACCCTTGCCCGCGTCGGACGACAGCGCGTCCTGGGTCACCACGACGTCGAGCAGCGCCGGCGCCTTGGCGAAGGCCTCCTGCAGCGCGCCCTTCAGACGCGCCGGGTCGGTCACGCGCTCGGCGTGCAGGTCGAACGCGCGCGCCATCGATGCGTAGTCGCTCCACGCGAGCGTGGTGCCGACGACTCGGCCGCCGTAGTTCATCTGCTGGTCGAGCCGCTCGATGTTCCACGCGGCGTTGTTGGCGATGATGAACACGACCTTCGCGCCGTGGCGCTTGGCGCTGTCGATCTCCATCGCGTTGATGCCGAAGGCGCCGTCGCCGCTGATCACGACGACCTGGCGGTCCGGGTATACCAGCGACGCGGCGTTGCCATAAGGTATGCCGACGCCGAGGCAGCCGAAAGTACCGGCGTCGAAGTACGTGCTCGGGGCCTCGAGGCCCAAGCGCGCGAAGCTCAGGATGTCGCCGCCGTCGGCGATGGTGATCGCGTCGGGCCTCAGAACCTCGCGCAGGGCGGCGAAGATGCGGTTGGGATGCATGTGCCCGTCGTTGCCGGCTTTCGAGGTCGCGAGCTCGCTCGCGTACTTGGTCGAGCGGCGCACGTGCTCCTCGCGCAGTGCCCGGGTCCACGCCGCGTCCACGCTCCGGCGCTTCGGCAGTGCCTGCGTGATCGCCGCGAGCGCCAGTCCCGGGTCCGCGAAAAGCTCCACCTCGCCGCGACGGTTCTCGCGCACTTCCTCGGCGTTGTCGCCGATGCGGATCCAGCGCGCATTGGGCAGGACCGCCGGCGACCCGTAGCCCGTCTGGTAGTCGAGCTTGCGCCCGATGGCGATGACGAGGTCGGCTTCCTTCATGGCGCGGGCGCGCACCGCGCCGACGAACGACGGATGCGACCCCGGCACCAGGCCCCGGCTCTCCTGCGTGTCGAGGTAGAGCGCGCCGCTCGCGTCGAGGAAGCGCGCAAGCTCCTCGGCGTGGCCCATCGCGCCTCGTCCCGAGATCACCAGCGGGCGCTTCGTCGCGCCGATCAGCGCGGCGGCGCGCTCGGCGTCCTTCGCGTCGGGCGGAATGCGCCGCGGGGCCTTCGGCGTGAGGTACTCCTGCAGCACGACGCCGGGCGGCACCGTATGGCGCAGCACGTCGGTCGGGATTTCGAGGTAGACGGGACCCGGGGCGTTGCCGTCGCCCATCGCGGTCGACCACGCCTTGTCGAGGTCGCGCAGGATGTTGTCGGCGGTGCGCAGCGTGCGCGAGCTGCGCGTCACGGGCCGCATGATCGAGACGTGGTCGATTCCCTGCAGCGGCCCCAAGTCGTCCTGCGGGACCGGCGCGCAGCCGCCGATCAGCACCACGGGCACGCGCTCGAGCGAGGCGTTGGCGATCGCCGTCACGCAATTGGTCACGCCGGGCCCGGCCGTGGCGAACGCGATGCCGACCTCGCCCGTGAGCGCCGCGTGGCAATGCGCCATGTGCACGCCGGCGCCTTCGTCGCGCACGTCGATGATGCGCACGTTACGCTGCGTCAGATGGTCCCAGATCGGCTGGATATGGCCGCCCTGCAGGCCGTAAACGCGCTTCCCGCCGCGGGCAACGATGAAGTCGGCGATCCACTCGGCCACGGTCTTGGCCCGGCTTGCACTCATGGTGTTCCTCTCGCAGACGGATCGGCACCGGGCGCGCCGGCGTCGCAAGAGGAGATCGGCCGAGGGTGCTTCGCAATGCCGCACCTGTCGGGCACTCGACAGGGCACTCCTCCCAAAAAAATTACAGCACCTTTCGCCGGGCCCGGCAAGAGAGCCGTACGATTTGGCGCTTGGACATGAAAGCGCCGTCCGCTCGGCTTCGCGCGGCGCGCGGAACGGTGAGCGACAATTGCGCCCGCAGCCCACTCAAGAAGCCCCCCATGCCGAGCTCGATCCGCCCCTTTACCCTCGCCGTCGACGACGTCGCCGTGTCCGACCTTCGCACGCGCCTCGCGGGCGTTCGATGGCCGGACGAGGCGCCGGCCTCGCCGTGGCGCTACGGCACCTCCGTCGACTTCATGCGCGACATGGTCGAACACTGGCGCGATCGCTACGACTGGCGAAGCACGGAAGCCGCCCTCAACGCGTGGCCGCAATTCGTGGCGCCGATCGACGGCATCGACGTCCATTTCCTGCATATCGAAGGTCGCGGGCCGGATCCGATGCCGCTGCTGCTGTCCCACGGCTGGCCCGGTTCCGTGCTCGAATTCATGAAGCTGATCCCACGCCTCACCGACCCCGCCTCGCACGGCGGCGACGCCGCCGACGCGTTCACGGTGGTGGTGCCCTCGCTGCCGGGGTACACGCTGTCGTTCCGACCCGGCCAGAAGCGGCTGGGCCTGGCGCAGATCGGCGCCATGTTCCACGACCTCATGACGCGGCTCGGCTATGCACGCTATGGGGCGCAAGGCGGCGACTGGGGCTCGTTCGTCACCGCCTGGCTGGGCGCGAACCGGCCCGAGCACCTCATCGGCATCCATCTCAACCTCCTCCCCCTGCGGCGGGACGCCGCGATGTTCACCGACCCGACGGACGAGGAGCGGCGCTACCTCGCCGAGCTCGATGCGTTCCTCAAGGAAGAGACTGGCTACCAGTGGATCCAGGGCACGCGGCCGCAGACGCTCGCCTTCGCGCTGTCCGACTCGCCGGTGGGCCTCGCCGCCTGGATCGCCGAGAAGTATCGCGCGTGGACCGACTGCGGCGGCGACCCGCGCAACGCGCTCACCCTGGACGAGATGCTGGGCAACGTGAGCCTCTATTGGTTCACCAACTGCATCGGCGCGTCCTTCTGGCCGTACTATGCACGGATGCACGGCCCGTGGCCGATCGACGGCCGGATCGGCGTGCCGGCGGGCTACTGCGAGTTTCCGCGCGAGATCCTTCGCCCGCCGCGCGCCGCCGCCGAGCGGGTGTTCGACATCCGGCGCTGGACCGTCATGCCGAAGGGCGGCCACTTCGCCGCGCTCGAGCAGCCCGAGGCGCTCGCGAGCGAGATCCGGGCTTTCTTCCGCACGTTGCGATGACCCTCGCGCAGCGTCGTCCGCAGCGATAGGATTTCGATTCGAGGAGGCCTTTCACATGACCCAGCCCAACCCCAGGATCATCTACACCCTCACCGACGAGGCGCCGCTCCTTGCGACGTACTCGCTGCTGCCCGTCATCCGCGCCTTCACCGCGCCGGCGGGCATCGATACCGTCGCGAGCGACATCTCGCTGTCGGGGCGCATCCTGGGCGAGTTCCCCGACCGCCTCACGGCCGAGCAGCGCGTGCCGGACAACCTGGCCGAGCTCGGGCGCCTCACCCAGGAACCGTCCACCAACGTCATCAAGCTGCCGAACATCAGCGCCTCGGTGCCGCAGCTGACCGCCGCCATCAAGGAGCTGCAGGCGCGAGGCTACAAGGTGCCGGACTTCCCCGAAGACCCTCATACCCCCGAGGAGAAGAAGATCCGCGAGCGCTACGGCAGGGTGCTGGGCAGCGCAGTGAATCCCGTGCTGAGAGAGGGCAACTCCGACCGCCGCGCACCGGCGGCGGTGAAGCGCTACGCGCGCACGCATCCGCACACGATGGCGGAATGGAGCCCGGCGTCGCGCACGCATGCCGCGCACATGCGCGGCGGCGACTTCTACCACAGCGAGAAGTGCATGACGCTGCCGCGCGCCTGCGACGTGCGCATGGACCTCGTCACCGCGAGCGGCGAGACGATCGTGCTGAAGCCGAAGGTTTCGCTGCTGGAAGGCGAGATCATCGACAGCATGTTCATGAGCAAGAAGGCGCTGTGCAAGTTCTTCGAGGAGCAGATGGAGGACGCCCGCAACACCGGCGTCATGTTCTCGCTGCACGTGAAGGCCACCATGATGAAGGTGTCGCACCCGATCGTGTTCGGCCACGCGATTCGCGTCTTCTACAAGGACGTCTTCGCCAAGCACGGCAAGCTCTTCGATGAGCTCGGCGTCAACCCGAACAACGGCATCAGCAGCGTCTACGACAAGATCCAGTCGCTGCCGGAGTCGCTGCGCGAGGAGATCGAGCACGACATCCACGCCTGCTATGAGAAGCGGCCCGAGCTCGCGATGGTGGACTCCGTCAAGGGCATCTCCAACCTGCACGCGCCCAACGACGTGATCGTCGACGCCTCGATGCCGGCGATGATCCGCGCCGGCGGCAAGATGTGGGGGCCCGACGGCAAGCTCAAGGACACGAAAGCCGTCATGCCCGAGAGCACCTACGCCCGCATCTACCAGGAGTTCATCAATTTCTGCAAGACGAACGGCGCGTTCGACCCGACCACGATGGGCACGGTCCCCAACGTGGGGCTGATGGCGCAGCAGGCCGAGGAGTACGGCTCGCACGACAAGACCTTCGAGATTCCCGCCGACGGTGTCGCGCGGATCGTCGCGAGCGACGGCACGGCGCTCATCGAGCAGAACGTCGAGCAGGGCGACATCTGGCGCATGTGCCAGACCAAGGACGCCGCCGTCCGCGACTGGGTGAAGCTCGCGGTCACCCGCGCCCGGCTGTCGAACACGCCGGCGGTCTTCTGGCTCGACGAGTACCGGCCGCACGACGCCGAGCTCATCAGGAAGGTGAAGCACTACCTGCAAGAGCACGATCTCACCGGCCTCGACATCCAGATCATGTCGTACCTGCGCGCGATGCGCTACACGCTCGAGCGCGTGCTGCGCGGCAAGGACACGATCTCCGTCACGGGCAACGTGCTGCGCGATTACCTGACCGACCTGTTTCCGATCATGGAGCTCGGGACCAGCGCCAAGATGCTGTCGATCGTTCCGCTGATGGCCGGCGGCAGCATGTTCGAGACGGGCGCCGGCGGCTCCGCACCCAAGCACGTCAAGCAGCTGCTCGAGGAAAACCACTTGCGCTGGGATTCGCTCGGCGAGTTCCTGGCGCTCGCGGTCTCGCTCGAGGACGTCGCCCTCAAGACGGGCAACAAGCGCGCCGCGATCCTCGCCAAGACGCTCGACGAGGCCACGGGCAAACTCCTCGAGCGCAACAAGTCGCCGTCGGCCCGCACGGGGGAGCTCGACAACCGCGGGAGCCACTTCTACCTCGCGCTGTACTGGGCGCAGGCGCTCGCCGCGCAGACCGAGGACCGCGACTTCGCGGCGCACTTCGGCAACCTCGCCAAGACGCTTTCGGACAACGAGCAGAAGATCGTCGCCGAGCTCAACGCGGTCCAAGGGAAGCCCGTCGATATCGGCGGCTACTATTTCGTGGATCCCGCCAAGACCAGCGCCGCGATGCGTCCGAGCGCGACATTGAACGCGGCGCTGGGGGCGGCGTAGGAGTTCGGGCGTCAGTAGAGGCGGACCGCCACGTCGAAATGCCAGGTTCGGCGGATCTCGATCACGTCGTAATCGCGGGCCAGGCTCGGCGGAAACGCCTGGTAGGGCTTCTGGCTATCCACGATGCGTCGTATCGCTTCGTCGATGGCCGGCACGCCGCTGGACTGAACGAACGTGACCGACTCCACGGTGCCGTCGCTGCGGATGGCCACCGTCACGAGGGGATCGGTGTGTGGCTGCATCACCGCTTCCCGGACCATGTCCATCGTCATGTTCATTTCGATCTTCCGGCCAAAAGCTTCCGCGTACCGGATGATTTCCTCGTTGGGGTCTGCCCGACCCAGGAGCCGGTACCGACGTGCAGTACTCAACGAGTACGGGAGCGACGATGAGGGCTGCCGCGCTGCGGTGTCGCGCCGGGCTGCCTCTTCGTCCAGTTGTCGCCCTATCGCGCGAAGCCGCTCTTCCCGTTTTGCCTCCGCCTGCCGTGCCTCGGCGCGTGCGGCCTCGATCCGCGCGGCTTCGGCTCGCGCCGCTTCGGCTCGCGCCGCTTCGGCCTGTGCGGCTTCGGCTCGCGCAGCTTCGGCTCGCGCAGCTTCGGCTCGCGCCGCTTCGGCCTGTGCGGCTTCGGCTCGCCCGGCTTCGGCCTGTGCGGCTTCGGCTCGCGCGGCTTCGACTCGTGCCGCTTCGACTCGTGCCGCTTCGACTCGTGCCGCTTCGACTCGTGCCGCTTCGGCTCGTGCCGCTTCGGCTCGTGCCGCTTCGGCTCGTGCTGCTTCGGCCTGTGCGGCTTCGGCTCGCGCGGCTTCGGCTCGCGCCGCTTCG
>Ga0335083_10007606_pt1 | contig 13353 bp, 13 predicted proteins | sample Lox_Sample_42_FD_206716 | JGI IMG/M metagenome (GOLD analysis project Ga0335083, IMG submission 206716) | Soil microbial communities from Loxahatchee National Wildlife Refuge, Florida, United States - Lox_Sample_4.2 | ecosystem: Environmental > Terrestrial > Soil > Wetlands | place: USA...
GTGGGTGGGACGCTCGAACAAGTCGGTCGGGCTTCCCACTTGCACGACGCGCCCTTCATGCAGGACGACAACCTGATCGGCGAAGGTCAGCGCTTCGGCCTGATCGTGCGTCACGTAGATGAGGGTCAGCTTGAATTCCTGATGAATCTCTTTGAGTTGGCGGCGCAACGACCATTTTGAATGCGGGTCGATCACCGTCAGCGGTTCGTCGAACAGGATCGCTGCCACGTCGCTGCGCACCAGCCCTCGGCCGAGCGAGATTTTCTGCTTGGCGTCGGCCGCAAGACCGCTCGCGCGCTTGTTGAGGACGTCGGCAAGCCCCAACATTTCCGCCACCTGAACGACGCGGCGGCGGACCTCCGGCTCCTTGACCTTTCGATTGCGCAGCGGAAACGCAAAGTTGTCGAACACGGTCATGGTGTCGTAGATCACCGGGAACTGAAACACCTGAGCGATGTTTCGCTGCGCGGTGGGCAGGCGCGTGGCGTCGCTGCCGTCGATGAGCACTTGGCCTTCGCTCGGAAACAGCAAGCCGGACGCGATGTTGAGCAACGTGGTCTTGCCGGATCCCGACGGTCCAAGCAGCGCGTAGGCGCCGCCGTCCTTCCAGGTCATATCCATAGGCTGTAGGGCATAGTCCTCGGGGCTCGCCGGAGACCGACGGTAGCTATGCGCCACGCCCCTGAATTCGATCTGCGCCATCAGCCGGCCCTCCGCTCGTCAGCGACGTCCCCGGGCACGGCCACAAGATTGCCGGCGTCGTTGAAGACGAACAGCCGATTGGGGTCGAGGTAGAATTGGATGGCTTCGCCAAGCCCATAGCCGTGCACGCCCTCCAACAAGGCAACCAGCGTCATGTCGCCGTGTCGGGCGTGAACATAGGTTTCCGAGCCGCTGATCTCCGCGAGCTCCACGGTGACGGGAATCGGGACCGCGCCAGGATGGGGCCGCGCCACGTCGATGTGGTTGGCCCGCACACCGACCCGATAATCGCCCGGCGCCAGCGCGCGCATGTGCGGCGCGCGGGCAAAGGCCGCTTCCTGCGACAATCGGCAGCCCTGGGAGCTGATCGACGCGCGCATCAGATTGATTGGCGGGTCGCTGAAGATTTCGCTGACGGTAATCGACGCCGGGCGGCGATAGACATCCAACGCGGGGCCGTGCTGGAGCAGGCGACCCTTGTCGATGACAGCCGTATTGCCGCCGAGCAGCAGCGCTTCTAAGGGCTCGGTCGTGCCGTACACGACAGTTGTCCGGCCGCCGCCAAACATCTGCCGCATCTCCTCGCGCAATTCTTCGCGCAACTTGTAGTCCAGGTTCGCAAGCGGCTCGTCCAGAAACAGGAGGGGCGCATCCTTGGCGAGCGCCCGCGCCAACGCGACGCGCTGCTGCTGTCCGCCCGACAACTGTGACGGCAGCCGGTCAAGCAGGTGCTCGATATGCAGCCGCCGGGCTTCCGCGCGTACGCGTCGGTCAATCTCGGCCTTGGCAAAACCGGCAAGCTTCAGCGGCGAGGCGATGTTCTGGTAGCAGGTCAACGAAGGGTAGTTGATGAATTGCTGATAGACCATCGCCACGTTGCGTTTGCGAACGTCCACGCCGGTCACATCGCGACCGTCGGCAAGCACACGGCCATGCGTCGGACGGTCGAGGCCCGCCATGAGGCGCATCAGCGTCGTCTTGCCGGCGAGGGTCCGCCCCAACAGCACATTGAAGCCGCCCTCGACCAATCTAAGCGAGACGTTGTCGATGTACGTCTCAGCGCCGACCAGCTTGCTGACGTTTTCCAGCGCGAGGGTCATGATTGTTGGTTTCCTGACCCGAATGGGTCATGTGTCGACAACTCGCACATACGAGCTTTTCGGCCGTCGGACCTTGTGATCCTTTGGGGCCTGACCGTCATTTCGCGGCCTCCCCGACGGCGTGCGCGAATGTCGAGATGTTGGCCTTCATCCAGATGCCGAGTTCGCGAACCTGGTCCGCCGTCATGACCAGCCCGAGTTTCGAGCGGCGCCAGACGACGTCCTCAGCGGTTTGCGCCCATTCCTGATCGGCCAGATGGCGGACCTCCGCTTCGGTCAGCGTGTCTCCAAAGCGCATTCCGAGATCCGCCCACTGACGCGCATCGCCCAGCACGCGGCGAGCCCGCGTGCCGTAGGCGCGCGCGAGCCGCGTAACATCGCGCTCCGTAAGGAACGGATAGGAATGGCCGAGAGTCCGCGCGAGATCGCGCAATCCGTCGACCGGGAAATCGCCGCCCGGGAGCGGCGCGCTCGCGGTCCAGCCCTTTTTCTCGGCAAGCTGCGGCAGGACCGGCTCGAGACGGCGAAGCACTTCCTCCGCGAGGCGTCGATAGGTTGTAATCTTGCCCCCGAAGATGGAGACGACCGGCGCGCGCCCGGCCTCGTCGACCTCGAGCACGTAATCCCGTGTCGCAGCCTTGGCCTCGCTCGCGCCGTCGTCGTAGAGGGGGCGTACGCCCGAATAGCTCCAGACGACATCGTCGACCGTCACCGGCCGTGCGAAGTTTTGAGACACGGCCTCGCAAAGATACGCCACTTCCTCGTCCGAGGCCGCCGCCTTGCTGGGATCGCCCTCGTAGTCGCGATCGGTGGTGCCGATCAGAGTGAACCCGTCTTCGAAAGGGATGGTGAAGACGATGCGACCGTCGGGGTTCTGTAGGATGTAGGCCCGGTCGTGGTCGTAGAGCTTCCGCACGACAATGTGGGATCCCTGCACCAGTCGGGTCCGGGCCTTCGGCTTCAAGAGAAGCCGCTCGGAGAGAACGCTCTCGACCCATGGCCCGGCCGCGTTGACGAGGGCCCGAGAGCGCAGCGTGTCCACGCCGCCGGTCCGCCGATCGCGCACGCGGACCACCCAATGATCGGCCTCGCGCTCGGCGCTCTCGACCAGAGCGCGGCAGCGGACCTCGGCGCCCCGATCGGCCGCGTCCAGCGCGTTGAGGACGACTAAGCGCGAATCGTCGACGCGGCAATCCGAATATTCGAAGCCCTTGTCGAACATACCCGGTTTGAGCGGGCGGCCGAGCGGATCGGAATCCAGCCTGAGGGTGCGCGTTCGACGCAGCCGCTTTCTGCCGCCGATATGGTCGTAAAGGGAGAGCCCGAGACGCAGCACCCAGGCGGGGCGCAATCCGGGACGGTGAGGCAGCACGAAGCGCATCGGGCGAATGACATGTGGAGCAAGCGCCCAGAGGACCTCGCGCTCGGTCAGGGCTTCCCGCACCAGCCGGAACTCGTAATACTCGAGATAGCGCAGGCCGCCGTGAATCAGCTTCGTCGACCAGGAGGATGTGCTGCTGGCGAGATCGCCCATCTCGCAAAGCACGACCGAAAGGCCGCGGCCGGCCGCGTCACGGGCGATGCCGCATCCATTGATGCCGCCGCCGATCACGATGAGATCGACCACGTGATCCAAGGACGCGCTCCCGTCGCTTGCTCTTCTTAGTAGCGAGTGCGTTTTCTTTTATCGATATAACGAAAGCGAGTCGAAAGCAAGTCGCGCGTAATAGGCTAGCCGGCCTAGCCGATTCCTTCGGAATCTTCATCGCTCACGCCGCGCGGCAAAGCTTCGACGATGGCGACCCCCCGTTCCCGGCAGACGTCGCGGACGGGAGAATCGCCGGCGTCGTCGGTGACCCAGGTCTGGACCTGACCGATGTGGGCGATCCGAACCGGCGCCGACCGCTTGAGCTTCGAACTGTCAGCTACGAGGATGGCGTGGCGGGAGTTCTCCAGAATGGCCTGGGCCACCTGGACCTCGCGATAGTCGAAGTCGAGGAGCGTCCCGTCGGCTTCGATCGCTGAGGCGCCGATGACGGCGTGGTCCACCTTAAACTGGCGTATAAGGTCGCTCGCCGAAGTTCCGACAACGCCGCCGTCTGACCGACGGACGGTTCCGCCGGCGACGATCACTTCCATGCGCGGACGCCGGTAGAGAAGCATCGCCACGTTGATGTTGTTGGTGATGACGAGGAGGTCTTCGTGGGCCGCGAGCGCCTTGGCGACCTCCTCGGTCGTCGTGCCGATATTGATGAACAGGGAGCTGCTGTTGGGAATGAGGGCGGCAGCGGCGAGGCCAATAGCTCGCTTTTCCGCAGCGGCCACAAACCGACGCGCTTCATAGGCGATATTTTCGACGCCCGAGGAAACAATTGCGCCGCCATGCACACGAGTCAAAATGTGCCGGTCGCAGAGTTCGTTCAGGTCCTTGCGGATCGTCTGGGCGGAAACGTCATATCGCTTGGCAAGTTCCTCGACGCCAACCCTGCCGGTGAACCGGGCCAGTGAGACGATCTCTGTTTGGCGGGCGGAAAGATCGTTTGTCATGTCGGACAGGTCAGTCCAGGCTCTCGTCGGTCATGCAGATCATACATGCGCTCGCTGGACTCGCGAACTGTCCCGCCGATGCATCGATGCCCGTTTCGAACAATGATCGGCTTGACCAAGCCAGAGACGGCGGCCTCCGTCATGCAAGTCGCTTAAATTAAGAAAAGGAATTTTGAAAGTTCGGACTACTTGCCGCTAATAAGGTTCGGTCGCGCTTCGAGATGGCGGTGGGCACGCGCGCGGGAATTACCGCAATGCGCGGATTCCCGCCGTTACGCGGCGAACATTGGCAGGCTGAACTCCTCGACATCCACCGGCGATCCGCTCTGTCCGGTCTACGTCGACTCCGGCCGTCGAGTGCGCAAATTCCTCAAGAGCCTGCAGGAAATCGGGGCTGGGAGCGATGCACACGGTTCGATAAGCATCCAAGAAGGGCAGCCAAACAAGATATTGAAATTCCGGCTAAACTTGAGTTCGACCTACTTGCTCCACCGCTTTTTCGGCGCGTAGGGGTTCTCGCCCGAGCGGAGGGAGAGGCGAATGGGCACGCCGAAAAGTCCGAACGTCTCGCGCAACCCGTTGACAAGATAGCGCCGGTAGCTTTCGGGGATGGCTTCCACCGAATTGCCGAACAGAACGAAAAAGGGCGGCCGGGCCTTAGGCTGGGTGATGTAGCGGATCTTGACCCGGCGTCCGGACACGGCGGGAGGCGGGGTCGCCTCCACGACCGGCGCTAGCCAGCGGTTGAGCCGCCCGGTCGAGATGCGCACGTTCCAGACTTCGTGCGTCGCGACCACGGCCTCCAGAAGTTTGTCCACATGCGCGCCGGTCAGCCCGGACACCGGGATAACCCGCATCCCTTTGAGCTGCGGCAGCAGGCGGTCGGCTACGGCACGCAACTCCCGCGCCCGGTCGCTCTTCTCCGAAACGAGGTCCCATTTATTCAGCCCGATGACGAGCGCCCTGCCCTCGCGTTCGACGAGGTCCGCGAGCGTCAGGTCCTGCTTCTCGAACGGGATCGTCGCGTCGAGCAGGAGGACGACGACCTCGGCGAAGCGCACCGCCCGCAACGCGTCGGCCGCCGCGAGCTTCTCGACCTTGTCCGTGACGCGCGAGCGGCGCCTCAAGCCCGCCGTGTCGAAGAGCTTGAGCTTGCGCCCGCGCCATTCGGTTTCGAGCCCGATGCTGTCGCGGGTGATGCCGGGCTCCGGTCCGGTCAGGAGCCGCTCCTGCCCGAGAATGCGATTGAGCAGCGTCGATTTGCCGGCGTTGGGGCGCCCCAGCACCGCGATGCGCAGCGGTTTCAACGGATCGAGCTCGCTGCCGTCCTCCTCGTCGCCGAGCGCGAGCGGGGGGGCTTCATCCTCCTCGTCCGCCTCGAGGCGGGCGGCGGGCGGCAACGCTTCGGCCACAGCGTCGTACAGCTCGCCCAGCCCCTCGCCGTGCTCGGCGGAGAACGCGATGGGGTCGCCGAGGCCGAGACCGAAGGCTTCGTAGACGCCGTCGCGGACAGACTGGCCCTCCGCCTTGTTGGCGACCACGACGACCGGCTTGCCGGCCCGCCGGATCGCCGCGGCGAAGTGCCGGTCCGCAGCGGTGACGCCGGCGCGGGCGTCAACGACGAACAGGACGGCGTCGGAATCGAGAAGCGCCGTCTCGGTTTGCGCGCGCATGCGCCCGATGAGCGTCGCGGGATCGCCCTCTTCGAGGCCGGCGGTATCCACAACAGTGAAGGAGAGGTCGCCGAGGCGGGCCTCGCCCTCGCGCCGGTCGCGCGTCACGCCGGGCCGGTCGTCCACAAGGGCGAGCTTCTTGCCAACCAGTCGATTAAAGAGAGTCGACTTTCCGACGTTCGGCCGCCCGACGATGGCGACTTTGCTCATCGCCCGCTCGGCGGGTTATTTGGCCGCGGTCCGGTTGGAGGCGACGAGGCCCAACCACTGCTCGGCGTATTGGCGTTCGTTCGGCGTCGCCTCCGGGTCCCCGAGCACGAGATCAAGCTGCTTCGCCGCGTCGTCGTACTCGCCCCGGCTCAATGCGAGCGCGCCAAGGGTGAGGCGCGCGCTGCGCCGATAAGGGCCTTCGGCGCCCGCGAGCGAGGTCAGCGCCGCCGCGCCCGCCTGCTCCTCGTTCGGCTGATCGATCCTCAAGAGCGCCGCCCGCAGCCGGGCCGCGTCGCGGAACAGCGGATCGACCGAAGCGTCGCCTGCGATCGCGTCGAAGGCGGCGACGGCGGCCGGCGCGTCGGTCGAAGCCTTGGCGCCGGCTTCGGTCATCTGCGCCAGGATCCGGTAGCCGCCGGGCGCGCTGGCGGCGACCTTGGCGAGGCCGCCATGAGCTTCGTTCGCCTTGCCGGATTCATAGGCAGCGATGGCGACCTGGAACTGGTCGCCGGCAGCTTGCTCGGCCTTCTCCGTCTCGTACTGCCAGTAGCGGAAGGCGCCGGCGGCAAGGACGATCAGCGCCGCCGCGCCGATGATAAGGTTCTGGTGCTTCTTCCAGAATTCCGCGGCTTTGTCGCGCCGGACCTCTTCATCGACTTCCTGAAAAATATCGGTCATTTGGAGGCTCGAGTCCTGCGCCTGGCGTCTTGGCGGGCGCGACGATTGCAAATTCGCGGTCGCCCTAACACAGGCCTTCCGCGAAAGCGAGAAGTCCAGCGAAACGAACGCATAGACTCAGGCGCCGAAAGGCCGCGATTTGAAACGATTTCAAAATTGAACAGTTCCAAATTGCATTGCTGTCGTTGCCGGCTGTGGAGGAAGCGACTAGTGCAGCAAAGTGGCGGCTTCGTTCACGCCTGCCCCAGGAAAAACAACCATGTCGGCGACCCGGGTCATTGCCCTGTTGCTTCTGGCGGCCTTGGCCGCGTTCCTCAGTCTGCCGGCCTGGACGCAGACGCCCTCGGGGTTCGCGCGCTCAGAGGACGAAAAATCGCTGAACGACCTGCAACTCCTCGGCAAACGCCTCTTCGAGGATAAGAATCTCTCCGAGCCGCGCGGCGAATCGTGCGCTTCCTGTCACGATCCGCGGCGCGCGTTTCAGGGGAACAACGGCTCGCCGATCCCCGCGGTCGCTCTGGGCAGCACGCCGGACAAGCTCGGCAGGCGCAAGACGCCGACGATCATGTACAAGACGTACAGCCCGGCGTTCGGCTTTTATAGGGACGTCGACGAGGGCAAAGAGACGCTGGAGGCGAAGGGCGGCCAGTTTTGGGACGGCCGCGCCTCCGATCTCACCGAACAGCCTTCTGTGCCTCTGCTCGATCCGATGGAGATGAACAATCCGTCGGTCGCGGCGGTTGTCGAGAAGGTGAAGACCGGCCCCTATGCGGATCTCACGAAATCGGTTCTCGGGGCGGACGCGTTTGACGATCCGAAATCGGCCATGGCGAATCTGAGCAAGGCGATCTTCGCCTACGAGACGACCGAGCGGTTCGCGCCCTTCTCGTCCAAGTTCGACGACCATCTGCGCGGCAAAGCCAAGCTCACGCGCCTCGAAGCGCGTGGATTCGAGCTTTTCACCAACCCCAAGAAGGGCAATTGCATCGCCTGCCACGTCGGCAAAACAGACTCGAAGGACCCGACGGACTGGATTTTCACTGACTTCACCTACGACGCGCTCGGCGTGCCGCGAAATGCGGCGATTCCAGCGAATGCAGACCCTACGGTCTTCGATCTCGGACTCTGCAAGCGGCCGGGAATCGAGGCGGTCCTGCCGAAGGAAATCAAACTCGAATCGCTTTGTGGCGCGTTTAAGGTGCCGACCCTGCGCAATGTCGCGATCACGGGGCCCTACTATCACAACGGCTATTTCACCTCGTTGCGCGACGCCGTCGCCTTCTACGCCACCCGCGACACCGATCCGCAGCGCTGGTTCCCAAAGCTCAAGACCGGAGAGGTCGACAAGTTCGACGATCTTCCGGGCGCCTACAAGAACAACGCGAACACCGAGGAGGTTCCCTACGACCGAAAGTCGGGAGAAGAACCTCGTCTCAGCGACCAGGACGTCGACGCGCTTGTCGCTTTCCTGAACACGCTCACCGACAAGGGCATGAAATAGCTTCGACCGCCGGGGCTGGGACAAGCCTCGGAGCGCGGGCCGAACGTCTTATCCCAATGGCGCTGCGGTTTTTCGTCGCGCTTTCGTCCTATTGATCCGAATCTCCGCCGGGCGCACTGTGCTTCCAGGCGTCCTAAGACCCTGACTTGGGCGGGCGCTGCGTCGGCGCCGCGACGCAAGAACATTGAGGTCGAGCGGCGCAGGCAGGAAGTGAAGTTCAAGGAGAAATGATGATGGGTTCGTCTAGATCCGGGTGCGTGAGCCGCCGCACCGTCCTGATCGCCGCTGCCGGGGCCGCTCCGCTGCTCGCGCTCGGCGCAACTGGCGCGAAAGCCGCAAAGCTCCCGCAGACCGCCGTCAAGTACCAGAACTCGCCGAAAGACGGCAAACAGTGCGACGGATGCAACCTCTTTGTCGCGCCGAACGCCTGCAAGAGCGTCGATGGGACGATCTCTCCGCAAGGGTGGTGCATGCTATGGGTCAAGAAGCCCGGCTGAGCCTTAATCTCTCAGTTGACAATTGTATGTCCGGATAGGGTAACACCTAGTTTCCATCGACTCGCGCCGCCCGCTCCGCGGGCGACGCGAACAAGAATAGAACCCGAAACGGGGGGCGCGATGTCAGCGGCGACGATTCGGTCCGGCACAAAGGCGTCCGCCGTAAACCGCTCGAAAATCCTCCCACATCTCATGGCTTTCGGCGCTTTTCTGGCGGCGTCGGCGGCCATTTTGCTCAGCGCGGGGCCGGCGCACGCGCTGCCCGCCTACGCTCGCCAAACAGGCCAGCCTTGTGCGGCTTGCCACACGGCCTTCCCGGAGCTGACGCCCTTCGGCCGCCGCTTCAAGATCGGCGGCTACACCTTGCAGGGCGGCGACTGGAACGGCCCGCCGATCTCGGCGATGTACATGGCCGGCTTCACTCATACGAATTCGCCGTTCGACGAAGACGCACAACCGCCCGGACTGAAAACCAACGACAACCTCGCCTCGCAGCAGCTCTCGGCGTTCCTCGCCGGCCGCCTTTATGGCAATCTCGGCTCGTTCATCCAGGTCACCGCCGACCCGACCTATGGAGGGGTGTCGCTGGACTCGTCCGACGTTCGATACGCCGATACGTTCAAGCTCTTCGGCCAGGACACGATCTGGGGCATCGACGCCAACAACTCCCCGACAGTCGAAGACCCGTGGAACACGACGCCCTCCTGGGGCTGGCCGCAGATCGCCTCGACCATCGCACCGGCCTTCAGCCCGCCGCTGACCCACATCGAGGGCGGCTACGCCGGCATCGTCGGCGGCGCCGGCGCCTATATGTTCTGGAACGACATGCTCTACGCCTCGCTCGTGGGCTACAAGGGCCTGCCGAGCGGCGCGACGCAAGCTCTTGGGTACGGCGCAGGAGCCGACGCGATCACCAACGTCGCCCCCTATTGGCGTGTCGCGCTTGAGCCGCACTGGGGCCAGCACTATCTCATGGTCGGGACGTTCGGCATGTACGGGGAGATCGTCCCGGGCCGCCAGTACGGCTACGGCAGGACGACTATCTCGATGTCGGTTTCGACTCGCAGTACCAGTACGACGGCGACCAGTACAGCGTTACGGTGAAGCTCACCGACATCCTCGAATGGCAAACGCTCAACGCCACCTATGCGCTCGCCGGCGCGTCCAACATCCACGACACGCTCAACAGCTTCAAGGCCAACGCGTCGTTCGTTTGGGACCACACGTACAGCGTCGGTTTCGGCTACTTTAACATCACAGGCTCGAGCGACTGCAACATGTATGGTTCCGAGGCCGCTCCATGCCTGCCGAGCGGCGCGGGCGCGTATCCGAGCAGCTTCACCGCCAGCCCACAGGGCGATGGTCTGATCCTCGACCTCGCTTGGCTGCCCTTCAGCCATGGCGCTCCTGGCCCGTTGGATTACAAGACCTGGAACGCCCGCATCGGCCTTCAGTTCACTTGGTATCTCCACCTCTATGGCGGCACGAACAATTTCGACGGCTCGTTTCTCGGCGGTACGCACAACGCCTCCGGCAACAATACCGTCTTCGCCTACGCTTGGTTGGCGTTCTGAGAACCGACGGACAGTCGACATCGGGAGGGGCGAAGCTCCGCCTCCCGCAAGAAGGACAGCGACAATGGGACTGATGACGCCCATATCCCGCCGGACGCGCGCATTCTGCCGGGGCGAGAGCGTGGGCCCTGTCGTGCTCGCCTGCGGCGCGTTGCTGGCTAGCGGCGCGCCTGCGCTTGCGCTCAAGATCCCGATTCAGGCCAGCTTGACGGGCGGCGGCGAAGTGCCGCCGAACGACAGCAAGGCGCGCGGCCTCATGCAGGGGAGCTTCGACACCGACACCAACACGCTCGAATGGACGGTCACCTATTCGGGCCTGTCCTCGCCCCCGATCGGCGCGCACTTCCACGGGCCTGTCTCCTATCTTGGTCTGACGCCGGAGGAGAATGCGCCGATCCAGGTCGGAACGCCGGGCAACCTCGCGAGCCCGTTCCACGCGGTCGCCAAGATCGACGATACCCAGGCCAAGGATCTCAAGGACGGACGCTGGTACTTCAATCTGCATTCGAAGAAGTTTCCGGGCGGCGAAATCCGGGGACCCGTCGTCCGCCGATGAGGGGACGGAAGGCCGCTGCTTGCCTTCTTTTGCCGCTCTCTATCGCCGTCGCGCGGGCGGCAGGCGCCGGCGATCCGGAAAGAGGCAAGCACATCTTCCTGACCGTCTGCCATCAGTGTCACGCCGCCTTGCCCTACACGGGCCGCATTGGGGTGGAGAATCTGCCGAAATTCCTGGCCAATCCCCGTCGCTACAAGCCGTCCACGGCGATGACGTTTCCGGGGCTCCACAGCGAGAAGGACATCGACGACGTTATCGCCTATATCACGGAGCCCCACTGAGCCTGCGCCGTCAGACCGTCGGCGGAAGGTGTTGGAAACCATGCCAAGCTCATTGGCTGTCGGCGTTGAACCATCGGGCCGCGGACGCTTTCCACGCTGGACACGCCTGGCGATCGTCCTTGCCGCCCTCATCGCGCTACCGGCGTTGGCCTCGGCCGAGGACGTGACGCCGCGGGTTTCCCCGGACCGGATCGAGGACGTGCCCGCGACCAAGCCCGATCCGTTTCCGGCCTTCGACAATTTCGCCTGGCGCGCCTTCATCGCGCTCAACTGGCCCGCGCTGCTCGACGACGCTCACCGGGGCGCGCCCGATCGCGCGAAGACTCTTGGCGACTCCGGACCGCGCGTCTGGGAGACGTTCAAGTCGCGCGATGAACTTTTCCAGGTCGGGCCGGACGGAAAGCCGTCCGGCGCGTCGGCCTGGGCGAGTTACGATGCGCGAAATCCCTGCGGCCAAGGCGTCGACAACCGCATTAAGACGCTGGCGTCCTTCGTTCCTTACGCCGACTTCAATCAGGCCAGCTTCACGCTCGGCGAATTCCTCAATCCGCTCGTCGCCCAGAATCGGACCTACGTGCGATACGAAATCCGCATCAATGAGCCCGAATACGACGCGATCTCGGCGAGCGGCTGGAGCTTGGGCCGCGATCTGCCGGATGAAGCCCATCCCGCCGACCTTCCCATTGGCTCAATCGCCGTCAAGGCGGCTTGGAGCCTATTGACCGACGCCGAGACGCCAGCTGTCCGGTCGCGCTACTACGTCGTCAAGGGCGCGGAAGTGACCGACGTCGCCAAGAGCCTCGCGGCCGGGCGCGTCGTCTGTTCGAAGGCCGACGTCGCGCTCGTCGGCATGCATATCGCGATCAAGACCCGCTATCGGCCGCAGTGGCTCTGGAGCACATTTGAACACGTTGACAACGTGCCGCCGGTCGGCGAGGGCGAGTCGCGCGAGCCCGACGCCAAGGACACCGGCGCGCCCTATTCCTTCTACGATCCGGCCGCGCCGGACCGCCGTCTGCCGCTGCTCGGCTCACCCGAGAGCCTGCCGGTCAGCACGAAGAACCCGCCAAAGGTCGATCCGGAGCCAATGCAGGTGCGCCGCCGTCACCCCATTCACCCTGCGACGATGGCCTTGAACCGCGCCTACTGGGCGCTGCCAGGCGTGGAGGGGACGGCCTGGGAGCATTACATGCTGGTCGCCAGTCAGTGGCCGACCGTGCCCAATCCGCCCGGACCACAGAACGACGGAACCTTTTTTCCGGGCCTCACGCTCAGCCCAGACACGCCGCGCGAGCCCTATCAGTCGGACGATCCCTCACGCGAGAACAAGGAGAATCTCGCGAACACGACGATCGAGACCTATCTGCAGGACGCCCCGTCAAGCTGCATGGCGTGCCACGCGAGCCTTGCCAACGCGCGCGGCCGGGACTTTGCCGGCATTCTGTCCGCGCTGCATTGAGCCGATTGTCCTATTTTGCCCGCTTAACCAGCTTCACGTCGACAATCGTGTATTTTGCGGCGTCGATCTTGAAATCGATAACGTCGCCGGGGCGGAGGTCCTTGGTAAGGTCGGGTGTGCTGACGCGATACATCATCTCCATCGCGGGCATGAAACCCTTGATGTCGTCGTGGGAGAGGGTCAGCGCGCCGGTCGCGGACGCGACCGCTTTCACGACGCCATGACCGGAGAATATTCCCTTGGCCGCGGTCTCTTGTGCGAGAGCGACGCCAACAGCCGCGATGAAAGCCGCGGCCGCAACAAGCCAGCGCACTCCTTTCATGGCGAGCCTCCCTTCACGCGTTGGGCGCGCCTTCGCGCTCGAAGAGACATAATGCGCCGGAAACTCACGAGTAGTTATGACGGTGCCGCAATCCTCGCCTCCGCCTCGATCTCGACCTTCATTTCCGCCCGCAGTAGTGCGGCAACCACGACGATCGACGCCGCCGGGCGGATGTCCTTGAAGACCTCGCCCTGCGCCTTCAGCACCGCCTCGCAGTAGGAAGCGTCGGTGACGAAGGTGCGCAGGCGCACGA
>Ga0335083_10007607_pt1 | contig 13353 bp, 15 predicted proteins | sample Lox_Sample_42_FD_206716 | JGI IMG/M metagenome (GOLD analysis project Ga0335083, IMG submission 206716) | Soil microbial communities from Loxahatchee National Wildlife Refuge, Florida, United States - Lox_Sample_4.2 | ecosystem: Environmental > Terrestrial > Soil > Wetlands | place: USA...
TGAGTGCCGCCAGCAGGCAGGCGCCCGCCGCGCCGTGCAGCGCGACGATCGCCGCGGCCAGCGCCAGAGAGGGCGAGAGCTCGAGCCGCACCGCCGGCCCCGCGTCAGGCGCGCTTGAAGACCAGCGTGCCGTTGGTGCCGCCGAAGCCGAAGGAGTTGGACAGCGCGGTGCGGATGGCCATCTTGCGAGCCGCGTTCGGCACGTAGTCGAGGTCGCACTGCGGGTCCGGCGTCTGCAGGTTGATGGTGGGCGGCGAGACCTGCTCGACCAGCGCCAGCACGCTGAACACCGCCTCGACAGCGCCAGCGGCGCCGAGCAGATGCCCGGTCATCGACTTGGTGGAGTTGACCGCGACCTGCTTCGCGCGCTCCCCGAGCAGGCGCTTCACCGCCACCGTCTCGGCGATATCGCCCAGCGGCGTCGAGGTGCCGTGCGCGTTGATGTAGTCGATGCTTTCCGGGCCGAGCCCGGCATCGCGCAGCGCGTTGCGCATGCAGCGGAACGCGCCGTCGCCGTCCTCCGCGGGCGCCGTCATGTGGTAGGCGTCGGCGGACACCCCGTACCCCGCCACCTCGGCGTAGACGCGGGCGCCGCGGCGCGCCGCGTGCTCGTATTCCTCGAGCACCACCGCGCCGGCGCCCTCGCCCAGCACGAAGCCGTCGCGGTCCTTGTCCCAGGGCCGGCTCGCCCCGGCCGGGTCGTCGTTGCGCGTCGAAAGCGCGCGCGCCGAGGCGAATCCGGCCATCGCCAGCTCGGTGATGGTGGCTTCGGCGCCGCCCGCGATCATGACGTCGGCCTCGCCGTAGCGGATCGACTTGGAGGCCTCGCCGATGCAGTGCGTCGACGTGGTGCATGCCGTCACCACGGCGAGGTTCGGCCCCTTGGCGCCGAGCATGATCGAGAGGTTGCCGGCGATCATGTTGATGATGGTGCCGGGAATGAAGAACGGCGACACGCGCCGCGGCCCGTTCTTGTGCAACTCGTCGTGCGTCGCCTCGATCATCGGCAGGCCGCCGATGCCGGAGCCGAAGTTGATGCCGACCCGCTCCGCGCTCTCCGGCGTCACCGCGTTGCCCGAGTCGCGCCAGGCCTGCAGCCCCGCCGCCATGCCGAGGTGGATGAAGCGGTCCATGCGGCGCGCTTCCTTCGCCGACAGGTACTGCGCGGCGTCGAACCCCTTCACCTCGCCGGCGATCCGGCTGGCGAGCCGCGAAGGATCGAACGCCGTGACGCGCGTGATGCCGGACTTGCCGGCGAGAACGCTACTCCAGGCCTCCGGGACGGTGTTGCCCACCGGGCTGACGAGGCCGAGCCCGGTGACGACGACTCTGCGGCGCTGCACTGTACGCCGTGTTCAGGACTTGGCGTGCGACTTGACGTAGTCGATGGCCTGCTGGACCGTGGTGATCTTCTCCGCGTCCTCGTCCGGGATCTCCGTCTCGAACTCTTCCTCCAGCGCCATCACCAGCTCGACCGTGTCGAGCGAGTCGGCGCCCAGGTCGTCGACGAAGGACGATTCGTTCTTGATCTCGCCCTCATTGACCCCGAGCTGCTCCGCAATGATCTTCTTGACGCGCTGTTCGACGTTTTCCATCCACCTCTCCTTGCTGTGGCGGGCCCGGAGCGGGCCCGGCAGTTGCCTCGATTCGGCTCGCTCACTGCGGGCCGGTTATTTTACCGGAATCACGACATGTACATGCCGCCGTTGACGTGCAGCACCGCGCCCGTGACGTAGCCGGCGGCGGGCGACGCGAGGAACGCCACTGCGGCCGCGATTTCCTCCGCGCGGCCGAGCCGGCCGAGCGGAATCTGCGACAGCAGCGCGCTCTTCTGCTCGTCGGCCAGCACGCGCGTCATGTCGGTATCGATGAAGCCGGGCGCGACGCAGTTCACCGTGATGCTGCGGCTGCCCAGCTCGCGAGCGAGCGAGCGCGTCATCCCGGCGAGCCCCGCCTTCGCGGCGGCGTAGTTCGCCTGCCCGGCGTTGCCGGAGGCGCCGACCACCGAGGTGATGCTGATGATCCGCCCCCAGCGCGCCTTCATCATGCCGCGCATCACGGCGCGCGACAGGCGGAACGCCGCGCGCAGGTTGGTCTGCATCACCTCGTCCCACTCGGCGTCCTTCATCCGCAGAGCCAGGTTGTCGCGCACCACCGCGGCGTTGTTGACCAGGATCAGGATGTCGCCCAGCTCCTTCTGCACCGCCGCGACCAGCGCGTCGCACTGCGCGTCGTCGCGCACGTCGAGCACCCGGCCGTGCAGCCCTTCCGTGGCGATCGCCTTCACGCCCGCCTCCCCGGTCGCGGTGCCGACCACCCGCGCGCCCTGCTTCGCCAGCTCCACGGCGATGGCGCGGCCGATGCCGCGCGAGGCGCCGGTGACCAGCGCGACCTTTCCCTCCAGCATCTCAGCCTCCTTTCACCGCCGCGAGCGCCTGCTCGAGCGAAGCGCGGTCGGCCGCCGCGTAGGCCTGCAGGCCGGCGTCGATGCGCTTGACCAGCCCCGCCAGCACCTTGCCCGGCCCGCATTCGACCATGTGCGTCACGCCCTGCGCGGCCATCGCGCGCACGGTCTCGGCCCAGCGCACCGGCGAAGCCGCCTGGCGCACCAGCGCGTCCTTGATGCGGGCCGGGTCCGACTCGGCCCTGACGTCGACGTTGTTGACGACGGGGATCGCCGGCGCCGCGAGCGGGACGGATTCCAGGTAGCGCCGCAGCTTTTCGCCGGCCGGGCGCAGCAGGCTGCTGTGGAACGGCGCGCTTACCGGCAACGGCATGGCGCGCTTCGCGCCGCGCGCCTTGCACGCCTCGATCGCCTTCGCCACGGCCCCCTTGTGCCCGGCGAGCACGACCTGCCCGGGGGCGTTGAAATTCACCGCCTGCACCACTTCGCCGCCCGCCGCGCGCTCCGCCTCCGCGCAGGCGGCCCGCGCCGCCTCGTCGTCCAGCCCCAGGATCGCCGCCATCGCGCCGGCCCCCTCGGGCACCGCCTCCTGCATCGCCTGGGCGCGAAAGCGCACCAGCGGCAGCGCGGCCGCGAGCGTCAGCGCGCCCGCCGCGACCAGCGCCGAATATTCGCCGAGGCTGTGGCCCGCCGCGAGCGCCGGGGCCGGGCCGCCGAGGGCGCGCCAGGCGCGGTACGCCGCGATCGCCGCCGTCACCATGGCGGGCTGCGTGTTCACCGTCAGCCCGAGCTGCTCCGCCGGGCCGCCGTCGAGCAGCGCGAGAAACGGCTCGCCGAGGGCCGCCGCCGCTTCCCGGCGCACCTCGTCGACGCCCGGCAGCCCGTCGTAGCCTTTCAGCATGCCGACCGATTGCGAGCCCTGCCCGGGAAATATCATCGCCAGCTTCATCGTCCCCCCTACATCGTCACCAGCGAAGCGCCCCAGGTAAAGCCCCCGCCCACGCCCTGGAGCATGACGCGGTGGCCGGAGCGGATGCGGCCCGCGCGCACGTACTCGTCGAGCGCCAGCGGCACCGACGCCGCCGACGTGTTGCCGTGGTGGTCCACCGTGACGACCAGGCGCTCGCGCGGCAGCCCGAGCCTCTTCGCCGTCGCCTCGAGGATGCGCACGTTGGCCTGGTGCGGGATCAGCCAGTCGACGTCCTCGAGGCGCATGCCGGCGGCGGCCGCGACCTCGCGCCCGACCTCGTCGAGCACCTTCACCGCGAGCTTGAACACCTGGTTGCCCTGCATCTGCAGGTACGGCGAGCCGAGGATGCGCCCGCCGCAGACGTTGCCCGGCACCGAGAGGATGCCGGCGTAGCGGCCGTCGGCGCGCAGCACCGAGGCATGGACCCCGGGCCGCTCGCCCGCGGCGAGCACCACCGCGCCGGCGCCGTCGCCGAACAGGACGCAGGTGGAGCGGTCGCTCCAGTCCATGATGCGCGAGAACACCTCGGCGCCCACCACCAGGGCGCGCTTGTGCGTTCCCATGCGGATGAAGCCGTCGGCGGCGGCGAGCCCGTAGACAAACCCGCTGCACACGGCCTGCACGTCGAACGCGGCGCACTGCCCGGCGCCCAGCTTCGACTGCAGCAGGCACGCCGTGCTGGGAAAGACGTAGTCCGGCGTCGAGGTCGCCACCACGATCAGGTCGAGGTCCGCCGCCTTCACGCCCGCGGCCTCGAGCGCGCGCCGGCTCGCCTCCAGCGCGAGGTCGCTCGAGGCCTGCGATTCGGCGGCGAAGTGCCGCTGCGCGATGCCGGTGCGCTCGCGGATCCAGGCGTCGCTCGTCTCCAGGGTCTTGGAGAACTCGTCATTGCCGACGACCCGCGGCGGCAGGTAGCTGCCGGTGCCGACGATGCGCGACCAGGTCATGCCGCGCCCGTTCCCGGCTGCGCCCGCAGCGCCGCCATGCGGCGCGTGATGCGCGCGACGACGTCGTTGCGCACCTCGTCGGCGGCGCGCGCCAGCGCCTGGCCGAAGGCGTAGGCGTCGGCCGAGCCGTGGCTCTTGATCACGATGCCGCGCAGGCCGAGCAGGCTGGCGCCGTTGTAGCGGCCGGGGTCCATGCGCTCGCGCAGCGCATTCAGCACCGGCAGCGCGGCAAGCGCGGCGAGCCTGCGCGGCGCGCTGCGCGAGAACTCCTGGCGCAGGAAGGCGGCGATCATCTTGGCGACGCCTTCCGAGGCCTTGAGCACCGAGTTGCCGACGAAGCCGTCGCACACCACGACGTCGGTGGTGCCCTTGAAGATGTCGTCGCCCTCGACATTGCCCTGGAAATTGAGCCCGCTGGCGCGCAGCAGGTCCCCCGCCCGCTTCACCGTGTCGTTGCCCTTGATGTCCTCGACGCCGATGTTGAGCAGGCCGACGCTCGGCCGCTCGACGTGCTCGAGCGCGGAAACCAGCATCGCGCCCATGATGCCGAACTGCATCAGCTGCTCGGGCGTGCAGTCGACGTTGGCCCCCAGGTCGAGCACCGTGGTGTAGCCGCCGCGCATGTTCGGCAGCATGGTGGCGATCGCCGGCCGGTCGATTTCCGGCAGCGTCTTGAGGACGAAGCGCGAGATCGCCATCAGCGCCCCGGTGTTGCCGGCGCTGACGCAGGCGTTTGCCTCGCCGCTCTTCACCAGGTTGACCGCGACCCGCATCGAGGACTGCTTCTTGTAGCGCAGCGCCTGCGCCGGGGGCTCGTCCATCGCGACCACTTCGGGGGCGTCGCGCAGCCGCAGCCGCGGCCCCGGCCCGGCGCCGCTCGCGCCGAGCTCGCGCTCGATCGCCGTGCGCGCGCCGACCAGCACCATCGCGACGTCGCTGCGCCCGCGCGCGAATTCGAGCGCCGCGGGCACCGTGACGGGAGGACCGTGATCGCCCCCCATGCAGTCGACGGCGACGGTGATGTCCACTTGGGCGCGGGAGAGTCCTCTCCCGGCGGCCGCGCGCTACTCGCCCTTCCCCTTGGCGACCTTCTTGCCGCGGTAGTAGCCGCTCGGGCTGACGTGGTGCCGCAGGTGCGCCTCGCCGGTGGTCGGCTCGACCGCCACCGGCGGCGTCGAAAGGAAGTCGTGCGAGCGGTGCATGCCGCGCTTGGACGGCGATTTCTTGTTCTGCTGGACTGCCATGTTCTGCTCCTCAGTTTTATGTTCGATGCTTCGTCCGCCCGGCGCCTCAATGCTTGGTGCCGGCCATCAACCCGCGCAACGCCGCGAACGGCGAGCGCGGCGCCTGCCCGTCCTGCGCGCCGCCTGCCGCGCAACGCTCGTGCCGCGGCGCGATCGGGATCGCCAGCAGCAGCTCGTCCTCCACCAGCGCCTGCACCGGCATCTCGCGCCCGGCGACGATGCGCTCGGGGCCCTCGGCCTCGAGCGGCTCGGCGTCGATCTCGGCCTGCGTCGCCGCAAGCAGCAGCAGCGACTCGATGCGCAGCGGGAAATCCAGCGCGCCGAGGCAACGCTGGCACACCAGCTGCATCGCGCCCTCGAGCTTCAGGCGCAACGCCGGCCGTCCCTGCGCCTCGGGCACGCCTTCCAGTTCGTAGCGCAGCGTCCCGGAATCCGAGTACAGCATCTCGCGCAGGCGCGCGAACCCGGCGATGCTCCAAGACCCCTGCAGCTTGCCGCCGGTCCTCGCAAATTCAAGGCCGTCGATGACCGGCTGGTGCGGCATACGGGGCGAATGGTATCATCTCTCGAAAATCTCTGTCAAAACAAAGCCATGCCATCGCCCACGCGGCTCGTCCTGGCCTCCACCTCGAAGTATCGCCGGATGCTGCTGGATCGGCTCGGCATGCCGTTCGAATGCGCCGATCCGAGCACCGACGAGACGGCGGATGCAGGCGAATCTCCGGCCGACACTGCGGCGCGCCTGGCGCGGGCCAAGGCGCGCGCCGTGGCGCCGCTCTACCCGGACGCCCTGATCGTCGGCGCCGACCAGGTCGCCTCGTGCGAGGGCGAGCGGCTCGGCAAGCCCGGCGGCCACGACGCGGCGGTGCGCCAGCTCACGCTCCTCAGCGGGCGCAGCGCGCGCTTCGACACCGCGGTGTGCGTGCTCGACGCGGCGACCGGCAGCGATCCGGTGCGGGTGGTGCCGTGCCTGGTCACCTTCCGCACGCTCTCGCCGCGCCAGATCGAGCGCTACCTGCGCCGCGAGCAGCCCTACGATTGCGCGGGCAGCGCGAAGTCCGAGAGCCTCGGCATCGCCCTCATCGCGAGGATGGAAACCGAGGATTCGACCGCGCTCGTCGGGCTGCCGCTGATCGCGCTCACCGAGATGCTCGCGCAGGCCGGCCGACCGGTGCTCGGCGCGTGAGCGGCACCCTCTACGCGATCCCGTCGCCGCTCGGCGGCAAGGCGGCCGACGCCCTTCCGGCCCCGGCCCTCGCCGCCATCCGGGGGCTGCGCGCCTTCGCAGTGGAGAACGCGAAGTCGGCGCGGGCCTTCCTCGCCGACGTCGGCATGCCGTGCCCGCTGCAGGAGCTGGGAATCCTCGACCTTCAGGCGGACTCGTCCAAGGCGATGGGGCTCCTCAAGACCGGCGCGTCGCTCGGCCTCGTCTCCGAGGCCGGTTGTCCGGCGATCGCCGATCCCGGCGCCTCGCTCGTCGATGCGGCGCACGCCGAAGGCCTGCGCGTCGTCCCGCTGGTCGGCCCCTCGTCGATCGTGCTCGCACTGATGGCTTCCGGCCTGGAAGGGCAGCGCTTCGCCTTCTGCGGCTACCTGCCGCGCGAGCCGGAGGCGCGCCGCCGCCGCATCCGGGAGCTCGAGGCGCGCTCGCGGCGCGAGCGCGAGACGCAGATCTTCATCGAGACCCCGTACCGCAACGAGGCACTGCTCGCCGCGCTGCTGCAGACCGCGGCGGACACGACGCGCCTGTGCGTCGCGGCCGACCTCACCCTGGCGGGCGAGCGCATCCGCACCCACGCCATGCCGCGGTGGCGCAGCCTGCACGTGGAGATCGGCAAGCGGCCCGCCGTGTTCCTGCTGCAGGCGACCTAGGGAGCGCGAGGCCCCCGCCGGCCGCTAGCGCAGGCTCGGCGCGAAGTGCGCCGTGAACGCGAGCAGCGCGCTGGTCGCGCCCGCGCCGAAGCGCCGCGCCAGGCGCTCCGCGACGTTCTCCTTGACGGTGTAGTCCACCACGTTGTCGGCCTTGATGACGTCGCGCGCCACCGAGTCGAGTGTGCCGAAGCCGTCGGCGAGGCCGAGCTCCACGCTCTTCGCCCCGGTCCAGATCACCCCGGAGAACATGTCGGGCGTCTCCTTGAGGCGGCGGCCCCGCCCTTCGCGCACCGCGGCGATGAACTGGCGGTGGATGTCGTCGAGCATGCCCTGCGCGATCTCCTTCTGCTTCTCCTGCAGCGGCAGGAACGGATCCAGCATGCCCTTGTTGCTGCCTGCGGTGAACAGCCGCCGCTCGATGCCGAGCTTGTCCATCAGGCCCACCAGGCCGAAGCTGTCGAGCCGCACCCCGATCGAGCCGACGATGCTCGCCTTGCTGACGTAGATCCGGTCCGCGGCCGCGGCGACGTAGTAGCCGCCGGAGGCGCAGATGTCCTGCACCACCACGTACAGCGGCGTCGACGGATGCTTCTTGCGCAGCCGGAGTATCTCGTCGAACAGGTTCTGCGCCTGCACCGGGCTGCCGCCGGGCGAATTGATCCTCAGCACCACGCCGCGGGTGTCCTTGTCCTTGAACGCCGCCTCCAGCGCGTCCGAGATGTTGTCGGCGCTCCCCGCGCTGTCGGCGGCGATCACGCCGTTCAGCTCGACCAGCGCGGTGTGCGGGCCGCCGCGGCCCTCGGCGCCCTTCCAGTCCACCGCCAGCACGATCATCGCGGTCAGGTAGAGGAAGAACAGCAGCTTCCAGAAATTGCTCCAGCGGCGCGCGCTGCGCTGCTCCTTGAGCGCGGCGCCGGCGAGACGCTCGATGACGCCGCGCTCCCACTGCCCGTCCTGGTCACTCATCGCAGATCCCCATGAAGTAGACCTTGCCGCCGCGCTCCTCGACCTCGAGCGCCACTAGGGGCGTACCGCCGCAAGGGCCGCCGACGCAACTGCCGCTGTCGGCGGCGTAAGTCGCGCCGTGCGTCGAGCATACCAAATGGCGCCCGTCGAGATCGAAGACCTCGCCCTCGCGCCAGTCGAGCTCCATCGGCATGTGGCCGCAGCGGTTCAGGTAGCCGTACACGCGCCCTTCGTAGCGCACCACGAACGCCGGCGCGGCCTCGCCGAAGTACTCCACTTCGAATCGCACCGCGCGCCCGGAGTTCCCAAGCGCGCCCGAGTCGCAGATCACGCGTCCGCGGTCAGCCACTGCCTGAGCTCCGTCACGCTCCCCACGCAGGCGCGCGGCCCGAGCGCGCGCAGCGCTGCCCCGGGGTGCGCGCCGTACGTCACCGCCACCGCGTCCACCGCGGCGTCGCGCGCCATGCCGAGGTCGTGCGAGGTGTCGCCGACCATCACCGTCTGCGCCGGCGACGCGCCGCTCTCGCGCATCAGCTCGAGCAGCATCGCCGGGTGCGGCTTGGGCTGCGTCTCGTCGGCGCAGCGCGAATGGCGGAAATGCCGCCCCAGCCCGGTGGCGCGCAGCGCGTAGTCGAGCCCGCGCCGGCTCTTGCCGGTCGCGATCGCGAGCACGCAGCCCGCGGCGCCGAGCGCCTCCAGCATCTCCGGCACGCCCGCAAAGGGCCGCATCGCATCCTGCCGGGCGCGGAAGTGGCGGCGGTAGGCCTCGGCGAACTCCGGGTAGCGCTGCGCGGGCAGCTCGGGAACGGCGCTGCTGAGCGAGGCATGCAGCCCGAGGCCGATGACGTGGCGCGCGGCATCGGCGGAGGGCACCGGCAGCCCCAGGTCGCGCGCCGCCTCCTGGATCGACTCGACGATGCCGGCCGCCGAATCCATCAGCGTGCCGTCCCAGTCGAACACCACCAGCGGATAGCGGGCTTCAGCGTTCAAGCGTCCCCCAGGCATCCCCGAACTCCGCGCGGAGGAACGCGAGCATGTCCTGCGGCACGGGTGCCTCCAGCTGCAGGCGCGCGCCGCCCACGGGGTGCGAGAGCGCCAGGCGCCACGCGTGCAGCATGAGGCGGTGCACGCCGCGCGCCGCGAGCTCGCGGTTGAGCGCGAAGTCGCCGTACTTGTCGTCGCCGAGCACCGGATGGCCGGCGTGCGCGAGATGCACGCGGATCTGGTGGGTGCGGCCGGTGAGCAGCTGCAGCTCGAGCAACGCGTACCGCGCGCTGCGCGCAACCACCCTGGCGCGGGTGACCGCCGGCGAACCGCCCTCCCGGGCGGTCACGCGCCGCTCGCCGCGCGCGTTGACGTACTTGTGCAGCGCCACGCGCACCTCGAACTCCTTCCGGGCGGGCACGCCCTTGACCGCGGCGAGATAGGTCTTGCGCACCTCTCCCTCGCGCAGCATGCGGTGGAGCTCGCGCAGCGCGCCGCGCTTCTTGGCCACGGCCAGCAGCCCCGAAGTGTCGCGGTCCAGCCGGTGCGCGAGCTCGAGCGCCTTCGCTTGCGGGCGGGCCGCGCGCAGCGATTCGATGACGCCCTGGCTGACCCCGCTGCCGCCGTGCACGGCGATTCCCGAGGGCTTGTCTATTACCAGCAGCGACGCATCCTCGAACACGATAGGCAGCTCGAGCGGCTCCAGGCGGGGAGCCTTCCTTTGCGAGACCCTTACCGGCGGCACCCGGACCCGATCCCCGATCTTCAGCCTGTACCCGGGGCCGACGCGCCCGCTGTTGACGCGCACCTCGCCGCTGCGAAGCACGCGGTAGACGTGGCTCTTCGGGACGCCCTTGAGGAGGCGCAGCAGGAAATTGTCGATGCGCTGCGCCTCGGCCTCCTCGCCGACCACAAGTTGGGCGGCCCGCGGCCCGCTCGCCGGCGGCTTGCTTAAGTCGTTCATTTTCAATACAATCCGCCCACCTGCTACGAGCAGCGAGGCACAGGGGCCCCAAGACGCGGTGAGCGCAAGCCACGCGCCGGAACCTGCAACCCGCCTCCCGTCCCGGAACATCCGGACCTGAAGCAGTGGTTAATTTCGCTCACCGGAAGTAGCGATACTACTGGAAACGCGCGCAGGCGGCGTGACCCCTACTTGATGACGAGTCCTGTCCTTCTGGGAGAGCACTTGACGATCGGTCGAAGGCACCGCTGCGCGCGCAGGAGAACAAGAAGTGAAACGCATGCTGTTCAACGCGACGCAGCAGGAAGAGCTGCGCGTCGCCATCGTCGAAGGCCAGAAGCTGATCGATCTCGATATTGAGTCCGCATCACGGGAGCAACGCAAGAGCAACATCTACAAAGGCGTCATCACCCGCATCGAGCCCAGCCTCGAGGCCGCCTTCGTCGACTACGGCGAGGAGCGGCACGGGTTCCTCCCCTTCAAGGAAGTCGGCCGCAGCTACTTCCGGGCCGACGTCGACGTCGGCCGGGCCCGCATCCAGGACGCGCTGAGCGAAGGCCAGGACCTGATCGTCCAGGTCGAGAAGGACGAGCGCGGCACCAAGGGCGCAGCGCTCACCACCTTCCTCAGCCTCGCCGGGCGGTACCTGGTGCTGATGCCGAACAACCCGCGCGGCGGCGGCGTCTCGCGCCGCGTCGAGGGCGAGGACCGCAACGAGCTGCGCGACGCCATCGACCAGCTCGAGGTGCCGGAAGGCATGAGCGTGATCGCGCGCACCGCGGCGATCGGCCGCTCCCTCGAGGAGCTGCAGTGGGACCTCAACTACCTGATGCAGCTGTGGCAGGCGATCGACGGCGCCGCGCGCGACTCGGAGAAGAAGCCGTTCCTCATCTACCTCGAGTCAAGCCTGGTGATCCGCGCCATCCGCGACTACTTCCAGCCCGACATCGGCGAGATCCTGATCGACACCGAGGAGATCTACGAGCAGGCGCGCGCCTTCATGCAGACGGTGATGCCGGCGAACGTGGCCAAGGTGAAGCTCTACCGCGACGATGTGCCGCTGTTCTCGCGCTTCCAGATCGAGCACCAGATCGAGACCGCCTACGGCCGGCACGTCAACCTGCCTTCGGGCGGCGCGGTGGTGATCGACCATACCGAGGCGCTGGTCGCGATCGACGTCAACTCGGCGCGCGCCACCAAGGGCCACGACATCGAGGAGACGGCGTTCCGCACCAACGCCGAGGCGGCCGACGAGATCGCGCGCCAGCTGCGCCTGCGCGACCTCGGCGGGCTGATCGTGGTCGACTTCATCGACATGGAGTCGCAGAAGAACCAGCGCGAGGTCGAGAACCGCTTCCGCGACGCGCTGCGGCACGACCGGGCGCGGGTGCAGGTCGGCAAGATCTCCCGCTTCGGCCTGATGGAGCTGTCGCGCCAGCGGCTGCAGCCCTCGCTGGAGGAGACCGCGCACATCAACTGCCCGCGCTGCAGCGGCACCGGCTTCATCCGCGGCACCGAATCCACGGCGCTGCACGTGCTGCGCATCATCCAGGAAGAGGCGATGAAGGAGAACACCGGCGCCGTGCACGCCCAGGTCCCGGTCGACGTCGCGTCCTTCCTGCTCAACGAGAAGCGCCCCGAGATCCAGAAGCTCGAGGGGCGCCTCAAGGTGAATATCGTCCTGGTGCCGAACGCCCACCTCGAGACGCCGCACTACAAGGTGCAGCGCCTCAAGCACGACGAGCTGAACCAGATGGAGCACGTGCCCACGAGCTACGAGCTGGTCGAGAAGCCGGAGGAGCCGGCGCTCGCCGGCAAGGAAGCCGAGCCGAAGCGCGAGCGCCCGCAGGCGGCGGTCCAGGGCATCGTGCCCGATCAGCCGGCGCCGATGGTTGCCGAGTCCCCGCCGCAGGCAGCCCCGGCGCCGCAGTCGGCCGCGCCAGCCGCGGGCGTCGCCGCAGAACCCGCGCGCGCCGGCCTGCTGGGACGCCTGTTCGGCTGGCTGAAGTCCGATCGGCCGAACGAGGAGGCGCCGGCCGCCAACGAGCCGAGCATGCAGTCCGCGGCCGCAGCGCCGCGCGAGGCGCGCCGCGAGGAGCCGCGCGAGCGCCATGAGCAGCGCCGCGGCGAGCGCGGCGGCCGGCGCGAGCGGGGCCGCGACGGCCGTCGCGAGCATGCGCACGACGGCGAGGGCCGCCGCGAGCACGGGCGCGAAGGCCGGGATGGGCGCCGCGAGCACGGACGGGGCGAGCGTCGCGACGGCAGACGCGATCAGCAGCGCGGGCAGCAGCCTGCCCGGCCGCAAGGCGAGCTGCACGGCGGCGAGCAGCGCCAGGAGGCGCGAGCGCCGCGTCCTCAGCAGGCGCCGCAGCAGTCTCAACAACCGCAGCCCTCGCAGCCCCAGCCGCAGCAGGGACAGTCCGCGCAGCAGCAGCATGGGCCGCGCCCCGAGGGCGAGGAACACCGGCGCGGCCGTCGCCGCCGCGGCGGCCGCGGGCGCGGCGAGCGGCGCCCCGAGCACGCGCAACGTCCCGACCGCTCGGTCTACGAGCAGCAGCTCGAGGAGCACCGGCTGAAGCAGCAGCGCGAAGCGCTCGAGGCCGAGACACACCACGACGAGGAAGCCGCGCCGAAGGCGCCTCCTCCCCCCGAGGAGCCGATCCGGGTCGAGGCGGCGCCTCGCCCCGAGGCACCGCGCTTGCAGGAGCCCGAGCGGGAAGCGCCCGCGCCTGCCGCAGAAGCGCCGCGCGTCGAGGCCCCGCGAGTCGACCCCAAGGAGCTGCTCTCGAGCAGCGGCCTGCAGATGGTCGAGACCAATGCCTCGCGGGTGAATTCCTCCGCGCCCGGGGCCGAGGAGCCGCCGCACCTCGGGCGCGCGCGGCGCGAGCGGCCCGCGGCCCCCGCCGCGGACGACTCGCTGGTTCAGGTCGAGACGCGCAAGTAGGCGTCTGGCGCGACGCGGAGGCGCGCAGCGCGGCCTCCGTCACTCCGAGGCCAGCTCG
>Ga0335083_10007608_pt1 | contig 13352 bp, 12 predicted proteins | sample Lox_Sample_42_FD_206716 | JGI IMG/M metagenome (GOLD analysis project Ga0335083, IMG submission 206716) | Soil microbial communities from Loxahatchee National Wildlife Refuge, Florida, United States - Lox_Sample_4.2 | ecosystem: Environmental > Terrestrial > Soil > Wetlands | place: USA...
GCTACCCTCGGCCGCGGGGCGCCTCTCGGCGCCGCGCGGGCTTATGCGGACGACGCTGAAGAGAGGCGTAGGGCGCTCGGCGGGCGCCGACGGGAACGGCCCGGCCGTGCTGCCGCCTGCTGCGGCGAGCTCGGTCATGCGCTACCGCCAGCCCGAGCCCGTCGCCTCGGGCGGAGGGCTCCGGCTGCTCGGCCGGATCCTGGTCGGCGTCCTGCTCGTCCTGACCTCGCTCGCCGTCGGCATCGCGGGCGGCTCGTACCTCTATTTCCACCAGTCGGTGTCAGACGTGCAGGCGCACACGCCGGCGGTGATCAAGGCGGAGAAGTCGCTCGACGTCGCCCCGGCGAACGCACCCGCGGTCGCGCTCATCATCGGCTACGACCAGCGCAAGGGCGCGGAGTTCTCGTCGACGTCGCGCTCCGACACGATCATGCTCGTCCGCGCCGATCCACGGACGAAGACGATCTCGATGCTCTCGTTCCCGCGGGACCTCGACGTGCCGATCTACTGCGGCTCGGTGTCGAGCGGCGTCGACCGGATCAACTCCGCGTACGCGCGCTGCAACGCCAAGGGAACGCTGTTGACCGTGAAGCACCTCACCGGCCTCCCCGTCAACTACCTGATCACGGTCAACTTCCACGGGTTCAAGGAGGTCGTCGACAAGTTGGGCGGCATCTGGATGGACATCGACCGGCGCTACTACAACAAGAACACCGGCGCGAGCTACGACGACTACGCGAACATCAACCTGCAGCCCGGCTACCAGTTGTTGACCGGCCAGCAGGCACTCGACTTCGTGCGGTTCCGGCACACCGACGACGACCTGCATCGCAACGCCCGGCAGCAGCAGTTCGTGCGTGCGTTTCGCGATCAGGTGAAGTCGAGCTTCTCGCCGCTCAAGATCCCAGGGCTCGTGACCGCGGTCACGCACAACATCGAGGTGGGAGAGGGCGGTCGCAAGCTGTCCGGGAGCGAGGTCCTGCGCTACGCGCTCTTCGCCTACGAGCTGCCGAGCGGCCACGTTTTCCAGGACCGGATCGAGAACGTGCAGTGCACGCTCGGCTGCACCGCGTCGGCCGAGGACGTGCAGCAGGCCGTCCACGACTTCGTCTCGCCCGACGTCGACGCCTCCAAGAGCGCGAACGCTGCCGCACTCGGGCAGAAGCGCAAGCGCGCCGCTCCCGCGCCGTCGACGGTGACGCTGACCGTCCTGAACGGCAACGGCGTCGCAGGAGCCGCCGCCAACCTGTCGTACCTGCTGGCCCAGCGCGGCTACCAGACCGCCGCACCGGCGAAGGGGCAGGTGGCCGACGCACCGGGCCGCGTGTTCCACACCAGGATCTACTACGACGCGGCGCGCAAGGGCTCGCTCGCAGCAGCGAAGGCGCTGCGGAGCTCGCTCGCGCCCGCCGACGTCGAGAAGCTGCCCGCGCGCGGTCGTCTGCGCACCCTCGATCCCGGGTCGATGCTCGTCGTCGTCGTGGGCGAGACGTTCCACGGCACGATCGCGCCGCCGCCGACGGCCGCAGCCCCGGTTCATCACCCTGCTGCCGTCGTCTACGACGCAGGGCCGGGCAAGGAGCTCCTGCAGCCGCTGCAGAAGAAGGTGCGCTTCCCGCTGCTCGTTCCGACCGTCGTGGAGAGCGGATCCGTCCCCGACCCGGCCCCGGGCGACAAGCCCGTCCGGATGTACTGGATCAACGGGCACGAGAACAAGGCGGTGCGACTCGTCTACCGCACCGGCGGGAACGAGTACTGGGGCGTTCAGGAGACGGATTTCGACGACGCTCCGGTCCTGGCCGACAAGAGTTTCCGCCACGACCTCGGCGGCCGCGAGTTCGACCTCTACTACAACGGCTCGCACCTGCACATGGTCGTGCTGCGCGCGCACGGGTCCACGTACTGGGTGGTGAACACGCTGCTCGACTCGCTCTCCAACGAGACGATGCTTGCGATCGCGAAGGGGCTCAAGCCCATGTCGGCCGCGCGCTGACGAGCTTTCTCAGCCCGACGCGCCGGACGTGCCCGAACGGTGCCGCCAGCTCGTCAGGTCGAAGGCCCGGTAGAGCTGCTCGACGATCTTCTGCGCGACGATCTGGCCTCCGGCCGTCGAGAGGTGGACGCCGTCGGGCGCGCGCGCGTCGACCGTCTCGCCCGAGTCGAGCGTCAGGTACTGGGCGTAACCGCCGCTCTTGCCGGCGAGCAGCAGATCGGTCTGGATGTACGCAGCGGTGTCGGGCCGCTTCGCGATCTGCTGGGCGACGATGGTGTTGATCTGCTCGAACCGCGCCGACTGGGCCGGGTCGCGGGTGAACGGCAGGCCGATCCACACCGTGTAGGCGCCTGCGCGGCTGATCATGTCGAGGACGCCGCCGACGCGCCGCGCGTACTCCTGCATCCAGGCCGCGTCGCCGAACTGCGTGACCGAGACGCCCTTCGGCAGCCCCGTCATGTAGCCCTTGTCGTCGTTGCCTCCGAACGAGAGCACGACCACCGACGGCTTCAGCTTCTTGAGCTCGGACCGGATCGTCGTGAACCAGTTGAACACGTCGGGACGCTCGAGGCCGGTCGCGATCTGACCGTCGACGCCGCCGACGCTCCTGATCGACCGTGCGTGCTCGATGTCGTTGAGCAGGGCGTAGCCGGGGCTGACCACGAGCGAGTCGCCGGCGATCCAAACCCGTAGCGGATGAGATGGGGAGAACGCCCGCTTCGGAAGTGTCGAAGTCGCTTTGCCGACGGCCGGCGACACCGCAGGTTGAGGCGCAGCCGGCGGGGCGGCGACCGGGATGTCGATGGTGGTGTCGATCGTGTCGTCGTGCGAGCGCCCGATCGCCGACTTCAGCGCCGAGCGGGGCCGGTCGAGGTACAGCGCATGGCTCGCGTGCTCGAGCCCGCCGGTGAAGTCGAGCGCGACGGTTCGCTGCCACCCCGCCGGCTGGTTGAACGCCGACTTGTGGAGCCCGGGAGCGTCGAGGAGCAGCCCGATCGCGACCCCGAGACCGGCGATCGCGAACGCGCGCCACGCGGAGGTCGGGCGCCGCCGCCGCGGCGGCGAGGGCGGCGGCCCGTCGTCCGGCGCCGACCGCTGCTCGCGCGCCCGGCGGCGCAGCAGGCTCCGCTCGGCCGCCGATTGCGACGAGGGAGCGGGGTCACGGTCGCGAGTGATCACGGGGCTAGAAGCGGAAGTAGATGAACGGTGCGACCCCTTGCGGGCCCATCGCGTTCGCGAGCATCAGTGTGGCACCGAGGGCGAGCGACTGCCACGCGATCGACAGCCTGCTCAGCCGCGCCATCACGCCCTCCGGGATCCGCGACGGCAGGTACTGGCTGCCGATGCCGACGACGATCCAGACGATGACGCCGGTCGTGATCAGCGGCGCCGGCTCACCCCAGCGCGTGAAGAGGCCGGTGATCATCTGCCAGGCCAGGGAGAGCGAGTCGGCGCGGAAGAAGATCCAGGCGAAGCAGACGAAGTTGAACGTCAGGAGGCGGCGCAGCCAGACATGCCGCGCCTCGCGTGCGACGCCGCGTCGCTCGCGGAACCAGCGCTCGGTCGCGAGCCCGGCGCCGTGCAGCCCGCCCCAGATCACGAACGTCCACGCGGCGCCGTGCCAGAGGCCGCCGAGGAGCATCGTCAGCATGAGGTTGACCGTCGTCCGCACCTTGCCCTTGCGGCTGCCGCCGAGCGGGATGTACAGGTAGTCGCGCAGCCAGCGCGACAGCGTCATGTGCCAGCGCCGCCAGAAGTCCTGGAGCGACAGCGCGGCGTAGGGCGAGTTGAAGTTCTGCGGGAACACGAAGCCGAGCAGGAGCGCGATTCCGATCGCCATGTCGGTGTAGCCGGAGAAGTCGGCGTAGATCTGGACCGCGTAGGCGTAGACGGCGATCAGGATCTCCGGCGACGAGTGGGTCCCGGGGACCGCGAAGACCGGGTCGACGATGTGCGTCGCGAGGTAGTTCGCGATCACGACCTTCTTGAAGAGGCCGGTGCCGATCAGGAAGAACGCGCGGCTCGAGTCGACGCTGCGTGGATCGCGCGGCGTCTTCATCTGCGGGAGCAGCTCCGACCCGCGCACGATCGGTCCTGCGACGAGGTGCGGGAAGAAGGTCAGGTACGCGGCGAACCTGACGAGCCCGACGGGGCGGAGCTCTCGGCGGAACACGTCGACGACGTAGCTGATCGCCATGAACGTGTAGAAGGAGATGCCCACCGGCAGGACGATCGTTCGCGTCCAGTCCGGAAGCCCGACGCCCAGGGCGTGCGCGACGTTGTGCGACGAGTTGATGAAGAAGTCGAAGTACTTGAAGTAGCCGAGCGTTCCGAGCTGGCCGATCAGCGCGAGCGTCAGGAACGCCTTGCGCTGCGACTGTCGCTCCGCCCTCCAGATCCGGATAGCCCAGAAGTGCGTCCAGAGCGTGCAGCCGATCAGGAGGAAGACGAAGTGCCAGTCCCACCAGCCGTAGAAGACGAGGCTTGCGCAGATGATGAACACTCGCCAGAGGCGCACGTGCGGCATCGCGAGCCACGACAGTGGCATGACGATCAGGAAGAAGATCGTGAATGTCGCGGTCGGGAAGATCATCGGTCGGACGGGCGCGCACGGCCCCGGCCCGGGGTCATGCGGCCTTGAAGACGAACGGGCGAAGGAAGCTCGCGAGCGCGAGTGCGCCCGCGGACGTGAGGTGCAGCCCATCCGAGCCGAACCACGGCCTGCCGCTGCTGAACGCGTTCCAGTCGGCAACGACGATCTGCGGCCACCGCTTCGACGCCGCCTGGATCTCGGTGTTCGTGGCGCGGTAGATCGGTGCGTAGCGACTCGAGCTCGATGCGCGGAGCGTCACCCAGACAACTCCGTGGACACCCTGCCTCAGGGCCGCACGCATGACCTCGTCGATGCGCGCGTTGTAGCCCTGCGACGACTCGTTGTAGCCGACGTCCACGATCAGAACGTCGCCGAGAGACGGCCCGTACGACTCGATCGCCCGCAGCGCGGTGGTGGGGGTCGATCCCTCGAACGAGCAGCTGGTCTGCGCGAGCCGCCGGCAGACCTTCAGGTCGAGCCGCAGCGACAGGCCGCGGGCGAGGCGGGCCTTCGCCGCCGAGACGTAGTCGAGCGCCGCCGGCACGGAGTCGCCGACGAACGTGACCCGGAGCTGCTGCGTCGCGGTCGCGCTGTGCGCGGCAGACGCGGGCAGGGCAAGCAGCGGCACCGCCGCGAGCACCATCGCCTTGTGGTAGACGCCCCTCACTGAAACGGCCTCGAAAACGCGCCTTTTGCCGCGGCGCGGGTCGGCGCGAAGGATACGCGTCGTGCTCCTCGCCCGAAACCCGTACATTTCTGCGCAAACCGCGTCGCTCCTTCTTCGGGTGTGGTACGGTCGCCCGGTGCTTGGGCAGGCACAGACGTCGCGGCGTCGGCTTGTCGCGTTAGCGCTGATCGGAGCAGTCGTCCTCGTGCTCCCGGCAATCGGGGTGGCGAACCCGCTCCAGCACCGGCACTCCGGGCAGTCCCAGTCGCTCACGTTCGCAAGCGGACCGCGCCCCGCGGCGCTCGATCTCTTCTCGCTCGATCACAACGTGGTCGCCGCGCAGATCCGTGTCGGGACGCTGGACCAGCGCATCGCGGCACTGCGCTCCGAGCGCGCGTTGTTGAAGCTGCAGGAGCACGTCGCGCATCGCGGCATCTCGACTGCCCGCGCCGAGCTGTGCGCCGCGATGCGAACGCTGTACGAGCAGGGCGACGTCGAGCCGCTCGAGGTCATCCTCGGCGCCAAGAGCCTCGACCAAGCGCTGACGAGCCTCGACGAGCTCTCGCGCATGCGCTCACAGGCTCACGACCTCGCCGTGCAGCTGACCGCGATCCAGTCGCGCGCGAAGAAGACCGAGGCGTCGGTTGCCCGCCGCGAGGCGGCCCTCGTCGAGGCTGCGGCCCAGGCGCGAGCGGCGCAGGCAGCTGCCGAGGCAGCGCTCGAGGCGCGCCGCCGGTATCTCGCGAGCCTCGCGCAGCAGAACATGGCGAAGGCGCAGGTAGCGCAGGTGCAGTCCGAGGCGCAGGCCGCGGAGACGCGCAGCAGCAAGCTGACGACGGTCGTGTCCGCCTATGGGGAGTCGCCGTCGTCCATCGACGCGCCGCTGCCCCAGGCATCGGGCGGCGATCGTGTACTCACCGTCAGCGCGACTGCATACTCGCTCCCCGGTTACACGGCGAGCGGGCTCCACGTCGGGTGGGGCGTCGTCGCCGTCGATCCGAGGGTGATCCCGCTCGGCACACGGATGACGGTGCCGGGGTACGGAGAGGCGATCGCCGCCGATGTCGGGACGGCGATCATCGGCGACCGGATCGACCTCTGGTTCCCGACCCTCGCGCAGGCCCAGGCGTGGGGGCGGCGCACCGTCACGATCATCGTTCACTGATCTCACAGGGAACGCCGCCGGCGCGTTCTACTTCAGAGATGCCGCGCTCCGTCGTCGACAGTCCGATCGGCCCCCTCGGCCTCGTTGCGACCGGCAACCGTCTCTCCGCGGTGCTGTTCGACGGCGGCACGATCCAGCCCGAAGGCAGCTCGGCGGTCCTCGCCGAGGCAGAGCTGCAGCTCGCCGCGTATTTCGACGGCGACCTGATCGTGTTCGACCTGCCGCTCGAGCTGCACGGGACCGAGTTCCAGCAGCGGTGCTGGATCGCACTGGCCTCGATCCCCTACGGACAGACCGTGAGCTACGGCGAGCAGGCGCGGCGACTCGGCCTCGGGAACGACTCGGCGCGGGCGGTCGGCGCCGCGAACGGCCGCAACCCGCTGCCGATCGTTCTGCCCTGCCATCGCGTGATCGGCGCGGACGGGTCGCTGACCGGCTTCGGCGGCGGGCTGCACGTCAAGCGGTTCCTGCTCGAGCACGAGGGCGCGCTGCTCCCGCTGGACTGACCCGGCCGCTGTTGACGTCGGCGTCCCGGGTGGGCTACACTTTATCTAGTTAGCTAGATAACTGTGAGATGATCCAGTTCCACCTCGAACGACGTTCCGGAGTCCCGGCCTATCTGCAGATCGTGCAGCAGGTGCGGCAAGCGGTTCGGCTGGGCATCCTGAAGCCGGGTGATCGATTGCCGACGGTGAAGGAGGTCGTCGCACAGCTGACGATCAACCCGAACACGGTGCTGCACGCGTATCGCCAGCTCGATCTCGAAGGAGTGGTGGAGGGGCGTCGCGGCGTCGGGACCTTCGTCGCGAGCGACCGGATCCCCGTCGCGGCCGCTGACGTCAAGGGCCTCCGCATGTCGTTGCAGCGCTGGGTCGAGCGTGCAAGGGCGGCGGGGCTGGACGAGGAGGACATGGCGGGACTCTTCGCGGACACGGTTCGACCGGCCTCGGCCTCGAGGGTCGCATGACCGAACCGGCACTCAGCACGCACGGCCTCGGCAGGCGGTACGGCTCGACGTGGGCGCTGCGCGACTGCGACCTGGAGATCCCTCCGGGAACGGTGACCGCGCTCGTCGGGCCGAACGGCGCCGGCAAGACGACGCTCCTGCAGCTCGCGGTCGGGCTCCTCGCGCCCACCGCGGGCAACGTCAGGGTGCTCGGGCACGATCCGTACAGGCAGCCTGCGCAGGTGCTGCCGCGTGTCGGCTTCGTCGCGCAGGAGCATCCGCTGCCGCGGCGGTTCACGATCGCCGAGACGCTCCGGCTCGGGCGTGAGCTGAATCCGACCTGGGACGACGGGCTCGCGGCCCGGCGCATCGACGAGCTCGGCCTCTCGCCGGCCCAGCGCGTCGGGACGCTCTCGGGCGGCCAGCAGGCTCAGGTCGCGCTCACGCTGGCGCTTGCCAAGCGGCCGCAGCTCCTGCTCCTCGACGAGCCGGTCGCCTCGCTCGACCCGCTTGCGCGGCGCGAGTTTCTGAACACCGTCGTGCAGGCGGTGGCAGATGCCGGGATCGGCGTCGTGCTCTCGTCGCACATCGTCGCCGACCTCGAGCGCATCTGCGACCGCCTGATCATCCTGGCGCACGGACGAACCCTTCTCGACGGCGCGATCGACGACATCCTCGCCGGCCACCGTGTGCTCACAGGGCCGCGCAGCAGCGCCGAACGGGTCGAGCGCATCCACGACGTGATCAGGGAGAGCCACACCGAGCGCCAGACGACGCTGCTCGTGCGCGCGAACGGGCACGTGTACGACGCCTTCTGGGAGCTGCACGAGGTCGATCTCGAGGAGATCGTGCTCGCGTACCTCGGGCTGGATCGAGCCGGCCGGGGGACCCCGAGCGGGCGCAGGGCGGTGGTGTCGCGGTGATCTGGGTCGGCTGGCGCCAGCAGCGGACGGAGACGCTGATCGCGGGCGCCGTGCTCGTGGTGATAGCCGCGATCGTGATCCCGGTCGGCATTCACATGGCTTCCGTCTACACGCACGAGGGCCTGGCGGCGTGCGGCGCGAACGCACAGCCGGGCACCGCGTGCGGCCTCGCCATCCCCTCGTTCCAGATCCGCTTCAACCTCCTCGACATCCTCTTCACGTGGTCGACGCTGCTGCCGCCGATCGCGGCCTTGCTCTTCGCAGCACCGTTCATCCTCGACCTGGACAGCGGCACCTACCGCCTGCTGTGGACGCAGAGCATCACGCGCCGGCGCTGGATCGTCACCAAGCTCGGGCTGGGCATCGCCGCAACGGTGCTGGTGGCCGTCCTGCTGAGCGTCCTGGCCACCTGGCTGCGGGCGCCGCTCGACCACCTCAACGGCCGCCTTGGCTCGAGCACGTACGACGCCGAGGGGCTCGTCCCGATCGCCTACGCCTTGCTCGCGCTGGGCGTCGCCGTCGCGCTCGGAGCGGTCTGGCGGCGCACGGTCCCCGCGCTGCTCACTGCCTTCGTCCTCTACGTCGTGGCACGCGCGTTCGTGGACAGCTGGCTCAGGCAGCGCCTCGTCGACGCGACGAGGGTGACGTGGCACATCGGCGGAGGAGGCGGCCCGAGCAACAGCACGCTCAATCGCGCCCTCGTCATCCATCAGTACCTCAGCGACAAGACCGGGCGCGCGATCGCAGGCGCGAACGAGATCTGCGTTCGGACGTCGGCGGGCGCGCTGCCGCACACGCGCATCTCCGGCCCGTGCCTGCTGCCGAGCGCGCATGGCTACATGACCGTGGTCTTCATCCCCGCGAGCCGCTTCTGGGAGCTCCAGGCCATCGAGTTCGGCATCGTCGCCGGCATCGGCGCTCTCCTCGTCGCCGCCGCCGGCTGGTGGACGTACAGGCGAATCGCCTGAGCGGCTCAGCTCTTCGCGTACTCCTCGGCCGTCTTCGCCTCGAACTCGAATCCGATCACGGGCTCGTTGCCCACGACCCAGGCATCGTGACCGGGCTCGATCACGTACGCCTGCCCCGCACGGATCTCCTGCTCGGTTCCATCGTCGTGGACGACGTGCATCGCGCCCGACTGCAGGAGGCCGACGTGGTGTGCCTGGCACCGGTCTCCGCCGACGACAGGCTTGATGCACTCGGACCATCTCCAGCCCGGCTCCAGCCGCAGCCGAGCCGCCGTCGTCCCGCCGAGCCGGACGACGTCGACCGTCGTCTTGTCGGGCGTGCGAGTCTCGTCGGGTGAGCCGAAATCGCGTGCTTCTACGCCTGCCATGTGCGCCTCCTCCGTCGTGCTTTGGGGGTCGTTCGGCCAACGATCCCACACACGGGCCGGTCGATTCAAATGCCGGCTCCCGGGTCCTTCCCGGCTCCTTGCGCGCTCCTGCGACTCGCTGCCGGCCGCGGGGCGATTCCGAGCGCCGTCGACGCATCCGAGGCGCTGATCGCCTTCGCCCGGCGCCGGCGACCTGGTCACCGGCTTCAACGCATTCTTCTCCGGCCCGCTACCTGATCGCGCGCGCACCCGATTCGAGACCTCTGTAGTTGGTGTGCATCAGGCGGTGCACGTCGTCGAGCGTCGTCGCTGCGATCGCTCTGGCGCGGCGGTTGCCGGCGTCGAGCACCGTCCTGAGGTAATCACGCTCCTTGACCAGCTCGCGGCGGCGCGTGCGGATCGCACCGAGGCGCGCATTGAGCGCGTCGGCTACGAGGTCCTTGAGCGCGGCCGCCCCGCGGTCGCCGATCTCGTCCGCGATCTGATCGGGTGGTCGCTCCAGGCAGAGCGCGGCGATCCGGAGCAGGTTCGCGACCTCCGGCCGCCGGTCGGGCTCGTAAGTGATCCGCCGCTCGGCGTCGGTCCTCGCCGATCGGACGAGCCGTGCGGTCTCGTCGTCATCGGCGCCGAGCGCGATCGCGTTTCCGCGGCTCTTGCTCATCTTCTGTCCGTCGGGCCCGAGCAGCAGCGGCGCCGAGCCGAGCAGCCCTCCGGGCTCCGGAAAGAACGGGAGCTCCGGGCTGTAGCGGTCGTTGAAGCGTCGCGCGATGGTGCGGGTGAGCTCGAGGTGCGGCAGCTGGTCCTTCCCGACCGGGACGAGGTTCGCGTGGCAGAAGAGGATGTCCGCCGCCTGGTGGACGGGATAGGTGAACATGAGCGCCGAGGTCGAGCCGCCGCCCGCCGCCGTGATCTCGTCCTTCACGGTCGGATTGCGTCCGAGCTCCGCCACGGTCACGAGGCTGAGGAAGGGGACGAGGAGCTCGTTCAGCTCGGGGACCTGGCTGTGCGTGAAGATCACCGCGCGTTCCGGGTCGATGCCGGCGGCGAGATAGTCGGCCACGATGCCTTCGACATCGTCGGGAAGGCTCGCGGGCGAGTCGCGGTCGGTGATCGTCTGGTAGTCGGCGATCACGACCAGCAGCTCGACGCCGAGCTGCTGCAGCCGGACGCGGTTCTCGAGTGTGCCGAAGTAGTGGCCGATGTGGAGCGGCCCGGTCGGACGGTCGCCGGTGAGGATCCTGTACGCACGCGGGTTCGCGTGCACACGGCGTTCGAGCTCGGCGCTCCGTCGTTCGGTCGAGTTGAGCGACGGTGAGGGAGCGTGCATGGAAGCTGACATGGGACGTGTTCCTCCTGTGGTCGAGTGGCGGATGCCGCCTCGAGCGTTCGGTGTCCCGGAGATGGATCGGGCCGCTCGTCGGCGGCCCGTTCGCGCATGCTGAAGCTAGGACCGCGTTATCGCGGCCACGACCAGCGAGCTTCGCTGCACGACATCATTCGTTCACTGTAGCGGGCGACGACGACATGGAGGTCCAGATGCGAGCGCGGATGGCGACGTTTCGGGTGGACGATGCGGCCGTCGACCCGGCCATGTCGCAGAACAGCAGCGTGACGAGCTTCCGCCGCTCTGCGGGCTGGGCCGTCAGCGGCGCGCCGCAGCCGTTGCAGAAGCGAGCGCCCTCGAGGCTCTCAGCCTCCCACGCGGAGCACACGACCATCGTGCAAGCTTGCTGATGGCCACGGAGGATCTCGAGGAGGTGGTGCATGCAGCTCGGAACGATCGGAGTCTGGACGAGTTATCGGCCGTTCGGCCCCGCGCGGGCCGGAGAGGCTGCGAAGCTCGTCGAGCAGCTGGGCTTCGGCGCCTGGTGGGTCGGCGGCTCGCCGCAGGTTCGCGATCTGCGCCCGGTCCTCGCGGCGACGTCGATGCTCGTCGCGGCGACCGGCATCCTGAACGTGTGGCGGAGCGATCCGCTCGAGACGGCCGCTGACGACGCCGAGTTGCGAGCTGCGTTTCCCGGGCGGCTCATGCTCGGGATCGGGATCGGTCATCCCGAGGCGACGAGCGACTACCGCCGCCCGTTGACGGCGATGCGGTCGTTTCTCGACGCCCTCGATGCATCGCCGACGCCGACTCCTCCGGATGAGCGGTGTCTCGCCGCGCTCGCGCCGAAGATGCTCGACCTCGCCCGCGCGCGCACTGCCGGGACGCACCTCTACTTCGTCTCGCCCGAGCACACGCGGCTCGCGCGGCATCGGCTCGGCCCGGGAAAGCTGGTCGCGCCGGAGCTCGCGTGCGTCCTGGATACGGACACGGATCGGGCAAGGGCGGTCGCGCGCGCGTACGCGCAGTCGTACCTCGGCCTCGGGAACTACACGCGGGCGCTCCTCGACTCGGGGTTCACGGAGGCCGACGTTGCCGACGGCGGCTCCGACCGGTTGATCGACACGGTCGTTCCCCAGGGGAGCGCCGGTCAGATCGCCGAACATGTGCGCGCACATCTGGATGCCGGTGCAGACCACGTCTGCGTGCAGCCGCTCGGCGAGGACGGCATCCCGCGCGCGTCGTGGACCGCACTTGCGCGGGCATTGATCGGATAGGCGTGATCTTCAACCGGCCTTGTCGACCGGGGATGGTGCGAGCAGGGGGAAGTACTGCCAGGCGACGTGTCTGAGCGCGTCGACGATGACCTTCGGCGTGATCTCTGCGCCGGGGTCTTCGAGCCCCGGCGGGAGCTCGACGCCGAGCTCCCTGGCGTGCTCGATCATCCCGTGTCCCATGCTCTCGCCGAGGGTGCTCAGCGCGCCGGCGAGGGCGTCCGCGTCGAGCTGCCATTCCGGCACCGGAAGGGCCGCGGCGTGGGTCCAGGCTTGCGGGTCGCGCGGCTCTTCCAGAGTGAGGAGGTCCTCGAAGGTGCGCGCCGAGGCGTCTCGTCGGGTCAGCGGTTCGCCGAGGCTCCAGACCTTCCGCAGCGTCGCGATCAACGACGTGTGCCGGTACTCGTCGTTGAAGACGGCGCCCTGCTCGACCCAGGGTGAGACGAGGATCGCGGGGACGCGGTAGCCGGAGCGGTCGAACCGGAAGCCCATTTCGCCGGCCGGTGCATCGGGGTCAGGAGGAGGAACGGGCCCCGGAGGGACGTGGTCGTAGGTGCCGCCCGGCTCGTCCCAGCCGATCAGCAGCGTGGTGTTCCAGACGTTCGAGCCCGACTCGGCGGTGCTGGAGCCGTAGATCGAGAAGATGCGCGCGAGGAAGGCCTCGCCGGCGAGCATCGACGAAGGAGGATCGAGCGTCGTGACGTCCAGGGCACGGCCGAACGACCGTCCGAACGCCGGGTGGTAGTCGCCGTGCCCGGCGAGGAAGTTCGGCTCGATCAGCGAGAAGTCGGGCAGCGTCCCCCCGGCGGCATCCCTCTCGAACTCGGCGAACGGCACGACGTTGGTCGCGAGCCGATCCTTGAGGCGGGGGTAGTGGATGATGCCGTGGAACGAGAGCGGCATCGGCTCCATCACATAGATCTTCCAGGTCTTGCCGTGCTGCTCGAGCCGCTCGAAGATCGTCTCCGCGTCGTTCTTCGTGAACCACTTCTTCACCGGGCTGTTCACGACGATCCCGGACGAGGTCGCCGCCGTCCAGAACGAGCGGTTCATGAACGTCTGCGACGGCACCTCAGAGAACCAATGGTCGAAGACACCGAACTCGCGCGCGATCCCGTTCAGCACCGGCAG
>Ga0335083_10007609_pt1 | contig 13351 bp, 4 predicted proteins | sample Lox_Sample_42_FD_206716 | JGI IMG/M metagenome (GOLD analysis project Ga0335083, IMG submission 206716) | Soil microbial communities from Loxahatchee National Wildlife Refuge, Florida, United States - Lox_Sample_4.2 | ecosystem: Environmental > Terrestrial > Soil > Wetlands | place: USA: Florida...
GTGCGAAGCGTCTGTGGCAAAATCGGGGTATCGATATGAAGGCCGTTAAACTCAAACGGACATCCGAAGAGGCGGCGCGGCTCCTGAGTGCGCATGAAATCGCGACGCTCTTGCGATTACACGACGCACCTATAGCGCTGATAGCGGTGACGCCGGACGTAATGGCGCTTCGCGAAGTCGGGCTGGTCCAATTTCTTGAATCGGAACAAGGCCGCGCCAGGTTCGCACTTACAGCCAAAGGAAATGCTGTATTGCGCGTGCTCGGGGCTGAATGACTCGATGTATGGCAATCGGTTAAAGTGATGCGCGCGGTCGCGTTGAATTCAATCAAAGCGAAGGGCGAGACTGAAAGACAAGTCCGGCTTTGAGCGGGTCTCGTGTCAGATGAACGGGTTCGCCTTCGTCATAATGGTGCAGGACATCACGGCAGCGAATCAGCCGGGTGACCTGCCTTGTCCAGCGGTACTCACGGATTCCGGCGCTCTATGTCAGGTGCCCGAGTGCTGCGACTGAGCTCAGTATGGCGCACTGCCTGAGACAAGCAAAAATGAGAGAAAGCAAATGGGGCAGTCATCCGAGGGGCCAGCTGCGGGGTTGAGAGCATTTGTCGATGCACCGCCGCCGTCTTGCTGGACCCGCGACATCTGTGCCCTGGTGCTGGCGCTGGCAGTGACGACAGTCACGTGCCTTGCGAGCGGAACACTGAAGACCATGGCTGGCGAAATCGCACCTATCTGGTTGGCCAATGCGGTCCTGCTTGCACAGATGATGGTGGCGCCTCCGAGGCGGCGGTATTGGGTGCTTGCCGGCGGTGTGCTCGGCAATCTCGCAGCCAATCTCATTGTTGGTGAAAGTCTGGGGGTGTCCGTCGCCTATTCGTCCGCCGACATCCTCGAGGTGTTGGTCGCGTTCGTGTTCGCCCCACGTATTTCGACGGTCGCGGAACTGGTTCGTCCGAAGCCGCTCGTCATATTCCTGACCGGTAGTGTATTGCTCGCGCCCATAGCGTCTGGACTGGTTACGACGACTCTGTTGCACGGGCAATTGAACGGCCATCTGCTGCCGAACCTGGCCAGCTGGTTTGTCTCGGATGCCCTGAGTCTCGCCATTTTCACGCCGGCTGCCGTAGTCTTGTGGACTGGCGAAGTGACCTATCTTCTGCGTGCTGACCGCCGCAGGAAAACAGCCTTTTTGCTGCTCCTCGTTTGCGTTGTTACGGCAGGCGTATTCGGGCAAAACCGCTTCGAACTGCTGTACTGGGCGCTCCCGCCTATTGTGCTGCTGGCATTTCTCGCCGACCTGGCAGGCGTACTGGTTGGATTGTTGCTGTGCCTCGCGATTGCAGTGTCGTTCACGATGCGCGGGTCAGGACCGCTCTGGATGTTTCCCTATCGGAGCATGCAGGGTCGCATCTTCGCCCTGCAGCTTTTCCTCGTGGCCGCGCTTGGTATCGCGTTACCTGTGAGTGTCACTCAGGCCCAGCGGAACCGCCTCGTTGCGATGCTCCGTGAAGGCGAGCGGCGATACCGGGTGCTCGCGGAGAACGCGACCGACATCGTGATGAGCATGGCGCTCGATGGCAGGCTCACCTACGTTTCGCCGCGTGCCCTCGAGGTGATGGGGGCTGCCCCTGAAAGTCTCATCGGTGTGTACTACCCGGACCTTGTTCTGCCCGATGACCGCGATGCGCTGGCCACGGCTATTGAGAACCTGACAGCAGGTATGACTAAGGCCTCCCAGGTCAGTCGCTTTCGGCGCGCAGATGGTCAGGTTCTGTGGATGGAAACGTACCTTCGCCCCGTCATCGGCCCACTCTCCGGCAAGCCGGAAGCGCTCACGGCCACGGCTCATGATATTACGGAGCGCAAAGTGGCCGAGCAGCGACTCGCCGATGAGCGCACGGAACTGCATGGGCTCGCCTTCCGCGACGGCCTGACAGGTCTCTTCAACCGTCGGCACTTCGACCGTGAACTGGCGTTTCAATGGCGACAGGAGGCCCGGGCAGACAAGCGCGGTTTCGTGGCGGTTGTCATGGCCGATGTCGACGCTTACAAAAACTACAACGACCACTACGGCCATCAGGCTGGCGATGAGTGTTTGCGCACGATAGCGCAGACCATTGCCTCTTCGGCCAAGCGTCCTACAGACGTCGTGGCCCGCTACGGTGGTGAAGAATTCGGGTTGATTCTGAGGGATACCGACCGACAGGGCGCGCTGGTAGTCGCCGAGCGAATCCGGCGGGAAGTGGAAAATCTGCGGATTCCACACGCGGCGAGCGGTACTGGCGTCGTCACCATCAGCCTTGGCGTGGCGGCGCAACGGACCGGCGAAGACGGCGACGGACGCTGCCTGGTTGATGCGGCCGACCGAGCGCTTTACGTCGCCAAACGACGCGGGCGGAACCAGACTTGCGTGGCGGACCCAGATGGCGTGAAGGGTGCATAGGGTGCAGCTCAGCACATCATTCGTCAGCCCGGGGCCAAGGTTCACTTCTGGCCATTCGACGGATTGGACATTCCGGCAGGTCGCTCTGCAATTGTCGAGGCCTACCCGTCGATGTGGAGGCGCGGACGTGTTGCGCCAGAGAACATGACCGTCGACCACTACGACACGTACACCATCGCTGACTGGCTACGGCTCGCTGACCAGGACGGGCGCCTTCAGCTCGCGCCCTACACCCACCATTGACGCCGCCGGAGCGCGCCGTGGCTGAAGTCGAAGGTTGGATTCTCGGGGTCAGCTCCGCTGTCGCGCCTAACGAGCTCTGTTGAACACCGGGATGAACCTATGCGCGACGGCCTGCGGGCGACTTCAGGACAGTTTGGCCAGCAGATACGCCGCCCGAATCTCCTCCAGTTCGCGGGTGAACTCCGCACGTTCATCCAGCCTCGCACGCAGCATGCCGATGGCCCGCACGATTTCGAACGCCTCGTCATATCGGGCGTTGCGCGTACCGCTCTCGGCAGCGACCGGCAGCAGCCTGTGATAGAGGGCGATGGCGTCGTGCGGATGGGTCTTGCCACGGACAGCCGCCATTTCCGGCCATATCGGTGTTGCAACCGGGCCGCCGGCAAACGTCTCCCATGCGGTGTCGTTCTCTTCCTGGCAAGAAAAATCCTCACCAGTTCGGTCCGCGTCGACCGCTGCCAGACACTGCGCTTCGATTTTGCGACTGCCTCCTCTTCCCTGACCAGTGCCCAGAGGTGCGTGAGAGCGCGCTCCCGTGTCTCGCCATACCTGCCGGTAGCCGTCACAACCTTCATCAAGGCGGGAAACGCCTCGGCTGTCGGGTGCATTTCGAAGCGGCGCCACGCAAACGCGTCGGCCTTGTCGAATTCACTGCGACGCAGATACGCGTCGATGCAGAAGTCGAGCAGGCGCTGGTCAAAGCTCTTACCGGGCTCCTTGATGCCGCGCTCGGCCCACGCCAGTCCATCGTCCGGGCGACCGTGCTTCACGCAAAGCTCCGCCACCAGCAGATAGCGGTATGGACTCGACAGGTCCTTCGAGCGAATGCGAATCAACGCGTCAACGTCGCCGTCGAGTTCGGCCAGCGCCTCCATCGCGCGTTCGAGTTGCATGCGCGGCGAGTCGTATGAGTGTCGATATTCTTTGTCCGGCGCGAGCGTAGGCAGCCTGTCCCAGCCCTCGTTGACGAGTTCACGATAGCGGCGCAATCCGTTCTCGCCCAGTGGCTCCGCATACGCCGGCAGAACGTTGTAGAAGGTGTCCCACTTGCCTTCCGTCTGGAAGCGGAAGAGCCGCTCCGCAAGCTTCACCGGGTCGCGTCCGGTGAACTTGCAGGCATCGAGGTGCACGGATGCCAGCTCGAAAATCGCCGGCATCACCTCGCCACCGGAGTCGTCAATCTGTTCGAGGCTCGTTTCGGCGCCCGCAATCGCTAGCTCGGACAGCTCGACCACCTGCGCGGCGTAAGGTCCGGAAAGCCTCTGGCGCAGCATGTCGGCCAGCGACATCAGGCCATCGCCGTATGCGCCGGCCTCCCGCCAGTCCAGTGGCCGGGAAATGCGTGTCGCCTGCCTGACGGCGGCCTTCATGCCGGGCAAATCGGATGCTCCCGCTGCACGCGCGGCGAATAGCAGTTTGTCGCGCAACGAAAGGTCATGTTCGACGGCTTCGAGCAACCATTCCTGAAGCGCCTCCCTGTCGAGAGTCGCTACGTATTCGTGAATCACTTCCTCGTAGGTCTTCCTCTTCTTGCGCTGCTTGCCGGGCGCCGCCTCTTCGGCATGGAACACCTCTTCACCGGCATTTTCGAGCCAGGAGAGCGCAACAGCGACAGCGTGCTTGCAGAACACACCATCGCTCCCTACCGGACAGGTGCAGTCGTACGCGAGTTCGCCATCGTCGTCAACGGCGAGTTCGACCCGATAACGATGCGTGCCACGCACGCTTGCGTGAACGGCGCCGTCGCGCTCATCAAGGCGGGAGACGGCACCGTCGTGGAAATAGGCTTTGCCGCGCGCAAACGTCTTCGTGTCGGCCAGCGACTGGACTTCGGCAAGAGTGAGAACCTCGGAGAGCTCTGCAGATTGGGACATCGGGTGACCGGTGAAAGACGGAGAATGCCGCGGCGGGCGACACGTGTGCACGATGATACCCGTGCCAGCCATGCAGTCGGCTTACGGCACGGCGATGCGCTCCTACCAGCGGCGGAATGGGTATTGAATCAAATGCCGCGCCGTTTGCGACCATAGCGTAGCCCGTCCGTACTCCCGGGCGCGCCGGATGAGTCATTTCGCCGCCGCTCACAAGCCATCAACGATGAATCATCAGGCGCTATCCTCATTCATCTGGTCAGTCGCGGACCTGCTGCGCGGCTACGATAAACAGCCCGAGCACGGTCGGGTCATCCTGCCTTTCACGGTCGTGCGCCGTCGCTATTACGAAAGATTAGGCGACTGACTACCCACGTCGTAGAATTCGCCCGTACGTCCCGATTGGCTCATATACTTTGAGCTAATACCATGTATGTGCCTGTCGCGCCGCATGCAGAGAATTCCATGCAAATTGCATGTGCTAGGGGAGGATAAGTTCCTCGCAAAGTGCTCTGAGGTAATCGCGAGTTCAATTCCATGGTTCAGCTTGGATGACAGCGCCGACAGTAGCGGCAATTCTGTTGAACCGACTATGAAGAGTGAGGAACGGGGTGATGACGCTGGGACAGACAGATGACGCTGAGGAGTTGACGACCAACACCGACATGAGGTCACCAAGCGTCCAGATTATCGCTGACCTGACCATTGGGTACGGGGCAATCCAGAACAACGTCCCGGTCATCCGTGAAATTCTTGTCATAAATGATGGTGAGACAACGCTCTCTGATGTGGAGCTGCTCGTCAAATGTGTGCCAGCTTTTGCCGAGAGTGCCCGTTTCCGTTTCGAGGCATTGGCGCCCGGCGAGAGCCGCCGCCTGGCACCAGTCGACCTACGTCCAGACCATCAGTATTTCAGCGAGCTCGACGAGTCTGAGCGTGCAGTCATCACGTCAACGCTGCGTGTCGAGGAAACGGAACTCGTAACGGCAACGCACAATGTTGATGTGCTCGCCTACGACCAGTGGGCCGGTACGCGGTCGTTACCCGAACTGCTGGCCGCGTTTTGCATGCCGAACTCGCGGGTTGTAGACAAGCTCCTCGCACGGGCATCCGGGTTGTTGCGCCAGACGTCGGCCGACCTGTCCATGGACGGATACCAGTCCAAAAATCGTGAGAAGGTCTGGAAACAGGTGTCGGCTATCTACAGCACGATAGTTGCCGAAGACATCCAATATTCCAATCCGCCGGCGTCGTTCGGAAATGACGGTCAGAAAATCCGAACGCCGGAGCGCATTCTGGACGGCAAGCTTGCGACGTGCCTGGACCTCGCGATGCTGTTTGCCTCCTGTCTGGAGCAAGCAGGTCTGCATCCCGTTGTGCTCTTCAAGGAAGGTCACGCCTGGGTCGGCGTCTGGCTGATAGACACCAGTTTCCAGACCGCTTTGGTGGACGATGTTCAGGCAATTCGCAAGCGAGTGAAATCCGGCGAGTTCCTGGTCTTCGAAACCACCGGCGTAGCAGGCGGACAGAAACCGTCCCTTCGCTGGGCCTGCACCCGCGGCGAGGAACACCTGAATGACGAAGCCGAGTTCGCATATGCCGTCGATGTCCGGCGCGCACGCGAAGTTCAGATTCGCCCCCTCCCATCTCGTTCATCGCAGGTCGATGAGCAGAATGTTCCGATTGCAAAGGCCGATACTCCCACCATCGAGGACGTACCGCAGTTGCCGCCACTGGACCCCGTTGTCATACCCCTCCGCGATGATGTCACGCCAGAAACTTCAGAAGGCCGCCTGGCGAAATGGAAGAGCAAGCTGCTCGACCTGACGCTCCGCAACAAGCTTCTGAATTTCAAACCGACGAAATCTTCGCTGCGGGTCATCTGCCCCGACCCGAGTGCACTGGAAGACCGGCTTGCGGACGGAAAAGAATTCCGCGTTCGTGCGAAGCCGAAGCTGATGTCCGGTTCGGACGGTCGCGACGCCAACGTGTATGCCGGCCGGAACGGCACGGCCGCAATGGACGACCTTGCAACCGACGCACTCGGCCGAAACGAAATCGTCACGGATGTCGAGGAGGAGGCGCTGGAAGGCCGGCTTCTCGAGATATTCCGGACTGCCAGCACAGGCGTGGAGGAAGGCGGTGCCAATACGCTGTTTCTGGCTTTCGGGATGCTGGAATGGCAGGAGAGCAAGGATGCCGAATCCAGCCACCTGGCTCCGATTCTGCTAATCCCCGTCACATTGAGCCGCCAGTCTGTCCGAAGTGGTTTCCGATTAGCCCGTCACGATGACGACGCACTCGTGAATCCGACGTTGCTGCAAAAGCTGCAGCAGGACTTTAGCCTGAAGCTGCCGTCGTTTGACGTCTTGCCTGCCGATGACCATGGCATCGACGTCAGCGGGATTCTGCAAACCTTCCGCCTGCACGTAGCCGAATTGAAGGGATGGGAGGTCAAGGAACAGGTCCATCTGGGTATCTTCGCGTTCACCAAATATCTGATGTGGAAGGACCTCCAGGACCGTCAGAAGCAGCTCCAGGAAAACAGCGTTGTCGCCCATCTGATTAACAACCCCGGCAAGGCATTTGCTGACAGCGCAACGGGCTTCGAACCTGGCACCCTGGATGAGAAATTCCGGCCTCAGGACCTATTCACCCCGCTGCTGTCGGACTCGTCACAGTTGCGTGCTGTTTGCGTCGCCGCCGAAGGCAAGAATCTTGTCATTGAAGGTCCACCGGGTACGGGGAAAAGCCAGACCATCTCGAACCTGATTGCGCACCTGCTGGCGACCGGAAAGACCGTGCTGTTTGTCTCGGAGAAGATGGCCGCGCTCGAGGTGGTGCATCGCCGGCTCAGCAGCCTCGGTTTGGGGCCGTTTTGCCTTGAACTGCATTCGTCGAAGGCAAAGAAAGCAGACGTCTTGAAACAGCTCGGCGTCGCCCTCGATGCGGCCGGGACACGTACGGTCAAGGACTGGGAGCGGGAGTCGGAACGGCTACTGGCGCTTCGAACAGACCTTAACGGCGTTGCGCGTGCGTTGCATCGCGTCCATCCGAACGACCTGACCATTTACGATGCCATCGGAATCAGCCTGCAGTATGCGGAATGGCGACCTGGCGCGATGCCATGGGCCGATGCAGATGTACATGACCGTACGCAACTCGAGGCACTGCGCGAAACCTGCCGCCAGATGGGAGCATTGGCTAGCCAGTTGAGCGGCTTGCAGAACCATCCTCTGGCAGCCGTTCACAGAACTGAGTGGACGCCATCCTGGCAGCAGGAGTTTATCGATGCGATTTCGAAGTTCGAAGCCCAAATCAAGAAGCTGAATGAGGACGCGTCAAACCTGCTGAATCAGTTGGGCCTTCCCAAAATTGCATTCTCCCTGAATGGACTGGGCACGTTCGACGTACTAGCCGACGTGCTTTCTGCCGCACCCACTATCCCGGTCGATGTTGCCCGGTCGGCGCATGACGAGTCCGTTCGCAATAAGCTGGTCAGTTTGCGACAGCACGGCCTGGCACGCAATCAGGCATGGGAACCGCTGGGCAAACACTACGTGGATGACGTTGCTACCCTGAACGCGTCCGAACTGAAGCTGCTATGGGCGGCAGCAACCAACACCTGGTGGCCGAAGAGCCTGTTTGCCCAGCGCGCGGTTACCGGAAAACTGCGCCTGTATCGGCAAGACCAACGTCGCCCACACGGTGGAGACGTGCCTGCTGTCATCACGGCACTGATAGCCGTCAACGCCGAGGACAAGGTCATCGAGGCCATGTCGCACGATGCAACACAACTGCTACATGAAACGTTCGCCGCGTCGAAGACGGACTGGACTGCTGTTGAGTCGGCCGAGCGGTGGGCAGCTTCGTTTGCGGACGCGGTAACGGCTATTGCCGGCAATGACATTGAACTGGCCCAAACGCTTCGCACGAAGCTTCAGCCATTTGTTGCCGACAACCGGAGCATGCTGAAGGCGGACATGCCACTTGGCGCAAGTCTGCTGTCGTACCGCGACTGCTATCGAGATTTCAAGGCCCAACTCCGCCGTATTATTGAGCTTGGACACTGCCAGGCCGAACTCGGCTTGGACCCAACTGCAGCCGGCGTAACTCCCCGACTATTGAGCCTGCTTCAGGGATGGCAATCTGCCTCGCGACAATTGCAGCCGTGGTGCCTGTGGCGGAAATCCCGTGCCAATGCAATTAGCAGCGGATTGCAGGGAATCGTTGACGCACTGGAGGCCGGCGAGGCCCCGTTAGATAGCGTGGCCGTGTTCTTCGAATACAGCTACCAGTCCTGGTGGCTGCGGAAAGCGATTGACCGGGAGCCCGTACTCTGTAACTTCGCGAGTGCCGAGCATGACCGCAAGATTGTCGAGTTCAAGGAGGCCGACGAGCGTTTCCAGAAGCTGACCCAACAATATATTGCGGCCAAACTGGCGGGACAGATTCCGGCGGGCGTCGAGGTTGCGCCCGGCGCTGACTCCGAGCTGGGTAAATTGCGACGCGAACTGCAGAAGCAGCGCAAGCACATGCCGATTCGACAGCTGGTGCAAAACCTGCCTAGCCTGATGACCCGCTTGAAGCCATGCCTGCTGATGTCGCCTTTGTCGGTCGCCCAGTATCTGGACGCGTCGCACGCCCAGTTCGACGTGGTCATCTTCGACGAGGCTTCCCAGATTCCGGTGTGGGATGCCGTCGGTGCCATTGCGCGCGGCAAGCAGCTCGTCTGCGTCGGCGACCCGAAGCAACTGCCGCCAACCAGTTTCTTCTCCCGCTCAGATGACTCTGACGATGGCGTGGACAGCGACGACGTCCAGGACCTGGAGAGCATCCTTGACGAGTGCCTTAGTATCGGCCTGCCTGAACTGCGGTTGACCTGGCACTTCCGAAGCAAGCATGAAGGGCTGATTACGTTCAGCAATTTCACGTACTACGACAACGAGCTGGTCACATTCCCGTCGCCAGTCACAAACGACCAGAGCGTGCGCTTCGAACGCGTCCGCGGCGTCTACGACCGTGGCGGTTCGAGAACCAACCGCGCGGAAGCCGATGCCATCGTCAAGGCTATTGAACAGCATTACCTCGACACGATGAAGCGACATCTGACGCTTGGCGTGGTGACCTTCAATCAAGCGCAGCAGAGCCTGATTGAACGGATGCTGGATGAGCGGCGCCGGGCATCTCAGCAGCTGGACCAGGCTATTGCGCAGGCGGCGCAGGAACCGCTGTTCATCAAGAACCTGGAAAACGTTCAGGGGGATGAGCGGGACATCATTTTCTTCTCCATCACCTATGGTCCGGATACGTCGGGCAAGGTCAGTCTCAACTTCGGTCCGTTGAATCTGGAAGGTGGCCATCGGCGCCTCAACGTAGCCGTATCGCGTGCCCGTGTCGGCATTGTGATTTTCAGTACGCTGTTGCCCGAGCAGATTGACCTGTCGCGCGTCCGGGCCGCCGGCGTTCGAGACCTGAAAAACTATCTGGAATTCGCCATTCGGGGCCCGCGTGCCCTGGTTGAACAAAGCATGCCGACCGGGAGAGAACCCGACAGTCCGTTCGAGCGGCAAGTTATCTCCGCTCTTCGCGAGAAAGGTTGGATAGTTCACCCGCAGGTCGGCGTGTCGGGTTACCGGATTGATATTGGCGTAGTGGACCCGCGTGCGCCGGGCCGCTATCTGCTGGGCGTTGAGTGCGACGGCGCAATGTATCACTCGGGCGCGACGGCTCGTGACCGAGACCGACTCCGCCAGCATGTCCTTGAGGGTCTTGGCTGGGAGCTGTATCGAATCTGGTCCACGGACTGGTGGCTGAATCCGGAGGAGCCGATGCGAAAGCTTGTGGCTCGCCTGAAAGAGCTGGTATCGACGGTGCCCACCGAGGGCGAACCGGCGGTTGAACTACCAGAAGAAGCTGCGCACGAGGAAGAGTCCCATACCTTGTACGCCGAAGCCGTGTCGGTCGTGGAGCCGGTTGCTCCTGCCGCGCAGCTTCCCGAATATGAACTGGCCAACCTGGATAAGGGCAATCCAGACCTTTTCTACGAAAGCCGTTCGATGTCGACCTTGGCTGCTCAACTACTTCAGGTGATTCAAACGGAAGGGCCCGTATCGCAGGCGGCGGTATTCAAGCGTGTTACTCGGGCGTGGGGGCTGTCCAGGGTCGGTAGCCGCATCGAGGCTCATCTGAGTGCATTGGTGCCTCGGCAATTGGCCCGCACGACGGACGATAGCGTTACTTTCTATTGGCCCGAGCACGCAAATCCGAGCGATTGGACGGGTATCCGGCTGCCAGGAAGCGACCCCGAAACGCGCCGCAGTATCGACGAGATTAGCCTCGAAGAGCTGGGCAACGCTGCCGTGTTTATCCTCATGCAGCAAGGCGGCTCGTCGCAGGACGGGCTGGCAAAGGCGGTTTGCCGGTTGCTGGGTGTGGCCCGGACGACTGCCGAGGCCGGAGCACGGATTTCGCGAGCACTCGTCCACAGACAACTTCAGGCGATGGTAGTTGTCGAGGGCGGTTTAGTCCGTTTGAGGAAATGAATCATCTCTAGGCGTCCCGGCAGATTTTGGACGATTCGCATGGTGACGGCTGGGGCGAACCTTGTGGCTATACTCCAGCCCATATCAACTCAAGTGTCTACGGGGAATTGTCGTGGGGCTGTCGTTCAGGAAGTCAATCAAGGCTGGACCATTTCGATTTAATCTCTCGAGTTCTGGCGTTGGAGTATCCGTTGGAGTACCGGGATTTCGGGTGGGGACAGGCCCGCGCGGCAACTACATTTCGATGTCGGGTGGCGGGTTCACGTACCGCAAGTCCATGGGGACGATGCGCTCTCAAGGAACTCAAGCCCCTGCACCGATGCCAGCCTCCTCTGAGGGGACGGAGCCGCGACAAGGGCAGCGATTCATCCCGAGCCGTAGTGCCACCGTCGCGCCGCTCGAGGTTATTCAGTCTGCAGACGTTCGGCGGCTCTCCGATACTGACTCCGCTGACATGGTCGAGGAAATCAACGGCAAGCGCCGCAAGTTCGCTGTGTGGTATTGGCCGTTGGTCTTGCTCTGTATCCTATGGCTCAATGCCCTGCCCGCGGACGGGAATCCCAACCCTATCTTGATAGGCACGTTGGCTGTTCTGTCGATTATGGTTGCCGCCGGCAGCTACTGGCTGTACATGTGGGACGAGGCGCGCCGCAGTACGGTTCTCTTCTATGATTTCGACAATAGCGCCAAGCAGACTTATGAGCGTGTTTTAGACACCTTCTCTGCCTTGAGGGACTGTCGCGCTTCATGGCGCATTCTGGCGAGCGGGCAAGTTTTGGACGGTCGCTACAATGCTGGAGCGGGGAGAACATTGAAGCGCAAAACCGCAGCGCTCGGCACGGGCGGCGTAAAACACGTCAAATGCAACATCGACGTCCCTTGCTTGAATGCTGGCCGCAATCTGTTTTACTTCTATCCAGACCGTGTCTTCGTCGTTAGTGGAAGGCATGTGGCCGTGTGTACCTACGGTTCTCTCAAAATCGACGCCCAGCTGACTCGCTTCATTGAAGAAGAGCGTGTTCCGTCCGACTCCCAGGTTGTCGGGCACACTTGGCGCTTCGTCAATAAAAACGGGACCCCAGACCGGCGTTTCAATAACAACCGACAGATTCCAATCGCCCAATACGAGGAACTAAAACTGTCTTCCGCACAGGGTATACAGGAGTGCTTCCAGTTCTCAAGAACCGGCGCTGCAGAGGCTTTCGTCGGCTCATTGATTCAACTCGGCCAATACGGAGCGAATACCGAGCGAACACAAGCATATGAGGCGCCGCGTGAACGGCGCGTTGGGCGGCGCAACGCCTGCTTGTAGACGACATCGAAGAGGCGTACGGGGAGACATGAATGCGACTTGAACGGTTTGACAAGATTCGAGACTACAGAATATTCAAAGATTTTTCGTGGCCTCGTGACCTGGAAGGATTCGGACGCTACAACCTCCTGTATGGTTGGAATGGAAGCGGTAAAACCACGCTGTCCAATTTGTTCAAGGCGCTTCAGGCCCATTCAGATATACGAGATGGGCAAATAGACTTCATCATCGGGGGAAATCGGGTTTCCGGAAGTAGATTGTCCACATCCAATGCACTGCCTCAGGTTCGCGTGTTCAACCACGCGACCGTCGCCAGCAGCGTCTTCGAAAGTTTTGGGGGGGCCAGTTCCCAGTTGGCGCCTGTTTACGTGTTCGGAGAAGACAGCGCGGAAAAGCAGGGGCAACTCGACGCGTTGAAGGCCAAATTTCCGGAGCTTGCCAAGCATGTACAGGAGGCCGGCGAGCAAGAACGGCGAGCGTCTAAGTCTCTCGAAGAATTTGCTGCAGCCACAGCCCGAACGATTAAGAATCTCCTTGTGGCACCAGGCGGCAAGTTCAACCACTACAATGCAGCCGATTTTCGCCGAGACATTGGTGCATATGAGCTAGCGCCCAAACCGCGCCTTTCGGATGCGGAATACGCGAGGGACGTCGAACGCAAGGAGGCCAAGCCGTTGCCTCACATGCGAGTCCCTGACATTAGCTTTCCGGATGTCACAAGCCTCTACGCGAACGTGCAGACGGCACTTCAACAGACAGTCGCCTCGCAGGTCATCGACGGCCTTGCGTCGAATCCATCATTAGCGACTTGGATTCGGACGGGCTTGGCGCTCCATACGCATAATGGTGACTCAGCCATCTGCCAATTTTGCGAACAACCGCTGTCTCCAGGCCGTTTGCGCCAGCTTGAAGCTCACTTTAACGATGAGTTCCGT
>Ga0335083_10007610_pt1 | contig 13350 bp, 9 predicted proteins | sample Lox_Sample_42_FD_206716 | JGI IMG/M metagenome (GOLD analysis project Ga0335083, IMG submission 206716) | Soil microbial communities from Loxahatchee National Wildlife Refuge, Florida, United States - Lox_Sample_4.2 | ecosystem: Environmental > Terrestrial > Soil > Wetlands | place: USA: Florida...
CGCGCTCCGCGGCCAGCGCCTGCTCGAGCCAGAGCCAGCCGACCACGGCGTGGCCGAACGCCTCGAGGTAGGGCGTCGCGTTGGCGAGGCGTGCCTCAACGGTTGCGGCCGCGCCGAGCGCGGCGGTCACGGTCATGACGTGGCGCCAGGCCGTCCCGACGCGCTGCGCATCGGCCGCGAAAGCGCCCGCCGCCGCGAGCGTCGAGGCGATGCGCGCATCGAGCGCCCGGAGGGCTGCCCCTCCGTCGGCACCGACCTTGCGCCCGAGCAGGTCGGCCGCCTGGATGCCGTGCGTGCCCTCGTGGATCGCATTCAGCCGGTTGTCGCGCCAGAACTGCTCGACGGGAAAATCGCGCGTGTAGCCGTAGCCGCCGTGCACCTGGATCGCCAGATCGTTCGCGACGAGGCACCACTGCGACGGCCAGCTCTTGGCGATCGGCGTCAGGAGTCCGAGCAGCGCCTCCGCCTCGCGACGCTCCGCCGCATCGGGCGCCGTCGCCGCCTCGTCGACGAGGCGCGCACAGTAGAGGATCAGGGCCAGCCCGCCCTCGACGTAGCACTTCTGCGCGAGCAGCATGCGCCTGACGTCCGCGTGCTCGATGATCGGCACGGGGGGCGACTCGGCCGCGCGCTTGCCGGAGGCGCCGGGCAGCCGGCCCTGGCGCCGCTCGCGCGCGTAGGCGAGCGCGTGCAGGTAGCCGGTGTAGCCAAGCGCCACGGCGCCCGTGCCGACGCCGATCCGCGCCTCGTTCATCATGTGGAACATACAGGCGAGTCCCTCGCCCTCCGCGCCGACGCGCGTGCCGAGCGCGCCCGGCCGCCCGCCGGGCCGGAAGCGTCCTTCGCCGAAATTGAGGACGCAGTTCGACGTGCCGCGAAAGCCCATCTTGTGGTTGAGGCCGGCCGCCACGACGTCGTTGCGCTCGCCGCGCGCGGTCGGATCCACCGCCGGCAGGAACTTCGGCACCGCGAACAGCGAGATGCCGCGCACGCCGGCCTGCGGACGGCCGTCGGCACCCGGCACCTTGGCGAGCACGAGATGCAGGATGTTGTCGGTGACGTCATGCTCGCCCGCCGAGATCCACATCTTGCTGCCGAACAGGCGGTAGTGGCCGTCCGGCTCGGGTTCCGCGCGGGTCGTGATGTCGGCGAGCGAGGAGCCCGCCTGCGGCTCCGACAGGCACATCGTGCCGTGCATGCGACCCGCCAGGAGCGCCGGTACGTAGCGGTCGATGAGCTCCGGCGAGGCGTGCGCGAGCAGGAGGTTCGCGTTGCCGGTCGACAGCAGCGCGTACGCCGCGGTCGCGACGTTTGCCGCATCGAGCAGCGCCATGCCCGCGCGGTCGATCGTGTACGGGAGCTGCATGCCGCCCCGTGCGTAATCGTGCGTCGCGGCGCCGAGGCCGGCCGCGGCGAACGCGGCGAGCGCCGCGCGGACGGGTGGATTGACGCGCACCGCGCCGTCCTCGAACGTCGGCTCGTTGAGGTCGCTGCTGCGGTTGTGCGGGGCGAAATACTCACTCGCGACGCGCGTGAATGCATCGAGCGCGGCGTCCATCGTCTCGCGCGAGTGCTCGGCGTAACGCGGGCGCGCGGTAAGCGCGCCGACGTCGAGCCATTCGTGCAGCAGGAAGTCGAGGTCGCGGCGCGAGACCAGCCGGTCGCTCACCGCGCCGCCCGTCCCGCGCTCATGCCGCCGGGCGGGTGGCGATCAGCGCACGGATCTCGCGCAGCTTGGTCTTGACGGCGGCGGCGTTGTCACGCCCGATGCGCAGCAGCGCCTTCTGTCCGGCGGACAACGCCTCGACGCGGGGGTCCGCGAACTTGTACATCACGCTCGGGTGGATGAGCGGCACGGGGTCGGAGACGTCCGGCGTTGCGAGCAGGTGATCGATGACCTCGACGACGCGGTCGTTGAAGTAGTGTCCCGGGTAGCCGAGCTCGTCGTAGGCCTGCTGCAGCAGCGGGTAGTAGCGCCGGTAAAGCGCGACCGCCTGGTTCGCGTCGACGGCCGTCAGCAGCTGCAGGTACGCGGCGTAGCGTGCGCTGTTCTCGGGCGCGAGCGAGAGCGAGGGCTCCTCGCCCTTGACCACGATCGCGCCCGGCGGCGGCCGCATCAGCCGCACGGTCGCGGCGACCTGCTCGCGGGGCAGGTTGTCGACCGTGGCGACGAAGCGCCGTGCGAGGCGCGTCGGATAGAAGAGGTCCGGCAGGCCCTGCGAATGGAAGAGCGTCGCGAGCTCGGTGCCGAACGCATCGTCGCTGTCGGCCAGGGTCGGGAGGGGCGTCGCGGGCGCGGGACCGAGCGGGTTCTCGATCTTGGCACGGGTCGAGGTGGCCGGCTCCGGCGCGGGTTTCTGGGCGTTATGCCAGTAGTAATAGGCGCCGCCGGCAGCAAGCACGGCGGCTCCGGCGAGCCCAATGATCAAGTTACGGTTCATGGCGCCTCCGTATGACCTTCCGCGCCAGGCGTCGTTCCCTAGCGGCCGGGTGCCGGCGTCTCGCGCCGGCGGGGCGGGTCGAAAAAGGGTCCCTTCTGGACGCGGCACCGCGCGTTGACGCGGCTCCACTTGAGCTCTTTCTGGTAGTAGATCTCAGCCCACAGCTCCTCGCCCGGCGCCCCGTGCGGCATCTTGACGCTCGCGAGGGCGATGCTGGCCTTGGCCATGGGCGACCACATCGAGCAGGTGACCGCGCCGATCACGTTGCGCTTCGAGTCGTAGACGTAGGCGTCCTTGGCGGGCTTGTTGCCCTCGACGTCGAGGCGCACGAGGCGGAACCGGGACCCGCGGCGCTGCTCCTCGAGGAGCGCACGACGGCCGGTGAAGTTCGGCTTCTTGAAGTCGACGAGCCAGGCGAGGTCGAGCTCGAACGGCGAGCGCGTCCGGTCGGTGCGGATCGCGCGATCCGCCGGCAGGAAGTCGACGCCGGCCTGGATGAACCCCGCCTCGATGCGACTCATCTCGAGCGCGAAGGTCCCCATGGGCTTGAGGCCATGGTTCTCCCCGGCCTCGAACAGCCGGTCCCACAGCACCTCGGCATGCGCCGGGTCGATCCACAGCTCGTAGCCGAGGTCGCCCGTGAAGCCCGTCCGGGACACCGTGAGCTCGCTGCCCGCGAACGGGAAGGACTGCATCGCGAACGGAGCCAGGTTCTCGATGCCCGGCAGCCCCAAGACCTTGAGCACCGCGCAGCTGGTCGGGCCCTGCAGCGCGAGCGCCGCGACCTCCTCGGTCTCCTCGCGGATGGTGACGTCGAAGCCGAGCGCCGAGGTCAGCAGCCAGTCGAGCTGGCGCTCCTGCGAGCACAGCCGGTAGTCGCCTTCGGCCAGGTGGAAGATCGTGCCGTCGTCGATGACCTGGCCCTGGTCGTCGCACCACACGCAGTAGCCGACGCGGCGCGGCTTGATCTTGGCGACGTCGCGGGTGACGAGGCGGTTGAGGAAGGCGAGCGCGTCGGGACCCGAGATCCGGTGCTTCGTCATCGGCGACAGGTCGAAGACGGCGGCGGCGTTCCTAAGCGCGGTGTACTCGAGCCCGACGTCGAAGTAGGCGTCCGAGACCGTGTGGTCGCGCCAGCGGTGCCAGAGGTTCAGGCTGTTGGCTGCGCTCGTGCGCGAGTGGAACGGCGTGTAGCGGACGGTCTGCAGGTGGTGCTCGCGCGGCGCTCTCATCGCGAGGCTCCTTCGAGGACGACGCGCGCGGCGTTGCGGCCGGCGGCACCCATCACGCCGCCACCCGGGTGGCACCCCGCACCGCACATGTAGAGGCCGGCGACCGGCATCGCGTACTGCGCCGCGCCCGGCACGGGCCTGAGCATCATGAACTGGTCGATCGTGTACTCGCCGTGGTGCCAGTGACCGCCGCCCATCCGGAACTGGCGCTCGAGATCGAGCGGCGTCAGCACCTCGGCGGCGACCACGAGCTTCCTGATGCCGGGCGCGTAGCGCTCGAGCACGCCGAGCAGCGCATCGCGATACGCATCGCGCTGCGCGTCCCAGCCGCCGGCGAGGTCATAGGGCGCGTACTGCACGATTGCCGACAGCACGTGCTTGCCCGCCGGGGCGAGCTCGGGATCCGCGATCGATGGAATCGTGATCTCGAACACCGGCGCACGCGAGTAGTCGCGGTACTTGGCCGGATTGAACGCCTCGTCGACGTAGGCGGCGTCGGGCGCGATCACGAGCCGCTCGCCGCGCAGCGGCGCCGGCAGCCCGCGGAACTCAGGGAAATCGCTGAGCGCGAGGTTGAGCTTGGCCGCGGTACCGATCGCCCGCGAGTGATGCAGCCGCCGGGCGAACTCGGCCTCCAGGTGTCGCGCGCCGAGGAGCCCCGCGAGCGTGCGCTTGGGATCGGCGTTCGAGACCACGGCCGCCGCCGCGATCGTCTCGCCGTTTTCGAGCCTGACCCCGGTGACCCGGCCGTCGGCCACGACGAACGCTGCAACGGGCGATGAGAGCCGGATCTCGGCGCCGGCGGCGCGCGCCGCCGCGGCGAGCGCCTCGCTGACGGCACCGACCCCGCCGCGCGGCAGGGCCGGCGCGACGTTCGCGCCGCTCAGCCGATGCAGGTACGTGAACACGCTGTTGCCCGAGCGGGGCCCGAGCTTCGTGCCGAGCACCGCATCGAGCGCGAGCGCGCCCTTGATCGCGGGCGACTCGAAGGACTCCTCGAGCACGTCGTGGATCGGCATCGTCACGACGCGCAGGAACTCGCGCATGTCGGTGCGCCCGAGACGGCGGATGTCGAGGCCGATGAGCCCGGCCGGAACGGCGTCGCGCCAACTGTCCCAGGCGAGCCTGGGCGGCACGCGCCCGTGCTGGCGACCGAGCACGGTCGCGTAGCGGCGCATGCGGTCGATGAAATCGGTGTACGCGGCGCGGTCCGCCGCGCTGACGGGTCCGCTCTCGACGCGGTTGCCGTCGAGCACGAGCGGCTCGTCCCGCTCGCTGAGCGCGACGGTCTTGAGCGCCGGCTTCGCGATCGCGAGGCCGTGCCTCTCGAGGTCGAGTTCGCGGCTGATCGCGGGATCGAGCAGCTGCAGGAGATGCGCGACCGACGGCACCTTGAACCCGCGCACGAGTTCGCGCGTGACAGCAGCGCCACCGACCTGGTGGTTCGCCTCGAGCACGAGCACGTCGCGGCCCGCGCGCGCGAGGTAGGCCGCGCACACGAGGCCGTTGTGGCCCGCGCCAACGACGACGATGCGGCCGGAGTCAGTCATCGCTCCAGCCCTCCGGTACGGTCGTCGGCCGCTTAAGGTCCAGCAGAATCTCGCGCGCGGCGTTCGCGCCGGGCGCGGCCATCACGCCACCGCCCGGGTGCGTGCCGGAGCCGCACATGTACATCCCGCGGACCGGGCCCCGGTACTGCGCGAATCCCGGGAACGGCCGGTTGAAGAGGAGCTGGTCGAAGGTGAGCTCGCCCTGGAAGATGTTGCCCTCGGTGAGCCCGACCTCGGCCTCCAGTTCCTTCGGGGTCCGCACCTCGGCGTGCAGCACGAGCTTCTCGAAGTCCGGGCTGTACCGCGAGATCTGCGCGAACACCGTTTTCTTGAAACCCTCGCGATCGGCGTCGGTCCACTCGCGACCCTCGATCAGCGGCGGCACATACTGCACGAACACCGACATGAAGTGCTTGCCGGGAGGCGCCATCGTGGGGTCCGTCATCGAGGGCATCAGCAGGTCGAGGTACGGATCCTTCGACCAGGTGCCGCGCTTCCAGTCGTCGTAGGCCCGCTCGTAGCGTTCGAGCGAGTCGAGGAAGTGCATGTCGCCGGCGTAGAGCGGGTGCTTGGCGCCGAGCGCGGTGAACGTCGGGCGGCCGTCGAGCGCGATATTGAGCTTGCCGGAGGATCCCCGGATCTTGAAGTCGCGCGCGCGCTTGACGAGCCCGGGATCGAGGTCCTTCGGATTCATCAGCTTCAGGAACGTGCGTTTCGGGTCGAGCCCGGAAATCACGATCGGCGCGTGGAACTCATCGCCATTGTCGAGCACGACGCCGCGGGTGCGGCCGCCGCGCACCAGCACCTGCGCGACGGGCGCGGAGACCCGCACCTCGCCGCCGTAGGAGGCGAGCGCGCCGGCGAGTGCCTTCGACACCGAGCCCATGCCGCCGCGCGCGAAGCCCCACGCGCCCATCTGGCCGTCGACGTCGCCCATGTAGTGGTGCAGGAGCACGTAGGCGGTGCCGGGCGACTGAACGCCGAGCGCGGTGCCGATGATGCCGCTGCCCGCGAACGTCGCCTTGACGACGTCCGACTCGAAGTACTCGCCGAGGTAGTCGGCGATGCTCATCGTGTGGAAGCGGATCGTGTCGTAGATCGCGGCCTCGCCGAGCTTCGCGAACTCGCGGCCGACGTGCAGCATCTCCTTCAGGTCGCGCGGCTTCAGCGACGTCGGATCCGGCGGCGTGCGCATCAGCAGCGACCGCACGAGGCGGCACTGGCGCATCACGTCGCGGCCGTAGCGCAGGTACGCGTCGGCATCGCGCGCGCTGAAGCGCGCGATCTCGCGCCGCCTGACCTCCTTGTCGACGTACCCGCCGAGCAGGTCGCCGTCGCGGGTGAAGGTGACGCCACCGCCGTAGGGCACGATCTGCAGGCCGTGCTTCGCCAACTCGAGCGAGCGGTAGATCTCGGGCCTGAGGAGACTGCAGACGTAGCTGCAGTTCGAGTAGATCCAGTTCGGGTGCAGCTCGCGGCTGACCGTCGCGCCGCCGATCCACGGGTTTCGCTCGAGCACCAGCACCTTGAGGCCGGCCTTGGCGAGGAAGGCCGCGCTCGTCAGGCCGTTGTGCCCGGCGCCGACGACGATGACGTCGTAGCGACTCATGGCGACCGGCGGGACGGGAAAGTGGGCGTCAAGATGGCGGTTTTCTTCGAGGACGTGGGCGCCGCTCGGCGGCGGCGCGGCGCGGAAATCTAGCATGTTTCCAGTGTGCGTGGTCAGGGGCGGGGGCCGAGCTTCGAGGGCTGCGGACCGCACGGTGGGCGACCGCGAAGCGGTCGGCGACTCACGGTAGACTCTCGGGTCACGAACGCCGCCGCGAGGGGGTTTGGCGCATGGCAAAAGAGCTCTTCCAGCCACTCTCCGGCAACACGATGCCGCGTTTCGGCGGCCCGGCCACCTTCATGCGCCTGCCGGCCGTCGGACTCGACGCGGGACTCGACGTCGCCTTCGTCGGTGTGCCGTTCGACATCGGCACCTCGAACCGGCCGGGTGCGCGGCTGGCGCCGCGGCAGATCCGCGACGAGTCGCGGATGCTTAGGCCCTACAACATGGCGACGCGCGCGGCGCCGTTCGACTGCCTGCGCGTCGCCGACGCGGGTGACGTGCCGATCAACACGTTCAACCTCCTCAAGAGCATCGGGATCATCGAGGCGCACTACGATGCGCTCCTCGCCACGCAGGCGATCCCCCTGACCATGGGCGGCGACCACACGATCGTGCTGCCGATCCTGCGCGCGCTCCACCGCCGGCACGGCCCGATCGGCCTCGTCCACGTCGACGCCCACGCCGACATCAACGACGAGATGTTCGGCGAGCGGATTGCCCACGGCACGCCCTTCCGGCGTGCCGTCGAGGAGGGACTCCTCGACACGAAGCGGGTCGTGCAGATTGGCCTTAGGGGAACCGGCTACGCCGCCGAGGACTTCGACTGGCCGCGCGAGCAGGGCTTTCGCGTGGTCCAGGCGGAGGAGTGCTGGCACAAGTCGCTGGTACCGCTGATGCAGGAGGTTCACCGGCAGGTGTCGGGGGGACCCGTCTACATCAGCTTCGACATCGACGGCATCGACCCGGCCTACGCGCCCGGCACCGGCACGGTCGAGATCGGCGGACTCACCGTGCCGCAATCGCTCGAGATCATCCGCGGCTGCCGCGGCCTCGACATCGTCGGCGGCGACCTCGTGGAGGTGAGCCCGCCCTACGACACGACCGGCAACACGGCGCTGCTCGGTGCCAACCTTCTCTACGAGATGCTGTGCGTCCTGCCCGGCGTCAAGTTGCGCTAGCGACGGAGCCTCACGAAGCCTATGGAATCGGTTGACGTCTGCATCATCGGCGGCGGCATGGCCGCGGCCTCGATTTCGTACCACCTCGCGGCGGGCACCAGCGTCCTGATCCTCGAACGCGAGCCGCACATCGGCTATCACAGCACGGGCCGCTCGGCGGCTCTGTACCACCCGCAGTACGGCAGCACCGTGATCCGCGCGCTGACGACGGCGTCCGGACCCTTCTACCACGCACCGCCGGCGGACTTCGGCACCATCCTGAGCCCGCGTGGCTCGCTCGTGATCGGCCGCGCCGACCAGCAGAAGGCGCGCGAGAAGCACGAGTCGCTCGCGATCGCGAGCGGCCAGACGCTGACCCGCGTGTCGACCGCGGAGATCGTGAAGCTGGTGCCGGAGCTCAGGCCCGACACCGTGAGCTGGGGACTCTACGATGAACTCGCGATGGACATGGACGTCGAGGTCCTGCTGCAGGGCTACCTCAAGGTCGCGCGCCGCAAGGGACTCACGATACTGACCGGCCAGCCCGTCGAGGCGCTGACGCGTTCGGGTTCCGGGTGGCGGGTCAAGACGCCGGATCGGGAGATTGCGGCCAAGGTCGTCGTCAACGCGGCCGGTGGCTGGGCGGACGAGGTCGCCGGGCTCGCTGGCATCGCCCCGCTCAAGCTCATTCCGTACCGGCGCACCGCATTCACCTTCGATGCGCCGAGCCGGGAGAGCTCCGACCGCTGGCCGATGGTGATCGACTGCGAGGAGCAGTTCTACTTCAAGCCGGATGCCGGCCGGGTGCTCGGTTCACTGTCCGAGGAAACGGCCTCCCCGCCGTGCGATGCGCAGCCGGAGGACCTCGACGTCGCGATCGCGGTCGATCGCATCGAATCCGTGCTCAATTTCCCGATCCGGCGCGTGGTCCGCTCGTGGGCGGGACTCAGGACCTTCGGTCCCGACCGCAACCCGGTCTCGGGCTTCGACGAGACGGCGCCCGGCTTCTACTGGCACGCCGCGCTCGGCGGCTACGGGATGCAGACCTCGGCCGCGATCGGCGCGTTCGCCGCCGCGGCGATCGCCGGCCAGCCGGTCCCGGACTACCTCACGCAGCACGGCGTCCGCGCGGCCGACCTCGCGCCGGCGCGCCTCAGGCGCTAGCCGCTCAGCTTTTCGGGATCACCCCGCCCGGGGTGAGCTTGTCGACCGCGCCCGGCAGGATCTGCGAGAGCTTCGCGGTCAGCTCCGGCACCGACAGGCCCGCCTTGGCGGCGAGTTCCTGGACGGCGTTGGAGCCGAGCACCTGGTGGATCTCGTCCGCGGTGATCGACTGGTTCGGGCCCGTGCCGACCCACGAGCGCACCGTCGGTCCGAATCCCTGCTTCTCGAACTGGTTGACGACGCCCTGCACGCCGCCGTTCTGCTCGAGCACGTGGTTCACGACACCAACCATCGCGGCACCCACGACCCCACCCAGCATCCCGTCGAACATTCCCATCTTCAATCTCCCTGAACGTGCCTGACCACCGGTTCCCGCACCATTGTAAGGGTACGGCCCGGCGATCGTGTGGTCGCCCTCAGCCGGTGGCCGCGAGCTCCCGGAGCACCCGTCCGACCGCCTCGACCTCGGCCAGCGTGTTGTAGTGCGCGAAGCCGATCCGGGCGACGCCGCCCGTGTCGCGCACCCCGAGGACTCCTGCGATCTCGTACGCGTAGAAGGAGCCGTTCCACACGAAGATGTTCTGCCGTGCGAACGCCTCCGCGACCGTCGCCGGCGCGTGGCGGCCGACGTTGAAGCTGAAGGTCGGGACTCGCCCCGCCGATCCGGCAGCGGCTCCCGGGCCGAACAGGCGGACGTTGGGCAGTTCGCCCGCGATCGCGAAGAAGCGCTCGACCAGCCGGTTCTCGTGCGCGGTCGAAGCGAGGAACCCGCGCTCGAGACGCACCCTTAAGCTGTCGGACGGCTTCGCACCACCGAACCGCTCGCCGATCCACGCCAGGTGCTCGATCGCGCCGACGGTGCCGAGCTGCGCCTCGAACGAGGGCGTCCCGGGCGCGTGCCGGTAGGGCATCGTGTCCGCGCACGGCCGCACCTTGAGGGGCTTGAGGCGTGCCGCGAGCTCGGCACGCACGTACGCGAGGCCGGCGTGCGGGCCGAAGTACTTGTAGGGCGAGGTCAGGAGCAGGTCGCAGCCGATTGCCCTGACGTCGATCGCAAGGTGCGGCGCGGACTGCACGGCGTCGACGACGGTGACGGCACCGACCTTCCGGCCCGCGGCGACGATGCGCGCGACGTCGTTGATCGTGCCGAGCAGGTTGCTCGCGTGGTTGCACGCGACGAGGCGCGTGCGCGGCCCGAGGATCTTCTCGAGCGTGTCGTAGCGGTACCGGAACGTGCCGGTATCGAACTCGAGCCACCTGACCGTGACGCCGCGCTCCTCCGCCGCGATCAGCCACGGCGCGATGTTGGCGTCGTGGTCCATCCGCGAAACCACGATCTCATCGCCCGGCGCCCAGTCGCGCGCGAGCATCCGCGAGAAATGGAACATGAGCGTCGTCGTGTTGAGGCCGAACACGACTTCCTCGGCGCTGCCGGCGCCGAGGAACGTCGCCGCGGTGGCGTGCGCGGCGAGCATGCGCTCCTCCGCGCGCCGCGAGGTGCGGAATACGCCACCATCGTTCGCGCAGTGGTCGACCATCGACTCGCGCATGCGCTCGAGCGCACGCGCCGCGACCTGCGTGCCCCCGGGGGCGTCACCGTAGAGGCGCGGGACGCCCTCGTCCCTGAGTGCCAGTGCCGGAAAGGCGGCGCGGACCTCCTCGTCATTCCAGGCGGGTAGGGAATTCGACATGAAGACCTCGTGCACGGTGGCGACCGACCGATCCCGGTTCGCGGGGACGCCTAAGGTAGCGGCGCGCAGGCCCGTTGTCAGGCCCGGGCGGCCGGCGCGCCGCGAGCCGCGGTTATCCTTGGCACCGGCGCCGAGCTAGACTCGGCGCGACGGGGACGACGACGGGCGGCAGGACGTGCCACCCGGCGACTACAAGCTGCACGGGGCGCCGCGGCGATCACGGCTCGCCGCACGCGGGAGAACGAACATGCCGAACCGAACCCTCGCGCGATTCCTCGCGCTCACGGCCCTGCTGGCCGCCACCGCGGCACCCGCCGCGACGCCGGCGGCGCTCGAGGCAGCTGCCAAGGTGAGCTGGGAATGGGGCGTCAAGATTCCGCTCCGCGACGGCGTGAAGCTGAATGCCACCGTCTACCGGCCTGCCGGCGCATCGTCCCCGGCCCCGTGCATCTTCACGCTGACCCCGTACATCAGCCAGAGCTACCACGACCGGGGGATGTACTTCGCCGCGCACGGCCTGCCCTTCCTGACCGTCGACGTGCGTGGCCGCGGCAACTCCGAGGGCGAGTTCCGTCCGCTCATCCAGGAGGCCCGTGACGGCTACGACGTCGTCGAGTGGCTGGCACGGCAGCCGTACTGCAACGGCAAGGTCTCGATGTGGGGTGGTTCGTACGCCGGCTACGACCAGTGGGCGACGGCCAAGGAAGCCCCGCCGCACCTCGCGACCATCGTGCCCGTGGCGGCGCCGTTCGCCGGGGTCGACTTCCCGGCGACCCACGGCGTGTTCCGGCCCTACGACATGCAATGGCTGACCTTCGTCAGCGGCCACGCCTCGCAGCTCAACATCTTCGGCGACGACGCGTTCTGGACCTCGACGTTCCGGCGCTGGTACGAGTCAGGCGCGCCGCTGCGCACGCTCGACCGCATCGTCGGCAACCCCTCGCCGACCTTCCAGGAGTGGCTCTCGCACCCCGACGTCGATGCCTACTGGGATGCCTACAACCCGACCGCCGCCGACTACGCGCGCCTCGAGATCCCCATCCTCACGATCACCGGCATGTACGACGACGACCAGCCGGGGGCGCTCGCGCACTACGCGCACTACATGCAGGCGGCTTCCGCGGCGGGCCGGGCCCGGCATTTCCTGATCATCGGGCCGTGGGACCACGCCGGAACCCGCACGCCGCAGGCGGAGTTCAGCGGCCTCAAGTTCGGGCCGCAGAGCCTGGTCGATCTGCCGCAGCTGCACCTCGACTGGTACGCGTGGACGATGGGCGGCGGACCGCGCCCCGAGTTCCTGAAGAAGGCGGTCGCCTACTACGTGACGGGCGCGGAGCGCTGGCGCTACGCCGATTCCCTCGAAGGCGTCACCGCATCGTCGACGCCCCTCTACCTCGGCTCGAGCGGCGGAGACGCGACGGATGTCTTCGGTGGCGGTACGCTCGATGCGAAGCGGCGCTCAGCGTCTGGATCCGACCGCTACACCTACGATCCGCGCGACACCGGCATTGCCGCGGTCGAGGTCCTCGCCGACGCCAACTCCGCGACGGACGTGCGCGTGCTGCACGCCGCCAAGTCGAAGCTCGTCTACCACTCGGCACCCTTCGCCGAGGCCACCGAGCTCAGCGGCTTCTTCCGCTTCTCCGCCTACATCGGCATCGACCAGCCCGACACCGACTTCGTCGCGAGCATCTACGAGGTGCTGCCGGACGGCTCGAGCATCCTGCTGACGACCGACGTGCTGAGGGCTCGATACCGCGAGAACGCGCGCGCGCCGAAGCTCGTGCGCGGCCGCGGGCCACTGCGCTACGACTTCGACGGCTTCACCTTCGCCTCGCGGCTGGTCGGCAAGGGGAGCCGCCTAAGGCTCGTGCTCGGCGCGGCCGACTCGATCGGCTACGAGAAGAACTACAACACGGGCGGTGTCGTGGCCGATGAGTCGGTGCGCGACGCGCGCCCGGTCGTGGTAACGCTCTATCACGACTCGAGCCACCCGAGCGCGCTCTACATTCCACGGGCGGCGGCGGAGAGCGCCGCGCCAACGAACTGACCGCAGCGACCGCCGATGACGCTCGCCAGCCTGATCGACGGGCAGCTCGCCTATGGGCTGACGCCGCTACTCGACGGCGCGAGCTTCTCGATCGTCGCCGGCGAGCGCGTGGGCCTCATCGGTCGCAACGGGACCGGCAAGTCCTCGCTCCTCGGCGTCATCGCCCGGCGGGTCGCGCTGGAGGACGGCGAACTGCAGTGGCGGGCGGGGCTCAAGATCGCGACCGTCGAGCAGGAGCCGCTCCTGCCGCCCGCGCCCGATCTCGCCGCGAGCCTGCGCGAGCGCGGCGGACTGGAATCACTGCACGATGAGCGCGAGCGTTGGCGCATCGAAGCGCGCCTGACCGAGTATCTGGAGCGCTTCAGCATCTCCGGCGCGACCGCTGCGGAGCGCGCCTCGGGAGGCGAACGCAAGCGCGGCGCGCTCGCGTTGGCGCTGGCCCTCGACCCCGAT
>Ga0335083_10007613_pt1 | contig 13348 bp, 10 predicted proteins | sample Lox_Sample_42_FD_206716 | JGI IMG/M metagenome (GOLD analysis project Ga0335083, IMG submission 206716) | Soil microbial communities from Loxahatchee National Wildlife Refuge, Florida, United States - Lox_Sample_4.2 | ecosystem: Environmental > Terrestrial > Soil > Wetlands | place: USA...
TCGTGTCCCGTGCATCGGAAATTGAAAATTCGTGCCGAAGGGTTAAGTCGGCGAACCTTGCGGGACCGGCTTTGATGGGAATTGCTTGACTTCGCCTTCGATCTTTCCTTCAAGCGCATTTGCGATCCGCTCCGAGACGCGATCCGCCGCCATCAATAGCGCGTAATCCGGCATGTGGGCATAGCGCGCGGTAATGCCGGAAAGTGAGTGGCCCAAAAGCCCGGCAATGGTGAGTTCCGAGAAGCCCAACCCGGCCGCCGTGGACGCGAACGTATGGCGCAGCGTGTGTATCGTTATATCCGTCAATTCTGCGCGCTTGCACAGGCGATAGAATACACGCGGCAGGCCGATGAAATATCCGTCCGAAATATCGGACGGAAATACCCAGGGGCATTTTTCATGACGCGGTTGCGCGGCCAGAAATTCGAGGGCGGATTTTCCGATGGGCCGAATTTGCGCCCCCGTTTTTGTGTCGCCAAACCGGATGCAGCGAGAACGGGTATCGATCCAGGCCCACGGAAGCGAGAGAATTTCCGAGCGTCGGCAACCCGTCAGCAAAAGTGCACGGATCGCGGCAATGCCGGTTTTGTTGTCGCCGATTTTCTCAAGCTCGCGCATGGCTTCGCCCAGAGACTTGATTTCCTCAAGCGAAAGAAAGCGCGTGCGCTTTTGCGAGGGAAATTTCTGCACGTCGCGGGCTACGTTCTCCTTGACGAGTCCGTGACGCTTGGCGCGCTGCAAGATCGCCGAAAGCGTCGCCACCGTGCGGCCGGCCACGCCCTTGCCGCCGCGCGTATTGCCGCCACGGCCCTTGCGCTTGCCTTTCGCGGTCACGCCTGCCGCAATATCGGCCTGCATTTTTACAACGTCCGCCGTTTTCAGACTCAGCACCGTCAATTTGCCGAGCAGGGGCTTAATATGGCATTCGATCCGGCCTTTGTCGGTTTCGAGCGTGCTGGGCTTTAGCCATGCGACCGCCTCTTTCATATACCAATCGCACAAGTCGGAAATTGTCATGGCGCGGCGTGCAGCCGTGCGCTCTGCCGCCGGGTCGCCGCCGCGTTCGGCATTTGCCAGCTTCTGCCGAGCTTCCTTTCGTGCTTCGTCGGGCGTGAGCTTGCTCACCGTTCCGATTGTCAGCTTGCGAAGGCGTCCCTCCCGCGTGCGATACATGATGATGTAGGAGGCGGAGCCGCCCGCTTGCACGCGAAGGCCGAAGCCTCTCAATGTTTCATCCCAATAGGTCGTATCCGCTTTGAGAGGATCGCTGCGAACGGAGTCGACAAACCGCTTTGTGAGGCGCGCCATGGAATCCCTGCCTTGTTACCTGACGCCGCGTCATTCGCTTTAGGTAGCAAATAGGTAACAAAATGCAGCGTTTCGCGGCGTCGATCAGCGCAACAAGGCTACCACCGAATCCGAGTCAACACATTGGAAATAAAGCAAATATCGTAAAGAAAAGTGGACTGCCGGAAGTGCGCGAAATCGCTCCGGCCGTTTTCGTAATGCGTGGGTCGGGTGTTCGAGTCACCCAGGCGGCACCAGCCTTTTGGCCTCCCCAGCTAACGCTAGTCTCAGCATAGTCTCAACCCTGATTTCAAGCCTGAGTCAGCGTGACTCAGGGGCACGGATGGTTCCCGCTTCATCGCGCCGGTGAATGATTGCCCGCAGGGCCTAGCAAGGCCACAATCCGCATGCCTAGGGCGTCAACCCTAGGCTCGCGAGCCTCCCATTAGGGAGACCCGCGATGCGGCTCTTATCGAAGAAGCAGGTGCGTGAGAAAGTTCTCTATTCCCCCGCTCACATTGCCCGCCCGGAGAAGGTTGGGCGGTTCCCCAAGCGGATACGGCTCGGCCAAGGCCGGGTGGGCTGGCTTGAGCAGGAGACAGAGGACTGGATCGCGATACGCCTGTCCGAACGCGACTAGCCCACGACCTCCTGAAAAGGAGCTGAGAGCAATCGCCATATAGCGCTGGCCGCTCTTTCCTCTTGGTAAGGGCGGGGCAGATGGAGATGACGGGTGCTCTGCGTGGCGTCCTCTATGCGGCAGAAGCGGACGCTACTTATCGGCGGTCCGATTAAAACGATCTGTCTGATCTGAGCTCTTTAGCGACAAGGAACTATTTCGCACAGACTCACATCCCAATCGGCAGGCCGACATAGTTCTCCGCAAGCATCGTCTGAGCCGCGCGCGAACGACGGATATAGGCCAATTCGGCCACCTGCATTTTGCGGTCAAAGGCGTCCATGTGCGGGAATCGGTGGGTGAGACCGGTGAACCACCACGAGAAGCGTTCGGCCTTCCATACCCGGCCAAGGGCACGGCTTGAGTAGGTGTCAAGCTCGCTCATGTCGCGCTTCTTGTGGAAGCGAATGAGCGCGTCGGATAGAAAGATAACGTCCGAGACCGCGAGGTTGAGGCCTTTGGCGCCTGTCGGCGGTACGATGTGGGCAGCATCGCCGGCCAGGAATAGGCGTCCATACCGCATCGGTTCCAACACAAAGCTGCGAAGCGGCGCGATGCTCTTTTCGAACGATGGACCGCGAATGAGTTTATCGGATGCCTCCGGGCCAAGGCGCAGGCTCATCTCATCCCAGAACCGGTCATCCGGCCACGCATCGAGCGTTTCGTCGAGCGCGCATTGGATGTAATACCGGCTGCGCGTTTGCGAGCGCATCGAGGCGAGCGCAAAGCCGTGTTCGTGATTGGCGTAGATCAGTTCGTCGTTGCAGGGCGGTACGTCCGCCAGGATGCCGAGCCATCCGAACGGGTACGCGCGCTCGAATTCTCTCGCCGTGTGGGCGGGAATGCCGATGCGGCTCACCCCGTGAGAGCCGTCGCAACCGATGATGAAGTCGCACACAAGACGCTTCTCGCCGCCGCCGTCGCGCCAAGTAATTTCAGGCCGTTCCGTATCAAGCGCATCGAGCTGAACATCCCGCGCCTCATACACGATGCAAAGGTTGCGCGCGTCTGCGGCATCGTGCAGGTCCTTCATCACCTCTGATTGGCCGTAGACCATGATGGTCTTGCCGCAGGTCAGCTCCGCGAAGTTCACATGGAACATGTCGCCGTCCACCGCGAGATTCGTGCCGCGATGCACCAACCCTTCCCGGCGCATACGTTCACCGACCCCCAGCTGCTCCATCAAATCCACGGTGATCTGTTCCAGCACCCCTGCGCGCACGCGGCCCTCGACATAATCGCGGGTGTGCTTCTCCAGCACCACGACATCGATACCGGCGCGTTGCAGCAGCAGCGACAGGAAGAGGCCGGCGGGTCCTGCCCCGATAACCGCCACTTGGGTGCGCAATGGCATTTCTCCGGGCCCGCTTATCCCTGCTGGCGTTTCTTCCGCGCACGGCTCAACTGTACGAATACCATACAAGAAGCCATGCCAAGGTGCATGCGTCCACACCCGCGGTGTAACCTGCCAACCGCATCCTTCAATCCTGCCTAATGCGACCGAGCGTTTCGATCGGCAATGAACGAATGGAACCGCATTGGGTGCATCCGGGAGCACAATGCATATTGAAATGCCGGTCAATTCGTGCACGTATCGCGGCACCGAATTCAAAAGGCTCTTCTCAACAGTCCAGATTTGGCATGCAACAAACCGCACTGAATTCGCACGCCCGCACCGAGCGGCCGGCCGGCACGAAGCGGCGGCGGCGCGCGGCGTTGTCGCTGGATCCCGAAGCGCTTAATTCAATCGTCGGAGTTCATCTCCGTTTGGCCAACGTCGCGTTCTATCAAAGCTTCATCGCGGCGACCGCGCCCTTGGATGTCAGCCAGCGAGCGACGGCTGTGCTCATCCTGTTAGGGGCAAATCCGGGCGCGTCGCAGATCGTTCTGGCGGAGTTTCTTGGCGTGAACCGGGCGTCTATGATGGAGTTGGTCAATCGCCTCGAAGTGCGCGGATTGCTTGAGCGCCGCGAAACCAAACGCGACAAGCGCCTAAAGGCGTTGCACCTGACCAGGAAGGGCAGGTCCATGCTCACCGAACTCAAGCGGCGCATTTCCCGGGACGAACATCAGATTCTCAAGCGGTTTTCGATTGCGGAACAGAGGCAGCTTGTCGCGCTTCTGTCGCGCATTCATGGGAAGTTTTGAGCGGGCCGCGGTGCCGTCAGTGCGCGACGGCCAATCCGGCCTCATCGATCAGGCGATGGCATCGGGCCTGGGCTGCCTCTGCCGCATCGGGGTTTCCCGCGGCGATTGCTTCGACAACTTCGGTTGAAGCGAGCGTGGCAAGGCTCTGCATTCGCCTGTCGATCGGCGGATGTCGAGCGGGACTGTCCGCACGTATGGAATAGGCTGCGAAGCAGCGTGAGAACAGGTGCAAGGCGGGAAGGCGCGCCGCCGTGGCAATATCACGCTGCAGACGAATCCAGAAGAAGCCAGCCTGGCCGCCTTGCGTGCGCTGGAGGCTCTCAAGGCTGTTGCGAATCTCCGGCGTCACAACGCCGCGCTCAGCGGCCGCGCGAGCATGGATGCGGTTGAGCGTCCACACAAAGGCGTGTGTCTCGTCCAGTGGAAGTGGAAGCGCAAGAAGCAGTCCGTGAATCAGGCGGACAACCGCCTCGTCGCGTGGCGCGCGTAGGAAGAGCCCGCCATTTCGACCGCGGTGGATATCGAGAACGTCGAAATCCGCGATCAGGCGTATTGCCTGCGCCATTGTGCGGCGGTCCAGCCCGTATCGATCGGACAATTGCTGTATCGACCCCAGGTAGTGACCGCTCGCGCAGTGTTCATGCGTGATTTCGCGTGCGAGCTGGACCACAACACGTGCGGCGAGCCGGTTCAAACGACTTCCGATAGCGGCAAGAGGAAGTTCAATTTCAACGTTGCTGTCACAGGCGTCCAGTGTCTCCATGAGGAGCATCTGAGGACCGAGGGCAGCTCGCGGCGGCCCGGCGTCGTCATGTGACTGGTTGGCGCGCCCGCCGGCGTTCGCAATGTGGCGCCGCGCTTGCTCGATATCGTCACCGCTGGTTCCGATCCATCGCAAGTAGTTTGCCAGGAACGTCACCAATCCCCGCCAATCTCCGTTCGAAACCAAGAGGCCGCCGTCCGGTCCCCGGCGCACGCGACCGACGCCTCTGGTTTCGAGAATTCCCAATGCTTGCCGCAAGACCGTTCGGCCAACCCGATAGCGTGTGAGGAGTTCCCTTTCCGGGCCAACAATGCGTCCCGGGGCCCACCCGGTCCGCATCAGGTCGTCTTCGATCGTCTCGGCCAAGCTGGCAGCGCGGTTCCGGCAGCCGGCAGGCTCGCCGGCGATCAAATCGTAAACCTTACCCTGCAGCGTTTGTTCAGCCATGTGCACAAGCAGCCACCCGCGTGGAGGTGGCGCATTCTCCCCCGCAATTTCCGACCGGATGCAGAAAACCCGATCATCTTATTGTATGGCTTAAATACAACAGTTTTCAAGGAAACAAAAGGACATGCCCAATTTAGTGCCCTTTTTTGCGCGGTGGCTCGCTGCCACCCTCTGCGTCGGACTCAAGTGCCTCACGACAAGATGGGGCGATGAGGGAGCGAACATTCGGGCCGCGTCGGGCTCACGGGGAGGCAGCAATGAACGTTCGTGGCGTACTCTTGACTGGCACGGCGGCAATCGCCGTCACTCTTGCGGGCGCGGCGATCAGCACATCGGTCCAGGCGCAGACCAACACCGGTTCGTCGACCGGCGCTCAGAGTAGCAGCAGTTCGTCCGGCCTTGAGGAGGTTGTGGTGACGGCCGAGCGGCGCGCTACCGACGTTCAGAAGACCTCGATCGCCGCCACCGTCCTTCAGGGAGATCAACTGCAAAGCAAGGGCGTCTTCCAGATGTCCGATCTGCAGTACGCGACGCCCTCCCTGTCCATTCAAGGCGCCGGCTTAACGCAAAACGTCAACATTCGCGGAATTGGTTTGAACAGCGGTTCGCCTCAAGTCGTGCCCGGCGTCGCCACCTATCGCGAGGGGTTGTGGGAGCCGCCGATCGTCAACACGGATTCCTTCTACGATATCGCCGACGTGCAGGTGTTGCGCGGACCGCAAGGGACCTTCGTCGGCACGAATTCGACAGGCGGTGCGATCTTCATCACCTCGAACAATCCAAACTTCGACGGCGTTCACGGGAACCTGCAGGTGCAAGCGGGCAATTATTCGGATTTTGGCGGCGAAGGCGCGGTGAACCTTCCAATTTCGGACGATTTTGCGGCCAGAGTGGCGTTCAAAATCGAGAAGCGCGACAGCTTTTACAAGCAAATCGGCACCGACAAAAATGATCCCGGGTCGCTCGACGAACAGAACGGGCGCCTCGGTTTGCTGTGGCAGCCGAACGACGACCTGAAGGTTCTCTTCAAGTCCGAAGCCAACTTCAAATCGACCGGCGGCTACGCCGACACGCCCGCCCCCGGGACGACCTACTATCCGTACACGCCCAAGGATCCGTTTGTCCTGGACTACGACACCAACACCAGAAACGACGAACTCGGCGTTCGCAACAGTCTGGAGATCGACTGGAACCTATTCGGCGACGGAACGGTTCTGAAGTCGATTTCCGGCTACCAGTACCTCCACGTCCGGAACGACTACGACACCGATGCAACGTCGCAGGACGTGCCGTTCATCAACGTCGTTCCGCCGCCATTCCCGCCGTTCTTCGTTCCGTTCCAGCCGAAGGAAGTCGAGCATCAGCTGGTCATCGAGCGTCCGATCTCCCAAGAGTTCAACTTGATCTCACCCGACACCGGCCGCTTCCAATGGGTTCTTGGCGCCTATTATCTCCATGACACCAGAAAGGTCGTTCTCTCCAATCCGAGCGACGGTGTGCCGTCAGACATCGACGTCAATCTCTTTACGACGTTGCAAGCGGAGGCTGTGTTTGGCCAAGCAACTTACAATTTGACCCCCTCGCTTCAAGTTCAGGGCGGACTCCGCTACACGCACGATTCTTCCCAGACTCGCCCGACCGATGGGGTGCAGATTCATTTCGACAACGGCTTTGGACCTCCCTTCAACGAATGCCCCCAACCGTCAACGTCTTGCATCTTCGAAACGGCAGCTGGCAAGGAGACGGATAACGTTCTCACCGGCAAGTTCTCGCTCAACTACACGGTCAACGACGACAACTTCCTGTATGCGTTCGTGGCAAAGGGCTTCAAGGCCGGCGGTTTCGATTTCGGAGGCCACGACCAATTCGCGCCGGAAATCGTTTGGGATTACGAAGCCGGTTGGAAGTCTTCGTTGTTCGACGAGCATGTGCGCACCCAGATCGGCGGCTTTTACAACGATTATAGCAACCTCCAGGTGACGGCGATCGACCTTACCTCGGGCCAAGCCGATCTGAGAAACATCGGCAAGTCGACAATCGACGGTGTCGAAGCGTCGGCGCAAGGCCAGTTCGGCGGATGGGGTTTCGATTTCGGCGCCGCCTATGTTGCATCGAAGCTGGGCAGCATCACGATCGTGGATACGACGTCGCCGCCGTTCCCGAATCCGGCCCCCGGTGTGCCGCAATGTTCATCGCCCGGCGTGCCGCCTGGCTGCTTCGACTACACGCCCTATCTTGCCACGGCATCCGGCAACCCAAACCCGTTCTCGCCGCGCTGGACGTTCAACGCAAGCACGGAATACACATTCACGCTGTCGAACTCGGACACGTTGACCCCGCGCGTCAATTACTCATTCCTCAGTTCTCAGTGGGCGACGCTTCTTCAGTTGCACCCCAACACCGACCTCATCGCCAGCCGCGGGCTTTGGGACGTTCAGCTCAGCTACACGCATGGCGACTGGCGCGCCGAAGCGTACGCGACAAATCTTTTCGATAAGAGGTACGTGTTGGGGCAGTATAGTTTCGGCGCCAGCCCCAACGACTTCGAGGGACCGCCCCGACAGTACGGCATAAGGCTCTCCAAGACGTTCTGATCGGAGCACGACGGTACCCCGCGACCTTGCCTGGTGACGCGGGGTACCGGCGATTTTAACGGAGCCACGGCAAGCAGCATGATGGCCAACCCCGCATCCGCGCAGAACGAGGACGCAGCGCCGACCAAGCGCGACGATATTCATGAGAACCGAATGGTTCTCATCATGTTTTTCACATGGGGCGTAGTCTTCCTCGACAGGATGGCTCAGCTTTATTTGATGCCGTACATCGCGGCGGACTTGCGGCTATCCGATACGCAGGTCGGTGCGTTGAGTTCGGCAATGGCCGTCTGTTGGGCGATTTCGGCATTGTTGTTCGGTGCCATTTCGGACCGCGTCGGGCGCAAGGTCATCCTGGTTCCGCTCACCATCGCCTTCTCGCTGTTCTCCGGTCTCTCCGGGCTGGCACGCAACTTCACGCAATTGTTGGCAATTCGCGGCGTGATGGGCGTCGCCGAAGGACCGTGCTGGTCGGTGACGAATGCGCTCGTCGAGCAGGCGTCAACGCCGTCGCGCCGTGGCCGCAACGTCGGCATCGTGGTCAGCGCGGCTGCGCTCATCGGGCTCGGCGTTGCGCCGATCCTGACGACGCAGATCGCGGCGCATATCGGATGGCGCGCCGCGTTCTTCGTCGCGGGACTTCCCGGGCTGCTGATGGCATACCTGATTGTCCGCTATGTGCGAGAACCGCATTCGACTGTGCGCAAGGCCAGTAGAGAGGGCGCGCCAAGAGCAAGCGCGTTCCAAATCCTTCGCTATCGAAACATCTGGCTATGCGCGCTGGCCGCCAGCGGGTTCATGACCTGGCTGTTCCTTCAGAACGTGTTTGCCCCTCTCTACATCACGCGGATGGAGCATCTCGATCCGCGGATTGCGGGGCTTCTGCTCGGTGCCGCGGGCTTTGGAAGCTTCTTCCTGGGGATCGTCGGGCCATCCCTGTCCGACCGCATTGGGCGGCGCGCCATGCTCATGGCGATGGCTCTGCTTTCGACGGCGTTGCCGGTGTGCCTGCTGATCCATGGTCTCTATGCGAACCTTTTCGTTCTCGGAACGGTCCTCTTCCTGACGCAAGGCGGTCAAGCGATCAGCGCGCTCGCCATCGTGCTCATTCCGGCGGAGAGCGTGCCGCCTGGGACAGCAGGCGCGGCAATCGGTTTCGTCACGCTTGTCGGCGAATTGGTTGGCGGGACGGCGGCGCCCGTCGCTGCCGGGAAACTGGCCGACATGTTTGGCTTGGCCTGGCCGCTGTGGCTGGCGGCTGCCGGATCCTTGTTGGTGTTTGTCGCCGCGTTGGCGATGCGCCCCACAGCCGAATCGGCTTGAACGAGGGCGGAGCTCCGGAGCGAAATGCGATGATATCGAACTATGCCGGCAGACGCGGAATCGTTGTCCGGGCGGCGAGCTCGGCCGTGGCGGCCGCTGCTTTCCTATTCGCGGTGTCGAACATCGCGGAGCCGGTGCCCGCGATCGCCGCTTCGGCTCCCGATGAGCAGGCGTGTGTGGCGCTGGCGCAGATGGCGGGATCAAATCTCGACATTTCTACGGCCAAGTTCATGCCCGCCGGGACTCAGCTTCCGCCGGCACCGCCGATGACGGCCGGCCCGCCCTTGCCACCGCTTCCGGCACACTGCCTGGTGCAAGGCGTGCTGGCCCCGCGGACGGGCGCTGACGGCAAACATTACGGCCTGGGCTTCGAAATGCGGCTGCCTGCCGCTTGGAATGGCCGGTTTCTCTTCCAAGGCGGCGGTGGCACGGATGGATTTGTTCTTCCAGCGATTGGTGCCACCGCAACCGACGGCCTACCCGCACTGATGCAGGGCTATGCGGTGATCTCCAGCGATGGCGGGCATGAGGGAATGGGTGTCGACTTCGCCCAGGATCCCCAGGCCAAGCTCGATTTCGCATATGCGGGCCTTGGGCCGGTCGCCGACTTGGGAAGAAAGATCGTCGCGCAATACTACGGCAAAGCCGCGAGCTATTCCTATTTCGTCGGCTGCTCCAATGGTGGACGCGAAGGCATGATGGTGGCCGAGCGATTTCCAACCGCGTTCGATGGTGTCGTGGCCGGCGATCCGGGTTTCAATTTGTCCGCAGCAGCTATTGCAGAGATGTGGAGCCTCAAGCAGCTTCTAAACATTGCGCCCAAGGACAAGGACGGCCAGCCGATACTGAGCCAGGCGCTGTCGGATGAGGATCTCAAGCTCGTGGCAACATCCGTCGTTGCCGATTGCGATGGATTGGACGGGTTGACAGACGGAATCATCAACAACATGGCCGCGTGCCGGTTCGACCCAAAAAAGCTTCGGTGCAAGCACGGCGCTCAAACCGCCTGTCTCAGCCAAGCGAAGCTGACAGCGATCGAGGCGGTGTTTCGCGGTCCCCGCGACTCTCACGGAAAGGCGCTTTATGCGAGCTGGCCCTACGATGCAGGCATCGGCACGATGGGCTGGCGCATCTGGAAACTTGGCATGTCACCTACCTCCATGCCCAACGCCATCGATGCCACCTTGGCCTTGAACTCGATGCGGCTTTACTTTCTTACGCCGCCGGAGCCGACCGTCACGCCGGAGAGCTTCGACTTCGATACGGCTGAGAAGAGGACCGAGCAGACAGCCGCGATCGACGATGTGACGGGCGATCTCACCGCCTTCGCCAAACATGGCGGCAAATTGATCTTGTATCACGGCATGAGTGATCCCGTGTTTTCTCCCGACGCGACCATCGCGTGGTATCGAAAGCTTCCAAAATCCGGCGGTGATCCCCAAGGCTGGGCTCGCCTCTTTCTGGTTCCTGGTATGAACCATTGTGGAGGCGGGCCGGCCACCGACCAATTCAATGCGCTGCAGGCCGTTCGAAATTGGGTGGAAAAAGGCTCCGCGCCGGACCAGATTGTCGCCCGCGGCATGACTATGCCCGGCATCGCGAGGCCCCTGTGCCCCTTTCCCAAATTCGCCAAGTACAAGTCCGGCGAGGTCACGGACCCGAAGAGCTTTGAATGCACCACCGACACCGCTAAATGAAATTGTTTGAACGCGACCGGCAATGCGCCTGTTGGGGGCCAGCCTGCAAAAGGGGGAGAGATGCATAAGCGCAATTGGCTTCTATGGGCGGGGCTCGTCCTTATCGTTGCAGGCAGCGCACTGGCATCGGTCGTTCAGACCGCCGGCGGTATAGAAGTTCGCGACGTGCGTTTCATCGGCACCGGGGGGCTGCCGATGAGTGCGCTCTTGTATGTCCCGCCAAACGCCACCGCGAAGACGCCTGCTCCGGGAATCCTCGCGGTCCACGGCTATTTCAATTCACGTGAGACCCAGGACGGCTTCGCAATCGAGTTCGCGCGCCGGGGCTATGTGGTCTTGGCGATCGATCAGGCCGGCCATGGCTACAGCGCTCCGCCCGCTTTCGAGCGCGGCTATGGCGGTCCGGACGGGCTCCGCTATCTTCGCACACTCGACATCGTCGACAAGGACAATATCGGTCTTGAGGGACACAGCATGGGCGGCTGGGCCGTAATCAGCGCCGCAGCCGCCGTTCCCGACGGCTACAAGGCCGCTGTGATCGAAGGATCCTCTACCGGCAAACCATTCGCGCCGGAAGGCACCGTGAGCTTCCCGCACAACATTGCGGTGGTCGAAAGCAAATACGACGAATTCGCAGGTGTGATGTGGGGTGCCCCGACCGCTGAGCAGGTGCAGGACAGCGCGAAACTCAAGGCCTTGTTCGGTTCGGTCGGTCCCGTGGCCGTTGGCACGGTCTATGGCGATATCGATAAGGGGACGGGGCGGGTGCTTTACACGCCTCCCATCACGCACGCCCAGGACACCTTCTCGACCGAGGCGATCGGCTATGCGCTTTCGTGGTTCCAGCGAACGCTCAAAGGCGGACAGCCGCGTCTGGTGAGCGACCAGATATGGATTTGGAAGGAAATCGGCACGTTGCTTGGCTTGATCGGCTTTGTTGCACTCTTGCTTGGCGTCTTCGAAGCGCTGCTGGCTTTGCCCGGGTTCGCAGCGCTTTCCGCCGCGCCGGCGCCGGCTCACGGGCGCCGCGACGGGCGATGGTGGATCGTCTTCCTGGTTACACTGATCGTTCCAGCGGCGACCTACTTGCCGCTCATGCTGCTCGGGGCTGCGTGGGTCCCGGCTTCGCACCTATTGCCCGAGGCTTTCACCAACCAGATCGCGCTTTGGGCTCTGGTCAATGCGGCAATCGCGTTCGCAGCCGGCCTGTTCACGACGTCGACAGTGCGCGAGCCGGCGACACCGATCTTACCCGCAATAGGCATTGCCATTTTGACAATCGCCGCCGGTTATGCGGCACTCGCGATTGTAGACTTCTTCTTCAAGGTCGATTTTCGCTTTTGGGTGGTGGGTCTGAAGTTGTTGAATCGTGACCGTTTCGGCTATTTCCTGATCTATTTGGTTCCCTTCACCGGCTATACGATCTTGGCCTTGCGCGTCTTGCCCCAAGGCCTGGCGGTAAAGGGGCAATCCGCAATTACTGCCTATATGACCAATGTTGCCGCCATGTCGTTCGGCTTCCTGGTGTTTCTCATCGCCGAATACACTCCGATGTTCCTACATGATGAACTGCTCAATCCAGCTCAAGGCCTCTACACCATCATGTCCGTCCAATTCATGGTTTTGATGGCCATCGTCGCGTTGATTTTCACATTCACGTGGCGGCGGACCGGTAGCGCTTTGCCCGGCGCTCTCATCAGCGGACTCTTCCTCGCGTGGTACATCGTCGCCGGCCAGGCGATGCAGGCCGCCTAAGACCGCGTTGCGCGATGGCCACGGGCGGCCACCAAAGGTGTTCGCTTGGGCGAGCTTCGTCTCGCCGGCACTGGAGCAGATGCGCCGCCGCGGGCGCGCTGTCTGCGGGCAGACCCTTTTGATGCACTGCGGGATTGACAAAGCCGGTGCGAACGATCACCTGACCATGTCTCACCCCGCCTCGGTCATTCGCCCGATTACGGCACGCAGGAGCATGCGTGGCGCGATGGCACGATTGAGGCTCCCATTGGCGATTTAGAATTGATATTCGTGATTTTCCATTAAGTTGTGATATTCTGAACTTTGAAATTCATGTGCAGAGTTCCGAACAGCAGGACATCATCATGAGGCGCAACGTATGATTACGGCCGCGCAACTTCGAGCCGCCCGCGCCCTTGCTGGGATCGGCCAGCGGGAGCTTGCTGAGAGGTCCGGGCTCTCAGTCCCGACTATTCAGCGCATGGAATCCAGCGACGGTGTCATTCGCGGCAATGTCGACTCGCTCATGAAGCTGATCGGCGCGCTCGACGAATTCGGAATCGTACTGATCGCCAACGGCGCGGACAGCCCGACAGGTGGGCGCGGCGTGCGGTTGCGCCAGCAGAGCGAGTAATCTCCGAACGGTCCATGAACGCACCGGTCGCTCCCGGCCCGC
>Ga0335083_10007614_pt1 | contig 13347 bp, 7 predicted proteins | sample Lox_Sample_42_FD_206716 | JGI IMG/M metagenome (GOLD analysis project Ga0335083, IMG submission 206716) | Soil microbial communities from Loxahatchee National Wildlife Refuge, Florida, United States - Lox_Sample_4.2 | ecosystem: Environmental > Terrestrial > Soil > Wetlands | place: USA: Florida...
TTCAGCAGATGGCCGCGGCGGTGGCTCGCATTCAAGGCTCTGACGGCCTGTGGCGAACCGGCCTGCTCGATCCCGGCAGTTACGCGTTGCCCGAAAATTCTGGCTCGGCGTTTTTCACATACGCGCTGGCCTGGGGCATCAATCATAAAATTCTGGATGCGGCGGTCTACGCACCCGTAGTTGAGAAGGCCTGGAAGGGCCTGGTCTCGCACATCTACGAAGACGGCAGGTTCGGCTGTATTCAATCGGTGGCCGACGCGCCGGGACAATTCAAGCCGACTTCGAGTTACGTGTACGGTGTCGGCGCGTTCCTGCTGGCGGGCTCGGAAGTGGACCGCATGGCAGAGAGTAAAGAGCATTGAGAGAGTGAAGATGCGGGCACGCTTCGGTTTCGTCGGATACCGCGATGCAATACCTCGCCCATCACGGATCATTCTTATGACCCCATTCGAAAGGGAGTGAAGCGAGCATGAACAATTTTTGGCGTTCGTGGGCATTCGTATTCCGTCTGCTTGGCTGCGCGGCCGCGTCGGCAGTGTGGCTCGGTTCCGCCGCGGCACAAGACAATGCGTCAGTCACCCTTGATTCGCAGCGCCTGGGAAAGATCCAGCAGAGAATGCAGGAGTATGTCGACTCGGCTAAAACGGCCGGAATCGTCACCCTGGTGGAGCAGAATGGCAAGACCGTCGAAACCAGTGTCGCCGGCATGCGGAATATCGAGGACAACAAGGCCATGCGCCAGGACACGATCTTTCAAATCATGTCCATGACCAAGCCGTTTACCGCGGTGGGAATCATGATGCTGGCGGAAGAAGGGAAGCTGAGCCTGTACGACGAAGTCGAGACGTACCTGCCCGAATTTCGTGATCAGCCGCTGAATGTGAATGGTTGGATGAAAAAGCCTTCTCGTCCCATACGCATCGCCGATCTGCTCTCGCACACCTCGGGCATGCGCAACGAACCGCAGGGCGCGATGCGGGATCTTTACCACACCATGGATCACACGCTCGCCGAGGCGGTGAAGGAGTTCGCCAAAGAGCCGCTGGAGTTTGAGCCGGGCACACATTGGCTGTACAGCAATCTGGGAATCGCGACGCTGGGCCGCATCATTGAAGTCGTCTCAGGACAGTCGTACGAGAGCTTCATCGAGACGCGCCTGCTGCAACCGCTGCAGATGAAGGACACTTTTTTCTATCCGCCTGCAGATAAGCTTGATCGGATAGCCATCGTCTACTTGCCGAAAGATGGGAAACTGGTTCGCGGCGGTAGTGACATCCTGGGCGGCGACCCTGCCGCCTACCGCAAGGGCGCAAAATATTCCGCTCCGGAATTCGGCCTGTTCTCCACCGCCGAAGATCTTTCCCATTTTTGCGAGATGATCCTCAATGGCGGCACCTGGAAGGGAGTGCGCTTCCTCTCGCCGGTCAGCATTCAGACTATGCGGGAACCGCAAACGTCGGGGATGCAAGCCGGATGGTATCCCGGCGCGGATTACGGCCTGGCGTGGGAGATCGTAAACCGTCCGCTCGGAATGTTGGGACTTCTTCCCATCGGCACGTTTGGCCACGGCGGCGCCTTCGGCACGCACGAGTGGATCATCCCCAAGCGCAACATGATTACCATCTTCATGACCGCGTGTGAAGGCGACTGCTCGAGCCTCCCCGAGCATGCATTTCAGGAGATGGTGGCGGCGAGCGTGCAATGACTTTCGGATTGCGAGCAGACCATGGGCAGTCGTGGGCCGTGGACTCTAAGGTATTCGATCGAAACAAGGGCTAGGCGGGAATAGCGATGACAACCTTCCCGTATCCGCCGTTGTCCCTGAATGCTCCACTGTACGCAGCTGAAGCCTCATTCAGAGGAACGATGGTCTTGACGAATGCCCTAAGATACCCCGCGTCAAGTTGCCTGGCGATTTCAACAAGCTGCTTTTGATTCGGCTCTACGATAAAAAAAGCATCTTTCACTCGCTGATCGGCTGGGCCTTCGCTTCCCGCGGCAATGGTGAGCATGCGCCCACCTGGCTTGAGGATACGCCATGACCGATCGAGCGTCTCACCGCCGACGGCATCGAAGACGACATCCACATCCCGAACCTCTCTTTCAAACCGGGAGCCTTTATAGTCAATCGCCTGGTCCGCTCCGAGTCGCTTGACGAAATCGATGTCCTGCGCTGACACGGTTGTGATGACGTGAGCGCCGCGGATATGCGCCATTTGCACAGCGTAGAGGCCCACTGCGCCCGCGCCTCCGTGGACCAACACACGCTCGCCTGGCTGCAGCTTCGCACGATCTATCAGCCCTTGCCATGAAGTCAAGGCGCCGATCGGCACTGAAGCGGCAGCGTCGTGATTCAATGTTGCGGGCTTTCGCGCAACATTCTGGGGCAGCGTAATACAGAACTCCGCAGTGGCCCCGTCAGCGAACCAGTCGTTCATACCGTAGACCTCGTCGCTAACCGCGAAGTCATGGACATCGTTGCCGATCGCCGTGATGACCCCTGAAAATTCGTGCCCCGGCACCGCGCGCCTGCGCGCTGTTCCTGATTTCGTATGTGTCGTGGGGTACCAAAGCAATTCTGTGGGAGTGACACCAGCGGCACGAACATGAACCAATATCTCGCCTGCGCCAGCTTCCGGTTTCGGTAATTCCCCGAGGGTGAGCCCTGGTCCCTGGCCTGCCGTGTTTACCTGCATCGCCTTCATAAACCAACCTTGTTTGAAACGTATTCTACTCGCCTTCTGGGCGCGAGCTTTGCGGAGAAGTTCTCCAGTGCGGTGTCGCACTGATACCAAGTACCGACAATAGCGTCGTAGAATAAATTCACTGGCGCGATTGGCTTAACAGCAATCGTGTCATCGGATCGCGGATGCGATTACGGTTGGCAATTGCATTACCGTTGGATGGCAATCCGGGATGTGGCGGGGCTCCGTGACTAAGCTAACGACGACTGAATTACCGACGGCTGAATTAATGACAGCGCAAAATCCGGCCAATGGTTTCACAGCACCGTCCGAAGAGGGTGAAGTGCGGGCGGGAAATCCACAGCCGTGGGGTGCGCATCAAGACGGAGACGGAGTGAATTTCGTTGTGTTTAGCCGTTATGCGACCCGCGTTCGCCTGGAACTCTATCGAAATCCCGACGACTGCTCTCCGACCAAGATCATTGATTTGGACCCGGCGCGCCATCGGACCGGGGACGTTTGGCATGTATGGGTGCGAGGCATTCCCGCGGGCCAACTCTACGGCTATCGCATGGAAGGGTCCTACCTTCCGGAAGAAGGCCATCGTTTCAACCCACACAAGCTGCTTCTGGACCCGTTTGCAAGAGCAATCGCCGGCGTCGCGAATTGGGATTTTACTGCCGCCCGGGGCTACGACTCGGCCAGCAGCCAAACTGACTTGAGCATTTCGACGGTCGATGACGCGGGGACCACGCCGAAATGCATCTTTACCCACGAACATTTCGACTGGGAGATGGATTCGCCCCCGAAGCATTCCGCCTCCGATACGGTCATCTACGAGACCCACGTTCGCGGTTTGACAATTCATCCCAGTTCGGGGGTGGCGCATCCCGGAACCTTTATTGGCTTGACCGAAAAGATCCCCTATCTTCAAGACCTGGGAGTAACCGCCATTGAGTTGATGCCCGTTCTCGAATTCAACGAAAACGAATCGATCCGGATCAATCCAACTACAGGCGAGAAACTCAAGAACTACTGGGGCTACAATCCAGCCGCTTTCTTTGCTCCCAAGCAGTCCTACAGCCTCGGGGGATCGCAGCGGCGGCAAACCCTGGAATTCCGAGAGATGGTCAAGGCCTTTCACCGCGCCGGCATTGAGGTGATCCTGGATGTGGTGTTAAACCACACGGCCGAGGGAAATGAAACCGGGCCCACGATCTGCCTGCGCGGGATTGAGAACTCAATCTTTTATATGTTGCAGGAGAACGCGCCTCGTTACTACAAGGACTTTACCGGCGTAGGTAACACGCTGAACGCAAACCATCCCGTCGTAAGAGAGTTCGTCATGAGTGTGCTCCGCCACTGGGTGATGCGCATGCACGTTGACGGTTTTCGCTTCGACCTGGCTTCCGTATTGGGCCGGGATGAGCACGGGAGCATTCTCCGCAACGCTCCACTTCTCGAAAGCATTGCCGAGGATCCCATCCTTCGTGACGTAAAACTTATCGCGGAAGCGTGGGATGCGGGCGGCGCCTACCAAGTGGGGAGTTTTTCCACGCGGCGGTGGACAGAATGGAATGGGCGTTTCCGTGACGATGTGCGCCGCTTCTGGATCGGCGACGCGGGCATGATGGGATCGTTCGCGAATCGTATCTGTGGAAGCTCGGATTTATACCAGGGTTCCGGCAAAGGGCCTGCAAGCAGTCTCAACTTCGTAACTTCTCATGACGGGTTCACGCTAAACGATCTGGTCAGCTACAAGCAGAAGCACAATGACGAAAATGGCGATCGCAACCGCGATGGAACCGATGCCAACTACAGCGACAATTGCGGGGTGGAAGGGCCGAGCGCCGATCCCGTGGTCGAGGGGATGCGGAACCGCTTGATCAAGACATTTCTCCTGACCCTGTTTGTTTCTCGCGGGGTTCCCATGCTGCTCGGCGGAGACGAGTTTCGCCGAACCCAGCGCGGCAACAACAATGCATACTGCCAGGATAACGAGGTGAGCTGGTTTGACTGGAACCTGGTGGAAAAACACAAGGAAATTCACCGCTTCGCTCGGGGAATGATCGCCTTTCGCCGAGCCCATTCTGCACTGCGAAGAGAAGTCTTCTACAGCGACGTAGACATAAAATTCTTCGCGCCAGGCGGTACTACTCCCGATTGGACCGACCAGCGGCAGAGATGCTTTGCGTGTTTGATTCTGGGACAGAGAGAACCGGACTTGTTCCTGATGTTCAACGCCGACAATAAATCAGTTGATTTTTCTATTCCTGCGTTGCCGGAAAGTAAGATCTGGCGCTTGGCGGTGGATACTTCTCGAGCTGCCCCTGACGACCTCTACGAAGCTGGAAAAGAGCCCTCGCTCCAGGGCCAACTGGGTTTTCGACTGGCGCCTCGAGCGAGCGCAATTCTTTTGACGGATGGATAGCGGCGGATGGATAAGGACGGATGGCCGGTGAGCGTGGAAATTCGACGGCTCCTTTTTCTCTCGCTGAAGGATCGCGAAATACTTAAGAGAGGAGTTCTGCGATGGCGGTGACAGCATCCAATAAAAGGATGCGGCAACGCGCAAGCAGAATGTCCTGACGAGGTCGCCAAGTGAAAATTAGCCCTGCTGCCGGGAAGCCGGCTGATCCCTCGATCCTGGTGAACGTTCCGAAGCTGCTTACCGCCTACTACGAGTTGCGGCCCGATCCGGGCGATCCGAGACAGCGCGTTGTTTTTGGTACGTCCGGACATCGCGGATCCGCTTTCGACGGGGCGTTCAACGAGTGGCACATCCTGGCGATTACCCAAGCGATCTGTGAATACCGCAAACTGCAGAACATTGACGGGCCGCTCTTTCTCGGCATGGATACTCACGCGCTCTCCGAGCCCGCATTTGCGAGCGCTCTGGAAGTGCTTGCGGCCAATGACGTCGAAGTAATGGTCTCCGAAGGTACGTCCTACACTCCTACGCCGGCCGTCTCCCGCGCGATCCTGCGCTACAACGACGCGCGAAAGATGGGGCTCGCCGACGGTATCGTAATCACCCCGTCTCACAATCCCCCCGACGACGGTGGCTTTAAATACGATCCTCCGCATGGCGGACCAGCCGATTCGCGGGTAACTTCCTGGATTGAATCGAAAGCCAATGAATTTCTGCGAAGGGCGCTGGCAGGCGTTAAGAGAATTTCGTTCGAGAAAGCGCTGCGCGCCTCCACGACACACAAGCACGATTTTTTGAGCGAATATGTCGGAGATCTCAACGGTGTTGTCGATATGGCTGCCATCCGCGAAGCCAAGATCAGGCTTGGGGTAGACCCTCTTGGCGGGGCAGGCATCGATTATTGGCCGAGGATCGCCGGACAGTATGGTCTCGACCTCACGATCGTGAACAAGTCGGTTGATCCAACCTTTCGCTTCATGACCGTGGATTGGGACGGCAAGATTCGCATGGATCCTTCCTCGCCTTATGCCATGCAGAGACTCATCGCGGTGAAAGACAAGTTTGATATTGCGTTTGCCAGCGATACCGACCACGACCGCCACGGCATCGTCACCAAGCGAAGCGGGTTGCTGCCCCCGAATCACTACCTTTCAGCCTGCGTTCACTATTTGTTTGCAAACCGGAAAGACTGGGGCCCGGATGTTGCCGTCGGAAAGACGGTGGTGAGCAGCAGCATGATCGATCGGGTGAGCGCGCGCCTGGGGCGGCGGCTTCATGAGGTGCCGGTGGGCTTTAAGTGGTTTGTTGAGGGGCTGCTCGCCGGCCGGCTAGGTTTCGGCGGCGAGGAAAGCGCTGGTTCTTCTTTTCTCCGGCGCGACGGCAGCGTGTGGACTACGGATAAGGACGGAATCATTCCTTGTCTGCTCTCGGCAGAAATTACGGCGCGCCTGGGCCGAGATCCAGGTGAGATTTATCGTGAACTCACTCGAGAGCTGGGAGATCCTGTCTACGACCGCATCGACGCTCCTGCCACGCCCGAACAAAAAGCCGCTCTCGAAAGATTGTCTCCATCCGACATTCACACTACAGAACTTGCCGGCGAGCAGATCCAGCAGATTTTGGCCAGCGCTCCCGGAGACGGCAACCCTATTGGAGGTATCAAAGTAATTGCCAAGGATGGCTGGTTTGCAGCACGTCCCTCGGGTACGGAAGAAATCTACAAGATTTACGCGGAGAGTTTCCTCGGGCAGGACCATCTAAGGCAAATCGAAGAGGAAGCCCAGACTATTGTTTCGGAAGCGCTTGCCCGCAGCACCCGGGCAGCTTAAGCCGACAGCCATGAGGAGAAATTGCACATGAGCAGTCCGACCTGCGTTGATCGTTCCCCCGATCATGCCCCCGATCGTCCCACCGATACAGCCATTTCCGATGCTCTTACCGACCTTGCGTTGGACCTCCGATGGTCGTTCAATCACGCGGCGGACCGGCTTTGGGAGCAACTCGACCCCGAACTCTGGGAACTGACACACAATCCCTGGGTTCTGCTGCAAACCGTATCTCGGGAAAAACTGCAAAGCATTACGGTCCAGCCGAGCTTTAAAAAACTGTTGGCTGATCTCCACGGAGAGAAAGCGCTGGCTGAGGAGTCGGAAGCGTGGTTTCAAAAAGCGCATCCGCGTTCGGGAGTGTCAACGATCGCGTATTTCTCGATGGAGTTCATGTTGAGCGAAGCATTACCGATTTATTCGGGCGGACTGGGAAACGTCGCCGGCGATCAACTCAAAGCCGCAAGCAACCTCGGCGTCCCGGTGACCGGAATCGGCCTGCTCTACCAACAAGGCTATTTTCGGCAGGAAATTGACGCAGAAGGCCACCAGCAGGCTCTTTACCCGTTCAACGATCCCGGCCAGCTGCCGATCCGACCGGTGCGGGAGCCGAATGGTGAATGGCTGCGCCTATTCCTCCCTTTGCCTGGATTTAAGTTGTGGATCCGAGTTTGGCAAGTACAAGTCGGCAGGGTGAAATTGTATTTGCTCGATACCAACGATCCCGCGAACCCTCCGGCCTACCGCGGCATTGCGACTGAACTTTACGGGGGCGGTCCGGAGTTGCGGGTGAAACAGGAGTTGGTCCTTGGGATTGGAGGCTGGCGGCTTCTGCGGGCCCTCGGATTGCACCCCGAGGTTTGTCATCTCAATGAAGGTCACGCAGCGTTCGCGGTGCTGGAACGGGCGCGTTCCTACATGGAAGATTACAGTCAGCCATTTGATCTCGCTCTTACCATCACTCGTGCCGGCAACCTTTTTACCACCCACACTCCTGTGGAAGCCGGCTTTGACCGCTTCGCTCCCGGCCTGGTTGAGCGTTACCTCAGGAAGTACGCCGAGGAGCGCCTGTCAATTTCGTTCGAGCAACTCCTGGCATTGGGTCGGCGAGATCGCCACGACTCCTCCGAACCGTTCAATATGGCCTACCTGGCGATCCGGGGCAGCGGCGCGGTCAACGGCGTCAGTAAATTGCACGGCCAAGTGAGCCGGCGAATTTTTCAGGTCCTGTTTCCAAGGTGGCCGGAAACAGAAGTGCCCGTGACATACGTAACCAACGGAGTGCACACCCCCAGCTGGGACTCTGCCCAGGCAGACCACCTGTGGGAATGTGCGTGCGGCAAAGACCGTTGGCGCGGAACGTTGGCGGACACCGAAAGGGATATTCGCGCACTCAGCGATTCTGACCTTTGGCAACTCAGAGCGGATGGTCGCAATACCCTTGTCAGCTATGTCCGCAGACTCTACGTGCGCCAATTAGCAACTCGGGGAGCATCCTCGGAGGATCTGGCGCAGGCCGAGACGGTACTCGACAGCGATCTTTTGACTCTGGGATTTGCCCGGCGCTTTGCGACCTACAAGCGCCCGAACCTCCTCCTGCGTGATCCCTCAAGGCTTCTCAACATCCTGATCAATCGAGAGCGCCCCGTGCAACTTGTCCTGGCAGGCAAGGCACATCCCCAAGATGCCGAGGGGCAAGACATGATCCGGCAGTGGATTGAGTTTGCCCGCCGGCCTGAGGTTCGGTCCCGGGTGGTTTTCCTTGCCGACTACGATGTACATATGGCAGAGCTTCTGGTTCAGGGCGTGGACGTTTGGGTGAATACTCCGCGACGCCCCTGGGAAGCCAGCGGGACCAGCGGTATGAAGGTGCTGGTGAACGGGGGGTTGAATCTTTCCGAACTCGACGGCTGGTGGGCAGAAGCATATTCCCCGGAAGTCGGCTGGGCCATCGGGGATGGTCGTGAACACGGGAATGACCCTTCCTGGGACGCAAGTGAAGCTGAAAGCCTTTATGCGGTGCTCGAGAGAGAGGTTATCCCGGAGTTCTATGCGCGCGACGAGCATGGAATTCCGCGCCGCTGGGTTGCGCGCATGCGTGAAAGCATGGCTCGCTTGACTCCGGCCTTTTCGACAAATCGCGCAGTACGGCAATACACCGAAGAACATTATTTGTCGGCGGCCGCCGCATTTCGCCAGCGCACCGAGAATCGAGGTTCACTGGGAGCCAATTTGATCGCCTGGCAGGCCGAACTAGCGCAACACTGGTCAGCACTGCGATTCGGTTCCGCGACCGTGCAACAACAGGGAGAGCAATATTTCTTTCAGGTTCAGGTCTTCCTCGACGATATTAACCCTGATGCTGTAAGGGTTGAACTCTACGCGGAGGCGCAGAAAGACGCTGGCCCAATCACACAAAAGATGAATCGTGGCGAACGCCTGGTTGGTGCGGCAAGTGGCTTTACATATGCTGCCATTGTCCCGGCCACTCGCCCGGCTGCCGACTACACACCGCGTATCGTTGCCCAGCACCCGGGAGCGTTCGTGCCGTTGGAAGCCCCTTTTATTCTGTGGCACGGCACGCCCTCCTGGCGGTGAGAAGAAGATGTCCGGTGGAGTCAAAGCAAGGATTGGTTGTGCAACATCGATCGTGGTTGGTGGAAAGCGTGACTGCCCGCTCGGTCTGACCGACAGAAGGGTAGATCTTCCAAGCAGGGAACGGCCGCCCCCTAAGCCGAAGAAAATCATGCACCGCTGCGTCTTACCGGCGGCGAAGCAGGCGTCTGGCGGGGATCAACTGGCACTCCTTCCGGCACTCGTTTCATGGCGCGCAGCGGTGGGCGCTCCCCCCCGATGTCGACTTTCCGCATCAGCGTCCGTCATCCTCAGTCCGCAGTCATGGAATGGCGTTTTCTGGTAGTCTGCTACCGTGTTAAGCATGGCCAAATGATGCCTCCGAATGTACGGACTGATTCATAGATCTGGCCAAATGTTCCGTACCGGTGAGACCCGCGCGCGTTGGTGTCCAGACTTGCGCGTGACAATCTTGTGGTTGTTCGTTCTCTTCGCTGTATGTTCCCTTTGCCCCGGGGAGTCCCGTGAGAGTGCTGACGAGCTGTATAAAAGTGCCCTCACCGCGGACCAGCATGGCGATACGTTAAAGGCGATTGCCTTGTATCAACAGGCGATTTCGCTGCGTCCAGGCTTCGTGCAAGCCCGGAGCAACCTTGGCGTCGCTTTTGCCAGTACCGGGCGCTATGCTGAGGCGGTTCACCAGTACGAGGAAGCGCTCAAGAGTGACCCGCGCAATCCGGCGATCCGCCTTAATCTGGCGCTCGCCCGCTACAAGCAAGGCGATTTCACCCGAGCCGCCGCCGAATTCCTCGCGTTGCACAAGGAACGGCCCAACCAAAAGCAGTCGCTCTACTTGCTTGCAGACTGCTATTTACGTCTTGGCCGGAACGCCGAGGTCGTGCAATTGTTGCGCCCTGTGCACGAAGCCGATCCCAACGATCGCGCCGTACAGTATGCCTTGGGCACAGCCCTGATCCGCGACCATCAGATCGAGCAGGGCGAGGCAGTGATCGACGGCATTTTGAAGGCCGGAGACACCGCCGAGGCAAATGTTTTGATGGGGGAAGCCCAGTTTGCGGCGGGCGACTACAGGGCCGCCGCAGCTACTCTCCGTAAAGCAATTGATTTAAACACAGCCCTTCCCGGAGCTTGGTCACTCTACGGGCGCGCCCTGCTACAAAGCGGAGACGACGCGGGAGCAAAAGCCGCATTCCTGCAGGCGATCCGGGCTGATCCGAACGATTTCTCCGCTAATCTTCACCTGGGCAGCATGCTGCGGTTCAACGGCGAAACGACTGCCGCGGCTCCTTATTTGCAGCGGGCCTTGCGATTGCGGCCACTATCGGTGGAAGCGAGATTCCAGATTGGAGCATTAGACGCCTCCCTCGGTAAGCTCGATGAAGCGCGACGAGTGCTCGAGAACATCGAGAAAGAATGGCCTGATTTTTTGGAGGTGCACCTGCAACTGGCCACGCTCTATTCGCGATTGGGCCTTAAGGACCAAAGCCAACGCGAGCGCGAAACCGTGCTCAAACTCAACGAGAAGGCCCGCGAGACGGGGCCCGGCCCGGAAGAATGATATGCCATCCCACCTTCCCGTTAGTTCGGTTCTTTGATGTGCAGGATTTGATCGGCGGGGACATTTCTGAGCAGTTGATGGATTCCCGAGGGCCATTGAATTTCGACCTCGTCCACAGACTTGGCCGCGCCTAAGCCAAAATGGACCGGTCCGGCACTGGAAGATGCATAGCCGGACGCCGTGGTTACGTGATTGAACTGTTCCTTCCCTCCGGCGACAATCTTGATCTTGGCGCCAATCGCATCGCGATTGCTTTTGGTGCCCTGAAGTTTGAGTTCCAGCCAGTGGTTCTCACCCGGACTGTCATTGATCCAGATCTCGGCCGGGGCGCTGAGAGCGGTCACAACCAGGTCGAGTTTACCGTCATGGTTGAAATCCCCGAACGCTGAACCGCGATGCCGGGCGGGAGGCTGCGCAGAGAAACCCGCCTCACCCGTCAGTGCAGACCACTTGCCGCCGGGACCATTGCGAAAAACAGTGTTCGGTTGATCGATCTGGCGGCGGCCGGCCATCGCGGGCGACTGGACATCGCCCCGGCTGACGAAGATGTCTTTCCAGCCGTCGTTGTCGAAGTCTGCGATGTTCGGGCTGTAGCCGGACATGGGGTTGCTCAGTAGAGCCATGCCGCTCTTCGAGGTAATCTCGTTGAACGCTCCTTTGCCGTTGTTTTGATACACGGGAAAGGTCTCGTCATCCAGGGCGACGATCGAAATATCCGGATATCCATCGTTGTTGAGGTCGCGGAAGTCGACCCCCATGCCGGAGATCAAGTTCCCGTGCTCTGGCAGTGCTACACCTGCCTCGAAGGCCACCTCGTCAAAGACAGGCACAAAAGCATCCGCGCTCTTGCGATTGTGAAAAAGAGAATTGAATAGCTTGTCGTTGGCAACAAAGATGTCCGGCCGCCCGTCATTATCATAATCAGCTATGCCGACTCCCATGCCTTTACCCAGGTGGGAACGAATTCCCGATTGCGCCGAAACGTCGATAAACGTGCCATCCCCTTTGTTCAGGAATAACTGATTCGGCAGCCCCTTATAGAACTTTGGATTGCAGTATTCGGGTTTGTCCATGAAGCGGCAGTTGGGTTCGTGATTCACGTCCCAGCTCAGATAATTCACAACGAAGAGATCGAGAAGGCCGTCGTTGTTTAGGTCCACCCATGCGCCGCCTACTGACCAAAGCGGGCCATATTTTTCGTCCGGCCGGGCCAAGCCGGCTCTTGCGGTTACGTCGGTGAAGGTGCCATCCCCGTTATTGTGATACAGGGTATTGCGATAAACACCGCCAACGAAGATATCCTCATAACCGTCGTTGTCATAGTCGCCGATGGCAACCCCGGTGTCGTAGCCAATCCCCGCCAGGCCGGCTTTTTCGGTTACGTCTGTAAACGTGCCGTCGCCATTGTTATGAAATAAGCGGTTCCAGTATTTCGGAGATGTCTTTTTCAGGGAAGTGATGTCGGCGCCGTTAGTGAAAAAGATGTCCAGGAACCCATCGTTGTCGTAGTCGAACACGGCCACGCCGCCGGCCATGGTCTCGGGAGCGTGCGCTTGAGGAGTCTCCGAGCTATCCACGGAGAACGCGATGGGACGGTAGGAGAAGTGGATCGCGGCCTTGGCGGGTTCCGCGGTAAAGGCCGGTTGCCGCACCAGCAGCAGGACTGCGATCATGCCCAGAATTCCAAGGCCAAACATCCGCCGGACCGAAGTGCCTCGCAGAAGACTTAGCACGTTCACGTCGTCACTCACCCGGTCCGGATTGGCTGAGTTTCTCAATTTCTTCCTTTTCGCGTGCCGCATCCTGGCTGCGCCCGGCGGAAAGATACGCCCGCATCAGATCCCAGCGGATTCTCACGGTTTGCGGCTCCTCCTCGCGGGCCGTCTCCAATTCCCGGATACCCGCGTCGAGATCCCCCTTCGCCACCAGCACTTCCCCCAACATCATATGCGCGGGAGCACGTTTCCTATCGAGCTTCACCGCCTGCTGGGCCAGCGGCAACGCCAGGTCCAGCTGTTGCTCTTTCACATATTCTTCGGTTAAACGCAGTCGCGCCGGAATGTTCGAGGGAGAGACCTCCAGTTCCTTTTTCAGCTCGCGAACCCCGTCCTCGGGCCGCACTCCGAGCAAATAGGCGCCGTAAAGAAAGTGCGTTCCCGGGTCTCCTGGATAGGCGGCGACCATCTCACGAAACAAACGTTCCGCGTCATCGCGATGTTGCGCCTCGATCGCCAGCGTTCCTTCTCCCGCCAT
>Ga0335083_10007615_pt1 | contig 13347 bp, 10 predicted proteins | sample Lox_Sample_42_FD_206716 | JGI IMG/M metagenome (GOLD analysis project Ga0335083, IMG submission 206716) | Soil microbial communities from Loxahatchee National Wildlife Refuge, Florida, United States - Lox_Sample_4.2 | ecosystem: Environmental > Terrestrial > Soil > Wetlands | place: USA...
GGCAGGTGCCGGACACGCAGACCTTGCTGCTGCCGGAGGTGATGCACAGGTGGTTCGTGCCGTAAGCCGTGACGCAGTCGGAGTCGCCGATGCACGGGTTGCACTTGTAGTTGCTGGCGTCGCAGACCTCACCGGCCTCGCTGCCCGCGCAGTCGGTCGAGACCCGGCACTCGCCGGCGATGCAAAGGCCGTTGACACAGAGCTGACCGCTGCCGCAAGCGGCGTCGTTCGGGCAGCTCCCGCACATGTGCGTGGTCAGATCGCAGACCTGGCCGCCGGAGCAGTCGCCCGTGGTGCGGCAGTTGCCGGGGGTGCAGCTGCCGTTCAGGCAGAGCTGCTGGCCGGTGTAGTTCGCCATGCAGTTGGCGTCATCGGTGCACGGGACGCACATCAGCGTGCTCGTGTTGCAGATGCGCCCGCCGCTCTTGCAGTCGTTGGTCTGCCGGCAATTCCCGGCCACGCAGCGCCCGCTGACGCACAGGTGGTTGGCCCCATAGCCGGAGATGCAGTCGTCGTCGAACGTGCAGTCGGTGCACTGGAAGCCCGGGGTGCAGATCTGACCCGGCGTGATCTTGTTGCAGTCGTTGGCGGAGCGGCATACCCCCGCCACGCAACCACCGGAGATGCACAGGTGGTCGGGACCGTAGGTCGACTGGCAATCCGGGTCGCCGGTGCAGTTCGTGCAGAAGTTGTTGACGCAGATCTGCTGGTTGCTGCAGTCCATGTAAGTCTGGCAGTCGCCCTGAATGCAGGCCCCGCCCACGCACACGTGCTGGGGCCCGTAGCCCGACCGGCAGGCGGAATCGCTGGGGCACGGCACGCAGCTGTTGGTGGCCCCGTCGCAGACCTGACCGCTGGTGCAATCGCTGGCGGACTGGCAGCCGCCCGCCCCGCCCATCCCGGCCACGCCCCCTGTCCCGCCGGAGCCGGCCAGACCGCCGGCGCCGCCCGTGGCGCCGCCGAGCCCGCCGGTGCTTCCCCCGGCGCCGCCCGTGCTCCCTCCGACGCCGCCCGGGCCCCCCCCGACGCCGCCCGTTCCGGTCGAGCCGCCTGCCTGGCCCCCGGTTCCCGCGTCGGGCCCGCCCCCCAGGCCACCGGCGCCGCCCATCCCGCCCGTGCCTGCGTCGCCGCCCATCCCCGCCGCGCCGTCCACCGCCGCATCGGGCGAGCCACCCGTGCCCCCGGCATCCGCATCCATCCCGCCGTCACTGGCGCCACCGCCCGTGCCCCCGGTCTGCTGGCCGCCCTCGCCGCCCATCGCGTTGGTCTGGGCTGGCCAGTTGTCCCCGCACGACGCGGCAAACAACGCCAGCGCCGAGAACGCGCTCGCAAGGACTCCAAAACGGGCGGCGGAACTGTAAGCCATCGCGCCCCGGGACTCGTCAGCTTCCGCCGGAAACTTGACCGCCAGCGTCAGCTCTACCCCTGGTAGTTCCCCCTACAGTCGGGACGAAAACCGGGCGGGACGAATCGCGTCGAGCGAGCGCGCGCTACGACTGAAGCTTCTTGCGCTTCCAGCCGCGGGGGGGGCGCTTCTCGGCCGCGTTGGAGTTGGGCGGCGAGAAGTCGGTCCAGCGGTAGCTGGGAGGCGAACGCACATCCATGTGGACGAACTGGCCGACCGGGTAGATGCCGATCCCCATTCCGCCCCGGTCCAGCGTTTCTGCAAAGGCTTCGATCTTCTTGATGCTGACGCCGCTGATGCGGATGTCGCTGGCGCGCCCCTTGAAGTGGTTGCTGGTCTGCTTCCGCTGGTTCCGGTAGCCCGACACGATCTCCAGCGGCCGGCCGCCGAAGTGGTCGTAGACGTGTGACAGCAACACGATCAGCTGCGGGTCGATGTCCTTCTCGTCGTCCGTTCGCCGGCAGCGCAGCACGTGGTTCAGCTCGTCCAGCGCGTCCAGGTTGTACGACCCGTCGGGGTTGTAGATGTTGACGCTGGCCTTCTCGCCCGGGTTGTTGGCGCTGACCACCACCAGGTAGCCTGACGGGCGCGGCAGCGGATCCACCCGGAGCTGCTCGTCGGGGACCACCCGCCCGATGAAGCGGCCCTTCTTGCGGATCTTGACGCCCCGGCGGTGCGAGGAGCGCGCCGGGCGCGGCGGCGCGTGTTCATCGTCCGCGGCGGACGCGGTCGAGCCCGGCGCCTCGGCAGCCGCGGCCTCGTCATCCCCTTCCCCTTCCCCTGGCTCGGCATGCGCGCGCGGCGCCAAACCAACGAGCAGCGCGATCGCCGCTCCAAAGGCCAGCTTCCGGAGCATGGAGATCTAAAGTGGTCCAGTCTGTCGCGACTGGTCAACCAAAAAAGTTCGTAGCCTGGCTCACGGTGTAGGTGTAAAACACACCTTCAGCGCTGGGGCGGGGGAACGTGGCTGGGCAGGTGCAGGAGGTCGATCGCCAGCCGCTCGGCGACGCTGAAGATGCGATCGTCGCGGTAGAACTCGCCGTAGACGACGCGGCGGATGCCGGCGTTGGCGATCTGCTTGAAGCAGTTCCAGCAGGGGCTGGCGGTCACGTAGATGGCCGCGCCATCGATCATCACGCCGTTCTTGGCGGCCTGGATGATCGCGTTCGCCTCGGCGTGGATGGTCGCGACGCAGTGGTCGTTCTCCATCATGTGCCCCGCGTCGGTGCAGTGAGGCATGCCGCGGATCGAGCCGTTGTACCCGGTCGACAGGATCGTCCGGTCACGGACGATGACGGCCCCGACGAACTTGCGGGGACAGGTCGACCGTGAGGCGACGACCTGCGCGATGTTCATGAAGTACTGATCCCACGGTACGCGCTCGTCCATGCCTAGATCTCTAACATGCGGACAGCCCGGGATTTGCGGGGTTCCTTTGGTAGTATCCGCCCGCCCGTGGACTGGAAAACGACCCTCAACCTCCCCAAGACCGACTTCCCGATGCGTGCCGACCTGGCGCGGCGAGAGCCCGAGTGGCTCGCCCGCTGGGAGCGCGAGCGGCAATACCAGACGATTCTGGACGCGCGCCAGAGCGCCGGCGCGCCCGCGTTCGTGCTGCACGACGGCCCGCCCTACGCGACCGGCGGCATCCACTACGGCACCGTCCTCAACAAGGTGCTGAAGGACCTGGTCGTGCGCTCGCAGCTGCTGATGGGCAAGCGGGCCGAGTTCCGGCCGGGCTGGGACTGTCACGGCCTGCCCATCGAGCAGCAGGTCGAGCGCGAGCTGGGGCCGAAGGCGCGCGAGATGAACACCGCCGACTTCCGCAAGAGGTGCGAGGAGTACGCGCTGCGGTTCGTCGACGTGATGCGGACCGAGTTCAAGCGGCTGGGATGCCTGGGCAACTGGGACGATCCGTACCTCACGCTCTCGTACGACTACGAGGCGACCATCGCCCGCCAGCTGGCCGGCTTCGTGCGCGCCGGGCTCATGTACCGCGACAAGAAGCCGGTCCACTGGTGTCTCACGCACCAGACCGCGCTGGCCGAGGCCGAGGTCGAGTACGAGGACCACGCCTCGCCTTCGATCTACGTCCGCCTGCCCGTCGCCGGCGACCTGGGCAAGGCCGATCCGCGCCTGCGTGATCAGAAGGCCGCGTTCGTCATCTGGACGACGACGCCCTGGACCATGCCCGCCAACCTGGCGGTGGTCGCGAACCCCGAGCTGGACTACGTCGCGATCCCGCACGACGGCGAATTCCTGATCGTGGCGGCGGGGCTGGCCGACGCGTTTCTGACGGCCACGAAGATCCAGGCGCCGGCCGAGGGATGGATCCGAATCCCGCGGGACGGTTTCCGCGCGCTGGAGGGGACGCGCTACCAGCCGCCGTTCCCGCGGGCCAAGGGGGACCCGGACCGTGACTACCGGCTCTGGTTCGCCCGGCACGCCACGCTCGAGGCGGGGACCGGATTGGTGCACACGGCCCCCGGCCACGGCGCGGACGACTACAACGTCGGGCGCGAGCACGGGCTGACGATCTTCGCCCCGGTCGACGAGCAGGGGCGGCTCACGGCAGAGGCCGCCGTCGACCCCGCGCTGCAGGGGCTACGGGTGTTCGAGGCGAACCCCAAGATCGTCGAGGTGCTGGCCGCCCGCGGCCTGCTGCTCAACAAACCGGGCGAGACCATCCGCCACCAGTACCCGTGTTGCTGGCGCTGCAAGAACCCGATCGTCTTCCGCGCCACCGAGCAGTGGTTCGCGCGCATGGGGGACGCCGACGATCCCCGGTCGCTGCGCCGCCGCGCCCTGGACGAGATCGCCCGCACGCGCTGGATCCCGGCCTGGGGCGAGAGCCGCATCCGCGGGATGATCGAGGCCCGCCCCGACTGGTGCCTGTCGCGCCAGCGACTGTGGGGGGTGCCGATCCCGGCTTTTCGCTGCGCGAGCTGCCGGAATGATCTGCTGGACGCAGACGTTATTGACCAGGTGGCCGAGATCTTCGCCCGCGAAGGGTCGAACAGCTGGTTCTCCCGCCCGGCCGAGGAGCTGCTCCCGACGCCGGCGCCGCCCTGCCCCTGCGGCAAGCCGAAGTGGGAGAAGCAGCACGACATCGTGGACGTCTGGTTCGAATCGGGCGTCTCCTGGGCCGCCGTGGCCGAGGGGAAGCTGGTCGACCCCGGCCACAAGGTCGACCTGTACCTGGAGGGCGCCGATCAGCACCGCGGCTGGTTCCACTCGTCGCTGCTGGCCTCGGCGGCCACGCGCGGCCAGGCGCCGTACAAGGCGGTGCTGACGCACGGGTGGGTGCTGGACGAGCGCGGGAAGGTCTACTCCAAGTCCGAGATCGCCAGCGCCCGCGCGGCCGGCGTGAAGATCGACTACGTCGATCCCGGCGTCTGGATGGCCAAGAACGGCGCCGAGCTGCTGCGCATGTGGACGGCGGCCGGCGACTACCAGGCGGACATCGTCTTCTCGCAGACCATCCTCAACCAGCTGTCCGAGTCGTACCGGAAGATCCGCAACACCTGCCGGTACCTGCTGTCGAACCTCTACGACTTCGTCCCGGCGCGCGATCGGCTGGACGACGATCGGCTGCGCGAGCTGGATCTGCTGGCGCTGGGGGTGCTGCGCGAGCGCGACCACCAGGTCTTCGAGGCGTACCGCCAGTACGCGTTCCACGACGTGGTTCGCCTGCTGACCGACTACGTGATCACCGTGTCGGCCGAGTACCTGGACCCGGCCAAGGACGCCCTCTACTGCGAGGCGCCCGGCTCGCCGGTGCGCCGCAGCGTGCAGACGGCGCTGTACGAGATCACCCGCACCCTGGCGATCTGGATGGCCCCGGTTCTCTGCTTCACGGCGCAGGACGTGGCTGACGAGCTCTCGCGCGTCACGGGCGAGGCGTTCGACGTGCACGCCAGCATCCGCGACGAAGTCGTGCCGAGCGGCAAGTCGCCCGGCCAGCCCAACCGGCGCTGGACCGACGAGATCCGGCCGCGGCGCGAGGCGATCCTGCGCGCGCTCGAGGCGTTCCGGGCCGCGGGACACAAGTCGCTGGAAGCGGCGGTGACGGTGCGGCCGAGCGCGGCCGAGCGCCCGCAGTGGGAGTGGAACCGCGAGCTCCTGACCGAGCTCTGCATCGTGTCGCGCCTGACCATCGAGGCGGACGCGCCGGGCGAGACCCAGATCTCCGTGGCGGAGGCGCCCGGACCGACCTGTCCGCGTTGCTGGCGCCGCACGGGCGATCCGGCCACCCCCGGCGCGCCGTCGCCGGACCTCTGCCACCGCTGCGCAACGGCACTCGCCAGCATGAAAGGCTCTTCGTGACGCCACTCCGCCGCAAGTACGTGCTGTTCGGGGTCTTCGCCGCGCTCAGCCTGGTGCTGGATCAATGGACCAAGGGGCTGGCGCGCCAGTTCCTGCGCCCGCGCGGCCCCGGGAACCCGAAGGTCATCATCCAGAACTACTTCGACCTCCGCTATGCCGAGAACCCCGGGGTCGCGTTCAGCATGTTCCAGGACCTGCCCGGCGGGCGCGTTCTGCTGACCGTGCTGGCGGTGGCGGCCTTCGCGATGGTGATCACCTACCTGCGCCGCACGCCGACCAAGGCGAGCCGCCTGCACATCGCGCTGGGCCTGATCGGCGGCGGCGCGATCGGCAACCTGGTCGATCGCGTGGTGTTCGGGCGCGTGACGGACTTCATCGTCTGGAAGAAGGGGAACGCCGAGTGGCCCGCGTTCAACATCGCGGACGCCGCGCTCTGCATCGGCGTGGGCTTGATGCTGCTCGACATGTACCTCACCCGGAAGGAAGCCGCCTCCTCGGCGTGAGAGGCCAGTGCACCCGGTCCTGTTCACGGTCCCGCTCGGCCGGCACGAAGTCGCGATCAGCACGTACGGCCTGCTGGTGACGGTCGGCCTGGCGATCGGCATCTGGGTGGCGCAGCGCGAGGGGCGCCGGCGCGGCCTCGAGGGCGGCCGGGTGATGGACCTGGCCTTCTGGACCATCGTCGCGGGGCTGCTCGGGTCGCGGGCGGCTTACGGTCTGGTCAACGCCCGGGCGTTCTGGCGGGCCTGCGCCGCCGGACCGGGCCCGTGGTGGCACGACTGCACGGGGCTGCTGCGGCTGTGGGAAGGCGGGCTGGTCTTCTACGGAGGCGTGGCGGCGGCGGCCGTCACGGCCTACGTCTTCGCGCGCAGGGAGGGCTGGTCGTTCGGGACGGTGGGCGATCTGGCGGCGCCGGCGCTGGCGATCGGCCACGTGTTCGGGCGCCTCGGGTGCCTGGCGGCCGGCTGCTGCTTCGGCAAGGAGACGAGCTGGCGGGTCGGGGTGCCGTTTCCGCGCTCGAGCGTCGCGTTCGACGTCCTGAGTCGCGGGGGCGCCGTCCCGCCCGGGGCAGGCGAGACCCCGCCCCTGCACCCGACGCAGCTCTACGAGGCGATCGGCGAGGCGGTGATCTTCGGCGTTCTCGTCGTGGCCAGCCCGCGCCTGCGGCGGCGGCCGGGGGCAGTGCTGGCGATCTACCTGGGCCTCTACGCGGCGCTGCGCTTCGTGGTCGAGATCTTCCGGGGCGACACGATCCGCGGCATGGTCGTGGACCTGCACACCCCCAGGCTGGCGGCGCGGCTGGGGCTGGCGCCGGGCGAGCCGCTTTTCCTGTCGACCGGCCAGCTGGGCAGCATCCTGATCGGCGTCCTGCTGATCGCCTTCGCGATCAGGCAGGCGGCGCGGCGCCCGCCAGAGCTGCGAACGCCCGCGCCTTGACCGCGGTCTCGGCCAGCTCCCCTTCGGGGGTCGACTCGATCACCACACCTCCGCCGACCGACAGCTCCAGCCGGCCGTCGGCCAGGGTGCCGGTGCGGATGGCGATGGCCAGATCCAGATCGCCGGCGGCGCCCAGCCAGCCGGTGGCGCCGGTGTAGAGGCCGCGCGGCCTCGGCTCGAGCTCGTCGATGATCTCCATGGCCCGTCGCTTCGGCGCGCCGGTGATCGACCCACCCGGAAACGTCGCGGCCAGCAGGCCGGCCAGCCCGACGCCCGGGCGGAGCGTGCCGCGAACCGTGCTCTCCAGGTGGTGGACCGTCGCCAGCGAGACGACCCGGGCCAGGGCGGTCACCTCGACGCTGCCCACCCGGCAGACGCGCCCCAGGTCGTTCCGTTCCAGGTCGACGATCATGACGTGCTCGGCGCGGTCCTTGGGCGAGGCGCACAGCTCGGTCACGACCTCGGCGTCCACGGCGGACATGGCGGCGCGCGGCCGCGTTCCCTTGATCGGGCAGGTCTCGACCACGCCGTCGCAGCTCAGCGAGAGGAACCGCTCGGGCGAGTTGCCGACGATCGCCCTCCCCGGCCCCTCCGCGATGAACGCCGCCTGGGGCGCCGGCGCCGAGGCGCGCAGCGCCGCTGCCAGCGACACCGGCTCGCCCTCGTGCCAGTCCGCCGACAACCGGCGGGACAGGTTCACCTGGTAGGTGTCGCCGGCCAGCTCGTAGGCCAGGATCCGACGGACCGCCGCCAGGAAGCGCAGCTCCGGGTCGACGGCCTGCAACGCCCCCAGGCGCGGCGGGCGCGGCGGCGGCAGCGGGCGGGCCAGCGCCGCCGTCAGCCGGCGGGCCGCGGCGCCGTCCTGGGCCAGGATGGCGGCGGCGGGCTCGGTGTCCGCCGAGCAGGTCCAGACGGCGTCGAAGAACTGGAACGAGAACAGCGGCTGGCCCGCGGCGCGCGGGTCGGGCGGCAAGCCGACCAGGCGGCGGCCGAGCTCGTAGGACAGCCAGCCGACCGCGACGGGGACGCCCGGCGGCGGCGGGCCGCCGGCGCCCCAGGCCACGCGCGCTCGCCGCCAGGCCTCCTCGAGCCGGTCCAGGTCGGCCAGCGTGGTCCCCTCGATCAAACCGACCGGGAGGGCGCCGACGAGATCGCGCGCGCGTCGCAACGGCGGCGAGGCCGGCGACGACAGCCAGAAGCCGCGACCGCCCGCCGAGGCTCGCCGCGCGGCCTCGGCCGGTGCCAGCGCGGGGGCGGCCGTGGCGATCATGCGGGCGTCCGCGGCTGCGCCAGGGCGGCCGCCAGAAAGCTCCGCATGTACTGCGCCCCGGAGAACAGCGATACCACCGTCGAGACGCCGAGCACCACCAGGCCGGCCAGGTGGTAGTCGACCGTCTTGGCGGTGCCGAGCATCGGGTACCTGAAGTGGATGAGCAGCATCATGATCGCGACCAGCTGCAGGGCGGTCTTGATCTTCCCGCTGTCGCTGGCCGAGATGACCATCCCCTGGGCGGCCGCGATGCTCCGCAGCCCGCTGACCGCCAGGTCGCGCCCGATCGTCACGACCACGATCCAGGCCGGGACGCGCGACAGCTCGACCATGAACACCAGCACCGCCGTTACCAGCAGCTTGTCCGCCAGCGGGTCGAGGAACTTGCCCAACGTGCTGACCTCACCCCGGCTGCGCGCCAGGTAACCGTCCAGCGCGTCGCCGGCCGCCGCCGCCAGGTAGAGCAGGCTGGCGATGAACGTTCGCAGCGGGCTGAAGTTGTCGATGAACCAGAGCACGAACGGGATCAGCACCACTCGACTCATCGTGACCAGGTTCGGGAGGTTGGTCAGCTCCCGCCGCAACGACGGCGCCATCTACCCCGCGGCCTCCAGCAGCACGATCCCCTCCCCGTCGCAGGTCAGCTGGAACGGGACATTGTCGCGCTCGCCCGCGGCGTGTGGGACCAGGCGCCCCACCCACCCGTAGAGGCGCGGCGCCGAGACCAGCGCCGGCGAGTCGGCGGCGACCTCCAGCGCGATGGCGTCTCGCGGCAGCTCGAGGGCGACCGTCCCCTTCCCGCGGAACTGCAGCATGGGCACGCCGGTGTCGGAGACGGAGCCCGACTCCCAGGCCAGCGCCCCTTCGAACGCCAGCACGCGATCCTCGCGCACGTAGAGCACGTCGTCGGCCAGACGGACGGGCAGCCACCGATCGGGGGCCCCCGCCACCCAGACCGCGCCCGCGCCCGTGAGACGGAAGAACGGCTGCGCGGGCGACGTCCCCAGCGGCTCGCTGGTCAGCCGCCCCTGAGCGCGCCGCACCCCCCGGTCCCAGTGGAGCGCGCCGGTCCCGGCCAGCACCGCGTCGGCGCGCACGTGGACCTCGTCGGCGACGGTCAGGCGCAGGGCGCCCCGCGTCGCCGGCAGCGCCTGGGCCCGGCCCAGCCGCGCGCGCACGAACACCACCAGCGGGACCGGGACGGCCTCGATCGGCGCGGGCGGCTCCGCGGCGGGGGCTGGCGCCGGGACCTCTGCCTCCGGCGGCGGTGGCTGGACCCGGCGCTGGCGGCGCACGCCCGAGGGCGACTCGCTGACCAGCGGGGGCAGCGGCGGCGCCAGCGCCACCGGCTTCGGCATGCCACGGGCCAGCTCCGGTCCAGAGGGACCGGGCTGCGTGCCGCTCGCTCGCCGCCCGGGCCGCTGCGCCTTGGCCGCCTGCTCCAGCTCCACCGCCAGCGCGTCCTGGCCGGCACGCCGGAAAGCGGCCGCCGCCTCGACCACCTCGCCGCGCTTGGCGAACGCGTAGCCGAGATAGCTCCAGGCGCGAGCGTCGGTGGGCGCGACCCGCACCGCCATCTCCAGCGCCGGCAGCGCCTCCTCGACGTCCCCCAGCTTCAGCGCCAGCAGGCCCAGGTTCCGGCGCGCGTCGGCGTCCTGCGGGGTGGCGGCGACGATCTGCCGGTAGGTGTCCCGAGCGTCCGCCAGCCGCCCCAGCTTGTAGCGCACCAGCGCCAGCAGGTTCAGCGCCTTCGTGTCGGACGGCGCGCCGTCGAGCGCGCGCAGGATGGCCGCTTCGGCCTCGTCGAACTTCTTGGCCGCGACCAGCTCGCCGGCGCTGGCCAGGTGTGAGATCGAGGGCGCGGCCGTCATCGTCGGTACTGGTCGTAGCGGCGCAACACCGAATCCACGTAGGCGTGCGTCGTCTCGTAGGGCGGGATGCCGCCGTACTTTTCCACCGCGGCAGGGCCGGCGTGATAGCCGGCGATGACCTTCACCCGCTCGTCGCCGTTGCAGACGGCCAGAGCGGCGCCGTCGCCGGCGCTCGACGGGCCGGGCGGCGGCGTCTTGCAGAAGCGGCGCGCCAGCACCTGCAGGTAACGCGCGCCGCCCATGATGTTCTGCCGCGGGTCGAACACGTCGATCACGCCCATCAGGCGGGCCGTCGACGGCAGCAGCTGCATCAGCCCCTGGGCCCCGGCGCTGGAGACCACGCGCGGATCGAAGTCGGACTCGGTCTTGATGACCGCGCGCAGGAAGGCCTCCGGGATTCCGTAGACGGCCTGCCCGTCCAGGATGTCGCGATCGTAGCGGCTGTAGCGGGCCGGCGAGACGTCGCGCGGCGGCACGATGTCGGTCGAGCCCCGCAGCGCCGCCGCCTTCCCCGGGCCGGTCCGGAACAGCACCTTCCAGTGCCCGCCCGTGGGGGTCTTGTTGGTGAACTCGACGACCCCGTCGGGCCGCTCGCGCGACCAGAACGTCCCCGCGTGCGCCGGCCACGCCATAGCGGCAAGCCCGCCGGCGAGGACCACAACGCGTGCGTTCATGGCGAGATCGTAACACGGGGGTATGGTTGGGGGGTGCTGCAGACCGACTATCTGGTGATTGGATCGGGGCTGGCCGGGTTGACCTTCGCGCTGCGGGCATCGGCGCACGGGCGCGTTCTGGTCGCCACCAAGCGGGCGCCCGCCGAGGCGAACACCTGGTACGCGCAGGGCGGCGTGGCCGGCGCGATGGATCCCGAGGACGGCGTGGCCGCGCACGTCGAGGACACCCTGCGCGTCGGCGACGGCCTGTGCCACCGCAAGACGGTCGAGATCTGCGCCACCGAGGGCCCCGAGCACATCCGCTGGCTGGCCAACGAGCTGGGCGTCCCGTTCGACCGCGACGCGGACGGTCACCTGGCGCTGGGGCGCGAGGGCGGCCACACGGCCCGCCGCATCGCCCACGTGAAGGACACGACCGGAGCCGCCATCCAGGAGGCGCTGCTACGCAAGGTCGCCGACCGCGCCGACCGGATCACGGTGCTCCCCGATCACCTGGCGATCGATCTGCTGACCACCGCCAAGTACGGCGGGCCGAACGCGGTGTTCGGCGCCTACCTGCTGGATCAGCGGACCGGCCAGGTGGTCACGGCGGTGGCCCGGGCCGTCATTCTGGCCACCGGCGGGTCGGGCAAGGTCTACCTCTACACCTCGAACCCGGACGTCGCGACGGGCGACGGGATCGCGATGGCCTACCGGGTGGGGGCGCGGATCGCCAACATGGAGTTCTTCCAGTTCCACCCGACGGTGCTCTACCACCCGGCCGCCAAGTCGTTCCTGATCAGCGAGGCGTTGCGCGGCGAAGGGGGCATCCTGCGGCTGCGCGACGGCACCGCGTTCATGCCGCGCTACCACGAGATGAAGGACCTGGCCCCGCGCGACATCGTGTCGCGCGCCATCGACGCCGAGATGAAGCGAACCGGCGACGACCACGTCGACCTGGACATGACCCACTTGCCGGGCGACTTCGTGGTCGAGCGGTTCCCCAACATCCACCGCCGCTGCATGCAGCTGGGGATCGACATGCGCAAGCAACCCATCCCGGTCGTCCCGGCCGCCCACTACAGCTGCGGCGGCGTGCTGGTCGACGAGCACGGGCGCTCGTCGGTGAAGAACCTGTACGCGATCGGCGAGGTGTCGATGACCGGGTTGCACGGCGCCTGCCGGCTGGCATCCAACTCACTGCTCGAGGCGATGGTCTTCGGGTCGCGGGCCGCCGACGACGTGCGCGAGGTGCAACCCGTCGTCCCGCAGCAGGTCGCCCCCTGGTACGCGGGCGAGGCAGGCTCGCCCGACGAGGCCGTGGTGGTCAGCCACAACTGGGACGAGATCCGCCGCCTGATGTGGAACTACGTCGGCATCGTGCGCACCGACCGCCGCCTCGAACGGGCCGCCCGGCGCATCGAGCTGATCCGCTCGGAGATCCGGGACTACTACTGGAACTCGACCATCACGGGCGACCTGGTCGAGCTGCGCAACATCGCGCTGGTCGCCGACCTCATCATCCAGTCGGCGCGCCGCCGCCCCGAGAGCCGGGGCCTGCACTTCAACACCGACCACCCCGAGCACGACGAACGCCTGGCCCGCGATACCGTCCTGGCCCGCGGCGACGGCCCGGTGGTGTAACCCGCTGGGCGTGGCTGGGCGACGCGGCTACGCCGGGGCGCCCTGATGCGCGCGCCTTTGAAGCGACTGCGAGCCGTGGCCGAGTCTGCACCTCGCCCGCGAAGCGGGAGGGGTCGGCACCGAAGGTGCCGGGGGAGGGGAAGCCTTGCAAGGTTTGCCCCCACCCGACGAGCCTGCGGCTCGTCGGCCTCCCCCGCTTTCGCGGGAGAGGCGCAGAGGGCGCTCCGACCAGGCTCGTCGGCCTCCCCCGCTTTCGCGGGAGAGGCGCAGAGGGCGCTCCGACCAGGCTCGTCGGCCTCCCCCGCTTTCGGCGCTTTCGCGGGAGAGGCGCAGAGGGCGCCCGACTAGAAAAAGAAGCCGAGGCGCAGGAGGTCGAGCTCGGGGAACGGGTAGCGCATGATGAACTTGGCCAGCGAGCGGACGGTGCTCTCGTTGTTCTGCGCGGTGTCGATCACGTCCTGGGTGACATCGCCGTACGGCATGCTCGGCACCGGCTGGCCGTTGTAGGTCGTGCTCACGACCGGCTCGCGCGGGATGGGGATCTGAAGGCCCAGCGACAGGCCGATCGAGAAGCCGGAGTCCATGATCCACATCCAGCCGACCTGGGGGACGAAGAACCCGCCGGACATGTCGGCCGTGACCTTCATGACGCCGCCGTCGACGACCTGGCTGATCGAGCCGACGAAGTTCTGAAAGCCGATCCCGCCGCCCAGGTAGAAGACGGCGCCGAACGGGTACCAG
>Ga0335083_10007616_pt1 | contig 13347 bp, 13 predicted proteins | sample Lox_Sample_42_FD_206716 | JGI IMG/M metagenome (GOLD analysis project Ga0335083, IMG submission 206716) | Soil microbial communities from Loxahatchee National Wildlife Refuge, Florida, United States - Lox_Sample_4.2 | ecosystem: Environmental > Terrestrial > Soil > Wetlands | place: USA...
CGCCTGCCGTGCTTTTGTTATTTGTTCAAACGCATACGCCACTTTGATCAAAGTAGGTTCGCTCCATGCCCGGCCAAAGAAAGAGATACCGACCGGCATCCCCGAAATAAGACCCGCAGTCACATTGATATTGGGACATCCCGCCACTGCCGCCGCATTTGAGCTGCCTCCCGAAAAATGGTCGCCAGTAATCAGATCGGTCAACCACGCCGGGCCTCCCGTAGGTGCAACGATGGCATCCAGTTGATGCTTATCCATGATCGCATCGATACCTTCCGCTCTCGCCAGTTGATGGTTTTTCGCCAGCGCATCGAGATACGCTTTCTCAGTAAGCGGTCCCTTCGCTTGAGCTTTCAGAAATAAATCCTGGCCGAAGTACTGCAACTCTTTTTGCGGATTGCGGTCGTTGAAGTCGATGACATCTTGCAAAGTCTTCACCGGCGCGTTCGGACCCAACCGGGTGAGGTAGGCGTTGAGGTCGGCCTTCAGTTCATATAAGAGGACGACCAACTCGCTGTCATCGAACTTGCCAAACGTTTCAATGTCTGCCGGATCGACCAGCGTCGCCCCCTGCTCCTTCATCACTCCGAGCGATTGCTCCATCAGCGCATCCACCGCCTCGCTGAAGCCGAAGTATTTTCGCGCCACTCCGATTCGCGCTCCCTTCAACCCCTGCGCGTCGCAGAACCTTGCATAGTCGGTTTGAGACTTGCCGGCGCTGGCCGCTGTCGCCGCATCCTCGGGATCGACTCCGGTAAGCGCGCCCAGCAGAATCGCCGCATCGCGCACGGTGCGGCACATCGGACCCGCGCCGTCTTGACTATGCGAGATTGGAATGATTCCGCTCCGGCTCACGAGTCCCACCGTGGGCTTAATCCCCGCCAGTCCGTTTGCCGACGACGGACAGACGATCGACCCATCCGTTTCTGTTCCAATTCCAACGGCGGCCATGTTTGCAGAGATGCCCGCACCCGTGCCCGAACTCGACCCGCATGCATTGCGATCCAGCGCGTATGGATTCCTCGTCAGCCCGCCGCGCCCGCTCCATCCGCTGACCGAGTGGCTGGAGCGCATGTTGGCCCATTCGCTGAGATTCGTTTTGCCCAGAATCACGGCGCCCGCAGCGCGCAACTTCTGCGCCACGAACGAATCCTTCGGAGGCTTCGATCCCACCAGCGCCAACGACCCTGCCGTCGTCATCATGCGATCGGCAGTGTCGATGTTGTCTTTAATCAGCACCGGCACGCCATGCAGGGGCCCGCGCGGCCCCTTGGCTTTGCGTTCCTCATCCAGCGCATCGGCAATCGACATCGCATCCGGATTGAGTTCGATAATTGCGTTCACCGCCGGGCCGCGCTTGTCGATTTCGTCAATCCGCGCCTGATATTTCTCCACGAGCGACCGCGCCGTAAACTTGCCGGATTTCATCCCATCCTGCAGCTCCGGAATCGTGATCTCCTCGAGTTCGAACGGTTTTACCTCGGCCGCTGGAGTTCCCACAGGAGCTGCAAGAACACCACCCACGCCTAGCGCCGGATACAACGCAGCACTTCCTCCTGTGGTCAAGGCTGCTTGCAGAAACTTGCGGCGGGAGGTAGAACGACCGGAGTCCGTTGAGCGCATAATCTCCTGAAATTCGCTGGAGGAATTGATCTACAGGCCGACTATTAAAACACGAACGATAGGAGAAGTTCACGAGCCTGGAAAAACGGCCAAAAAATCAACACGGAGAAGGCGAACTCTCACGCAGCCGTTGACGCCGTTTTCCTTCGTGATCCTTCGTGTCCTTGGTGGTGAACGGTTTGGAACGTCAGCCGCACTCACTCCGGTTGTGACCGTTGAAAGAGGGTGATAAGCTAGGTTCGTTCCCTGACTGAGCGGGAGTAGTTCAGCGGTAGAACGCCAGCTTCCCAAGCTGGATGTCGCCGGTTCGATCCCGGTCTCCCGCTCCATTTCTTGACAGCCATCTAGTTGGAGGTTTGGAACTCCATGTTCTCGTCAACCGAGAGCTGCGCCGGAGTGCCCGCGCCGTTGTCTCCGTTACGAGTCGCGACCACGCGAAAGCTGCTGCCAGTCACCTCGACTGCATAGCTGTACGGCGGACGCTGCCGGGCCACCGTGATGTTGTTCGTCGAGATCAATTCGTCGAGCGAAACATATTTCCCTTCGCTGGCAAAGTAGCGCCGTTCCGCCGACGCAATGCTGATCAGGTCGCTCCTCACGCCCGTGATGTTAATGGCTCCCAGCGGATTGCTGGCCCCGGCCTGCGCCGAGGTCCCCTGCATCTGCTTGGAATAGATGTACATGCCAATCCCCATCACCATGACAAGCCCAAGAAAGCCAAACATGCGACCCATAAATCCCTCCGCAGAGGCAATTCCACCGTGAAATCCGGCACGTGACAAGTAACCGGAGGGCGTGACCCGTGTGCAGGGGATTTCAAAGAAGCGCCCGCCCCGCGCCCGGCAAACTTTAGGTACGTTACCGGCGTGCCACCCCCAGTCGAGCCATTTTCAAAACGCCCCGCTTGTCCGAAACTACACACCATGGAAGCCGAATCCAGCCCGCGCAAAGACAGCCTGAAGGTCGAGAAGCTCTCGCTCCTCCTGCTGACTCTCTGCGTCGTGGTCCTGGTCTACGTGCTCGTCGCCCATCCTTTCTAGCCAGGCTCCCACCGAGTTTGCCAACTGCTTCGCCCTGCATCCTCCGAGCTGTGTCATCCTGAGGAGAGCGATAGCTCTCCGAGGGACCTTACGATGCGCGGCGGAGGACGATGCTGCCGGCGAGGGCATATGGTGCATGCGGCATGGGCATCCCCATTCACCGCACCGGAAGTTCACCTGTCGTAGGGTCCATCAACCCAGCTGCGCTGGGTTTCAGGATGACATCACTTTTTGAACATAGCTAAGGAGGCAAGCGCGATGAGGAAAATTCGTTATGTGGTCGCCATGAGCCTCGATGGATATATCGCCGGTCCCAACGGTGAGGCCGACTGGATCGTCGCCGACCCCGAAGTCAACTTTGCGGAACTGTGGGCCCAGTTCGATACCTTGCTCATGGGGCGCCGTACGTACGACGCTGCCGTTAAGAGACTCGGCGAGAAGGCCTTTCGCGGACCAAAGGTCGTCGTCGCATCTCGTACATTGCAAGCACAGGATCACCCGAATGCCACCATCATTTCCAATCTGACAGTCGACGGGTTGCAGGCGCTGCGCGAGCAAAGCAAAAAAGACATCTGGCTGATGGGTGGCGGAGAACTCTTTCGGGCGCTGCTGCAACTCGGGCAGGTCGACACCGTCGAGGTCAGCACCATGCCCGTGCTTCTAGGCGGAGGCATCCAGCTTCTCCCTCCGCCCCCGCGCCAATCGAAGCTGAGACTCACCGACCACAAGATCTACCGCTCAGGAATAGTGTCCTTGATCTACGAAGTGCAGTCTTGATTGGTCGAAAAGTCGGTCGGCCTGTAAGTATGGGTGAGAACCATATTCATGGCTCTCAATGGAACAAAACTTCTGCTTTCAGCCGTGAAGCGCCACGGGTTCAATTGGCGGAGATGCAAGCCGCACCCTCGCGATCGATTCGGATATTCTCTACTCAATGGTTGTAGACGTACGTGGTCCCGTTCGCCAGATTCAGGTTCGTGTTCTTTCCGTACGGCGCGCCCACCACGACGGACACTCCGTTGGTCGACACCGAATTGCCAAAGTAGTCCCCCTGCTGCGCATCGGACGCAGTCAGTTCTATGTTTTCTGTCTGATCTCGCCAACCGCCGAAGGGCTGGATGTAGGCGTATGCCACCCCCTGCTGGTATTTCACGATCTGCTTGTTCGGCGCGCCGACCGCAACAACGGATCCACTGACCGCCACCGACATGCCGAAGTAATCGGCGTCCGCCGCGTCCGACGCAGTCAGCTTCGCCGTTTGTGTGGCGTCCGTCCATCCGCCCTGTGGCTTGGTGTAGACATACGCAGAACCCGGCGCAAGGAAAGCGCTTTCCCGGCAATATGGACATCCCACGACCACGGTGTTGCTGGTCATGGCCACCGACATCCCCATCTCGTCGAAGGAGCCTCCATCGGAGGAGCTGAGGGTAGCTTTGTCGAAGGAATTTGGCGGCCGGTACGTGAATACATATGCCGCGCCCTGAAACTGATTTGCTCCGACCGTGGCGTACGGGTCGGTCACTACAAACGTGGTCCCGCTAATGGCGACCGCGGTCCCAAACTGGGGCTCCGGTCCGGCCACACCATAGAAGGTGGCGTCCAGCCCACATGTGGGTACGTTCGTGGCGCACACCATCAAATAGGCGGCGTTCTCGTAGGGCGCACCGACGATCACAATGTTGCCGCTGACTCCCACCGATGAGCCAAACTCGGCCCCGTTACTGTGCCCCGTTCCTAACGAGATACCCGTCATCGTCCCCGACCAACCAAGAGTCGGTTTTCTGAAGAAGTACGCTGACCCTACGAGATTTGTTTGTGATCCGGAGTAGTCCGGCGCTCCCACTGCGATCTGATTTCCGCTGATGGCAACGGAATGGCCAAATTCGTCGCTTTGGTGTCCATCCGGTGCCACGAGCTTTGCATTTTCCGTCAGATTGCTCCAGCCGCCAGTCGGCTTCACGAACACATAAGCTGCGCCTTGCTCAACGCTCCCCACGTTGGCCTCAGGGGAACCGACCACGAGAGTGTTCCCGCTGATGGCCACAGAATAGCCGAACAGGGCTCCATTGATCTCGTCCGAAGCGGTCAACCGGGCCTGCTTGAGCGTGGGATCGATCACCACGGGATAGTGCGCGTTCCGGTCATCCACCCGAAGCAGCAGCTGATCTTTGTCTAAGTCCAGCCACACGCGCAATTCCGTGCCTGCAGAATCGCGAGCACTAAGAGCCGTATAGACGATTTCCTTTTGCGAACCAGTGAGGGTCAGGCTCGCTTTGTCCGCGCCCAGGACAGCTTTCATGTCTCCAGACATGATCAATGCGATCGTCAGCGGTTGCGTGCTCGGCCCATCCGGGTGATTCGTCAACGTGAAGCCCTGTTCCAATCCCGCTGGGCCGTTTACATACCATTCCGTCAGCAGACCGCGCCGGTACTCGACTCGGTTCTGTTGTGCGATCGGGACGGCTGACGGCATCGGACGCGACGCGTCGCCGTATCCGTAGGCACGCACCGCAATCGCCCAGCTCGCCCCGCCTTGGCGAACTCTTACGCCCCCAGCACCGAACTGCGCCGAGAGTTGCTGTTGGGGATTCTCCATCACAAAATCGTCCCCGGCTGGTTTTACGCAATACGCAGGCAGATCGCGTCCGAGAGTCGCCGAAATCGACGACTGCGCCTCGTCCGGCAGATCCCACAAGCGTGAAGCCGGCTTCTCGTTGGGTGAGTTCGCCGCCCAAGACAACAGCGTCAGGAGCAGCCAGGCACAGCTCATCTGAATGGTTCGCATGTTCTCACTCCTCCGGCTTTGCGAGCACGCCTCTGGTCCTTCTCTAATAAGGAGTGTGAGAAAACGATGCGAATTGGCTCAGAAGAACGGAAAAAACAATTTTTTCGCCCCCCTCTGTTCCTCGTGCCAGAAGTCGCAAAGTCGAGAAAAGGCTCGATGGATCAATGGCTTGGCCCTGGAATCGACGGTCACCTGCCGGTTGGGTACCGCCGTACATTGCGACAACGCTGCCAATCTCATAATCTCGGGCAGATTGTTCGGGGAGGTAATGACCATTCAATCCTCTGCGAGAGCACTGACCACTGCTGCCCCTGCTCGAAATCCTGTTTCAAAGCGTCGCAGCAGCCGCATGGGCCTGCACGCTTCCGTTGGGCTGTCAGGCCACGACCGTCACAAGGCTTCCTTCACGATGTCGGCGAAGGCCACCCACTTGAACAAGCACGGAGCAGCCGTACAGCTGCATCGTGAGCTATCCATCGGATCGGTTGTCCTGCTGAAGAATCAGCGGGGCGCGGAGCTATCCGCCCGCGTCGTTTCGTTGATCAGCGCGGTGAAGGGAAACTGCACCTACGGAATCGAGTTTGTCGAAAAGGATGACCGGGCCCTGAGTTTCTGGGGAATCACATTCCCGACCGCCTGACGATTGCGAAGCAGCGATCCTCGCTAGCAGTTTGCGGCACACCGGCAGAAGCCGGCGCGCTCCATTCCGCGGAGATATAATTCCGCCCACCTATGCCTCTGGCCGAGACCGCGCGGTCGTCCTTCCGATCCTCGCTCGCAATCCGCTTGATCCTGACAGCGGCCGCACTCGCAATATGGTTCTGGACGCAATCCCTGATTGGCGCTCGCGGCGCTCCCGCTTCCGGCATCGGAGACCGCATCCATGCCGTGACCGCCCCGGCGAATCTTTATCTGCATGAACACGCAGCCACAGCGAACGCTCTGCTGATCGTCAGCTCCGGCATCATTGACTTGCTGGGAGTCTTTCTGTTGTCGACGTGGATCTTTCGCGGCGAACTGCGCCCGTTCCTGGGGCTTGTCATCGTGCTCGGCCTGCGCCAGATCATGCAGGCCTGCATCGCTTTGCCCGCGCCACCGGACGCCATCTGGCACTCCCCGGGATTCCCGTCGCTGCTCGTAACCTACGGCGTGGCCAACGATTATTTTTTCTCCGGGCACACCGCCATCGCTGTTCTCGGTGCCACCGAACTTGCCCGAGCCGGCAAACGCTGGCTCACGGCGGTCGGAGCAGGAATCGTGCTCTTCGAAATCGCGACGGTCCTGATCCTGCGCGCCCACTACACCCTGGACGTATTCACCGGCCTGGTCACCGGCCTCTACGCCGCTGATTTGGCGTCCCGCCTCACTCGCCTCCAATCGAATTGAAAAGATACTAGGGACCTGTTGTTTCCCCCGCATCTCTACGCCGCTCCGCGCCCGGAGGTCTAAGGTCCGATGTCCGAAGTCGGAGGTCCGCACCTTCGCCGTTACTTCGGTTTCGTCAAAAGCTCGCGATTGTGATTGCGATCACAAAGAACGGTGATGTCGGCCATTTGCCCTGCCGATAGCTTGGAAGAAGATGTCCCTGAGAAGCGGAGATGTGACCGCTCAGGGCACATCCCCTGACACGACAGGCTTCAGGGCGAGTCGCAGCAGGGTGAGGCACGGAGGTTCCGATGAGCACACTCGAAATCCATGAACCAGAAGTGAAAGAAATCAAAGACGTGAAGCCAGGCCGCTCAATGGCGGCGGTCCTGCCCAGTACGGCACTCGTTCTCGGGCCGGCGCTGCCGGCGCGCGCCATGTTTTCCGACAGCCTGCTCGAGTTTGGCGTGCAGCGCAAACGGAGGTTCTTCGCCACGACCACTTCGTTTGTGGTGAATTGCCTGGTGATCCTGCTCATGCTGGCGGTTCCATTGATGTTCACCGAGGAACTGCCCAAGGCACAATTGCTCACCTTCCTGGTGGCGCCGCCTCCACCGCCTCCACCGCCTCCGCCCGCTGCCGCCGAGGTTCATGTGGTCAAGCAGATCCAGACCGATCTGCTGAACACCGGCGAATTACGTACTCCGACCAAAATCCCCCAAAAGGTTCAGATGATTAAGGAAGACGAGGCGCCGCCGCCGATGAACGCCAGCGGTGGAGTCGTCGGGGGCGTTCCCGGCGGTATTCCGGGCGGACAACTGGGAGGCGTGATCGGCAGCGTCATCAGTTCTACGAACAGCCTTGCCGCCGTCCCCAAGTTCGTGCCCGCCACTCCCACCCGGGTCCGCATCTCCGGTGGAGTCACGAAGGGCATGCTGATTCATCGCGAAGAGCCCACGTATCCGACGCTTGCCCGCGCGGCCCGCGTGCAAGGGGACGTGGTGCTGAGTGCGATCATCGACGTCAATGGACAAATCACCAACCTGCAGCTGGTCAGCGGTCACCCCATGCTGGTGCCCGCAGCCCTGGCTGCGGTCAAACAATGGCGTTACAAACCGTATCTGTTGAACGGGCAACCGGTTGAGGTCGAGACCACGATCACCGTGATCTTCACTCTCTCCTCTTAAAGGTGGGGACGGGCGCGTCTGGGAGCGCCAGGAGTCTAAATTATGGCGGCAGAATATACCTATCGCGTATCGGCCTGGTGGACGTCGGGCCGCACCGGACTGGCCAAATGCGAGTCCTCCCCCAACACCATCCATTTCTCCGAGGCCGCCGAACTGGGAGGCCTGCAGGGCCGCTGGACTCCTGAGCAGCTGCTGCTCTGCGCTCTCGCGGGATGCTTTACCACTACTTTCCAGGACGTGGCGCGCGCCGCCAAGTTCGACTTCACCGACCTTGAAGTGGAGATCGAAGGCAACGTCCGCCGTAACCGCAACACAGGATGCAATTTCAACGAGATTCTGATTCGCCCCCGGTTGACGGTGCAGTTCGAAGCGCAGCGCGAAGAGGGACTGAACCTGCTGCGCAAGACCAAATCCGTATGCATGATTTCGCGCGCCATCACCGTCCCCCAGACTCTGGAACCCACGGTTGAAACCGGCAAGGTTCCGGTCGAAGGTTGGAGCCATCAGGACGAGGCCGTAAAGCTGGGGGTCTAAGGATCTCGGGGTAGGCAGCGCCCTGATCCCAGGGCGAGGGGGTGCGTATGATGTTCTCCTACAGACTGGTGCGTTTGATCGAAACGCATGCCGACGCGCTTGCCGCCGGACTCGAAGAAAGAGTCGCGGGCAGCCGGCAAGTCACCCATTTCAGCGACATTTCCGCCCAGGAATTGAAAGACCGCGTTTACGAAATCTACCGCCACTTAGGCGAGTGGCTTTTGGGCAAGAACGAATTGGATATCGAGCAACGCTACCGCGAGATCGGCTCGCGCCGCGCGCGGCAGAAGGTTCCCCTCAGCGAAGTTGTGCAGGCCATCGTGCTCACCAAGGAAAATCTGTGGGAGTTCCTGAAGAGCGAAGCCGTGATGGACCGCGCCATCGAGATCATGGGCGAACTGGAACTGCTGCAAATGCTGGAGATGTTTTTCGACCGGGCCATTTACTATGCCGCTGTGGGGTATGAAGAGGAAGTCGCCCGAACGGCGCGCGAGGAACACGCGCTGCGGGCCAGCTAGGGGAGCTGACCAATATGTCGATGACGTGGGAAACGGAGTACAAAAAACGGCTCAGAACGGCCGACGACGCGCTCCAGTGCGTGCAGTCGGGGATGCGCGTCTACATCCAGCCCGGCTGTGCCGAGCCCGAAACTCTGGTCGAGGCGCTCATGCGCCGCGGGCCAGAAGTTTTTAACGTTGAAATCGTTCACATGATGACCATGGGGTGCGCTCCCTACGTCGCCCCCGAAATGGCCGGCCACTTCCGGCACAATGCCGTATTCATCGGCGCCAATGTGCGGGACGCCATCAACGACGGCCGCGCTGATTACACTCCGATTTATCTCAGTGAAATTGAAGGCCTCTTCGAATCCGGCGCCATGCCGATCGACGTCGCCCTGATCGAAGTCTCTCCCCCCGATTCCCACGGATTCTGCAGCTTCGGCGTCGGCGTCGATACCACGCTGACCGCCGCAAAATGCGCCCGGCACGTCGTCGCGCAGATTAATGACAACATGCCGCGTACCTACGGCGACAGCTTTATTCACGTCAACGAGATCGACTCCTTCGTCGAGTCCTCGCGTCCCTTGTGCGCGCTGAAACGGCCAACGGTCACCGACCTGCAAGTCAAGATTGCGCGCAACGTGGCCGGCCTGATCGAAGACGGTGCGGTGCTGCAAACCGGCATTGGCGGCATTCCGGATGCGATCCTGCCCATGTTGATGGACCGGAAGGACCTCGGGGTTCACAGCGAGATGGTGTCGGATGGCGTGATCCCGCTGATCGAAGCCGGCGTGCTCACCGGTGCGCGCAAGAACTTCAAGCCGCGCAAGATCATTCTCGGGTTCGCTCTGGGCACAAAACAGCTCTTCGATTTCGTGCACAACAATCCAATTTTCGAGTTCCATCCGACGGCTTATTCGAACGATCCCGGCTTGATCGCGCGCAACGACAATATGGTGGCTATCAACTCGGCGTTGCAAGTCGATCTGACCGGGCAGGTCTGCTCCGACTCGATTGGCAACCAGTTTTACAGCGGCATCGGCGGGCAAGTCGATTTCCTGCGCGGCGCCTCGCGCTCCAAGGGAGGCAAGCCGATCATCGCGATTTCCTCGACCGCGAAGAACGGAACGATCTCGCGGATCGTGCCCATGCTCGACCCAGGGGCGGGAGTCGTGACCTCGCGCGGCCTGGTCCGCTACGTCGTCACCGAATACGGAGTCGCATTTCTGCATGGCAAAACGATTCGCGAGCGCGCCAAGTCGCTGATTGAGATCGCGCATCCCGATTTCCGGGCATCGCTTTACGAGTATTGCGAGAAGACCAAGTGGGCGCAGGTTCCTCATCCGGCCGAGACAGCGGCGTCCCGATGAGGCTCCGGTGAGGCAGTGAGGGCGAGATTATGGCAGATCGAGTGGAGGGCAGAACGGCGGGTCGAGTAACCGATCGAGTGCCAACTCCGGCACGCGGCAGTATCACCATCGACGTCGACGAGTGCAAAGGATGCGGGCTCTGTGTGGAATCCTGCCCGCCCAAGTGCCTGGAACTGGCGCCCGAACTGAGTTCCTACGGCGTGCATCCGGCGCGTTACACCGGCCAGGACTGCACGGGCTGCGGCATCTGTTTTTATTGCTGCCCTGAGCCGGGAGCGATCACGGTCTTCCGGCGGGTTGCGCCCCCGAAGGCCACTGCCTCGCAAGTCCTGCCAGGAGGCGACCATGCGGCAACTCTGTAAAGGAAACGTTGCGGTCATCAAGGGCGCGGTACTGGCCGGCTGCCGCGCGTACTATGGCTATCCCATCACTCCTGCCAGCGAAGTGGCCGAAGCTGCGGCGCTCTATTTCCCTGAAGTCGGCGGAACGTTCGTCCAGGCGGAAAGCGAAACCGCTTCCATCAACATGGTGTATGGATCGGCCTCCGCGGGGGAGCGCGTGATGACTGCGTCGTCCGGCCCCGGCCTCAGCCTCATGCAGGAAGGCATCTCCTACCTTGCCGGTGCGGAGTTACCTTGCGTAATTGTCGACGTAATGCGCGGCGGGCCTGGCCTCGGCAACATCGCACCCGAACAGAGCGACTACTTCGCCATGGTCAAAGGCGGAGGACACGGCAACTATCGCAACCTGGTCGTTGCGCCCGCGTCGGTGCAGGAGATGGCCGACCTGACTATCTGGGCCTTCGAACTGGCGGACCGTTACCGCAATCCAGCGGTCGTGCTGACCGATGGATTCGTCGGCCAGATGATGGAGCCGCTCGACCTCGAATACCGCGAGATCGTGGCTCCCGAGAAACCGTGGGCGGTGAAGGGAACTGCCGAGACGCGCAAGAACATGGTCAGCTCGATCTTCCTCGAGTCCGACGATCTGGAAGAGCACCAGCGCCGCATGGAGGCGAAATATATGCGGGCGCAGCTGGCGGAAACGCGTTGGGAAGAATACCGCACGGAAGATGCCGAACTGATTGTGGTGGGCTACGGCATCGTGTCGCGCGTGCTGCGCTCAGCCGTCGACCAGGCCCGCAAGCAGGGAATGAAAGTCGGATTGTTCCGGCCCATCACGCTGTGGCCCTTCCCGTCGAAGCAGTTGGAAGGTGCGGCGCTCCGATCGGAAAAGCTTCTGGTTGTTGAACTGAGCAACGGCCAGATGCTGGAAGATGTGCGCCTGGCGGTGAATGGGCAGCGTCCAATCGAGTTCTACGGACGAGTCGGCGGCAACGTGCCCTCAGTCGAGGAGCTGTTGACGAAGATGGAAGAACAGATGCCGGCAACAGTTTGAAAGGGCGGCTTCGGGCTTCCGCTTTCCGGCTTTCGGACGCCGGACCTCGAGAGCCGGATGCCGAGAGCCAGAAGCCGCAAAGAGGATCTCATAATGGCGGACCACACAGTTCTGGAACAACCAAAGGTGAGCGGCGGGCAATTCGAAATCGTCCACCAGAAGTCGGAAGCCTTCTATCCGACATACGAGCGGAAGGGCGACCTGCGGCAGCAGACGCACTACTGTCCCGGATGCGGTCACGGCGTGGCCCACAAGCTCATCGCCGAAGCCCTCGAAGAGCTGGGAGTGCAGAACGACACCATCCTGGTCAGTCCCGTCGGATGCTCCGTCTTCGCCTATTACTACTTTGACGTCGGCAACGTGCAGGTTGCGCACGGCCGGGCTCCGGCCGCGGCTACCGGATTGAAGCGAGCCTGTCCCGACAAGATCGTGATCGCCTATCAAGGCGATGGCGACCTGGCCGCGATCGGCACCGCGGAAATCGTGCACGCCGCGAATCGCGGCGAAAAGATCAGCGTTTTCTTCGTCAACAATGCGATCTACGGCATGACCGGCGGGCAAATGGCGCCCACCACGTTGGTTGGGCAGCGCAGCACCACTTCGCCGTGGGGACGGCGTCCCGTGAACGAAGGCTTTCCGTTGCACATGGCGGAGATGCTGTCATCGCTCGAAGCTCCGGTCTACATCGAGCGCGTGGCGCTCTCGGACAACAAAAACATCATGAAAGCGCGGCGGGCGGTGCGCAAAGCCATCGAATTGCAGCGCGCCGGCGCGGGCTTCACCTTTGTCGAGATTCTTTCTCCCTGCCCCACGATCTGGGGCAAGGATCCCGTGGAAGCGCGCAAATGGGTTGCCGAGCAGATGATCCCGAACTTCCCGCTGAATGTTTTCCGCGACCGCGCGATTGAGGTTCCGAACAACAACATTCCTCCGCACAAGACCGTCGCTGCACTGGTCGACGGCGAGCGGAAGGCGGCGGGCGAGGTGCCCGCGCCCAAGAAGCAGCATCACTTCCGCGATCTGGGAATCAAGATCGCCGGCTTTGGCGGGCAAGGCGTTCTGCTGCTCGGCCAGCTTCTGGCTGAAATGGGAATGCGCGAAGGCCTCGACGTCAGCTGGCTGCCGTCCTACGGTCCCGAGATGCGTTCGGGCAGCGCGCACTGCCATGTTTGTCTTTCGAAAGACCGCATCGGATCGCCCGTGATTTCTCGTCCCGAGGTTCTGGTCGCGATGAATGAAATCTCGCTGCGCAAGTTCTACGCGCAGGTCGCTCCCGGCGGCACGATCATCTACGGCCGCGAGCAACTGCCTGACGACATTACGATTTCCCAGGCGCAGGTTGTCTGCATTCCGGCGTCGGAGATTGCCGACAAGCTGGGCTCAGCCAAAGTCGCGAACGTCGTCATGATGGGTGCGCTGCTCGAAGAGACCGAGTGCCTGTCGGCGGCGACGGCGATGCAGGTGCTGGAAAAGAAAGTGAAGAATCCGGCGCTGCTCGAACTCGACCGCAAGGCGCTCGAGGCCGGCAGGCTCTACATCGATCAC
>Ga0335083_10007617_pt1 | contig 13346 bp, 8 predicted proteins | sample Lox_Sample_42_FD_206716 | JGI IMG/M metagenome (GOLD analysis project Ga0335083, IMG submission 206716) | Soil microbial communities from Loxahatchee National Wildlife Refuge, Florida, United States - Lox_Sample_4.2 | ecosystem: Environmental > Terrestrial > Soil > Wetlands | place: USA: Florida...
GGCATCAGCGCTCGCGCCATCACGCCCGACGGCAGAGGGTTCGTCTTCTCGTTCGCGCAGCGGCTCTCGGAGCTCTACCTGGTCGAGGGCCTGAAGTAGGAGCGCCGGCGAGGCTCAGGCCGTCTGGCGCTCGAGAACGGATCGCGCGCCGGCGACCGCGGCCGCGCCGCCGGCGGCCGCTTCGAAGGCGACGTAGCCGTCGGGCCGGACGAGGGTGACGCCCGGCGTCTTCGACGCGCGGGTCTCGACGAGCTCCGGGAGCGCCGCGGCGAGTTGCGCCGCCGCGCCGCGCGTGGCGCCGTCCGCCTCGCCGCCGATGAGGAGCAGGAAGCGACTCCGGATCCCCCCGCCGCCGCGCATCGAGTCCTCGAAGAGCCGCTGGCCCGGGCCCTCCACGATCGGACTGCCTGGATACGCGATACCGAGCTCCGACAGCCGCGTGACGAAGGCGTGCTGGAACGGCACGAGGCGCGACACGAGCGGAATGACGGCGTCCCGGACCGCCTGCGCGATCCGGCTCGGCGTGCTCATTGCGCGCGTCATGAGGTCTGTCGTTTCGATCACGCTCTTGATGACGGGCAGCCGCTCCGACTCGTAGCTGTCGAGGAGGCGCTCGTTGCCGTGCCCGCGAAGAGCGAGGTCGAGCTTCCAGGCGAGGTTCCACACGTCGTGCAGGCCCGTGTTCATGCCCTGGCCGCCGAACGGGCTGTGAATGTGGGCGGCGTCGCCGGCGACGAAGAACGGGCCGCTGCGGAGCTGCGAGACGTGCCGGTGGTGAATCCGGAAGTAGCTGCTCCAGTGAAGGGACAACGCCTGGATTCCGAGCGGCGCGCGCTCGGCGAGCACGCGCCGGACGAGCTCGAGCGAGGGCGCGTCGCCCTCCGCCTCGGTGATCGTGGCGACGATGCGCCAGCGCGTCGCGCTCATCGGGAAGAGCGCGAGCGGTCCGGCTTCGTGCGGACAGAGCTGGAGCTCGGCGGCGGGGAGCGCCGCGTTCGTTTCGATGTCGGCGAGCAGGAACGAGTCGCGGTACGAGGCGCCGTCGAAGGACAGGTGGAGCAGGTGGCGGACCGCGCTGTGCGCGCCGTCGCATCCCACGACGAAGGCGGCGTCGAGCCGCGCCGGCGTGCCGCGCCGGTCGACCGTGACCTGCACGCGCCCGTCCCGCGCCTCGGCCGAGAGGAAGGTGTTCTCGTAGTCGACGTCGCCGCCCTGGCGGCGCAGTTCCTGGAGCAGCAGCCGCTCGGTGACGTTCTGGGGCACCATCGCGATGAACCGATACGGCGTGTCGTCCGGCTCGAACGGCAGGTGCGCGAGCCGGCGTCCGTGCGCGGTCATGGTCACGGACGTCACGCGGTTGGCGGTTTCCAGGAACGGCGCCGCCACACCGGCCATGTCGAAAATCTCGAGCGTCCGCGGGAAGATCGCGAGAGCCTTCGAATGCTCGGACTGGGACGCCCGCGTCTCGAGGATACGGAAGCGGAGGCCTCGCCGGGCGCACTCGTTGGCGAGGAAGAGTCCGACGGGTCCCGCGCCGACGACGACGACGTCGAGATCGAGATCGTTGAAGGCATTCATCCTGGCGAACTCTAAGCCGCTCTCACGAGGTGCATCAACCAGGCATCTACGGGCGGCGCGAGCGCCGCGGCCGCGCCGTAGACCCAGAGCGCGGTGACGGCGCCCGCGAAGACGTCCATGGTGTAGTGCGCGCGCAGGACGAGGACCGTCGCCGCCTCGAGGACGGCGATCGCCGCGCCCGCGATGGCGCCGGCCGTCCCGCCCACGCGGGCGAGCTCGAGACACCCGTAGACCGCGATCGCGGTGTGGCCCGAGAAGAAGAGGTCCGTGGACGTCCCGTAGGTGACGAGCAGCGATGGGAACCCGGGGTCGCGCCAGATCATCCGTTCCGGCGCCGGCAGGGCGCAGAGGCTCTGGCACGCCTGGCGCAGCGCGAAGAGGATCCCGAGGCCGAGGAGCGGCCGAAAGCTCCCCCCGAAAATCCCGAGAACGACGAGGAAGATCCCGAGCAGGTCGACGAGGGCCGACGTCGCGACGAGGAGCGCGTTCGCCGTCGCGGGGTGCTCCCAGAAGAATCGGTTCAGCGGCTCGGTCCACTCGAGGATCCGGTCGCCGATCCGGCCCTCCGGCGGAGAACGCCGGGCGAGCCGGGCCTGCGTGAAGAACCAGCCGGCGAGTCCGAAGACCACGAGGATCGCGCGCACGACCCACGGCGGCGCGCTCATGAGGTCCCTCCGCTTCCGGCCTCGCCGAGATCGGCCAGCGCCTCGAGCTCCCGGACGAGCGCGTCGCGCTCCCCGCGCAGCCGCTCGCGCCGGCTCCGGTCGCCGAGGGCGCCGAAGAACGCGCGGGCTTCGCGGCCCACGCGCTCGAGGCGCTCGGACCAGGCGAGCGCGAGAAACCCGGTGATCGGAAGGGCCAGGAGAAAGACGAGGAGGGCGAGCCCGCCGCCGAGGGCGAAAGCGGCCCAGCCTTCGGCGATCCACGCGAGGGGGTAGAGCAGGAGGCCGGCCGCGATCTTGTCGGTCGCCTCTTCTTCGTCCGTGTGGGGAATCAGCCGGACGGCGAGCGCCGTCAGGTGGTAGGGGACGGCATGCAGGACGAGGCCGACGAGAGCGAGCGGGGTCGCGACGAGAAGCGAGAACCCTTCGACGGCGACGAACTTCGCGACCGCGCCGAACGTGTACCGCCGCGACAGGCGCTCGGCCGGGACGCCGGCCTGCGAGCACTCGGCGTCGAAGGATTCGAGCGCCTGCCGGAAAGCCGCCACGCGCTCGGGATCGGTCTTCTGGAGCGAACGGTAGGAGCGCATCGCGTTCTGCAGCCACGCCACGCGCGCGGCTTCGGCGGGCCGCGGGCCGGCGGCCCTTTCGCGCCAGAGCTCCTCGGCGAGCTTCAGGAGGCGGAGCGTGGCGCGGTCGTCCGCCTCGACGATCTGCGCCCGCAGCGCCTCGCGGAGACGCTCCGTCAGCTGCCGCGCCGCGGCGATGGGGCCGGCCGGGTCGGCGCTGCCGACGCCGCCGGTGTCGACGGGCTTTCCGATCTGGACGAACGCGCGCCCGGTGCGGAAGGTGCCGGGCTCGTCGAAGACGAGCCCCACGGGCAGCAGCGTCACGTCCAAGGCGCCCGCGGCCTCGGCGGCGAGAAACATCCGCGCGGTTCCGGTCTTCACTTCCTGCAGCACCGGCTCGGGCTGCGTGATGCCCTCGGGGAAGAGCGCGATCGACTCGCCCGCCCGGAGCGCCGCGGTCGTCGCCTCGAACAGCGCGGCGTTCTTGTTCGGGTCGGCGCCCGCTTCCTTCCGGCGGTTCACGGGCAGGCCCCCCATCAGGCGCAGAAACGGTCCGATCACGGGGTGCTTGAAGAGCGGCGCGTTGGCGAGCACCCGCAGGGGCCGGTCGAACGTCGCGATCAGGAGCATCGCGTCCACGATCGAGTTGTGATGGTTGGCGGCGACGATGAGACCGCCGGAGGCCGGCACGTGGTCGAGGCCGGCGACCTCGAGGCGCTCGTAGAAGAGGTCGAGCAGGAGGCGCGTCAGCCCGCGCACGGCGGCGTAGCCGCGGGCCGGCGTGGCCGTCATCGGGCGGACGAGGCCAGGCGCGTTCCCGCGAGGGCCGTGTCCCGCCCGAGGAACCGGGCGCCCCAGAGCCAGACGATGCCGCCCAGCACGAACATCGCGGCGACGACGACGAAGGCGAGGTGCATCGAGTAGCGGTCGCTCAGGATTCCGATGACGACGGGGGAGAGCACGTCGCCGAAGGCGTGGATGACGAAGATGTTCAGCGCGAAGCCGGCGGCGCGGATCGACGGGTGGCTGACGTTGGCGAGGATCGTGTTGGTCGGCCCCGTGTTGAAGAAGAGGCAGAAGCAGGTCACGAAGAGCCACACCCAGATCAGGGGAAACGGCGCCGAGAGCGTCAGGAGGATGAACGGAAAGCCCGCGATCATCGCGGCGCCCGAAACGAGGAAGTACGAGCCGGAGAACCGCGGACGGAGCCGGTCTCCGGCGACGCCGCCCGCGAGGGTCGCGAGGAGTCCCGCGACGCACGTGATCGCGCCGAAGATCACGGTCGCCGACGCGGGAGCGCCCGGCCGCGACTCGAGGTAGTACGGCATCCAGAAGGCGATGCCCCCGATCGCGAACGTCATCGCCGTCATCCCGACCGTGCAGATGACCCACGAGGGCGTGCGCAGCAGGACGCCGTAGTCGCGCCAGCCGATGTGCGCGGGAGCGGCGCCCTCGAGTCGGTCAGCCGCGCCGCGGGGAGGATCCTTCATGAAGAAGGCCCAGGCGCCGAGAAGCAGCCCGGGCGGCACGACGAGGAAGAAGGCCCAGCGCCAGCTCTCGGCGTGGACCCCGAGCGCGCGCGCTCCCCAGTCGCCGATCCCGGAGCCGGCGACGGCGCCGCCGAGGACGTACCCGAGCGCGCTTCCGACCGGGATCGCCATGTAGAACCACGCGAGGATGCGCCCCCGGACCTTCACGTCGTAGAGGTCGGAGAGGATCGTCGGCGCCACCGGTCCGTACGCGGCCTCGCCGACCCCGACGAGGCAGCGGGTGATCAGGAGGCCGAAGAACGTCGTCGCGAGCCCCGAGGCGCCGCTGGCCAGGCTCCACCCGACGACGCCGACGCCGACGAGCGCCCACCGCGACCGCCGCTCGGCGAGGCGGCCGAAGACGGGAGCGCCCACCATATAGAGGACCATGAACGCCATCGACAGCACGCCGATCAGCGCGAGCTCGGGCTTGAATCCCAGATGAGCGCCGCACCACCGCTGCAGCGCTTCGAGGCCGGCCGACCGGGCGCCGGTGCCGCCGAAGAAGGCCTTTTCGATCGACGGCACGACGGCCGCGAGCACCTGCCGGTCGACGTAGTTGAAGAGGTTGATGAAGAGGAGGAGGGCCAGCGCTCGCCGGGCGCCGGAGGTCGTCACGAGGACTGCCGCCGGCAGGCCGCTGTCATGCGTCAATTGTAATGGGCGGCCCCGACGGATCGTGATCTGCTTCGCTCGAAGAAGGAGGTCCCATGAGGAATTCGAACCGAGCCGCCGTCCTCTCGCTCCTCGCCGTCGCCGGCCTCCTCACGGCCGCGGTCGTCCTCGAGGCGCGCCAGGCCCAGTCGGCGCCGTCGGTCAAACGCACCGTCCTGACCAGGCAGGACACCGCCGTCCCGGGCCGCGAGGCCATCATGGCTCTCGTCGAGATCCCGCCGGGGGGGACCGAGGGAAGGCACACTCACCCGAACGCCGAGGTCTACGCCTTCGTCCTCGAAGGCACGCTCGATCTCGCGGTCGAAGGCAAGCCGACCGTGACGCTCAAGGCGGGGGACTACTTCACGGTCGCGCCCGGCCAGGTTCACGAGGGCTCCAACAAGGGAACGGTCCCCGTGAAGATCAACGTCGTCTTCTTCGCCGAAAAGGGCAAGCCGCTGACGACGCCCGTCTCGTAGCCGAGCGAGCGGGGGCGACGGTCTAGTCCGGCGCGAGCAGAGACGCGCCGGGCGACGACGCCGGAACGCAGGTCCGGTTGTAGACGTCGGCGCGCTCTTCCGTCGTCGCCGGGCGGATCGCGCTCGGCGCGGCCGCTCCGTCGGGGACGAGGGCGGCGAGCACGATCGGCGGCGAGAGCGTGATCGGAAACCGCGCGCTCCGGAATGCGGGCGCGCCGATCTCGAGCGTGAACTGGCGTTCGCCGCCCGGCGCGCGCGGGTTGAAGAGAAAGCAGCCGTTGACGTCGGTCGACGTCGACGCGACGACGTCGCCGCGGGCGTCGACGACACGGACCGTCGCGCCGCCGATCGGCTGCCCGTGCGCGTCGGCCACGAGGCCGCGCGCGTAGATGGCGGCGCAGCCGGAGGCGGAGAGCGCGCCGGCGAGCAGGGCGCCGAGGCCCGCCGCGAGCGCCGCCGCCCGGGACGGGAGAACGGTCACCGTCCGGGGCGAGGGCCCGGGGAGCGCTTCCAGGCCTCGACGTCGAGCACGAAGCTCTCGATCCGGCGGTCCCACGTGTGCTCTCGCAGCGCGCGTTGCCGCGCGCGGCGGCTCATCGCCGCCCGCGCCGCCTCGTCGCCGAGCAGCGCGGCGGCGCGCTCGACGAGCCCCTCGGCCGGCGTGAACGTGGCGATCTCGACGTTCGGCTCGAAGTACTCCGAGACCGCCGGGAAGCTCTCGACGAGCGTCGGCACGCCGCACGAGGCGGCGAAGAACGCCCGCGGCGTGAGACGGAACTTACCGCGGTAGGGACCCTGGGCGTCGTCGAGCAGCGCGGTTTCGAGCGCGAGACGGCAGCGGTTCAGGCCCGCGCGCAGCGCCTCGGGGGTGTCGAGGGGCGGCAGCACCGGGATGCTCCAGCGCGTCTCGCCGGCGTAGGCGTGGAGCCGAACCCGGAAGCGGGAAGCGAGCGTCGCGAGAATCCCGTCCCGGTAGGGCGTCCACTTGCCGTAATAGAGGATGTCGCAGTCCGCCGTGGCGCCGCGCTCGGGAAAGTAGAGCTCCGGATCCGTCGCCGGGTCGCAGCGCCTGGCGGGGATGCGGCGCAGGGCGTAGTCCGGCAGCGTCTGCGGGTCCTGCGTGTAGAAGAGGTCGAAGGACGGCGCGATCGCGATCGACGCGGCGAGTCCGTAAGGGTCGGACAGGGCGAAGGCCGCGAGCGCCGTGTCCCGCGGAAACCCCCGGCGGCCGCGTTCGGTGAAGTGAAGGGCGCCGCCGAGGCACACCACGACGTCAGGCGGCGGATCGGAGCTTTCGATCACCGCCTCTTCCGGAATCGCCGCGGGGCGCGCGCCGCCCGTGCCGTTGAAACCCGCGTAGCGAAAAGGCTCGACGATGCGGGTTCGGAACGCCTTCTGCAGAGCGCGCACCGGCGGGTAGAGGTTGTTGCAGTAGGGCGGCGCGCTGATGTTGCCGAAGAGAAGAAGCGATCTCATCGCGGCGGCGCGCTCCTGTCCGTTGGTGCAGGAGCCTCGGCCGCACGGACGGTCTTCGGCGGCGCATTCGGCGCGCGGCGTCCACGTTTCACGATCGTTAATTTATGACGAGAGGCCGTCCGAAGCGGGTCGGGTGTCCTAGAATTCCGAGAATCATGAGAAACAAAGCTCTGGGCGCCGGAGCGCCGCGTCGGGTCGTCGTCGCCGCACTCGCGGCTCTGTTCGTTCTCTCGGCAGCCGCGATCGCCGCGGGAGGCGGCTCGCCGGGTCCCGGCGCGCCTTCCGCGCTCCCGACGGTGACGCTGACGCAGCTGCCGGGCTCGCTCACCAATCCGATTCACGTGACCAACGCGCACGACGGCTCGGATCGCCTCTTCGTCGTCCAGCGCGGCGGCGTCATCAAGGTCTTCAAGGACGGCGCGTTCCTGGCAACACCCTTTCTCGACATCCACACGCTGATCACGTGCTGCGACGAGCGGGGGCTGCTCTCGATGGCGTTCCACCCCGACTACTCGAGCAACGGCTACTTCTACGTCTACTACGTCAACAACCTCACGAGCCCCGGCGACATCACGATTGCCCGCTATACCGTTTCGACGGGCAACCCGGATGTCGCCGACCCCGACTCCGGCGTGATCCTCCTGGTGATTCCGCACCCGACGAACACGAATCACTACGGCGGGCAGCTCTTCTTCAGTCCGGCCGATCACTACCTCTACATCGGGACCGGCGACGGCGGCTCGGGCGGCGATCCTCCGAACAACGCGCAGAACCTCCAGGTCATGCTCGGCAAGATTCTTCGCATCGACGTCGACGGCAGCGGCGCGGTGCCGTGCGGTCAGGCCGACCCGATGCCGTACGCGATCCCGGCGTCGAACCCGTATGCGGGCGACATGACAAACTGCAACGAGATCTGGAACTACGGGGTCCGCAACCCGTTCCGCTATTCCTTCGACCGGAACACGTCCGACCTCTGGATCGGCGACGTCGGCCAGAACTGCTACGAGGAGGTCGACCTCCAGCTGGCCGCCAGCACCGGCGGCGTCAACTACGGCTGGCGGATCATGGAAGGGCTGCACTGCTACAACACCGACGGCACGTGCAATCCGACCAGCTGCGACCAGACCGGTCTGACGCTGCCGATCCTGGAGGAGACGCACGACGACGGCTGGTGCGCCCTGATCGGCGGATTCCGATACCGCGGCTCGGCGATCCCCGGTCTCGTGGGCAAGTACCTTTACTCGGACAACTGCCTCGGCGACATCTACGCGGCCAGCGACGCCGGTGGCGGCACCTGGACCCGGAGCCTGCTGCTCTCGACCACGATGGCGATCGACTCCTTCGGCGAGGACGAGTCGGGCGAGCTGTACGTTTCCGACCTGAACGGGTCGGTGTCGCGCCTGGACCCGGTGCCCTTCCCCGCGCCGGTCGTGACGGACATGTCCCCGACCACCGTCATTGCCGGCGACCCCGGTTTCACCCTGACCGTCAACGGCTCGTCGTTCGTGAGCCAGTCGGTCGTCGTCTGGAACGGCGCCGGCCGGCCCACGGCTTTCGTGTCGAGCAGCCAGCTGACCGCGACGATCTCGGCGGGCGACATCGCGGCCGCGGGAACGGCCTCGGTCACGGTGTTCACGCCGACGCCGGGGGGCGGCACGTCGAGCGCGCTGACCATGAACATCAACGCAACCTTCCTGGACGTCCCGACGGACTATTTCGCCTACCCCTACATCGAGGCCATCTACGAGGCCGGAGTGACAGCCGGTTGCGACGTCCGGCTCTACTGCCCCAACGGGTTGACGACCCGGGCCCAGATGGCGGTGTTTCTCCTCAAAGCGAGTCAGGGGTCGAGCTACGTGCCGCCGGATTGCTCGGGGATGGTCTTCGCCGACGTGCCGTGCACGGGAAACCCCTTCGACCCCTGGATCGAGGACCTCGCCAACCGTGGGATCACCGGGGGATGCGGCGGCGGCAACTACTGTCCCAACGGCAACGTGACCCGGGCGCAGATGTCCGCCTTCCTCCTGAAGACCGAGCACGGCTCCGACTACGTGCCGCCGACGTGCGGTGGAATCTTCACGGATGTTCCCTGTCCAAGCCTCTTTGCCGATTGGATTGAGCAACTTGCGACCGAAGGAGTGACGGCCGGCTGCGGCGGAACCAACTACTGTCCTTCCGATCCGATCACGCGCGCCCAGATGGCCGTCTTCCTGCAGAAGACGTTCGCCATCCCGATTCCGTGAGCGCGATGACCTCGGAAGCGGTCAGCAAGAACTGAACCAATCCACCTTTTCGGAGATTTGACCCGGGCGCCGGCATCCCGCCGGCGCCTTTCGTTTTGGCGGACCCGCGGCTGCCGCCGCCCCTCGAGGCGCCGCGCCGCCTCGGCCGGCGGTCGGAGAGCGCCGCGAGACTCGCGCGCGCCGAGCCGGAGCGGCGCTGCCGGCGCCGCGCTTTATGCGCCAGCAAGTTTTTGTTGACACCCCAAGTTTGCCGGTGAAATAGTGCCGCGAAGTTCCCCAAGCGTTTCGATTTGACTTTCTGGAGGACGGCATGAACCGAATCTCGGCGAAGGGGCTCACTGCCTTCATCGTCTCGGCGGTTGTCTGTGGCGTTCTTTCCGGGGCGGTCGCGCTCGCCAGCGCGAAGGTTTCACCGAAAGCCGCCGGAGCATTCACACCCAAGGTTCTACATTCGGTCAAGCAAGGGAGGTCGCCGGCGTTGCGTGACATTCACGCACCGGTTCGGCAGCCGAGCGGGCAGAAGCACGGGTTGCAGGCGCACCCGAAGGCTCCTCTGTCCGGGCCGCGCAGCCACGACGGCGCGCGTCAGCTGCAGAGCAGCCCGACGCAGCCGAGCCCGCAGCTGAACTTCGCGGGATCGAGCGCCGCGGACGACTCCGTCGCCGATCTCGGCGCGGTCTCGCCGGCCGATGCGGTGATGGACGTCGGCGCCGGGCACGTCGTCCAGATGGTCAACTCCGTCCTGCAGGTGTGGGACACGGCCGGCAACCAGCAGCTGGCGCCGATCGCGACGACGAGCCTTTTCGAGGGGATCGGTGGACAGTGCGGCGGCGGCGGCTTCAACGCCGTCGACGGCGTCGTCCGGTTCGACGAGCTGTCCGGACGCTTCGTCCTCGCGTTCATCCCGTACGACTTCAACTTCGCTTCCCCGTTCGCGGTCTGCGTCGCCGTGTCGGCGTCCTCGGACCCGACCGGCAGCTGGAACGCCTACGAGTACGACTCGGACGTTCTCCTGACCAACCCGCGCATGGGCGTGTGGCCGGACGCCTACTACCTGTCGTTCGACGCGCTCGACTCCGGCTTCAACAACGCCGGCGTCACGGCGTTCGCCTTCGACCGGTCGGCCATGATCGCCGGCAACGAGACGGCGGCGGCGGTGCAGTTCTCGTCGAGCGAGTTCTTCTCGCTCGTTCCGGCGGACCTCGACGGTTCGGCGACTCCCCCCGAGGGCGCGCCCAACCCGCAGGCGAGCCCGGGCGAAGCGAACTGGGACGGCAGCCCGAGCCCCGTCCTTCACATGTTCCAGTTCCACGTCGACTTCGAGACGCCCGAGAACAGCTCGTTCGACGGGCCCTTCGACGTTTCGGTTCCGGACTTCAATCCGATCATCTGCGGCGGCGGCTTTAACCCGTGCATCCCGACGCTCGGCGGCGAGGCTCTCTTCGCCAACGCCGGCATCCTGATGAACGGCATGCAGTACCGCAATTTCGGGGATCACGAGTCGTTGGTCGTCAGCCAGACGGTCAACGTCTCCGAGGATGGCGACCAGGCCGGCGTGCGCTGGTATGAGGTTCGCCCCAACGCCGCTTCACAGCAGGGCGGCCCGGCGCCGTACTCCCTGTTTCAGTCGGGGACTTACGCGCCCACGGCCACCAACCGCTGGGTGCCCTCGATCGCGATGGACGTCAGCGGCGACATCGCGATGGGCTACAGCATCTCGGACGCGACGATCCACCCCGAGATCGGCCTGACCGGCCGCCTCTCGGCGGATCCGCTCGGCGTCATGGGCTCCGAAATCATCATGACGGCCGGCGCGGGCAGCCAGGCGACGGGGCCCTACTGGGGCAACTTCACCGGGATGGTCGTGGATCCGGCCGACGGCTGCACGTTCTGGTACACGAACCAGTATTACGACACCAACGACGACTTCAACTGGCTGACGCGGATCGGCAGCTTCAAGTACCCGAGCTGCACGTCCGGTCCGTCGGGAACTCTCCAGGGAACGGTGACCGACGGCACGAACCCGATCGCGGGCGCTACCGTGACGGCGGGCGCCTCGAGCACGCAGACCAACGCGGCGGGCGCGTACGTGTTCACGCTGCCGGTCGGCACGTACGACATGGCCGTGAGCAAGTTCGGCTACCTGCCGACGGGCGCTTCCGGTGTTTCGGTGGCGGACGGCGGCACGACGATCCAGGACTTCGTCATGGCGGCGGCGCCCTCGACGCTCGTCAACGGCACCGTCAAGGACGGTTCCGGCGCCGGCTGGCCGCTCGGCTCGAACATCACGATCACCGCTCCGGGCGCGCCGACCTTCCACGCGACGTCGGACCCCGTGACGGGCTACTACGAGTACAACCTTGTCGAAGGCATCGTCTACAACTTCTCGATCATCGCGGTCGCCCCGGGCTACCTGCCGGGCGGCGGTCAGCTCGACCTCTCCTCGACGGCGCAGCACCTCACCAACACCACGGTGAAGAACTGGACGCTGCAGGTCGACGTGGTCGCCTGCAACGCGCCGGGCTACTCGCCGGAGAACGAAACGGTCTTCTCGGAGAATTTCAACGGCGGTGAGCTGCCGGACGGCTGGACGTCCACCAACGACACCATCCCCGGTCCGAACCCCGGCCCGCTCGGGTGGATCGTCGCCACGGATGGCGCCCCCTGCGACGACTACTTCCCGACCGACGGCAACATGACCGGCGGTGACGGGTCCTTCGCGGTGGCCAACAGCGACTGCCTCGGCAATGGCAACTCGATGGACACGTCCCTCATCTCGCCGCCGATCGACCTGTCGGCCGCCGGCGCGGCGATCATCCAGTTCAACGAGGACTACCTCAACCTGGGTGACACCGCGGCCGTCGACTTCAGCACGAACGGCGGATCGAGCTGGACCAACGTCCTCTCGCAGACGGCGAGCGTGCGCGGTCCGGCCCTGGTTTCGGCGGAGCTCGCGGGCGCCGCGGGACACGCCAACACTCAGATTCGCTTCCACTACTACAACGCCAACTGGGCATGGTGGTGGCAGGTCGACAACGTCGCGGTCTTCTCGGCGGCCTGCGTGCCGGGAGCCGGCGGACTCGTCGTCGGCAACGTGACGAGCCTCCAGACGGGCGCCGGATTGAACGGCGCGACGGTCGCCAACACGGGCGGTGGCAGCACCAAGACGGCCACGGCGCCGGGTCAGGGCGACGGCTACTACACCCTCTTCGCCGGAGCCGGCAGCCAGACCTTCGAGGCGTCGCTGAACCAGTACGGCTCGGTCCAGCACAGTGCGCTGGTCGTGCCGGGCGCGGCTCAGCGGATCGACTTCGCGCTCCCGTCGGGCAAGCTGACCGCGGCCCCGACCGAGTTCAACATCCGCCTGGCTCCCAACGGGACCCAGGGCCAGACGCTGAACCTGACCAACAGCGGTTCGGTGTCTGCGGGCTTCCATCTCCGCGAGCTCAACGTTCCGTTCGTTCCGCCGGCGCTTCCGACGGGACCGTTCGTCGACGCCAACACGATCAAGGCGCTCTGGGCGAGGCTGCCGAAGTACTGGGCCAAGGAGATGCGCGCGAGCGGCCGCCTGGACGCCAGCAGGCTTCCGAAGGCGGGTGATCGTCAGAAGGGCCTCGTCATGGATGCGGGCGACGTGCTGGCCACGTACCCGGCGAGCTTCGCGACGCCCAACGGGCTGCCGTTCGGCGTCATGTTCGACCCGTCGACGACCAACTTCTACATCAGCAACGTCGGTGCGCCGTTCCCGGGCGACAACAACGACTACCAGTTCACCGCCGACGGCACGGAGACGGGCGTCATCATCAACACGTCCCCGCTCGGCCTGATCCCGGGCGACGGCGCCTTCAACTCGCAGACGGGCATGGGCTGGCAGGTCTTCGCGGATCTCAATGGCGGCTCGGTGACGTGCGTCTTCGAGTTCAGCCCCTCGACCGGAGAGCTCACGGGCAACACGATCTGCCCGGCCTTCTCGCCGGTCCAGACGGCGCTCGCCTACAACGTCAACACGAACACCTTCTACTCGTCCTCGTTCAACGACGGCATCATCTGGCACTTCGACACGAACGGCGTGGTTCTGGACTCCTTCGCCTCCAACACGGCGGCGTCGGGTCTCGCGTTCAACGCCCTGACCGGTCATCTGTTCGCGTTCGACCAG